>Ga0070741_10004641_pt1 | contig 31798 bp, 32 predicted proteins | sample Coa_R1_4_FD_66440 | JGI IMG/M metagenome (GOLD analysis project Ga0070741, IMG submission 66440) | Surface soil microbial communities from Centralia Pennsylvania, which are recovering from an underground coalmine fire - Coalmine... | ecosystem: Environmental > Terrestrial > Soil > Unclassified ... | reverse complement strand
GATCGCGGGAAAGAGAATCACGGCTTCCACTTCAGGAAATTTGCAATCAGCGCGAGGCCAAGCCGCTGGCTCTTTTCAGGATGAAACTGCGTGCCGACTATATTGTCCCGGCCGACAATAGCGGTTATCGGCCCGCCATAGTCCGCCTGTGCCACCAGATCATCCGGCCGCTTCGCCTTCAGCTCGAAAGAATGCACGAAGTACGCATGCAGGCCATCCGGCCCCAACGGAATGTCTTCCAGCAGTGGATGAGCTTTCAGAATATTAAGCGTATTCCAGCCCATGTGCGGAATTTTAAGACCGGGATCAGCGGGTGCAATACGGTCGACCTCTCCCGGTATCCACCCGAGTCCGGGCGTAACCTGGTACTCGCGTCCCCGCTCCGCCATCAATTGCATGCCGACGCAGATCCCGAAGAACGGCTTGCCTTTCTTGCGTACGTTGACTTCGAGGGTATCGATCATGCCCGGAATTTCGTCGAGCCCGCGGCGGCAGTCGGCGAAAGCACCGACACCGGGCAACACGATGCGGTCGGCGCGCGCGACACTATCGGGGTCACCGGTGACGACGATCGGCTGGGTACGCCGGCTTTCACGCGCCGCACGTTCGAATGCCTTGGCGGCTGAATGCAGATTGCCTGAACCATAATCGATAATGGCAACGCTCACTGCGAACCTCTTGGCTCAGGAAACAGTCCGATAACATCGGATGGCGATGGCGGCCCTCGCCGCACGGGCGTCGAATATTTCGGTTCGACCGGCGGCGGCGGAGACATGTTTGCAGTACGCTTCTGCCATTCGACAAAAAATCGTCGCTCTGCCGTTTCGGCGTCCTCGCCCACCACGAAGCCAAGCGTCGTCCAACCGCGCCGATTCAATGTCCAACGTCTGATGCTCGACGCCTCAAAACCCATCAGGAGCGCAACGAGCAACGCGATGATAAGCCGCACACTCAGTGGCACGTGTGCGACGGCTAACCCGAAACCAAGCGCGCCATAGCCGGCAACGTAGATGAGCAACGCAAGCCAGAGGCGACGCAACAGTAGCCATACCGGCGCCAGTACAAACGCCCAGAAATGGAAACCATCACGCACGAATATAAAATTTTCGGGTCTGCGTGATGTATCATTCATCGACGGCGGTGGTGCATGTACAGTGTAGGTGGGCATCGCTCATCCTCGTACTCAAACCGGTCGAATGGTCAGGTCCTTTTCTGCCGAAAAGAAACCGCGAAACGCCGGATTAACCCGGTTCTCGACGACCTTACCCGAGCGAACCTTTCGTGGACGGCACTTCGTTCTTGGCGCGCGGGTCGATGGCCACGGCCACCCGCAGCGCACGGGCCAAACCTTTAAAGCACGACTCGGCGATATGATGGTCATTGGTGCCGTACAGCACTTCCGCATGCAAGGTAATCCCGGCGTTCATCGCAAACGCCTGAAACCACTCCTGCACAAGCTCGGTATCGAATGTGCCGACCTTGTCGCGCACGAACTCCGCCTTGAACACCAGAAAAGGCCGCCCGGAAATATCAATCGCCACCCGAGTCAGCGCCTCATCCATGGGTACATGCACGTCGGCGTAACGCGTGATGCCCTTCATGTCGCCAAGTGCCTGTTTGACGGCTTGGCCAAGCGCGATGCCCACATCCTCGGTGGTATGGTGATGGTCGATGTGTAAATCACCTTTGGCCTTAACCGCGATATCAATGCGCGAGTGCCGTGCCAGCAGGTCGAGCATATGGTCAAGGAAGCCTATACCGGTCGCGATCGACGCGCGGCCGGCTCCATCGAGATCGATTTCAACCTCGACGTCGGTTTCCTTGGTCTTGCGCTTAACGGTACCCTTGCGCATGCAAATGCCCTTTATTCGCGCGCCTTTTATCAGGGGTTTAGGGGATTCGCCACAGCGTTGCGAACGGTTTGCAAATACAGCGCGCCATGACTAGATGACGCGGATCGTGGGGTTCTATGCGTATGTCATCAAACGAGCTTCCCTCCTGGCACGGCACAACCATCCTGACCATTCGCAAGGGCGGCATCGTTGTCATTGGTGGGGACGGCCAGGTTTCGATTGGCCAGACCATCGTGAAGTCGAATGCAAAAAAAGTCCGTCGCCTTGGCAAAGGTGACGTGATTGGCGGTTTTGCCGGCGCGACGGCGGATGCATTTACCCTCTTCGAGCGACTGGAGGCCAAGCTTGAGCAATATCCAGGTCAACTCACCCGTGCTGCAGTCGAGCTTGCCAAGGACTGGCGAACCGATCGTTACCTGCGTCGTCTCGAAGCCATGATGCTCGTGGCTGATGCGAACGTTTCACTGGTCCTCACAGGGACAGGCGACGTGCTGGAGCCGGAGAACGGCGTCATGGGAATCGGCTCCGGCGGCAACTATGCGCTTGCGGCAGCCCGGGCACTGCTAGACGGGCCGCTCGACGCCGAGCAGATCGTCCGCAAGTCGCTGGACATCGCCGCGGAAATCTGCGTTTTCACAAACCGCAATGTCACCATAGAGACACTAAAATCGTAGCTGAGTGGTTCCGTTGACTGACTTCTCCCCTCGCGAAATCGTATCCGAACTCGACCGGTATATTGTCGGCCAAGGCGACGCAAAGCGCGCTGTGGCCATTGCACTGCGTAATCGCTGGCGGCGACTGCAGCTCGACGAAAAGCTTCGTGAGGAAGTGCTGCCGAAAAACATCTTGATGATCGGCCCGACCGGCGTCGGCAAGACGGAGATTTCCCGCCGACTGGCCAAGCTCGCCGGCGCGCCGTTCCTGAAAGTCGAGGCGACCAAGTTCACCGAGGTCGGCTACGTTGGCCGCGACGTGGAACAGATTGTGCGCGATCTCGTTGAAATCGGAATTACGCTCGTGCGCGAGCGAAAGCGCAAGGACGTTCAGGCACGCGCCGAGCAATCGGCAGAAGAGCGTGTTCTCAATGCGCTGGTTGGGCCCGGCGCAAGCCCGGCCACGCGCGAGAGTTTCCGCAAAAAGTTGCGTGCGGGTGAATTGAACGACAAGGAAATCGAGATCGAGGTACAGGCGGGCGGCGCCGGGTTCCCGATGTTCGAGATTCCGGGCATGCCCGGTGCACAAATGGGTGCGATCAATATCGGCGATATCTTCGGCAAGCTAGGAGGCGGGCGCACCAAGACGAGGCGCGTCACCGTCGCCGAGTCACACAACATTTTGGTCAACGAGGAATCGGACAAGCTTCTCGACGACGACCAGCTGATCCAGGAAGCAATAAAAGCCGTTGAGCAGAACGGCATTGTGTTTCTCGACGAAATTGACAAGATCGCGGGGCGAGAAGGACTACGCGGCGCCGATGTGTCACGCGAAGGCGTGCAGCGCGATCTGCTCCCGTTGATCGAAGGAACCACCGTCAATACAAAGCACGGGCCGGTCAAAACAGATCATATACTTTTTATTGCGTCCGGAGCGTTTCACATTTCGAAGCCGTCGGATCTGCTGCCCGAGCTGCAGGGGCGCCTGCCAATTCGGGTCGAGCTCAAGGCGCTCACACGCGATGATTTCCGCCGCATCCTCACCGAGCCGGAAGCTTCGCTGATCAAGCAATACGTCGCTCTGATGGCCACCGAAGGAGTGACGCTTGAATTCGGCGAAGACGCCATCGACGCCATCGCCGACATTGCAGTCGCAGTGAACGCCAGCGTAGAGAATATCGGCGCACGGCGGCTGCAAACGGTTATGGAGAGGGTTCTCGACGAAGTCTCGTTCGCTGCACCTGACCGGTCGGGCGAGCGTGTGACCATAGATGCTGATTATGTGCAGAAGCACATCGGCGATCTTGCCAAAAACGCCGATCTGAGCCGTTTCATCCTTTGACCCAAGCGAGCGCGACGTTCAGTCGCTGATCCCCACGACGACAACCGGATCGGTGATCGCGATGGGATCGGACGCCGGGAAGGTACCTTGCAACCCCTCCTCCAGCTCGCGCTCTGGATCTCGGCGGGTGGACAATTCGTGTCCGTCGTCGGCTCGTCGCCTACTGCGTGCACTTTTTTTCGACATGGCCACACACTCCGGCAATCCCGGCTAGGCATGACGACTTCGCCGCACCCGCACGTACAGGGCGCCTTCGCCACCATGGGCAATGTGTGCATCCTCGAAGCCGACCACAAGCGCACGAAACTCGGGCATGTTCAGCCATTGTGGCACCTGGCGCCTCAGCACGCCTCGCTCTCCGCTGCCAACGCCTTTCCCGGTAATGACAAGAACGAGTCGCGCGCCACGTGCGCTCGCTGTCCGCAGAAAGCGCAAAAGCGCCGAGTGCGCCTCGCTTTGTGTCAGGCCATGGAGGTCGAGACGGCCGTCGATCGGTTCCTTTCCGCGCGCCACACGTGCACGCATCCTCCGTCCGAGGGATGCGAGCGGCGGAGGCTTCTTTCCAGTTGCTGCGGACAATGCGGGCCTCACGGCAGCTATTTTTGGCTGTGGAACAACCTGCTGTGACGGCTCGTGTTCTTCAGGTTTTTTTGAGCCCGGCAGCGGCGCAACCGACCTGGTAATCGTACCCCACAATACCCGTTCTTCGTCAGACAGGACGCGGCGTCGCTTGCCGTCGCCGGGGCTCATTGCGCTAGTGACGCTGTTTGGCGCGCTTTGGCGCCCGGATGCTTCCGGTCGTGATGACGTTTGAACGCGCTGCTGCAGTCACGACCATCTTGGGTCGGGGCAGTGGGAGCGGAATATTCGTTGCAGCCGCAACCAGATTTCCGTTGGTCTCGGTATTTTGTGGCACCAGTATCACGAACTGGCCGTACTGCTTGATACGACCTGCGACATGACTGATCTCTTCGCCGTGGCCGAAGTAGATATCGGCCCGAGCCGGCCCGACAATCGCCGATCCTGTGTCTTGCGCAACAAGCAACCTTTGGAATTTGGTTTCGGGTTTTTCACTTTCGATCGGAAACTCGGCGTCGATCCAGATTGGTGTCCCGTAAATATGGTACCTTTTGTCGACCGCCAGCGATCGCCCCGGCGTGAGTGGAACGCCCTGCGCGCCTATGCATTCCTCTTGCGCGGTCAGCGGAGTTTCCTTGAAGAAGACAAACGAGCGATTCTTTCGTCGCAGCTCTCTTCCTTCTTCCGGGTTCGCCTCCATGAATTCTCGAATTTTGTCCATCGACATTTCTTCCCTGGAGACTATTCCACGCTCGATCAGGAATTTGCCGACTGGCGTATAGGGCATACCGTTGCTTGCGACGTAGTTGAGACGCAATAGTTTACCGCTATCGAGCCTGACCCGGGTCGAACCCTGGATTTGCGCGAAGAAGGCGTCAATCGGGCTCCTGACGTAGCAGATTTCCAGATTTTTTCCCGCGAGCGCTCCATCCTCGATCGCGGTCCGGTCGAGACTCGAAAAAACCGTCCTTTGACGTTTGCTCACCGCATCTGTCGGCGCGGCATAAATGGGAACCGTATAGTCGGTGCTGGGAAACCGCGAACCGTCCACCTCGGTCTCGTAATAACCGGTGAAAAAGCCTTGCGCCTGGCCTGCGGGCATTACACGTAACGGCCTGAAATTGGCTTCGAAGAAAGCTCGTGCAGCGTTGCGATCCAATTCGCCTGCTGACATCGCGCGTTCGCAGACCTTGAACAGCGCGCCGTAAAATGGGCGCGCTGTCCGCATTGCCCGGGTACCGTTGAGGATGGCGCCGCAACTTTTCAGAAATGCTTCAAAGGCCTCTTTTTGATCGTCATCTCTCCAGCCTGCAAGCGCAGTAAAACTCAGGGGCTCGGTGTGAGCGTTACGCAAATGAACAGCCGTCGCCGAGGCCGGCGCCACGATGATGGCGGTTATCCAGAGCCCAAGGCCGAATCCAATGAGTCTGCGGAAAAACACCGCCGACATGTGCTCATTGCCCGGCTTCGGTGGCGATCAGCTTCCAATTCGGGTCGCGTGATGCGACATCGCGCGCGAAGGTCCATACATCGGTGATATCGGTTACCTTCTCGGCGTTCCCGTCGATAACTTTCCCGTCTTTGTCACGCGTGACAGACACGATCTTTGACTGGAAACGTACCGTCACCTGCGCATTGCGTCCGCGCAACTCGGCCGCCGTTATATCCGCACTATCAATCGAAACGAAACGACTCTCCACGGTCTCGCCGCGTTTTTCGCGCTCCGCAATCGCGCTCTCGAAACCATCGAAGACTTCGCGCGCAAGAAGATTCTTCAGTGTGCGCCGATCACCTTCCGCATAGGCGTTCACAATCATCTCATAGGCAGCGCGCGCCCCCGTCAAAAAATGCTTGGCGTCGAAATTCGGGTCGGCGGCAACGATAGCATCAAGACCTCCGGCCACGGGCGAGCCGGCTTCGGCTACACCTTTCCAACGTTCGGACGAGCCCTCGCTCGACTCCGCCGGTTGGGGTGCAGGGGTTTCCTTGGGGCGGTTCGGAAGCGCGACGACTTTTTCCGGCGTTGGCCGCACAGGTTCGCGCGCGGAATACGGATCGTAAGGCGGACGCTCCCTGCCGGTGCGCTGACCGAGCACGCTGCGCAGCCGCAGGAAAATGAAAACCGCGAGCGCCAGAAAAATAATGGTATAGATGTCGAACACGTCTCGCATGCTTTCGGCTACCGTGGCCGGCCTACGGCTGGATCTGGGTACGGCCAATTACCATTGATCGGCACTGCCGCCGCTTTTGTATCCACTGGGCCGTTTCAATCCGTTGGCCGGGCCTTGCGCCGGCATCCCGGCGCAATTCAGGTTTCTGGGCCGAACCTTAGACGATCAGAACGCTCAGGCCAACATCGCCCTGTAAGAGAAACACCGATGAATGTGGCAAAATGGGTGCTATTGGCGGTCCTGGCATTGCCTATTCTGGAACTGGCCGCGTTCGTCGCCGTTGCGGCGGCAATTGGCTTCGGGTGGGCGTTAAGCTTGATTTTGGGGGGATCGCTTTGTGGTGCATTCATATTGCGCCACGCCGGCCGTGCTCGGGCCACCCGCATGCGCGTCGCCATGGAGCAGGGTTTTGTTACGGCCTTGCGGACCGAGGCCAGCGGCGGCCTCACTCTTCTCGCGGGGATTTTACTGCTGATTCCGGGGTTTATCACCGACGTTATTGCCTGCCTGCTGTTGGTCGGAGAGTTGTATCGCGCCCGCGCCGGCGCGCCACGACGCCATAACGATGGCGTGGTCGACCTTGCACCGGAGCAATGGCATCAGGTACCGGACCCTTCATTGCCCGATCGCCGCAAGGATGAACACGGGCATTGATCGCCGCGCGTTCTTGTTCCCTTACCAACGCTATGTTAGCCAACCGCCGCGTGGAGCGTGAAGGAGAGTGCATGACGACGACAAACGGAGGGCCGGCGCAGAGTGGGTCTGCGCAGGGAGTCGGTCAGGACCAGCCACAGCTCACAGTGGTTGCCCAATACATCAAGGATTTTTCGTTTGAAAATCCTAACGCTCCCCAATCGCTTAACGTTCGCCAGGAGCAGCCGCAAATCGGCATCCAGATCAACGTTGGCGCCAAGCCTTTATCGGAAACCGACATCGAGGTGGCCATCAAATTAGATGGCAAAGCGGAGACGTCTTCGACGTTACTGTTTCGATTTGAATTGGAATTTGCCGGCATATTCCGGATTCGCAATGTACCGCAAGAGAGTCTCAATCCATTGGTAATGATCGAGTGCCCACGCTTGTTGTTCCCCTTTGCGCGCGAGATCGTTGCCAACGCTGTTCGAAACGGGGGATTCCCCCCGCTCCTGCTCGACCCGGTGGATTTTGTCAGCCTTTACCGGCAGAAGATGGCGCAGATGCAGCCGGCACCCGCCCCGGCCACGGGAAGCTGAGTTTAAGAAGCACCGAACTGATAGTCGTTCCATAAGGCACTTTCGCCGAGTCCAGCGACGAAGTCGCGATGCGCCATGAGATCAGCTTCTGTCAGTCGGGACGGCAATGGCTGGGGCCGCGTCCGCACGACGATTGCATCGTCATAGCGATTCGATCCCGGTTTGTTTGAGTCGGTGAGGCTGAGCTGCGCCTGCCGCGCACCAATCAATTCGACATAGACTTCAGCCAGTATCTCCGCGTCGAGCAATGCCCCATGCTTCGTCCGCCGGGAGTTATCGATCCCGTAGCGGGCACAAAGGTCATCGAGTCGGTTTGGTCCCGCCGGATGCTTGCGGCGCGCAATCAGCAGCGTATCGATAAGCCGATCGCGGGCGATCAATTCACGTTCGACGCGCTTGAGTTCTGCGCACAAGAAAGCATGGTCGAATGCAGCGTTGTGGATCACCAAGGGGGCGTCGCCGATAAAATCAAGAAAATCGTCGACGATATCGGCAAACCGCTTGTGCCCTTTCAGAAATTCAGCGGAAAGGCCGTGGACAGCGAACGCTTCGGCCGGTACATCCCTTTCGGGATTGATGTAGGCATGAAAGGTTGCTCCCGTCGGAATCCGGTTGAGCAACTCGATGCAGCCAAGCTCCACCAACCGGTGACCCTCTGCCGGATCGAGGCCTGTCGTCTCGGTATCGAGAACTATTTCGCGCATTTGTTCGTTGGCTGGTCTGGAATCAACGGCGTTTTGGCATTTTACCAATATGCGCGAGAATTTCACGTACCTGCGCGCGCGCCGCATCGAAACCTTTGGATGTATCCACGACGAAATCAGCGCGCTTCCGTTTTTCGGCATCCGGCATCTGATTGGCCATGATTGCCGCGAATTTTTGCGGCGTCATACCTGGGCGCTCAAAGATACGGGCGCGCTGCACGTCCTCGGGCGCAGACACGACGACGATAGCGTCACAGCGCCGATCGCCACCTGTTTCAAACAGCAAGGGGATATCCAAGACGGCCACTTGTGCATTCTTTTTTTCCGCCTCGGCCAGGAAGCGTTCCTCGGCAGAACGTACCAGCGGATGCACGATTGCCTCGAGTTTCTTTATTGCGGCGCGGTCGTTCAGCACTCGCTGCGCCAGCTTCTCGCGATCGACCTCGCCATTACGCGTTGTTCCCGGGAATGCTGCCTCAATGAGCGGCACTGCCTCCCCTTTGTAAAGGCGATGAACCGCCGCATCGGCGTCGTGAACAGGCACGCCAAGTTCGGCGAAAAATCCCGCCGTTGTCGATTTCCCCATGCCAAGCGAACCAGTGAGACCGATTACAAACATGATCAAGCGTCGATAAACTTGCTTTCACGCAGGTATGCGAGCAGCGGCAACAGCGGCAGCCCAAGAATTGTAAAGTAGTCGCCTTTTATCCGCTCGAATAAATGTACGCCGATACCCTCGAGCTGGTAGCCACCAACGCTCTTGAGCGCAGCATCCCCGGCCATATCAAGGTAGCCGTCTAGGTAACGCTCGCTGAAATCACGCATCGTCAGCCTTGCGGTGTCGACGCAGGAAAACAGCACGGACTCGTCGCGCACGAGAGCCGCCGCCGAGTGAAGTTCGTGCGTGTGGCCGCGCAATTCCCGTAGCTGCTCCGCGGCAGCAGCGCGGTTGTCGGGCTTGGTGAAGCGCCTCGTGCCGCACGCCAGGGTCTGATCCGCAGCAAGGACAACCCGCCCCGGAAGCAATGAAGCAACGGCCCGAGCCTTGGCGTGTGCCAGGTGGCGCGCGAGATCCGCAGCATCGGCAATTTCGGCCTGCGCCTCGATGGCACGCTCGTCGACCGGCGAGGCTCTCACTTCAAAACGCAAGCCGGCCGCGGCCAGAATCTTCCCGCGGATATCACTGCGCGAAGCCAGCACCAATGGTTGTGCGGCAAGCCAAAGTGGCATGGATCATTCCGAAGGATGTCGCCGACGTTCGGCCAGCAGGCGCATGACGGCAGCTGCGGTTTCTTCGATCGAGCGGCGCGTAACGTCGATTGTCGGCCAGTTATGTTTTGCACAAAGGCGACGCGAGAAGGAAACTTCCTCCGCTACCGCAGCTTTGTCGATGTACTGGTCATCGTCCCGATGAGCTCTCAGTCCAAGCAGGCGGTTTTCGCGGATCTGCACAATTCGCTCGGGGCTGGCATAAAGCCCGACGACAAGCGGTCGGACGAGCTTTTCGACAGCCGCGGCCAAGGGTACGCCAGGCACAAGCGGAACGTTTCCTGTCTTCACGCCACGATTGGCGAGGTAAATGGAAGTCGGCGTCTTGGACGTACGCGAAACCCCAACCAAGACAACGTCCGCTTCCTCGAGACCTTCGACATGCTGCCCGTCGTCGTGAAGCATGGTGAAATTCAATGCGTCAATGCGCTGAAAGTATTCAGCATTGAGCACGTGCTGCGCGCCGGCCCGGTGGATCGTCTCGGTGCCAAGATACGACTGAAATAGACGTAGGACTGGCCCCAGTATTGACATACATGGAAGCCCGAGCTCCCGGCACTTCGTTTCCAGGGCTTCGATGAGATCCTCTTCAAGCAGAGTATACAGAACCAGACCCGGGGACTCGCCGATTTCGGCCAGAACATGATCAAGCTGCTTTTTCGACCGCACCATCGGATACAGGTGCTCGACCGGTGAGACGTTCGCGTACTGCGCTGCGGCTGCGCGCGCGACAGTAATCAAGGTTTCCCCCGTCGCATCGGAAACCAGATGTAAGTGGAAATAGCCAGTTTCAGCCATCTGTATATCGGCCGGAAAGCCTGTGGACAGGGCTGGAGAAGGCCACGGTTGGCCCCGACAAGCAAGCCAGTGACAGCCAGAAGTCCAGATTTCCTCCACATAGCAAACGTGGGGATGTTGGCCGTTCGTTATTCAAAGCAGACCGGCAAGATGTGGATTAGCCGTTGGGGAAGGACGGGGATATCCGTGTTAAAGGCGTGGAAACGAGGCGTACGGCTGTGGAGCAAAGAAGCCTTGAATCAGGTGCGATTCTGAACGGTTGTGAATCTGCCGGTGGACAGAGTGTTGATCGAAAGGCATGAGTCTAATCGACACTCCAACAATCACTACAGATTCTAAGAAGATTCTTAATGGACAAAGACGGGATCAGCACTGACATGGGGAAAAAGCTTATGCGCGTGCTTAACGGCAAGCGTGAAGCAATTCCGCCGATCTGGCTGATGCGGCAGGCAGGCAGGTATTTGCCGGAGTATCGTTCGATCCGTGAAAAGGCAGGAAGTTTCCTGGACCTTTGTTTGAATTCGAAGTTGGCTACAGAGGTAACGCTGCAACCTGTGCGACGGTTTGGGTTCGATGCAGCAATATTGTTTTCGGATATTCTGGTAATCCCGTTGGCTCTCGGCCGTAGGGTCGAATTCACCAGTGGCAATGGCCCGAAGCTGGACCCGCTGAGAGATCTTGAAGCAATTAGTACGGGAATACACGAGCGCGCTGATCAGGAAATTTTAGCGCCGGTCTATGAAACGGTACGGCAAGCCAGGGCCGAGCTCGACGAAAAGGTGACACTGATAGGATTTTGCGGGGCTCCTTGGACAGTTGCAACTTACATGGTGGCGGGAGAAGCCACAGCGGACCAGGCGCCGGCCCGATATTTTGCCTATCGGGATCCTGAGAGTTTTTCCCGGCTAATTGATCGTCTTGTAGAAGCATCCATCGATTATCTCGTAGGACAGCTGCGAGCCGGTGCAGATTGCGTGCAGCTGTTCGATACCTGGGCTGGCGTGCTTGGTCCCGAGCAGTTCGATCGATGGTGCATCACTCCGACCCAGAAGATCGTCGCAGGCGTACGTCGCCAAGTACCCCGGGCGAAGATCATCGGGTTTCCACGCGGCGCCGCGGCAATGGCACTGCCCTATGCAGAGATGACGGGAGTAAGTGCAATTGGCATTGATTGGACGTTCGAACGGACGATTGCGCGCGATATGCTGCAATCCCGCCTGCCCGTACAGGGCAATGTCGATCCCCTTGCGCTTCTGGCTGGCGGCGCGGCGCTCGACCGCGAAGTTGACGATGTCATGAGGCAGCTCGGAGACGGCCCGCTGATTTTCAATCTCGGACATGGGATATTGCCCGGCACACCGATCGCACATGTCGAGCGCATGCTGAAGCGCGTGCGTGGGTAGACCGTCATGTACCTGTGGCTGAAAGCGCTGCATATCATCGCCGTCATCGCGTGGATGGCGGGCATGCTCTATCTGCCGCGGCTATTTGTTTATCACGCAACCGTCGCCACGGGCTCTGAACAGTCGGAAACGTTCAAGACGATGGAGTACCGGCTGCTCAATTTCATTATGGTGCCCGCGATGGCAGTGACTTGGATCGCCGGCATTGCTTTGGTGTTGCTCGGGCAATGGTTCAGTGCCGGCTGGTTTCAGGCCAAGTTTGTCATTGTGGTCGCGATGACCGTTGTGCACGGTCTATTTGCGCATTGGGTAAACGAATTCCGCTATGACCGGAATACGCACGGCCAAAAATTCTTTCGTATTGTCAATGAGATACCGACGGTGCTGCTTATCGCCATTGTCATCCTGGCGACAGTCAAGCCGTTCTGAACCGTCGTTGTGCCGGTCGACGCAAGGCAATGCCCTCTTGCATCAAGCGGTTGCGCAACTTATCTTGATCGCATCCCACCGAACGCAGGCGGATGCAGTCGCGTTCCGGCTCCCGAGTGTTTGGGCCGGTCGCAGCATCGGGTTCCGGGCTTTCCCAAATACTCGTCACCCCAGACCTGCGATCTCCAAGTAAACGGCGCAAGCTTTTCTCAGATTCAAACTCTCCGCCGGTAACGCTTCCAAGGACGTAAACTCCCAATGCGGGAAATGAAACTCCAGGACCTCAAGTCCAAGACCCCTGCCGATCTCGTCGCGTTTGCTGAAGAGCATCAGGTCGAAAACGCCAGCACCATGCGCAAGCAGGAGCTGATGTTCGCGATCCTGAAGCAACTCGCAACCCAGGAGGTCGATATCATCGGCGAAGGCGTCGTCGAGGTACTCTCCGACGGCTTCGGATTCCTGCGGTCACCGGAATCGAACTACCTGTCAGGGCCCGATGACATCTATGTTTCGCCGAGTCAGATCCGTCGCTTTGGCCTGCGCACGGGTGACACAGTCGAAGGTCACATCCGCTCGCCGAAGGAAGGCGAACGGTATTTCGCGCTGCTCAAGGTCAATACAATCAATTTCGAAGATCCGGAGAAGGCTCGGCACAAAGTCAATTTCGACAATCTCACACCGCTGTACCCGGACGAACGGCTCAAGATGGAATACGAGGATCCGACCAAGAAGGATCTCTCGGCGCGGGTCATCGATATTGTTGCACCGATCGGCAAGGGTCAGCGCGCACTGATCGTGTCGCCTCCGCGCACCGGCAAGACCGTATTGCTGCAGAATATCGCGCACTCGATAACAGCCAATCATCCCGAGTGCTATTTGATCGTGCTGCTGATCGACGAGCGGCCTGAGGAAGTGACCGATATGCAACGCTCGGTGAAGGGCGAAGTGATCTCTTCGACTTTCGACGAGCCGGCCTCACGCCACGTGCAGGTCGCGGAAATGGTGATCGAAAAGGCCAAGCGTCTGGTCGAGCACCAGCGCGACGTCGTTATCCTGCTGGATTCAATCACGCGTCTTGGCCGTGCCTACAACACGGTGGTGCCGTCCTCGGGCAAGGTGCTTACGGGCGGCGTGGATGCCAATGCATTGCAACGACCGAAACGCTTCTTCGGTGCGGCACGTAACATCGAAGAAGGGGGCTCGCTCACCATCATCGCTACGGCGCTTATCGATACGGGCAGCCGCATGGACGAGGTGATTTTCGAAGAGTTCAAGGGCACCGGCAACTCGGAGCTTATTCTGGACCGCAAGGTGGCCGACAAGCGGACGTTCCCCGCGATCGACATCACTCGGTCCGGTACGCGTAAGGAAGAGCTGCTCACCGATCCGGCAATTCTCAAGAAAATGTACGTTTTGCGCAGGATTTTGAACCCGATGGGCACAATGGACGCGATCGACTTCCTGCTCGATAAGCTACGCAACACCAAGAACAACGCCGAGTTCTTCGAGTCGATGAATACCTGACCGGCGGCTATTGCCGCATGGCCAAAGCCGTTGTGGCAATCAGCGCGGCGTCGGTCACCGGCAGCGAACAGCGCTCACCGACGCATACAAAAGCTGCGCCTGCCGGCGCGGCCTTCAGCTTTTCCCGAGTCGGGTGAGAAGGAGGCAGGTCACCGGGGCTCTGCACCCGCAAAACAATGCGATCTGGATAGGGCAGCCGCAGGGCCGCCTGCAAAAGATCGTCGACTTGCGGGCCGGTCAGCACAATCTCGGCCGCGCGGAGCCTGAGATCGAGAGCATTGAGCAGCGCAACGTGGCCAAACAGATTGCGTTCTGATGCTGACAGAATTGTCTCGATCAGCCGATCTGCTTGCTCGCGCAATTTGTGATCGCCGGTCAACACAGACAGCCGGACCAGATTTTGCGCGGCAATTGAATTCGGATTTGGCGTCGCATCGTCCTGGGTCGCGTGGGGGCGGAGTAACAAATCGCCTGCATCGTCGGCTGAAAGGTAGTAACCGGCTGTGTCATGGTCGGCATAATGCCTGTCGAAAGCAGCTTGCCACGCCTGCGCTTGCTCAAGGAAACGACGCTCGCCGGTCGCTTCATAAAGCGACAGGGCGGAGCGGATCATGGCTGCGAAATCAGAAGCGAGGCCCGGAAAGAGCAATTGTCCGGCACGCCAGGAATGACCAAGGCGGCCATCTGTGGTCATTGCTCGCGCGATGAAATCGAATGCCTGCCGGGCTATTGCGAGCCAATCGGGTTCATCGAAAATAAGGCCGGCGTGAACCAGCGCGGCGATCATCAGGCCGTTCCAGTCGGCTAAAATCTTGTCGTCAAGGCTGGGCCGAACGCGAGTGTCGCGTACGGCCAGCAACTTTGCGCGCATTTCTGCCAGGCGGCTTTCGTCTTCGGCCGTACGGCCCTGACCGGCGAGGCGATTGAGGATATTATGACCCTCGAAGTTGCCGCCCGGCGTCACGTCGTAGTGATGCGCGAAATATTCTCCGTCGGTGACCCCAAGACATTTGATCACCTCATCGTAGGACCAGACGTAGAACTTTCCCTCTTCTCCCTCTGAGTCGGCATCGAGCGAGGCCGCAAAGGCCCCCTCGCCCGTCGTCATCTCGCGTTTGAGCCAAGCGACGGTCTCGTGCGCACGCTCGGCAAACAGAGTATTACCGCTGCGCTGCCAGGCAAGTGCCAGAAGTTCAAGCAGCTGGGCGTTGTCGTACAGCATCTTTTCGAAGTGCGGGACCAGCCAGCGCTCGTCGACGGAGTAGCGGGAGAAGCCGCCGCCAAGATGATCGTAAATGCCGCCTTCGCTCATACGCGCGAGACTGTGCTCGACTGTTTCGAAAAAGCGTACGTCGTTGGTCCGCAGACCGGCGCGCCAGAGCATTTCCAGGATGGCCGGTTGCGGAAATTTCGGAGCACCACGCAAGCCGCCATTGACCTGATCGAACATGTTGCCGACCTGCATGGCGATCGCATCGAGCTCCTTCAATCCAATCGTTACTTTGCCGGTGGGGCGCGCTTTCTCCGCAAGCCGGGACAACAATGCGGCACGATTCTGCTCGATGCGGCCCGGCTCCTCGCGGAACAGCCGCGCGACTTCGCGCAGGACGTCGACGAAGGCCGGCCGGCCGAAGCGCGATTCCTTCGGGAAATACGTGCCGCCCCAGACGGGTTCCGCATTGGGTGTCAGGAACATAGTCAGCGGCCAGCCCCCCTGCTCGCCCAACAGATGCAAGGCGTTCATATAAATCTGGTCGATATCCGGGCGCTCCTCCCGATCGACTTTGATGTTGACGAAGAGTTCGTTCATGACGCGCGCGGTGGCCTCATCCTCGAATGATTCGTGGGCCATCACGTGACACCAATGGCAGGCGGCGTAACCAACCGACAGCAGAATAGGCTTGTTGCTGCGCCGGGCCTCGGCCAGCGCGTCGGGCCCCCACACCCACCAATCAACGGGATTGTGCTGGTGCTGAAGGAGATAAGGAGATGTCGCCCGGGCCAGGCGATTGATGTGGGCAGCCTTTTCGACAGAGGACATCGATCGAGCCTAACGTGATTTCGAGTCGGCGGAAATTGCCACTGCGATGTTGCGACAATGTAGTGCCGACATGCGCCTTACTGAAACGATGTGCGCGGCGAAGTCGTTCCTGGGCCGAGGATCACGGCAGGATCGCGAAGGCTCTTGCAGGAAACCCGAGCCCATCGCGCACTTTCGGCCAGGTCACGACAATCAATGCGCCCTTTGGCGGTACCTTGTCGAGGTTGGCCATTACCTCGATCTGATAGTGCCCATGCGTGAGGATGTAGGTCTCGGATTCCATTTTATCGGTCGTGTCGGTATCGAGGGATTCGTGTCCCGTCGCGGTCACGCCACGATGCTCGTACAGAAATTTGATCGTATCGAGTGACCAGGCGGGAAACGGCGCACGCTTGAAATGTTCGGGATTCGAATCCCAGTCTTTGTACATGTCGGTCCGCAGCGCGACAAAAGACCCGCGCGGGATTCGTCCGTGCCGCTTTTCCCATGCACGCAGGTCGGCAACCGAAAAGGCATGGTTCGGGTCTTTGGCCAGGTATGGCGTCGCATCCAGCACGATAAGCGGAAGGATCATGTGCTTGAGAGGGATCGCATCCATGGTGACCCCGTTCTCATCGAAATGCGCAGGCGGATCGACATGAGTGCCGTACTGTCCGACGAGTTCGTAAAGGGTCGTGCGGAAACCGTCGTCCTTGATCGTATAGGGCCGTTGCGTTTTCGGATCGGCCGCCGGTCTCATTTTCGCCTGGCCGAAGCCGGACCATACGGGCGATCGCGTGTCGAAGCTGTGGGTGAGATCAACGAAACGCTTTGACGCAATCACACGATAAGCACGGGCGAGGTCGTTTTCTGCCGCGTCAGCAGGCCAGTTCGAACAAGCAATCAGGCCCGCCGACAGAGCCACGAGAAGACGAAGACCAGACGTCATGTGGGTTCCCGATGGACCATGAGCGTGGTGCCGATCATACCTTAGGCGAGGGACGAACACGTCGGGAATTTGCACTCCGGTGCGCGCTGCAGTTTCAGCGCGCACCGGCGGTCCTTCAGGTTTGTTTGGCGGCACTCGAGCGGGGTTGGTCAAGAAACGGAGCGGTCAGATGTTCAACAGCCGTAGTGCCCTGATCAGGGCTTGACCCCTGCCCTGGCGCAGCGCTTCCGTGCGGCGATGTCAAAGTCGCCCCGAGACACAATCTATGCCCTTTCGTCCGGGCGGCCTCCGGCGGCAATCGCAGTCGTTCGCATATCCGGGGCGCGTGCGGGCGATGCGCTGAAGGCGCTCGCCGGCAGGATCCCCGATGCACGCAAGGCTGCGCTCGCGCGGATCCGCGCTCGTGACGGCGAGACCATCGACCAGGCCTTGGTGCTTTGGTTTCCGGGGCCGCACAGCGAGACCGGTGAGGACATTGCGGAGATTCAGCTGCATGGCGGCCGTGCCGTCATCGCGGCGGTGATGGCCGCGCTGTCGCAGGTCGACGGCCTGCGCCCGGCGGAGGCGGGGGAATTCACGCGCCGGGCCTTCGAAAACGGGAAGCTGGACCTGACAGAAGTGGAAGGTCTCGCGGACCTGGTCATGGCCGAGACGGAAGGGCAGCGGCGCCAGGCGTTCCGGCAAATGACCGGCGCGCTTCGCGGGCGCGCGGAAAAGTGGCGAGCCCAGCTGATCGAGGCGCTTGCTCTCGTCGAGGCTCGGATCGATTTCGCCGATGAAGCAGATGTGCCGCAGAATCTTGTGAAGTCGGCGCTGCAGATTGTTTGCACGCTCGAGTCCGATATGGCCTCCGCCCTTGCGGACGGCAGACGTGGGGAACGGTTGCGCGACGGATTTGTCGTCGCCATTGCCGGCCCACCTAATGCCGGCAAATCCACGCTTCTTAATCGCATTGCGCGACGTGAAGCTGCGATTGTGTCCCCTTATGCCGGCACGACCCGCGATGTCATTGAAGTCCACCTCGACCTCGACGGCCTGCCGGTCACGCTGCTCGATACAGCCGGCATTCGTGAGACCGAGGATCCGGTGGAGCGGGAAGGTGTGCTTCGCGCACGCGAGCGTGCAGCGGGCGCCGACCTGATTTTATGGGTGATGGACGTCGACAGTGCAAAGGAGGGTGGCGGAGATGAAGCTTTCATCGCAGGGCCGCCCGCGGTGTCCGGGTTGCGGCAATCGAGCACGGCCGGCGGGCCGATTGTGTGGCGCGTGATTAACAAAATCGACCTGGACCAAGGGCTTAGTCAAAGAAATGAACATCGCTTACAAACCAAGGGAAAAAATGAACCAGTTGGACAGGTTAACGAGAGACTAAAAGGAGTGGTTAAAAATCGGTTAACCGGAAGCAGTGAAACTGAATTCAATTTGAGTGAACGCCTGTTCGCAATTTCAGCCAAAACAGGTGAGGGCCTCGACTGGTTGTTGGCTGCGCTGGGGCTCGAGGCCGGACGATTTCTTGCAGGCGCGGAAAACGCACTGGTTACCCGGGAACGTCATCGCTACGCGCTGCAGGAGGCGTTGGATGCGCTACGCCGCGCACTGACGCCCGAAGTGTCCTATCGCGAGGATCTTCTTGCTGAAGAGCTCCGCCTTGCCGGGCGCGCCCTTGGCCGACTGACAGGTCGGATCGACGTTGAAGATGTCCTGGATGTGATTTTTCGCGATTTCTGTATCGGCAAATGAGCCTGTGGATAACATTGGGTATTTCTTCGGATTTGCCTATCCGGACTGCTCAGTGCACTCGGGAGGTCCTGTGGATAACCTAGCCTGGGATCGCAGCGAGGCCCGAAGGAAATGTTTCACGTGAAACATTATCCATAAATCGTACGGTTTTGACCCTCACCATTGCCTTGGCTAAAAGGCGGCCTCCGAGGTTTTGATGGCTCACCGATTCGACGTCGTGGTTGTTGGCGGCGGTCATGCCGGCTGTGAGGCCGCCGCGGCGGCCGCACGTATGGGGGCTACAACGGCCCTGATAACCCACCGATGCAGCACAATTGGTGCGATGTCCTGTAATCCCGCCATCGGCGGGCTTGGAAAAGGCCATCTGGTAAGGGAAATCGACGCGCTCGATGGCCTTATGGGCCGCATTGCAGATCGTGGGGGGATACAATTCCGGGTGCTCAACCGCCGCAAAGGGCCTGCCGTGCGGGGCCCCCGCGCGCAGGCCGATCGCAGGCTTTATGCCCAAGCAATGCAGGCCGCGGTTCGGGCTGTGTCAAACCTCGAGGTCATCGAAGCTGAAGTCGATGATCTGCTGGTGCGGGCGGGCCGCGCCTGTGGGGTACGGCTTGCCGATAGCCGTGAGATTTCGTCCGGCGCCGTAGTGCTTACGACCGGGACCTTTTTGTGCGGTCTAATTCATATCGGCGAAAAACAAATTCCGGCAGGCCGCATCGGCGAGGCGCCCGCGATCGGCCTTTCACGCACGCTGCAAAACCTTGGACTTTCTCTCGGTCGTTTGAAGACCGGAACGCCGCCACGACTCGATGGACGAACCATCACCTGGGCCGCGCTCGAAATGCAGCCGGGCGATAATCCGCCGGAGCCTTTCTCGACTCTGACGAAGCAAATCGACAATCCGCAAGTCGAGTGTGGGATCACACGCACAACGGATATCACGCACAAAATCATCCGCGATAACGTTCATCGCTCGCCAATGTATTCGGGACAGATCGCAAGTCGCGGTCCGCGCTATTGTCCGTCGATCGAAGACAAGATCGTAAAATTCGGCGAGCGAGATGGGCATCAAATCTTTTTGGAGCCTGAAGGACTCGACGATAACACCGTCTATCCGAATGGAATCTCGACGTCGCTCCCAGAGGATGTTCAGCACGCGCTCGTAGCCAGTATTCCCGGACTGGAAAACGCGCGCATCGTTCGTCCCGGCTACGCCATCGAATATGATTACGTCGACCCACGCGAGCTCGCCCCAACACTTCAAACAAAGCGCTTGCGCGGACTGTTTCTGGCGGGACAAATCAACGGCACCACAGGCTACGAAGAGGCTGCGGCACAGGGGCTTCTTGCAGGCCTCAACGCCGCCGCGCTGGCGGGCGAGGGAAAGGCGATCATCATCGATCGCGCGCAAGCCTATCTCGGCGTGATGATCGATGACCTTGTGACGCGCGGTGTCACCGAGCCGTACCGGATGTTCACGTCGCGCGCGGAATATCGACTGCAACTGCGCGCCGACAATGCCGACCAGCGCTTGACCGGAAAAGGAATAGAGATCGGCTGCGTAGGAGCGGAGCGGGCACGGGCATATCGCGAGAAAGCTACGGCGCTGCAGGACGCGCGTGAATTTGCAAAGTCGGTTTCGCTCACTCCAAAAGAAGCCGAACGCCATGGGCTCACACTCAACAAAGACGGACAGCGGCGAACTGCATTCGAGCTGTTGTCGTATCCCTCGGTATCAATCGCAGACCTGGCGAACATCTGGCCGGGGTTTGGGGGGATGGCGCCCGAGATCGCCGAGCAGATCGAGATCGACGCGAAGTACGAGGTTTATCTGTCGCGCCAGGCCGCCGACATCGCCGCCTACCGGCGCGACGAAAGTTTCGAGCTGCCCGACGATTTCGACTACGCCTCGCTGCCGGGCCTCTCCAACGAGATGAAACAGAAACTGCAGGCACATCGCCCGCGCACGATCGGGCAGGCGGGCCGCATCGACGGCGTGACGCCGGCGGCCCTCACATTGCTCGTCGCTCACCTGCGCCGCGGCAAGAAAGCATCCGTGAAGTCGGCGTGAGCAGCCGACGCAAAATCGGAGCCGGCAGCCGGCGCGAAATCGGCCGGAGACGTCACGGCAAAATCGGGGTCGGTGGACGCGGGCATGATAAAACCGCTCGCGGCAAACGAGGGCAGGGACCGCAGCGTCCCGCGGCAAGCGAAACCCACGACAATCCTGCGGCGGAAAAACGTGCTGCCGGCAGGCTCGCCGCGGACGGTCGCGCCGCCGGCAACCCTGCTCCGGAAAAACTAGCCGCGCGCAACTCCGCGACAGGCAGGGCCGTTTCCGACATCCTCGCCGCCGACAAGGCGCGCGCACTCGCGTTGTTTCCTGTTTCACGTGAAACGGAGAAGCGGCTCGACCGGTTCATCGACGCCTTGCTGCGCTGGCAGCGCAGGCTGAACCTGGTCGCGCCATCGACCCTGCCCGTGCTGTGGACACGCCATGTCGCCGATTCGCTTCAGCTGCCACCACTCGCACCCAAAGCCAGAACCTGGGTCGATCTCGGCTCCGGCGGCGGTTTCCCGGGCATTGTCATTGCTTGCGCGCTTGCCGACGAACCGGCTGCGCGGGTACATCTCGTTGAAAGCAATAACAAAAAGGCTGCATTTTTGCGGGAAGCGGTGAGGGCGGCGGCGATACCAGCGACCGTGCATGCCATGCGGGCGGAGAAATTTGGGGAAAGCTGTGCAGAATCCGTCGATGCCGTCACGGCGCGTGCGCTCGCGCCGCTGAAAACACTGTGTGATCAAGCCTTTCCTTTTATCGCGCGCGGCGCTGTCGCCCTGTTCCCCAAGGGTCAAGATGTAGATGCCGAATTGACCGAAGCCGCTAAATATTGGAGAGTTGAGGCTACAAAAGTGCCCAGCAAGACCAGTCCCGAAGGTTCAATCGTCGTGATCCACGGCCTCGAAGCGCGCTAGCGCATGAGACCAAGGCGATTTCGATTCGCAACGGGTCCTGCGGGACACCTGGCCTAACCGATGGGATGTCCGCCATGACCGAAATATCCAACCAGCCAGTCGACCCAGCGGTCGTTCCTTTCGGGCAGATCGCGGCCAAACCGGATTCCGTCCGGCCGCGCGTGCTCGGCATTGCCAACCAGAAGGGCGGAGTCGGCAAGACGACGACGGCGATCAACCTCGGCACTGCGCTCGCCGCGATCGGCGAGCACGTGCTGATCGTCGACCTCGACCCGCAGGGCAACGCCTCGACGGGGCTCGGCATCGAACGCAGGTCGCGCCGGACATCCACCTATGATGTGCTCACCGGCGCCGCGCCGATGCGCGATGCCGTGCTGCAGACCACCGTGCCGCAGCTCCACATCGCACCGTCGACGCTCGACCTGTCGGGTCTCGAACTCGAGATCGGCCAGCAACGCGACCGCGCGTTCCGCCTCCGCAACGCGCTTCGACAGCTCAACACCGGAGCGCGCACGTACGACTTCACGTACGTGCTTGTCGACTGCCCGCCGTCGCTCAACCTGCTGACGGTCAACGCGATGGCCGCCGCCGATTCCATCCTCGTGCCGCTGCAGTGCGAATTCTTCGCGCTTGAAGGTCTGTCGCAATTGCTGAAGACGGTCGAGCAGGTCAAGACAACGCTCAATCCGACGCTGTCGATTCACGGCATCGTGCTGACCATGTACGACTCGCGCAACAATCTCTCGAACCAGGTTGTCGCCGACGTGCGTCAGTTCATGGGCAACAAGGTGTATGAGACTATAATCCCACGCAACGTACGCATTTCGGAAGCGCCGTCCTACGGCAAGCCGGTGCTGGTCTACGATCTCAAATGCGTGGGGAGCGAGGCCTATCTGAGACTCGCCACCGAAATCATCCAGCGGGAGAAAGCCCTGAAGGCAGGATGATGCGCCTGCGCATGCAGGGGAATGGTCAACAGGGACGGAAAGGCATAGCGTGGCACGAAATTCTGGAGCGGCAGCGATGGCGGATCACTCGCGGTTGGGGCGCGGTCTTGCTGCGCTGATCGGCGATGTGGGTGAAGAAACATCCATCGCCGAAAGCGGCCGCAAGCCTCGTCGGGCGCCGATTGAAAAGCTGCGGCCGAATCCGCGCAATCCGCGCCGTCTGTTCGCCGACGACGAACTTGACGAACTCGCTGCGTCAATCCGCGAACGAGGAATTATTCAGCCGATCGTGGTGCGCGCGCTGAGGAACGATGATTTCGAGATCATCGCCGGAGAGCGACGATGGCGTGCGGCCCAGCGTGCAGGCCTGCACGACGTGCCGGTCGTGGTCGTGGAAGCCAACGACGCACAGTCGCTGGAGCTCGCGGTGATCGAAAATGTGCAGCGCGCTGATCTCAATCCCATCGAGGAGGCGACCGGCTATCTCGCGCTCATGGACGATTTCAATCGCACGCAGGAAGAAGTTGCACAGATTGTGGGCAAGAGCCGGCCACACGTCGCGAACACGATCCGTTTGCTCAAATTGTCTGAGCCAGTGAAGCAACTGGTTCGCGCCGGCAAGATTTCCGCAGGGCATGCCCGGCTTTTGCTCGGACAGCCTGATGCCGAACTCATTGCGCCTGAAATCATCGAAAAAGGCTGGAGCGTGCGCGATCTCGAAGCCAAGATCCGCAAGGACATCGCCGTGCAGACTCGCGACATGCGCGGCGAGTCCAAAGAGCGCGCCGGCATTTCTGCCAAGAACGCCGACATACGCGCGCTGGAGAAACGGCTCTCTGACCTGCTGGGGCTTGATGTCAGTGTCGACCACCGCGGCGAGGCTGGCACGTTGCGCATCAGGTATCGCAACTTGGAACAGCTCGACGCCGTCCTGAAAAAGCTGGGCGATTAACCGGATTTCACGCGGGCCTAGCCGCCGCTTGGCGCCGCCGCGGTGCGGACATCCACCCTCTCTGTCTCCGGGGAGAGGTCGAATCGCGCGCGCATGCCGTCGAGTTCCGCGTCCTCGGTCGCCGCTGCAGCAGCCCGTTTCTCCGTCGCCGCGGCGAAATCAATCGCATAGTGCACATCCACCGGCCCTGGCGTCCACTCCTCCCCCGGCAACAACGTAATCTTCGCGTCCTGGATAAGGCCTTGCGTGAGTAACGGATCAAAAAAACGCATGCTGCGTTCATTGAGATCAAGCACACGGCCGGCTTTAAGTGGCCCGACGTCGTTGATCCTGACGATCAACCGCTTCTCGCCGCTCGTCACCAGGGCGTAAGTCGGCTGGTAGAGCCGGCCATAACGCACACCGCCAAACTGATCACGCAAGCCGGTCTGGATTGCGGCCGTCCACGCCGAAGGATCGTAAAGCTCTCCGGAAGCGGTCAGCACGCCGCCTTCCTCTTTGCCGTCGCGATTGGGATTGTATGTCGAAATCGTGCCGATGATTGTCGTGCCAGAGAGCGCGGCTTCTTCCTGGATGCGCCGCAAACCCAGAATGGCTGCAAACTTCCGTATCGATCGATAGAGGGACGTAAATTGCGAAGGCATGTGCTGCCGCGCGAAGTCAGCAAGAGCGCCTCCGGCGCCACCGGAATTTGCCGAAATATTGCGTTCCGACCGCATCGCATCCGCGGATCCATCCTCCGAAACGCCGGCCAAAACATCCAGCCGCGATATCACCGCCGAGCCTGCGAGAGGACACGCTTCGGCGCTCTCATCAAGATCGATCAGCAGAATGAGCTCTGCATCGCCTGCAGCGGACGATCCGGAAGATAAAACGACTGCCGCCGGAGCGGCATCATTTCGCTGCGCCAAATTTGTCGCCGCCGCGTAGACCGTTTCGACGTGATCCCACACCATCGCGACAAGAAGGACGACGGCAAGCAGCGATACGGACATCGCTCGCCTTGCGGTGAGGCAAATCCGGATTGCATTGAGCGAAAAAAGCAACGCTGGCGGGGCCATCAACACCGTCGGCAGTTGAATAATTTCAAGACACAACGCTGTACCGATGGCCTATAAAACGCGCGTAAAATGCTTCACGAAATTGAATCTAGAGTTTTATGCAAATGCTCAGCTCCGCCTATCCGCCGTCCGGATGATATAGCGCGCCACCGGGCATGCGCGCGGCGGGAAAACCACGCAAATAAGGCTCACGCGGCGAAACGCACTCGCCTGTCGCGGTCTTGGTAGCAATCGGATGGTTAGTGCGACGTGGTTTTTTTCGATTTGAATAATGCATCAAGAGTGAATGCATTCGGGCAAAATGATCGAAAATGCTCGGCGGCGGTGCCTATGGCGATCTCGTACGCACAGCGGCCTTTGTGACCGCAGCTGACACACAATCTCTCAAGGTCGCGCATCGTTGCCGGATCGGTGTGGGCAAGGTCCTCGGGGTCGACCGACAGCTCCGTGAGCATCTTGGTCAAGAGATCGGCGCCGTGTGGGCCCTTGGCGGATATTGCACGCAACTCGCTAACGGATATGCCGAGGTCCTTGGCAATTTGTCTCACGTCCTCCGCGCTGCATTGTCCGAGCGCGTCGTGCAGGCCGGTCGAGGCGCGGTACCTGTTGACCCAATCGGCAATGGTATCGAGGACGAAGTTCACAGTCGGATAGTCGTCTTGACGGGCCTGACGCTCGGGCATCGTAGCCTCCTTGGGCGGCTGCGATGAATTTGCACCTTTGGCAATGGCGCGCGTTGCGATAGATCAATTCGTCGGCGTTGCGGCCTTTGTTTCAGCACATGCCGGGATCTGGCTGCTGGATCGCCCGCGGCGCCAGCTGCTAAAAAGAACTCACAGGAACGAAGAATTCGGGGAGATTCTCAGGTGCCGGTGCCATTGCAAGGCGAATCGCAGCCCACCTTCTACCGCTTCAGACTCGGGGATTTCGAGGTCGCCACGGTTCTGGATGCCAAGGCCATTCGCGAGGGCCTGCATCCGCACTACGGCGCCAATGCTTCCGCCGATGAAGTGCATGCATTGGCGCGAGCCAACAATATCGATACGCAGCGTTTCGAACACCCGAACATTCCGACGATCGTAAACACGGGCAGGCAGCTCGTTCTGTTCGATACGGGCAACGGCGCGCTGCCACGCGAATACGAGCAGCTCAGCAAGCGACTGCCGCCGGGGCAGACCGCGGCGCGGCTTGCCGCGGCCGGGTACAAACCCGAGGAGATCGACGTCATCGTTCTCACCCATGGCCATCCCGACCATATCGGCGGCCTGACCGAAGGCGGTAAACCTGTTTTCCCGAAGGCCCGCTATGTCTTTGGTGCCGCGGAATTCGATTTCTGGAAGCGTGGCGAGAATGTCCGCGAAGCGCGGAAATTCAATCGCGAACTGTACGTGAAAATATGCCTGCCGCTGGCTGATCGATCGACATTCATTAAGCCCGGTGACGAGGTAGTTCCCGGCATCACGGCCGTTGATGCCGCCGGCCATTCGCCGGGTTTGATGGCCTTTCACATAGAAAGCAACGGCAAGGGCTTCATGATCACTGCCGACACATTCACCCAGTATGTCATGGCGATACAGCGGCCCGAGTGGTACTTCGAGATGGACGACGACAAGGACAGGGCCGTTGCCACACGCAAACGAATTCTCGAGATGCTGGCGACGGAAAGGTTATTTACGGCGGGCTTTCATATGCCTTTCCCGGGCATCGGTTACATAGAAAAAGGGCAAAGCGGCTATCGCTGGGTGCCTCATAGCTACCAGCTCAACCTGTAGGATGCCGTTTCTGTCTACGGCGATCACCTGCCCCAGGTAAATCTCGCCGGCGCGTCCGGCTTTGGCTTGGGTTTGCTTTCGTCGCAGCGGCCGATACGGTCTTCGACGGTTTGCGCGGTTTTATTGTCAAAGACCATGTAATGGCAAAGGGTGCCGTCGCGTAGAGGGCGTGCTATGCGGCCTGCGCGGCCGTTGGCCGTGAGTTCGCTTGAGATGTCGCTGCCGCGAAACGTGCCCACCACCATCACAGTACCAAGAAAAAAGCTGGCCCCGAAGACGATGACGAAAAACGCCGTGACGATCGTCGCGCGCCAGAATTGCGCGTACGTCTCGCTTGGCCGACCGAAAATTCGCCGAGCCTCTAAATCCTGCATTTCGAGCGCGGTTTGTTGAATTACGGGCCGATTTCGTCGCCTTAAAGTTAACGGAAAAGCCTTGACCAGTTCTAAAGGCGACAGTTCATATTGGCGTTCTGCAGGTAATCCGATTTAAGCGGGAGCGGTCTTTTTGCGCCGTTTCTAGGCCTTTTTTCGTGCGCTTACCGCGAGTGACAGCAGAGTTCGCTGTGCGATCACATCAGCGACCGAAGCAGTCCGCCGCATGTCGAGCGACGCTTCAGCCAGCTGGTGCATGGCGCGCAGAAGTCGCGCGGGCGTCCAGGTGCGCAATGCCTCCACGACCTGCGGTTCGCGCGTGAAATGGACAGGCGGTACCGCGCGCTTCATCGCGGTCTCGACCGACTCGCCTGCCTCGATGGCCACCGCCATCTTGTGCAAGCTCGCAACCTGGCGAATTGCGGCCGAAATAATTGCGGGAGGAGACGAACCGCCGGCACGCGCCTTGGAAAATTCACTGTCGAATTCCCTCATCCGGCCGGCGAATGCGGCGTCGACAACGCTATCGAGTGCAATCTCCGAGGCGTCGGCGACCGCCGCAGTGACGTCATCGAGCTCGATGGTCTTCTTTCCGCGTGCGTAAAGTGTCAGCTTGCGGATCTCGTTGCGCGATGAAAGCCGGTCGCCGCCCAGCAGCTCGATCAGGGCCGCACGCGCATTGGCTTCGATCGCGAGACCGGCCGAACGTATTTCCTCGTCGATGAGCTGAGCCAGACTGCGTGCGTTGTCCGCATAGCAAGGAAGCGCGGCAGCCGTCTTCGCCTTTTCGCAAAGCGACCGCAGCGGTGCGCTCTTGCCGAGGTTGCCCGCTTCGATGATGATCCGGCACTCGCTCGACGGCTCCGCAATGACCATTTCAACGGCGGGCGCAATATTCCGCGAGCCAACCTTCACCAGGACCGCGCGACGGCCTCCGAACAGCGGGACCGTATGAGCCTCCTCGACGAGACGGGACGGGTTGCCGGCGAGCTCATCTCCGTCAATGCGCGCAAACATGAACGGATCGTTTGCGTCATCGACCGATGCGCGAACAAGCGCCTCTGTCCGCTCCCGCACCAGCCCTGCGTCAGGGCCGAAAACGAGCACGATCGGCTGCTTGCTGTCCGGCTTGGCGATGAAGCGCTCGACATCGGCGGCCTTTATGGCGGTCATTGGCTGGTCACGACCTCGCTTGCCGAATTTGGCAGTTCGCCATCAGGTACCGGCCGCGAAATAGGAGGCCAGCCGGTTGCGGATGTTTTCGGCAATTTCCTTGGCCGCGCGGTCCTCTGCGTCGCGCAGGCCGCGCTCGCCGGCGAAGCGCTGCTGCTGGCCGGGAATATTGTAAGAGACGCGCGCAAAGGTCTGGCCCTTCGCCACCGGTTTTCCGGTCGCGAGCTCGGTCAAGGTATAGACGGCGTCGATGCCATAATTATTGATGTCGGGCCGTGCAGTGTTGATATCGACAATGACCTGGAGCTGCGTTGCGTTCAGTCGCACGTCGAGGCGATGGGTTGGCGCGGCCCCGCCGGCGCCGCCGGTAAGATCGTAAATGAGTTCGTTGCGCACGCCGACGCTGACCCGGGCAAGCCGGCTGCCGCTTGGCGTATCGATGGGTGCGACATCGACGCCGCTCAGCCTGTCGGCGACGCCGCCGAGGCCGGCCGGTGTCGACCGCTCGGCATAAAGCGGCTGGAAGCATCCGGCAGTCAGGCCGGCAAGCGCCAGGGCGACAACAATCCTGGCGTAACGCCTGGTATCAGACCACGACATTGACGATCCTTTGCGGGACGACAATGACCTTTTTCGGGCTTTGGCTCCCCAGCGCCTTTTTTACCGCATCGAGGGCGAGAACGGCAGCCTCAATCTCCCCGTTCGTCGCCTTGCGGCTGACCGTCACTTCCGCCCGTTTCCTGCCGTTTATTTGTATCGGCAGCGTTATAGTGTCCTCGATCAGCAATTGGGGTTCGACCTTTGGCCAGTTTTCGCTCGCCACCAGCGTCGTGTGTCCGAGCGCCGCCCAGCATTCCTCGGCCAGGTGCGGCATCATCGGGTGAAACAGCCGGACCAGGATGTCGCCGGCTTCACGCAGTGCCCAATTAAGTCCATCGTCCGCGGGTTTTTCGACGTTGCCGATCGCGTCACCCAGCGCATTCGCAAACTCGTAGATGTGGGCAACACAACGGTTGAAGCGCAGTTTGTCGATATCTTCCGAAACGTGAGCAAGCGCACGGTGGGCGGCCTTCCGCACCTTCATCGCCGGTTCGCCGAATTGCGATGGCCGCCCGGCCGGGGGCCGGATTCTGGCGATTTCACCGACAAGCCGCCACAGCCTTTGCACGAAACGCCAGGCGCCCTGGACGCCTTCTTCGGTCCAGATCACGTCACGATCCGGCGGCGAATCCGACAGCATGAACCAGCGTGCGGTGTCCGCTCCGTAAGCGGCAATGATGTCGTCGGGATCCACCGTGTTTTTTTTCGACTTCGACATCTTTTCGATCGAGCCGATCTCGACCGGTTCGCCTGTTGCCGCAATCGAGGCACGTCGTGTGTCTCCGGTGCCCTCGATCCTTATGTTGGCTGGCTCGACCCATTCGCCGTTTCCGGCGCGATAGGTCTCATGCACCACCATGCCTTGCGTAAACAGTCCGGCAAAGGGCTCATCCATGCCGACCAGCCCGCACTTGCGCATCGCGCGCGTGAAAAATCGTGAATAAAGCAGGTGCAGAATCGCGTGCTCGATCCCGCCGATGTACTGATCAACCGGCAGCCATTTGTCGACCGTCTTGCGATCCGTCGGCGCGGTCTTGATCCAGGGATCGGTGAAGCGCGCGAAGTACCACGATGAATCGACAAACGTATCCATCGTGTCGGTCTCGCGCCGTGCCGGCCCGCCACACTTGGGGCAGTTCACGTTCTTCCAGGTCGGATGACGATCGAGCGGGTTGCCCGGCTTGTCGAAAGTGACGTCCTCCGGCAATGTCACGGGGAGATCCTTTTCCGGTACCGGCACGACGCCGCATGCGCCGCAGTGTATGACGGGGATCGGACAACCCCAGTAGCGTTGCCGCGAAATTCCCCAATCGCGCAGCCGATAGTTCACCTGCCGCTGCGCGACCGGACGATTGCCGCGCGTTTCTCTTTCAAGCCGCTTGGCCACTTCTTCCTTGGCCTGCTCGATCGTCATCCCGTCGAGGAAGCGCGAATTAATCATCGTCCCGTCGCCGTCGTAGGCCACGTCGGTCACGACAAATGTCTTCGGATCCTGGCCCGGCGGACACACGACGGGAGTATTGCCGAGGCCGTACTTGTTGACGAAATCAAGGTCGCGCTGGTCGTGAGCAGGGCAGCCGAAGATCGCCCCGGTCCCGTAATCCATGAGAATGAAATTTGCGACATAAACCGGCAACTTCCAGGCCTGATCGAACGGGTGTATCGCCTTCATCCCGGTGTCGAAACCGAGCTTTTCGGCTGTGTCTATTTCCGCCTGCGCCGTGCCCATGCGATGGCACTGCTCGATGAATTCGGCAAGCTTCGGATTCTTCCGCGCCGCGGCTTGGCTCAGTGGGTGGTCAGGAGACAGCGCCATGAACTTGGCTCCGAACAAAGTGTCGGGGCGCGTGGTGAATATCTCAAGCTCGGTTTCCTTGTTTGGCGTCGTCGCAGGATCGAGCATGAAGCGCAGCAACAAGCCCTCGGATCGCCCGATCCAGTTCTTTTGCATAAGCCGTACTTTTTCCGGCCAGCGGTCGAGCGTGTCGAGCGCCTTGAGCAGGTCTTCCGAGTAGTCGCTGATCTTGAAGAACCATTGGGTCAGCTCGCGTTGCTCCACCAGCGCACCCGACCGCCAGCCGCGCCCATCGATCACTTGCTCATTGGCAAGCACGGTCTGGTCGACCGGATCCCAATTCACCTTCGATTGCTTGCGCTCGACCAACCCCACCTTGAGGAAGTCGAGGAACATTTTCTGCTGATGTCTGTAATAGTCCGGATCGCAGGTCGCGATCTCGCGCGCCCAGTCGAGCGACAGTCCCATCGACTGCAGCTGCTTCTTCATTGCCGCAATATTGTCGTAGGTCCAGGATTTGGGGTGCACCTTTCGGTCTATCGCCGCGTTCTCCGCCGGCATACCGAAGGCATCCCAGCCCATCGGATGCAACACCGCGTTGCCCATGGCTCGCTTGAAGCGAGCGACCACGTCGCCCATCGTGTAGTTGCGGACGTGCCCCATATGGATGCGTCCAGAGGGGTAGGGGAACATCTCCAGTACGTAATATTTCGGCCTTGGGTCATCGTTCTTGGTCGCAAAGATACCGCGCTCGGCCCAGACTTTTTGCCATCGGGCTTCCGCCTCGCGGGCGTTGTAGCGCTCGTTTTTGCTCGAATCGGCGGTCATTTCCGGCCTCAAACAGGGCCGGAGATAGGCCACGAAAGGCCGTATGGGTCAACTGCGGGAAGCAGGCAGTAACGACAGCCTACGGTTGATACAAATCAACGGTACCGACCTGAATGTAGGCCATCCTGCGAAGCGCTTGGGTCACGGGCGCACGACGGCAGCACCGGCGTACGCACGTGATCGTATGCCGCATCGCGGAACGGCAGAGGCATCGGGTCATGAAGTGGAACGCAAAGGCAGTCGGCATGGCGATGGCGGCGCTGGCCGTGAGCGCGCACGTCGTAGTCGTGGCCGCAACGCCCGAACAGGCCAAAGCGTTCTCCGAACATGCGGCCGCGCACATCCTGCAGGTGGGCGAGGAGAAGGCGTTTGCGGATTTTACGCGCAAGGATGGCGGGTTCATCGCCGGCGAGCTCTACGTCTTCTGTTACGACCGCAACGGATTGAACAAGGCGCACGGAGGCGATCCGTCGTTCGTCGGCCGCAACCTGCTGCACATCAAGGATCCGGACGGTGCGGAGCCAAATGCGATGATCGTCAAAATTGGATTCGAGCGGGGCCGCGGCTGGGTCGATTTCAAATGGCCGAACCCTGTGACGAAAAGAATAGAGAACAAATCCGCTTACGTTATCCGCACGAACGAGGTTGTGTGCGGGG
>Ga0070741_10004640_pt1 | contig 31802 bp, 23 predicted proteins | sample Coa_R1_4_FD_66440 | JGI IMG/M metagenome (GOLD analysis project Ga0070741, IMG submission 66440) | Surface soil microbial communities from Centralia Pennsylvania, which are recovering from an underground coalmine fire - Coalmine... | ecosystem: Environmental > Terrestrial > Soil > Unclassified ... | reverse complement strand
TGCCGTAAAATTTTTCTTTTTGCCCATTGCCGCCGCCATTGCCCGATTTGGTTTCAATTTTCGTGGCGTTGTTGGAGCCATCCGGTTGGAGATAGCCTTCCACTTCGACAGACACGCCGACGGCGGGTTGTCCCTTTTCGGTCTTGATGTAGGTGGTATTGGAAACGTGGACGGTGCGTCCGCTCACTACCCAATCGCCAATCCAACCGGGCGTCGCGGGGAGACTTTCAATCGTGCCGTAAAATTTTTCTTTTTGCCCATTGCCGCCGCCATTGCTCGATTTGGTTTCAATCTCGGTGGCGTTGATGGACCCATCTGCTTGAAGTGTGCCTTTTACTTCGACCGTCACACCAACGGCAATGGCTCCGTGTTCCTGTTTAATCTGGGTCCAACTGGAAACATGAATGGTTCTGCCGCTGACGACCCAATCGCCAACCCAACCGGGTGTCGTGGGCAGACTTTGGATTATGCCAGTCAATTTTGTGCCTTCATCCGCGAATGCCGAGCCAACGGGTACGAGCGCCAGCATCAAGGCAATCGCAAAGAGGATGTGAAACCATTGTTTTTTCATTGTGCTCCTCCGTTTGGAAATTGTTCTTGGACCTGCCACAACTGTTCCCAGCGTCGAAATCTTGGTGTCGTGGAATCATCAATCTCGTTGTGGCAAAATCAGAATTGAGAGTGTGTTGATTATGCGCCGAGTATATCGGGCATTTGTCCATATGTGGTTAAGTTGTGATTAATGCTTGTGTTAAGCGTATGTTATGAGAGTTCCCTACGCGCCTTGCGTCCGCGCCTGAAAATCTCCCCTCGCCCTTTGGGAGAGGGGCTAGAGGTGAGGGGCGATTTGCGGACGAGTCCACTCCCCTCGCCCTTTGGGAGAAGGGCTAGAGGTGAGGGGCGATTTGCGGACGAGTCCACGCCCCTCGCCCTTTGGGAGAGGGGCTAGAGGTGAGGGGCGATTTGCGGACGAGTCCACGCCCCTCGCCCTTTGGGAGAGGGGCTGGGGGCGAGGGGAGATTTTCGGAAGAGCGATTTCCGTTTTTCGCATTTTGTTTTATTATGCGCATTGAGCCCATCGAGGACGCGCAAAGCATTTTGCGCGAGGAGCGACGATATGGCGGCAGACAAATATCAACACGCCGAAGAGGAATATTTCAAACTGCGCGGGCAGTTCGATACGGGGCGCCTCACCCAAGAGCAGTTTGACGAAAAATTGCGCGACCTGATGATTCAGGACGAGCAAGGGCGCTATTGGATGCTCGGCGCGGACAGCGGCAAATGGTATTTCTACGATGGGACGAAATGGGTGCAGAGCGACCCGTACCCCGGCGCGTCCGCCCCCCCCCCTCCCGTTGTGCCGGTGGAAGAGCCTCCCACGTCATCGCCTGCGACCGCGCGTCCGTCACCCCCCCCTTCGACGGACGCGCGGCGTGTTCCACTCACCGCGATTTTGTTGGTGGTGGGAATCGTGGCGTTGGGCGCGGGCGGATTTTTTGTGTATCAAAATCGGGACCGTTTCTTTGGCGCGCCGCCTCCACCCATCACCCCCATCTTGCCGCCGACGATTACGCGTGCCCCCAGCCCGACCGCGGCGGGCGTTGTGCCAACTTCGGTCGCGCTCACACTGCCGCCGCTGCCGACCGCCATTCCGCCCACCTCTGAGCCGACGCAGCCGCCTTCGACCAATGCGCCGCCCGTCACCGTCATTGTGGTCACAGCGGTTGTGCCGACAATTGAAGCGCTGCCGACACTGCTCCCATCGGCGACCGCACTGCCGACCGAACTGCCGACGAGCGCGCCGACGCGCGCGCCCGCGACGGTCACGCGTGTGCCGCCCACGAACACGTCATTGCCCGCCTGCGCGAGCGGCGTTTGTGTGACCAAAATCGAATACTCCCCGGCAGCGCCAAAACGCAATCAAGACGTGACATTCACCGCGACTTTTTTGAATTCAACCGGAGGGACGAGCTATTACAATTGGTTGATATTGGTGTACCGTCAGGGGCAGACCAAAGGCTTTGGCGAATCGCCTGCGGCAAACATTTCCATTCCCCCGGGCGCGAGCACTTTTACGATTTCGTATCCGGTGGTCAAAGGACCCGGCGGATGCGAAGGATTTTATGCGCGCGCAGGTTGGAAGGTCAGCGCGTTTGAAAAACATGAATTTCCAAATACCAGCGGCGACCCGGCAACCGCGTATTTTGATGTGTGTCCGTGAAGTGAAGGAGAAAGGAGGAAGGCAGAAAGCGGAAAGCGAGAGGCGAGATACGATAAGCGATAAGCGATTGCGATTTGCGCTTTGCGAAAAGTAGAAAGGAAATTGGGGGGTAGATTCTTTGTGGGGAGATGAGAGGATGACGAAAACACAATTTCTCATCATCGGCGCGGGTCCGTACAGCATTGCGACTGCTGCGTACGCGCAATCGCTCGGCGTCGAAACGACGGTTGTCGGCAAGACGCTCGATTTTTGGAAAACGCACATGCCGCGCGGCATGTTTTTGCGTTCGGGTCCCGATTGGCATCTCGATGCGCGCGACACGTATACCTTTGAAGCGTTTGTGAAAATGCGCGGGTTTACGCGCGCCGAAATCAAGCCCGTACCGCTCGATACGTTTCTCGATTACGCGAGTTGGTTCATGGGGCAGTATGGTGTGACCGCGCATTCCGCGCATGTGACGCGTTTGGAAAAAACCAACGGCGCGTATCGCGCGCGGCTGGACGACGGTTCCGCACTGCACGCGGAAAAAGTTTTGGTCGCGCCCGGGTTTACGTATTTCAAAAATTATCCGTCAGACGTGGTCAATAAACTGCCGCCGGGTTCGTACGTTCACACGTGCGACACGGTGGATTTTGAGTTCTATCGCGGCAAGCGCGTGTTGATTGTCGGCGGGCGGCAGAGCGCGTTCGAGTGGGCGGCGTTGCTGCGCGAAAAAGGCGCGGCGGAAATTTTTCTGACGTATCGCCATGATACGCCGCAATTCACCGAGCCCGATTGGTCATGGGTGCAGCCGATGGCGCGCCGCACGTTGGACAATCACGCGTGGTGGCGCGAGCTCACGCACGACGAGCAAGAAAAAATTCGTCGCGATTTTTGGGCGGCAGGACGTTTGATTTTGGAAGCGTGGCTCGACGCACGCGTGCATCAACCAAACATCCACCCGCACGAGAGAACAAATATCGTCGGCGTCAGCGACAACGGCAACAAAACGTACGCGGTCACACTCGACGACGGCGCGCGTTTTGACGTGGACCACATTATTCTCGCGACCGGTTACAAACCGCAGATGCAAAATGTGGCGTACCTCGACCGCGCGACGATTCTCGACGCACTGGAAACGGTTGACGGTTTTCCCGCGCTCGACCCGGAATTCCAAACCAATCTGCCTAATTTGTACATTACCGGACTCGCCGCGACGCGCGACTTTGGTCCGTTCTTTGGTTTCACCGTCGCGTGTCCTGTTGCCGCGCGCGTGATTGGCGATGCCGTCGCGGCGGCGTGATTCGCGCGACGCTTTACGCGTGTTGCACTATCGGCAGGCACAGGGCGCATGGGCAGCAAGACGCTGCCCATGCTGAAATCCTCTATGACAGTTTCGCTCTCTACATTGACGCAATCTCGATGGCGTCACACATTTCCGTGCGCCTTGCTGCTGGCGCTGCTGCTGGCGGCGGCGGGAATTCGCGCATACGGCTTGGACCACGATTTGCCGTATCTCGAAGAGATTGACGAAGTCCACATCTTTCGCCATGCGCTCCTCATGTTTACGAATGGCGCGCCCGACCCCGGCTGGTACAATTACCCGACGCTGTCGCTCTATTTTCAATCGTCCATTTACGCGATGCATTACGCGTACGGCATTGCGACTGGACTGTACCGCGTCGGCTCGCTGCCGCGCGCGCTCGATTGGAATCTCGGCTTTATCTACGAGCCCGGTTATTTTTTGTGGGGACGCAGCGGCATTGTGCTGTTCGCCGTCGCGACGATTGCTTTGCTCTTTGTAGTCGCGCGCCGCGTTTCCGCAGACCGGCGTCTGGCGTGGCTTGCCGCGCTGCTGCTCGCGTTCTCCACGCCGCACATCATTTATGCCCGTTATCTTCGCACCGATATTCCGCTGACCTTTTTTGTGCTCTTGGCGTTCTTGATGGAATTGCAAGTCGCGCAGCGCGGCGCGCGGCGTGATTATGTGTTGGCGGGGCTTGCCACCGGCTTGACGATTGCGACCAAGTACAACGGATTTGTCATCGGACTGCCGCTCGTCTTGGCGCATCTGTACAATGTGCGCGCAAAACGCGCGCGCGGGTTGAATCAAGGCGCGCTGTTGGGCGTGATGGCGGTGCCGCTCGGATTTGTGATGGGTGCGCCTTTTGCGGCGCTGCATCTGCCGACCGTCATTGCCGCGCTCGGCGAAGAAGCGCAGCGTTATCGCCCCGGCGAAGGCGGCTTGGACAGCGCGATGGTGTACCTGCGGTATCTCGCCGGAGCGGATGGCATTGGCGTTGCGGCATTGGCGTTGGCGGGAATTGGCATGACGATTGCGGCAATCCGTCGCCGCGCGCAAGATGTGCTCGCGTTGGCTTTTACGCTCGCGTATTTTGCATTTGTGTCGTTGGAAGCCGCGCGCTATGTTCGCAACATTTTGGTCTTGATGCCGTTTCTCGCCTTGTTCGGCGCGCAAGGCATTCTCGCGCTGGCGCAGTGGATTTCCACGCGCGCGCCGCAGACCGCGCGTTTTGCGAATGGCGCTGCCGCGTTGATTTTGTTATTGGCGCTGACACTTCCCGCGTTCGACATTGCGCGCACGAGCGCTCTCGCCGCCACGCCGACCACGCGCGCGCTCGCCACAATGTGGAGCGAAGAAAACCTGCCGCCGCAAGCGCACGTCTTTACGGAACCCAACGGTATCAAGTTGAGCAAACATTTTGAAGAACCCGCGCCGGAATTTCTGAGCGCACATTCCGCCGAATGGTATTTGGCGCGGCGTTTTGATTTTCTCGTCGCCTCCACCGCGAAAAGTGACGCGCCGCCGCCCGCGTGGTTGGCATCGTACGAGCTCGTCCAAGAATTCCAGCCGGATGTAACGCGCTGGGGTCCGACGATTCGCATTTATCGCTTGCCGCTGAATCCGCTGGCGTTGGAATTGGTAGAGGTAAAAACAATTCCCGCGCGGATTGCGCCGGGAGGTTCGTTGTCGGTGAATTTCAAGTGGCGCGCGACCGAACGTCTCGTCGAAGACTGGGGCATCTTTGCGCATCTCGTGGACGCGACAGGCAACATTGTCGCGCAGGCGGACACCAAGCCCGATACGAAAAATTGGCGCGTGGGTGAAATTCATGACGACGCGCATGAATTGTCGCTCCCGCCGGAGATTCCCGCCGGAAGATATTCGCTCGAGGCAGGAGTGTTTCGCCCGACAACCGAACGCGTTGTGCCGCTATCGGTCAAGGGCAAAGCGCAAGATGCGCTCACGGTCGCAAGTGTCGTGATTGCTCCGCCTGCGCCGCCTGCCGCCGCGCCGCCTGCGTATCCGGTCGACGCGCGTTTTGGCGACGAAATCACTTTGGTCGGTTATGACCTCGACGCACGCAAAGCGACAACGCTGAAACCCGGCGACGCTGTGCCGATAGCGTTGACATGGCGCGCCGAGCGGGACATTGAAACGGATTGGAATGTGTTTGCGCAGCTGCTTGCGGCGGACGGACACATTGTCGCGCAAGCCGACCACCGTCCGGCAAACGGCGCGTATCCTACGACGATTTGGCAGCGCGGCGAAACTGTGCGCGATGAATTTACACTGGCGCTGGATTCCACCGTCGCGCCCGGCGCTTATCAATTGGTCGTCGGTTTGTATGAATATCCTTCGCTCACGCGCGCGCCGGCGTTTGTCGGCGGCGCGCGCGCGCCGAATGACGCGGTAGTGTTGACGACGCTGCGCGTGCATTAAGGCGCGTGCTTGACCACGACGGCGCGGCAATCACATATCCGTCCGCGCGTTGCGAAAATGACCGCGCTGTAACGGGCGCACTTCGTCGAGCGTGATAAACGCGTTCGGGTCCACGCGCAAAATGATGGCGCGCACGTCGTCCACTTCTTTGCGCTGGACCGCGCAGTTCACCACTGTAATTTGTCCTTCCCGCCCCCGCGCGAAAAATTCAGTGGAAGCATGTCCCGCCGCGCGCAGCGCGTCCGCAATCGCGTGCCCGTGCGCGGGCGAGTACACTCGAAACATCATATAGCCGATGGCGAGACGTTCTTCGACGGTCATGCCGAGAAAAACGCCCGTGCCGAATCCCAACGCGTAACCAGCAATGGTGAACACATTCAGTGGACGCGTCAAGACGCCCGCGACGGCGATGATGAAAACGGCGGCTTGCGTCGCGCCGATGGCGGAGGCAAGCAATTTTCGTCCGCGCATGACAAAGAGCAAGCGCAGCGTGTCCAGCGACATATCCGATACGCGCAAGATGAAAACCAACAGTCCGGCGAGGATGAGGTCAGTCATGGTGCGTGCGTCCTTCCCGAATTGAAAAAGATGGCGATTGCTTTTAGAATCATGAATCATTGTATGCGGGTTCGTCGTCAGACCAAGTAACATTTCACATCATGCGCCTTGGCGAGACGTTTTTTGGACTTGATTTTTCCGCGAGTGAATGGGATGACTGCGCCCTCGCCGCATTGGCACGCGTGAATCGCGCGTTCTGCCCAACGCGCCGCGAATGCAATTTGGCACCGATTGTTATGCTTTGCAGTGGTTCGAGGATGACGACCGGAAATTCCTGAACACATTGCGCGCAATTGATACACCATGAGCGAATCTGGCACGCCAAGCCCTTTGCCCGCCGTTTCCGTATCACGAACCCGCGACGACTCGTCGCTGGCAGTAGGATTGGTCGCGCTGGCGCTGTTGGCAGTGACTGCGCTCGTGTTTTATTTTTGGTTTCAGGTCGCGCCACAAGCAGCTCGGGCGATTGAAAAATATGCCCCCGCCACGCACGGCGCGGCGTACATTTATCGGCTCTCCAACCCCGACGGTTCCATCACCTATCGCTCGCGCAATCTGTATCGGGATGGCGCGCGCACGCTTGCTGCGTTCCTGCCGCTCAACGTGTTCGGCGCATTGATTCATGCGGCGCACATGGATGTCAATCAACTCCAATCGCCTGACGCGTTGGACGCGCTCAAACGCTACGACATTGTCAAGGCAACCGACGTCGAGTACGACGCGAACGGCGTCCAAAAAGAACGCACCACAACCTATTCCCTGCTCGACGAAAAGAGTTACAACACGTTTGCCTTGAACGAGATTGCCATCACGCCGCCGATTCCGGTGTTGCCCGATTCGACCACGCCGCAAACTACAGTCGGGACGCTGAACGACGGCGCGCCGTTTACGGTGACGATGCAGATTGAAACGCGCGCGCCGTACCAAACTGCTATCGGCGATTTCTCCGATTGCATACAGACCAAAACCAAAACGGAGGTGAGCAACGCCGTCAGCGCGAGCACGACGTGGTACTGCGCGGGTGTGGGCGAAGTGTACGACGAGCTCACGGATGCGAACGGCACACGGCGTTCGGAAATTGTCGCGGCGAGTGTGGGCGATATGGTCCGCGGCTCTGCGCCGGCTTTGCCGCGCACCGATGTGAACGCGGCGCCGCAGTTTGAATTTCCCAACGCGTTGCCGCGCCCCATCCGTCCAGTCTTGCAATACAAAGAACAGGTCGGGCTTGGCATCAGCTCCCAAATCGTGCCGGTGGATGGAATGCTGTTGTACGGCACGAGCGGCGGTGCGCTGGTGGCGTTGGACCGCGCCGGCGAACAAGAACGTTGGCGTTTTCAAACCGGCGCCGCGATTTTTAGCACGCCGGTCGTGCGTGAGGGCATTGCCTATTTCGGTTCGGCGGACAAAAAAGTGTACGCCGTCCGCGTGAGCGACGGCGCGTTTGTGTGGGCATTTCGCATGAAGGATATTGTTTCCGCCGCGCCCGCGCTCAGCGGCAACACCGTCTATGTCGCTTCCGAAGACCGCCAGCTCTATGCGCTTAACGCGGCGACAGGGCAGGTGCGCTGGCAATTCACTTCCGCGCGTCCGCTGGTCGCATCGCCCGTTGTGCGCGACGGCGTTATCTATTTCAGTAATGACGACGGCGCGTTGTACGCGCGCGATGCCGTCACCGGCGCGCCGAAATGGGAATTTTCCGCCAATAGCGCGATTACGGCGCCTGCGGTGTTGGAGGGCGATGCGTTGTATGTCGGGTCGCATGACGAGAACGTGTACGCGTTGAACGCGCAAGACGGTGCGGTATTGTGGCAATTCGAAGTGGGTGACGCCGTGACTGCGCCGGTGGTGGCGACGCCGGAAAAAGTGTTTGTGACCCTACGCAGTGAAGTGTTCGCGCTGGATGCGGCGACGGGCAAACCGCTGTGGCGATACGACGACGGACGTTCATTTTATGGCGCGCCCCTTTTGTTCGACCATCAATTGTGGTATTTGCAAAGTGGGCGCGTGATTGGATTGGACGCCAATACGGGCGCGCGCTTGAACAGCACCGCGACCGCCGATTCGTCCGCGACCGCGAGTTTGAGCAGCAATGGGCGAGAGATTTACGCGGGCTTTTTTGACGGCACGCTGCTTGGTTTTGGAGGAGTTAATCCATGAGACTGCCGCCGCTTTCGCGTCAAACTCTGAGAACGCTTTTCGTCACCCTGTGGACGATTTTTCTCGGCGGAATCCGCCTCTTTGCGTGGAATTCGCTGCGCGAGGGGTTTATTGATGTGCGCCCCTTGCCGCGCGTCGCGCGTTTCTTGTCCGTCACCATGCTCGTCATTGTGTTTGCGTTCATCGCGAGCATTTTGTTCAACGATGCACTGCGCTGGAGCGGCGCGCTCGAACTCTTGCCCAAAGATTCTGCCAGCGCGCGCGGCTTGTTTGTGCCGACGATCGCGGTGCCCGTTGCCTATCTCGCCACGATTCTCGCGTGGACGTTCTTGTTGACCGGCGCGCTTCATGTGCGCGCTGCTGTGCGCTGGATTATTTTCTTTTGCTTTTTGTTCTTTGGTCTCCCCGAGCTGTTCGTGAGCACATTGCAGGGCGCGACGTTGGAGCATCCGGAAATATTGGCGCTGTTGGCGTGTGTGGCAGGCATCACGCTCTTGGGCATCGTGGCGCTGCTGGCGCTCGCGCCGCGCCGGCGTTTGCCGCTCGCGGTGGAATTTCTGTGCGTGCTCCTATTTGTGGGCGGGCTGTTTCTGTTGAATTTGTACACCGCCGTAGAATCGTCACGCGTCAGCGCGGTGGATTTCGTCAACGGCTACTTGGTGCCCGATGCAGTCACGAACCCGCGCAATTTGATTTTTCCTTTTTTGTATGTTGCGGGCGCCGAGATGATTGGCTTTGGCATTTCGCTGACGGGTTGGGGCGCCCAGTCCACGCAGCGCTTTGGCAGAGATTGGATATTTGGCGTCCTGCTGTTGGCGCTGCTCGCGTATCGCTGGATTGATTTTGTGTGGACGCAGCTGGTGCCGGGTGTATCTGCCAATCAAATCCAGCATTGGCTCGGCGCACTGCTCGCAGGCATCGCGCTTGTGCCTGTGGCAGTTTGGCGCGCGCGTCACCCGTTTGACGACCGCGTGCCGTTAAAGCTCGTCGTGGCGTTGATTTTGGTAATCACCCTGCCGCAGTTGTTAATCCAGAGCGTCTTTGTGCTGGCAACTGTCCTATTCACGAGCAACATCAACGACCCGAGCGCGTTGGGACGCATGGTTCAGCTCAGCAATACAGTGCTTGCCGTCAGCAACGCGCTGCGCGACGGATTGTATCTTGTGCTTGCCGGGTGCGGCGGCGTCGTCGCGGCGCTGGCGCGGCAGCGCAAACGGTACACGGTTGCCGCATACGGCATGATTTTTGCGTGGACGCAGTTTGTATGGTGGTTTATGGAGAACGGGCGCCCGCTGCAAGAATGGCGCTATCATTATCAAGATATAGATTTGTGGTTGACGTTGGCGCTGACGGCGCTCGCGATTTTTTGGCTGACGCGGCGCGCGCTCGACGCGCCGCGCACGCTCGCGTTGTTGGGGCTCGCGTTTTTCGGTTGGGTGTTGAATTTCACCGATTTCATTGACAATCCGTTGGCGCTGTTCTTTGGCTTTGCGGGAATTTTCTTTACAGCGTTTGGCATTTTGTGGAGCGTGCTCACGGCAGGCGGCAAATTTGCCAATTCCGATTCGCTCGCGTTCCCGCGCCTCAACCGCATCATTTTGTATCTCGGTTATGTGCTGCTGACGTTGAACATTACGCATTGGTTCACCGTGACGCACAATGTTCAAGAGCAAGTCTTTAATAACGACATCACCCTCACCGGTCTGCGCGTATTCGGTTACACCGCCGCGTATTTGGTTTTTGTGGAAGGCGGACGCGCTTTGTTGAAAACGGAAAACGTATAGGAGCAGCCGCGCAATACGCGCGGCGCAAAAAGGGACAAGCACAATGAATCAGACACAACGCGCGCAGGTTGGCAGCGGTACGAAATGGGAGGCATTGGCGGAATATGCGCGCGCGGTGCGCGTGGGCAATATGATTTATGTTTCCGGCACGACGGCGACGGATGAACAAGGCAATGTGGTGGGCGACGATGCCGCGACCCAGACACGTTACGCGATTCAAAAAGTCGAACGCGCCATCGTCGCGTTGGGCGGCACACTGCGCGATGTGGTACGCACGCGCGTATTCGTGAGCGATATAAAAAATTGGGAACACGCCGCGCGCGTGCACGGCGAATTTTTTGGCGCCATTCGTCCGGCGAACACATTGGTCGAAGCGCGCTTGGTCGGTCCCGAATATCTGGTCGAAATCGAAGCCGACGCCATTGTGGGAAGCGGGGATGAGCAACGAGCAATGAGCAATGAGTGATGAGCAATGAGCAATGAGCAATGAGTGATGAGCAATGAGCAATGAGCAATGAGTGATGAGCATTAAGCATTGTCCATTGTCCATTGTCCATTGTCCATTGTCCATTTTGCATTCCTCTATGCGTTTCAGCATTCGCCTCAACAACGACCTCACCATCCCCGAATATGTTGCGCTCGCGCAAGCGGCGGAAAAATTTGGCTTTAACCAATTTTGGGTGAGTCACGATTTGTTCTTTCGCAGTGCGCCAGTGATTCTTGCCGCGCTCGCGCAAGCGACGACGCGCATAGAAATCGGCACGTGCGTCTTGAATCCGTACACGCTGAATCCGGCGGAAATCGCCATGCTCGCCGCGACGCTGGACGAACTGTCGGGCAACCGTTTCCATCTCGGACTGGCAGCGGGCGCGCGCGATTTTTTGGAATGGGTCGGCATTGCGCAAAATCATCCGCTCGACGCGATGCGCGAAACGATTCACGCCCTACGCGCTTTACAAAACGGCGAACGCGTGACGTGGGACGGAACCTTTTTGCATTGGACGAATGAAGCGTACTTGCGTTTTCGCGCGCCGCGCGTCACGCCCATTTACGTTGGCGCGCTGAGTCCGAAAATGCTCGCGCTCGCGGGCGAACTCGCGGACGGTGTATTGCCGCTGTTGTTTCCACCCGAACATTATTTCACCGTCAAGCCATTGATTGAACAAGGGCTCGCCGTTCGCCATCAGCCGGCGGCTGTCCGCGCGTTTGATTTCGCCGCGTGTATTTGGGTCTCGCTGAGCGACGACGCGAAGGCGGCGCGACGCGTGTTGGCGCAAAAAATCGCGTACTACGGACATGCGTTGTCGCCGTTGATTTGGTCGCGCCTAAATTTGACGCGCGCGGATTTTGAACCGATTGCGCACGCGATGATGGTCGAACGCGATGAGGAGAAAGCGATTTCGCTTGTGGACGAACGCATGTTGAATATCGGTGTGGTCGGCACGGCGGAAGATGTCATTACGCGTTTGGAACCGCTGGTGAACGCGGGCGTAACGCATTTGAGTTTTGGTCCGCCGCTCGGTCCTGATTTGGTGTCCGCAATTGAATTGTTGGGCACACGCGTACTGCCGTATTTCAGGACGGAGGGTTGGGGCGCAAAGAATGAGACATTGGGCTGACCGGGCATGGCATCGCGCGCGAGTCAAGACATCGGAGAGTCATGTTATCCATTTTATTGTTGGGTGCGCCGCAGGTGCTGCGCGACGGGCACGTACTCCAGATTCCACGCCGCAAAAATCGCGCACTTGTTTTTTATCTCGCCGCGCACGCGCAGCCGCGCACGCGCGACCAAATCCTCGCGCTGTTGTTTGTGGACCACGAGCGCGCTGCCGCGCAGAAAATTCTCCGCACGATGCTGCACGATTTGCGCAAGCAGCTCGACGATGCGCTGCTGGCGCAAGATGAAACGCTCGCGCTTGCGCCCGATGTGTTTGTGGATGCGCGCGAATTCGAGACGACGAGACGGTTTAACAAAGCGGCGCTGGAGCTGTATCGCGGGGATTTTCTGGAGGGATTCACGTTACCCGACGCGCCCGAATTTGACGATTGGGTGTCACGTGAACGCGAACGCTGCCGCGCGTTGGCGCTGCGCGGCTGGACGGAACTGGCGTCCGCGCATGAAGCGAAACACGACTATGCGCCCGCGCTCGACGCGTTGGAGCACGCGCTCGCGTTGGATGCGTTGGATGAAGCGGCACAGCGTCAGGCGCTGCGCGTGCAATATCTGAACGGCGACCGCGCGGGCGCGGTGCGGCGCTTTGAACGGTTGCAAAAAATGCTCGCCGACGAAATGGGCGTGCCGCCGATGCCCGAAACGCGCGCGGTGTACGACGCCATCGTTACGGACACGCTCCACATCGCGGACGAATCTCGCGCGCGCCAAACGGCGCTGCCGCGCTTGTTTCCCCAACCCGTGCAAGGGCAAGCGCTGCTGCCTTTTGCCGGACGTGCCGTCGAATTGCAGACGATGGCGGACGCGGCGCGCGCAGGCAAATTGATCTGGCTGCAAGGCGAACCGGGCATCGGCAAAACGCGTCTCGCAGAAGAATTTATCGCCGCGTCCGCAGAGACACAACCGCTCGTGTTGCGCGGTACGGCGCACGAGCTCGAAGCCGGACTGCCGTACCAGCCGTTGATTGACGCGCTGCGCGGTCTTCTCGCGCAGTGGCACAGTGAGAGACTGCGCGCCGCATTGCCGCTCGCGCCGGTGTGGACGGCGGAATTGGTGCGTTTGGTCCCCGAACTCGGCGCGCTGTTTTCGGACATTGTGCCCGCCGCGCCGACGACGGATGAAGCGCGTGTGTGGGAAGCGGTGTATCAGTGCTTGCGCCTTTTGGCGACATCCCAGCGCGTGATTTTGCTGCTCGACGACGCGCATTGGGCAGACGCGGCGACGATTGGTTTCATCGGTTATCTCGCGCGCCGCTTGGACTCGCCAGCATTGACGGTTATCGCGACGGCGCGCGATGTCGAACCCGCGAGTCGCGCGGCGGTGTTGTTGGAAACGTTGGCGCGCGAAGACAAAATTGCGCGGTTGGCTTTGGACGCGTTGTCCGCTCAAGATTTGCAAACGCTCGCGCGCCAGCTCAGTCCCACGCAGGCGGAATTGTTCGCACAGTGGCTGCATCAAAACGCGGAGGGCAGTCCCTTTTTTGTGACCGAACTCGTGCGCTATGCATATCGCAGCGGCATTTTGCAGGCAACCGGCGCGCTGGATACGGCGACGCTGCGCGTGGCGCCGCTGTTGCCGCCGACGATTCAAAATTTGATTGCGTCGCGTTTGACGCGCTTGTCGGAAAACGCGCGCCGCGTGATTTATCTCGCGGCGGTGATTGGACGCGAATTTGATTTTGAATTGGTGCCGCGCGCAGCGGGGATGAGCGAAGATGAAACGTTGGACGCGCTGGATGCGCTGCGCGCGGCGGGCTTGATTCACGCGCCGCACGGCGGGCGTTTTACATTCGACCACAGCTTGACCATGCAGGTCACACAGCAAGAGATGGGCGCTGCGCGCTGGAAACTTTTGCATCGGCGCGTCGCGGAAGCGTTGGCGGAAATACATTCTGCGCGCCTCGACGCCGTCGCAGGGGCGATTGCGCGGCATTTTGTCGAAGCCGAACAGGTGGAACGCGCCGCGCCGTACGCATGGCGCGCGGGCAATTTCGCGTCGCATGTGGCGGCGTGGAGTGAGGCAGCGGCGTTTTATGAGCTCGCCCTGCAAGGCGAACGCGACGACAATGCGCGCGCGAAAATTCTGATTGCGTTAGGCGAAGCGCAATTTCATCAAGCCGCGTTCGCGCAAGCGACCGAGTCGCTGCGGCGTGGGCTGGAACTCGCGCGCGCGAACGAGGATCTCGCGGTGACCGAACAGGCGTTGCTCGTGCTCACGCAATCGCTCTTTCCGCAAGCGCGTTATGCCGAAGCCATCGCGTACGCGCGCGAGCTGCGGCAAACCGGACCCGCCGAGCTCATCGGCGCTGCCGAATTTGCGTGGGGCACAGCGCTCGCCGTCGAGAGCGCGTTTCCGGTGGAAGCGGAAGCGCATTTGCGCGCGGCGGATGAATTTTTGGCGCAGCCGCTTGGGTACACGACCCAAGTCACTCCGGCGCGGCGCAAGTACCAGCTCGCCGCCGTGTTGGGACAGCGCGGCGACAGCGCCGCCGCCGTTGCCGTGTATCGGGAGGCATTGCAAATCATCCAAACCGATGCTTTGCAGCTTGACATCACGCGCACGGTTATGCTGTATAACAATCTCGGCTATCACTTGCATTTGCTCGGCGATTTTGCGCACGCGGCAGAGATGGTGCGCGCGGGGATTCGCTTTGCCCAAGAAAAAGGTTCCCCTTCACATCTGCCGTACTTGCTTTCGACGTCGGGCGAGATTGCGCTCGCGCAACACGATTTAGATGCCGCCGAAACATTTTTGAATCAAGGACTCGCGCTGGCGGAAAAAATTCCGATTCCCGAACGCATCGCGGGCATTACGGCGAATTTGGGACTGGTGGCACAGGCGCGCGGACAAAACGAACGCGCGCGTCAATTGCTTGCGGTCGCGCTCGAGCGCGCCGACGCGGTGGGCAACGGGCATTTGTCGGTACGCATTCGCATTTGGCTGGCGCGCCTCTTGCCGCCCGCGCAGGCGGGAATGCGTTTGCGTGAAGCGCGGCGGATTGCCGAGGCGAACGGCTATGCGGGCTTGCGGCAAGAGATTGACAAGGCAAACGGCTGACAAGCCCGTTCGTTTTTTTGTTGACGCATTTGTTGACGCGCGTGTGACGCCTCTCCGCTATGATGGTGCCAAGATCACAAATGGAGCGGCGTCATCAGACTGTGCTGCTCCAACACCATCAGGAGGAAAATGGAATGATTAAATTGTTGGTGCATCACAAGGTCGCGGACTATGGCAAATGGCGCGAGGTCTTTGATTCTATGAAGGACGTGCGCCAATCGTTCGGCATGACGGGGGAACAAGTCTTGCATGTGAGCGGCAGTCCGAATGAAATTGTTGCGCTCACCGAATGGACCGACGCCGCCCAAGCCCGCGCGTTTGCCACTTCGTCCGAATTGAGACAGGGCATGCAAAAAGCGGGCGTCATCACCCAGCCCGAAGTGTTGATTCTCGAAGAAGCAAAGAACGCGCAAGAGCTCACGCGCCAAGTTTTGCGCGCCATCGAAGCGCAAGATTGGGCAGGCGCGCGCGCTCTGCTCAGCGATGATTTCCAATTCAGCGGCGCGGTGCCCGTGCCGATTGGTCCGGACGAATGGTTGGGCGTGCATCGCGCGCTTGCCGCAGGGATGCCGGATTTCAGTTTTCATTATCAAGCCACAGGTGGTGTGGGCGACAAGGCAGAAGGCGCCGTGCAGGTCGGCGGCACGCATACGGGCACATTCACCCCGCCGATTCCGGGACTGCCGTCCGTGCCGCCCACGGGCAACAAAATCCTCAATCCGCAGGAACCGGTTTCCGTCACCGCCAAGGACGGCAAATTGATTCGCTATGTCGTCGAACACGTCCCGAACGCGGGGTTGCTCGGCATTTTGGGACAAATGGGCGTTACGCTGACGCACGTATGAGCAAATGTCCGCGCGATAGAGCCGAACCGGCAAATTTCTATGCGATGGAATCGGCGTCGAGCGCGAAGCGTGACGCGCGAGAGGCTATACTGCTTTGACCAAACCGGAGAGGGGCGCACGGCGTCCCTCTCTTTTTTTATACGCGCGCGGATTGAAAACAAAAGCTCTCTGTTCTATAATCGTCACGTGACCTCACCGCCTCCTGCGTTTGAATTATCCTCCACCGAAAAGGCGCAATTGGATGGCTTGCGTCGCGGGGATGAAGCAGTTTTCAAACAACTCGTCGCCGCGTACCATCCCGCGATGGTGCGCATCGCGCAGATGTTTGTGGACGACCGCGGCATCGCGGAAGAAGTGGCGCAAGAAGCGTGGCTGGGTTTCTTGCGCGGGCTAGAGCGTTTTGAAGGACGCAGTTCCATCAAGACGTGGTTGTTTACAATCGTTGCCAATCTCGCCAAAACGCGCGGCAAACGCGCCAAGCGCAGTCTCCCTTTTTCGTTTTTTGAAAATTATGACCGGGATACGGATGAGCCTGCCGTGTCGGCGGAGCGTTTTCGCGGCGCCGACGACGCGTACCCCTTGCATTGGGCAAGCGCGCCCGCCGCGTGGAAAAGCGACCCTGTACGCCAAGCGCTGGGCGGCGAATTGAAAACGTATCTCGAAGCCGCCGTCGCCGCGCTGCCCGAACAACAGCGCATGGTGTTGACGCTGCGCGATATTCAAGGTTGGAGCGCCGACGAAGTATGTAACGCTTTGGGAATTGCCGAGACCAATCAACGTGTCTTGCTGCATCGCGCGCGGAGCAAAGTGCGCCGCGCGCTGGAGGAATATCTGACCTGATGTCCGATGAACTCACGTGCAAGGAATTGGTTGAACTCGTGACCAGTTATTTGGAAAACGCGCTGTCGGCGGAAGAACGCGCGCGCGTCGAGGCGCATCTTGCCACGTGCGACGGCTGCGACCGCTACGTGGAACAGATGCGGCAAACGATTGAATCACTCGGCGCGCTGCGCGAAACGGACCTTTCGCCGGAAGCGCAAACGAAATTGCTTGCCGCGTTTCGCCATTGGCGCGGGTCGCAACAAAATGCATAATGTATCGTAAATCCATCCTAATCCCCATTTGCCCCGCACCGAAATTTACAACTATGTTTTTCGTGTGCATTGAAAAATCGGCGTTGACAAAACGCGATTCAAAGGCGTATACTATCCTCGTTCTTTCTTCGCGCTGCCTTTTCGCGCAGCGCCTGTTTCACCAAGCGTAAATCGCTACAATTCGCGTTGTCTTGGAAATCGCAAGCCGCTCTTGTGACGAGCTGGCTTATTCTGTGCAATTTAACGGACAGCGTCGCAAACATTGAATCCCCTACAATTCGGCTCATAAAATTTCATTGCGCGGCGAGAGGATCCTGCGGGATGACCACAACGGATACCAAGCCCCTATTGCAAATTACAGACCTGCGTGTGCACTTTCCGACACCGCGCGGCGTGGTGCGGGCGGTAGATGGTGTCACTTTTTCCGTGCAGCCGGGCGAGCGGTTTGGTTTGATTGGCGAATCCGGCTCGGGCAAATCCACGATCGCGCTCGCGTTGATGCGACTCATCAAACCGCCGGGGCAGATTGTTTCGGGGCAAGCGTGGCTGGAGAATTATAACTTGCTCGCCGCTTCGGAAGAACGGATGCGGCAGCTGCGCCTCTCGGAAATTGCTCTGATTACGCAGGGCGCAATGAACTCGCTTAACCCGGTGATGCGCGTCAAGGACCAAATCCTGGATGGGATGCGCGCACACGGCGTCAAGCTGTCTCCGGCGCAGGCGCAGCAGCGCGTCGCAGACCTCCTCCAATCGGTTGACCTCCGTCCCGAAGTGGCGAATCGCTATCCGCACGAGTTGAGCGGGGGCATGAAGCAGCGGGTATGCATTGCCATCGCTATCAGCTTGCGTCCCAAACTCATTATTGCCGACGAACCGACGAGCGCGTTGGATGTCATCGTTCAGCGGCGTGTCATGCAAACCCTGCTCAAAGTCCAGATGGCGCTGGGCGCGTCCGTCATTCTCATCGGACATGATATGGGCATTATGGCGCAATTCGCGCAGCGGCTTGGCGTGATGCGCGCCGGACAGTTGGTCGAGGTCGGCGATGTGTCGAGTCTCTTTGCTAATCCACAGCATCCGTACACCAAAATGCTGATGGAAAGTCTTCCGTCGTTTGATCGAAAGACGATGCTCTTTCACGCCGAGAAACAAGACGTGGAGGTTGCGCTGTGACCTCCTTGCTCGAAGCGCGCAACATCACCAAAGTTTTTGGCGGTGGAATATGGAGCAAACAATCAACTGTCGCGCTCAAAAATTTTTCGCTCACGATTCAAGAGGAGCGTCCGACGATTATTGCGGTGGTCGGCGAAAGCGGCAGCGGCAAGACGACGATGGGACGAATCCTGTTAGGGCTCGAACGTCCGACCGAAGGGACCGTCCTGTATCGTGGCAAAGACCTGTCTCAGCTGGCGCGTGACGAGGCGCGCCGTTTTCGCCAAGAAGTGCAGGCGATTTTTCAAGACCCGTTCGGAGTCTTTAACTCGTTTTACAAAGTAGACCATGTGCTGACAATGCCGCTTGCCAAGTTTGGCTTGGCGCGTAACCCGCGCGAAGGGCGCGCCTTAATCGAGCAGGCATTGCGCGCGGTGGGCTTGCGACCAGCTGACACGCTGGGGCGTTATCCGAATCAATTGAGCGGCGGACAGCGTCAACGCATCATGGTTGCGCGGGCGTTGTTGCTGCGCCCCAAGTTGATTGTTGCGGACGAGCCCGTCTCGATGATTGATGCGTCCTTGCGCGTCAGTATTCTCAAGAACCTGCTCCAGCTCAAGCAGGATTTTGGGATTTCCATTCTTTATATCACTCACGACCTTACCACCGCCTACCAAATCAGCGACAGCATCATCGTGCTGTATCGTGGTGCGGTCGTGGAGCAAGGAGATGTCGAGTTAGTCAAAAAGCCCCAGCATCCGTACACCAAACTACTAGTCAGCTCGATTCCAGTCCCGGACCCCAACCGACGTTGGGAGGAGGATGATACGTGGTCACGTACGTTGGACGAAGTTTCTTGAGTGTTCGCACGCGGGTGTTTTTTGCAAACAAAAGTTGCGCCCGCGCCTAACGGCGTGACGGACAGGCGTGCCTGATTTCTCCACCATCTAACGCCTGGCAAAAAAATAGTCCTGTCGGAACAGGACATTTCGTGCGCGGACTGCGCGCGAGGAGGAGAAAAGAGATGAAGACAATGAAGTTTTCGCTAGTGGTTCTCGTGCTGACAGCAATTTTGCTAGTCGCCATTGCTTGTGGCGCTCCGGCTACACCACCGCCGCCTGTCGTGCAAACGGTCGTCGTCCCGCAAACGGTCGTCTCGGAAGCGACGGTTGTGGTGCCGCAGACGGTCGTTGCGCAGCAAACTGTGGAAAAGCAAGTCACCGTTCAGGTTCCCGTGACTCCCACGCCTCAAGTTGACAAAGCGCGCGCCGAGACGCTGAACATCGCCAACGGCAATCCCTTTACCGTCCCTGCGAACATAAACCCCTACACCAATTGGGATCGCGGCAGCGGGATGCACAACCTCTGCTACGAATACTTTTTCTACCAGAACCTTCAGACGGGCGAATACATCCCGTGGCTCGCCACCGACTACCAGTACAATTCCGATAATACCGCTCTCACCGTCAAACTGCGTGACGGCGTCACGTGGAGCGATGGGCAGCCGTTCACAGCGGATGATGTCGTATTTACTTACGACATGCTGAAAAAGAATCCGAGTCTCAATTGGGCAGAGCAGGCGAACGGCGCGGTCAAGTCCGTAGATAAGGTAGATGACCACACGGTCACGTTTAACTTGACCACCCCCAATCCGCATTTCCACATCTTCCGTGAAGCATTCCCGGCGGTCGGCATTTGGGGCGGCACGACGATTGTGCCCAAACACATTTGGGAAAAAGTGGACCCCAAGACGTTCGTAAATTCGGACCCGGTGTGCACCGGTCCGTACAAACTCACGAGCGCTACACAGCAAGCATTAACTTGGACGCGGCGGGATGATTGGTGGGGCACCAAAGTATGGAACGTTACGCCTGCGCCCAAGACGGTCAACTTTTTGTATCTGGGTCCCGAAACCAACATCGCGCTGGCGCTCGTGAACAACGAGTTGGATACGCCGAACATTGGTCTTCTCGGCGTCGGTTCATTTGAAGAAGTCGCGCGGCGCAATCCAAAAGTGCAAGCGTGGCTCGACAAGCCGCCCTATTCGTGGCTTGACCCCTGCCCGCGCCCGCTCATGGTGAACAACGCGCATCCGCCGTTTGACAAACCCGAAGCGCGTTGGGCACTTTCTTATCTGATTGACCGCCAAGGAGTTGTGGATCTCGCCTACGAGGGCGCGACGACTCCTGCGTGGGGCATCTGGCCCGACTATGACGCGAACAAGCCCTATCACGATGCCATTGCCGACCTGCTCAAGCAATATCCCACCGACGCGTATGACGAAGCCAAGGGCTTGCAGATGTTCAAGGATGCCGGAGTTGACGTGTCGAAGCTGGACTTGAAGTACGTGGTAGATGCCAACTCGAACGAAGAGATCAAAGTCGGACAGGTCATCGCCGACCAGCTCGGACGCGCCGGCATCAAAGTCACCATTACCCCATTGCAAGGCGGCACGTTGCAGGACGCGGTTCTGCAAGGCGACTATGACATCAAACTGCATTCGTTCTGCCCCGGCTATATCGCTGAGAATCTCGACTTGTTCAACAGCAAGTACTACAAGCCCCTCGGGCAGAAGGTGGCATTGTTCGAAGCCAATTCGTTCCGCTACCGGAATCCCAAGTTGGATGCCATCGTAAACGAGATGCTTACGGTCCCGCCCGATGACAACGCCAAGATGATTCCGTTGTTCAAGCAGGCGATGGAAATCTGGTTGCCCGACCTGCCGGTCATTCCGGTAGTGCAGGCGCCTGCGCTTGTTCCGTTCAACAACACCTACTGGACGGGCTGGCCCACCGCGAGCAATGCATGGAATATGCCGGTGAGTTGGTGGGCGACCTTCAACACGGTCATCATCGGCTATCCGGGCAAGGACGGCAAGTGGGTCGGCGGTATCAAGCCCGCGACGCCGTAGCAGTTCATACGAATTGAAAGCAACGGTGCTGGGAGCGGCTCGTTCAGTGTGCCGCTCCCTCTCCGCTTCACAACTATGCGCGGTTATCTTTCCTATCTGGCACAACGCCTGGCAATCCTCGCAGCAACCATCATCATTTCGATGACGATTGTCTTTGTGGTGCCGCGGCTCGTGCCCGGCGACCCGATGGGGGCGATTCTGGCAAAGCTCTCGGCGGTGGGCGCAGGCAGAGGCAGCGAAGCTCTCATTCAAGACTACATGGAGCGATTTGGACTGAACAAACCGATATGGCAGCAGTATATTGATTACCTGACGCAATTGGCGCAGGGCAATTTGGGCTATTCGATTGCGAATTTTCCCGCGCGCGTTTCTGACCTCATCTTTTCCGCGCTCCCCTGGACCATCGGGCTTCTTCTGACGACCACGATAGTTAGCTGGATTATTGGCTCGGTTCTGGGAGCGATTGTCGGTTGGCGTGAAAGTAATTCGCTGCCCGTACGCGCGGCTGTCGTTCTGGCGCTCATCGCGTACACCACGCCGTATTATATTTTGGCGATTCTGCTGCTCTTTGCGTTCGCGTTTCTCGTGCCCATCTTTCCGCTCGCCGGGGCGTTTCAGGTCGGCGCGCAGCAGGAATTTTCTTTGAGCTTTATCTTGGACGTGCTCTGGCATGCGACGCTGCCGGCATTGAGCATTATCCTCGTCTCACTCGGGTGGTGGTTTCTCAGCATGAGAAGTCTTATTACTTCTGTCAAGGGCGAGGATTATATTTTGTGGGCAGAGGCAAAGGGCTTGTCGCCGCGACGCATTTTGTGGGCGTACGGTTTTCGGAACGCGCTCTTGCCGCAGGCTACGGGGTTGGCGCTTTCGCTCGGCTATCTTGTCGGCGGCGCGCTGGTCACCGAAGTGATTTTTGGATATCCGGGCGTCGGCTGGTTGATTTTCAATTCCATCAAAGGACTCGACTATCCAGTGATTCAGGGCAGCGTCCTGCTCATCATCATTTCCGTCGCCATCGTCAATTTTCTGCTCGATTTGATTTATCCGTTGCTTGATCCAAGAATTCGGCAAGGGCAGGCGGGATAAGTGAATGCTGAATGGACAAGGGACAAGGGACAATGCATAATGCGCAATGCTTAATGCGGGGGGCGAGAGGCGAGAGGCGGAACGTTCAAGAGAGGGAGGATAACCAGTGGCTGTTACTGCCGATGACTTGTTAAGGGACGAAACGTCGGTTGCCCCGCCGACCGGTTATTCCCGGCTGCTGCTGCAAAACCGTAAAATTGTTCTCGGCGCAATTATCTTTCTGATGATTTTGGGGACGACGCTTGCCGGGACGCTGGTGTTTGATGCGGGGCTGCGGCGCTCCGGCTCGATTACGCGCAAGCTGCCGCCGGGACCGGGTGGATTGCTCGGCACCACTTCGCTCGGACAAAGCGTAGCGGCGCAAATGACCGAGGCAGTGCCAAACTCGATTCAGGTCGGACTGATTGCCGCCGTGATGGGGACAGTCATCGGCTCGGCGTTAGGTTTTGTCAGTGGTTACTTTGGCGGATGGATTGACGCGGTCTTGCGCGTGTTGATTGATGTGTTTCTGGCGGTGCCGACGCTCTTGTTTCTCGTACTCATCGCCGCGCTCGTGCGCGGGGTCAGCGTTCAGCACATGGCGCTCATCATCGGGCTCTTTGCGTGGTCGTGGCCCGCGCGCGCGATTCGCTCCCAAGTGCTCAGTCTCAAAACGCGCCCGTTCGTGGACGTGGCGCGCATCTCGGGCATGTCCGGTTTGGAAATCATTGTGCGCGAGCTCATGCCGCAAATGCTGCCGTGGCTCGGCGCAAATTTTGTCAACGCCTTTATCGTCGCGATTCTCGCCGAAGCGGGACTGTCCATTTTGGGTTTGGGTCCGCAGCGCGAAATGACGCTCGGCATGATGATTTATTGGTCGCTAAGCTATGGCGCCATTTTGCAGAACATGTGGTGGTGGTGGATGACGCCCGTGCTCACACTCATGCTCCTCTTTCTCGCGCTGTATCTGATTCATCTCGGCTTGGATGAGGTGAGCAATCCGCGCCTTCGCACGCGCGCGTGATATGAAAATTACGCTCACATTCGCGTCAGCACAATCACGCGCGCGGACAGCGGCTCGGCAATGCGTATGGCAATTCCGCGCGTAATCAAATCACTCCCCGCAAAAATTCCCATCTCGGTTTCTTGCATCGCATCTTGGATGCGATAACGCGCATCTGCCTGCACCCACGGAATACGTAACTGAAAAATTTCCTCGCGACTCGCGGCGGGACGGAACAAAAAAATCGGACCTTCGCCGCGTGCGTCGAGACGCGCGACGCCGTCCCAAAATTCGCCCAACGCGCGCGACTGCGGCTCGAACGCGGGCGGATGAATACCGCGCGGCGCGATGCCATAACGCGCCGTCGGAATCGCATGGCGATAATCGCGCGCCGAAATGCCATCGGGTACGGGAAACACATCCGATACTTGATAATGGCGGTAAAAATCACCGACGGCGCGCTGCCGCTTTGCCCACGCGAACCAGCGGCGGTACTGCGCGCGCGTTGCCGCGTCGAGTTTGGCGAGGTCACCCCAAACGACGGCGTGCGCGGTCAATGTCGAAACCAAACCGTAGCGCAGCGCATTCGGGTGGTCGAGATGTGTTCCGCCAAAATTTAACGTCCATGGACGCGTCACGCGCCCGCGTTGAAAAATTTCGCGCCGCAAACTCACTTCGTTCGGACTCGCAATATTCGTGAACCAATTCTGGTCGGCGACTTGAATGAGCGCGAGGTCGGTTCCGTCCATCACGCCGTAGAGTTCGTACGTCAAATCCACGAGACACTGCGGATGCCGCCGTTTAAGCGTGCGAATCAAATCAAACAGCCGTTCGAGGATGCGTAAATGGCTTTCGCGCGGCGAGCGATGCGCGTGATTGGTCGCCAAGCAGCCCGGATATTTGCCCGGCGCGTACACATTCCGCACCGCGCTCAAATCGAGTTTCAACAATTCGACGCCGTACCGCCGAATGATATCGTCCAACTTGGCGAGAATGAAATCGTAATACGCGCTGTCGAGACACATCGTCACCGCGCCCGGCAGCGGATGACGATTCGGCGTACCGTCCTCTGCGCGCGCAATCCATTCGGGATGCGCGCGGCAAACGTCGCTTGCTTCGTCCACCGTCGCCGCCGCCATCCACAAACCAAAACGCATGTTGCGCGCGCGGACCGCGTCGGCGATTTCTTCGAGTCCGTTCGGAAATTTTTGCGCATCGGCGTTCCAATCGCCCATGCGGTCGTACCAACCCGCATCCACTTGATACGCGTCCGCGCCCAAATCCGCCGCCACATCAATTTGCTCCAACAACAGCGCGCGGTGAATGGCAAACAAATGCGGTTCCCACGTATTCACCGTAATCGTCGGCACGCGCGCGACATCGCACACGGTCAGCTGTTCCGCGACAAATCGCGCGTACGCGCCGTCAATCACGTCTTGCGGAATTTCATTCGCAAAGGCAAGCAGAAAACTCGCGGCAGTTGCAAACGATTCGCCGGGCGCGAGCACGCGCTCGAAAATGGTTTCGTCGTCGCGATTGTAACCGACCGCGATGCGCGCGCCGTCCGCGTACGCTTCCAGATATTTCAGCGGACCGGGCGCTTCGGTAGCGACAATAAAACCTTCATGATGCCGAACATCATTCACCAACAGCGCGCAGTCGTCCATTGTGACGACGACATTTTTGGCGCGGCGCGTAAAATAATCGCTCCACACTTCGGCGCTCGCGGGCGCATCCACGCGCAGGTGGAGGTCTTCCCACGCGAGTTCGGCAAGGCGAATCGCTGCCGCGCCGCGATTTTCTATCAAGAGCCATTTGCGGACGACGGGATAGCGCGAGTGCATCTGAAAATGAATTTGCGCCGCGAGCGCGCCGTCACGCGTCATCAGGTCGAGCGCGATTTCGACGGGGTCGCCTTCGCGGATGGATGCGCCGACAAACACAAAATCGCGCGCGGTGAGATGGCGTTCGTTCGCCGCGAATGAAAATTCCTTGCTTTCGCCGCGCGCATAATCGCGTCCGCTCTGATGATTGACGAATGCGACAGTACGCGTCGGCGCGCCTTGACGCGCCAATACGCGCCGCTCGAGCCAACGATTGCCGATGACGATAGATTCCGCATCGCGCCGCACATACAAAGAGGATCCCACCATTTGGATGCAAAGACGGGCATGATATTGCCGCGCGCCCGGCGGGGTCGCCGCCCACGCGGGGAACGCCGCCGCTGCCGCTTCAATCGCGCGCGAACGAAATGGATTTGATTGCCGAAGCGCGTGCCACCGCGACGCGCGCCAAAATCGCCGCGCTGTTATTGCCCGGCATTGGCACGCGCCAAGAATTGAAAGAAGCCATTGCGCGCGGCATTCAAGTCGTACGCATTGCGACACAGCGCACCGAAGCCGACATTTCGCAGCAGCATTTCGGCATGGCAAAAGAATTGGGACTCGAAGCGCTCAGTTTTTTGATGATGGCGCACATGCTTCCGCCCGACGCGCTCGCCGCGCAAGCGCAGTTGATGGAGTCATACGGCGCGGATTGTGTGTACGTCGTGGATTCGGCGGGCGCGATGCTGCTGCACGATGCCGCCGCGCGCGTGACGGCGTTAAAGCGCGCGTTGAAAATTCAAGTGGGTTATCACGCGCACAACAATCTCGGCTGCGCCATCGGGAACACGCTCGCCGCGTTGGAAGCGGGCGCAGACCAAATTGACGGCACGCTGCGCGGTCTCGGCGCGGGCGCGGGCAACGCCGCGACGGAATTGGTCGCGGCGGTTTTGGACAAATTGGGCATCAATCCCGGACTCGACGTTTTCGCGCTGCTCGACGCGGCGGAATTTGTCGTCGCGCCGATGATGCCGTTTCAACCGTTCCCCGACCGCGATTCGATTGCGATTGGCTATGTCGGCGTGTATTCCGCATTTTACTGCACGCGAAACGTTTGGGCAAACAGTACGGCGTTGACCCGTTGGAGATTCTAGTGCAACAACATGATGAGACTGTGAGATACGGATGCGAAAGCGCGCCGAATTATACGGGCAAGAAAAAAGGTGCAACCACGCAGTTTCATTTTGTTGCACTACTAGGTCTCCTCGCCCATTTCGTCATCACGTTCTACGAATCGCAATCACTTGAAATCGTGCGGGCTGCCATCCGAGTTGAAATGGGCTCAGTGCCCAAATGCGTTGTCCATTGGGTGGATAAGCAGGATCCATGGCATGAACCTGTGCTGGCTGCGCATCCACTTGTGCGGCGATCACTGCGTGCAGCACGTTAATGCCAAGTAATGGCGCAACATTGACGAACGTAATCACGCGAACTTGCGTTTCGGAAACAAGTCGTTTTAACTCGTCCAGATTCGCGAGCCGCGCAGCAGAGGCTTGGAATCCAAAGGATTTCGCGCACGCAGCGGCGAACCGCGCGAGCGTTCCATCGGCATCGGTTTGACCGCAATCGTAAATTTCCGATTCGGTGCGCGTGATACCGAAATCCGCCGACCGGAATGCGCAACGGGATGCGCTTGTGGGTAGACCAATCGCTCGCGCTGCTCGATGCGCTCCGCATCCAAAAAGCGCACATCGTCGCCAACTCGATGGGCGGCGCGATTGCCCTGCATCTTTTGATGGAAGCGCCGGAACGCTTCGATCGCGTCGTGTTGATGGGACCCGTCGGCGCGCCGCATCAAATGACGCCGGAGATTGACCGGCTGTGGGGCTTGTACAAAGACCCGTCGGTCATTATGTTTCGCAATGTGATTCGTTGGTTTGTGTACGACGAAGCGTTTCTCGGCGACCGCCTCGACGGGATTGCCAAAACGCGTTTTGAAGCGGCAATGAATCCCGATGTGGAGCGTTTTGACCGGGCAACCCGCGCTGACGGTTTCGTTTTCGTAAAAGAGGCGCCAAGAAGGAGGTTTTCTCATGCCCGGACTTTTTGATGTCGCGCAGCTCGTCAACGTCGCGCTTTACACGCCGAAACTCGAAGCGAGCGTGAATTTTTTCCACGACTTATTTCCAATTTCAACCATAGCGCGTATAATACAGATGTTCTATCCATACGGCTATGGCACAAGGCAATTCTTCCGGCAGCAAATCCTCACGCCCGCGCCCGCGCGGCGGTTCGACGCGCAAAGCGCCCGCGACCGGCTTTTCGCTTACGCCCGCGCAGCAAGAACAACTCGTTGGCGTCTCGTTAATCCTAATTGCCGTGCTCACGGCATTCGGCGCGTTCAATTTGTCCAGCGGTAACGTGTTGGATGGATGGACGCGCATTCTCTCGGTCCTTTTCGGCTGGGGACGATTTCTCGCGCCGTTTTTCTTTGCCGGTTTTGGCGGCTGGCTTTTGCTCGATTCGATGGACATGCGTCCCGACATCGGCTGGGAGCGTCCGCTCGCGCTCGTCATTCTCTTTTTCTGCGTCGAAACATTTTTGCAAATCGTCGCCGTCAATTTCATGGCGCTTGCCAAAACGTCGTTGGAAGCCGCGCAAATCGGTTTGGGCGGCGGGCTGGTCGGACATGCGTTGTTCGATGTGCTCGTCGGCGGATTGGGTTTGGCGGGCGCGCTGTTGGTGTTGTTGGTTGGCGTTGCCATCGGGCTGATTTTGCTGTTCAACATTTCGGTGCCGCAAATTTTCAAAACGCTCGCGGAGGCGTGGCATCAATTCGCGGCTTTGTTCGAGCGCGCGCCAGAGATAAAAATCACGCGCAACGGCAAAGAGCGCGTGCCGACCGAAATGGTGACGGCGCCGCCGCGTGCGCGGACAACCGACGCGCCCCCGCGCTTGCCCTCCGATTTTGGCGCAGACGAATTGATTGTGGAAGAGCCGCCGGCGCGCAGTCCCTTGTCCGCGCGCATCGTGGGGGGGGGGAGCGCGCCCGCACAACTGATGGCGCATCGCGAGTGGCGACTGCCGCACCTTCCGGACATTCTCGAAGAATCGGTGGAACAAGACGCGAGTCCGCACGAGATTCGTGAACGCGTGAAAAAAATCGAAGAGACGCTCGCGCATTTCGGCGTGCCCGCCAAAGTCGTCGAAGTCAATCAAGGTCCAACGATTACGCAATTCGGCGTCGAGCCCGGCTTTTTGCAGCAAAAAGGTCCGGACGGTTCGATGCGTCCCGTCAAAGTCAAAGTCAATCGCATCAGCGCGCTCCAGCATGATTTGGAGCTCGCGCTTGCCGCCGCGCCGATTCGCGTCGAAGCGCCGGTACCCGGCAAAAGCATCGTCGGCATCGAAGTGCCAAACTCGCAAATTTCGCGCGTGAGCTTGCGCGGCGTGATGGAATCTGAAGAATTTCAACGCGTGCGCGCGAAATCGCCGTTGGCGTTCGGATTGGGACAAGATGTTTCGGGACAGCCCATCGTCGCGGATTTGGGCAAGATGCCGCATCTGTTGATTGCGGGCGCGACGGGGTCCGGCAAGTCGGTGTGTGTGAACGCGTTGATTGCATGCCTGCTCATGACGAATACGCCGGACGATTTGAAATTTGTGATGGTGGACCCGAAACGCGTCGAACTTTCCGCGTTCAACGGCATTCCGCATTTGCTCGCGCCGGTCGTCGTCGAAATGGATTTGGCGGTGGCGGCATTGAATCGCGCGGTGCAAGAAATGGACGAGCGCTATCGAAAATTTTCCCAAGCCGGCGCGCGCAATATCGAGATGTATAACGCGCTGCCCGAAGAAAAACGACGCGGTCCGAAAATGCCGTTCCTGCTTTTGGTCGTAGACGAACTCGCCGATTTGATGATGACATCGCCCGACGAAGTGGAGCATACCATTACGCGTCTCGCGCAGATGGCGCGCGCGACCGGCATTCATCTGGTGCTCGCCACACAGCGCCCGTCGGTGGATGTGGTCACAGGGCTCATCAAAGCCAACTTTCCATCGCGCATTTCGTTCGCGGTCACGAGTCAAGTGGATTCGCGCGTCGTTTTGGACACGCCGGGCGCGGAAAAATTGTTAGGACGCGGCGACATGTTGTATATGGCAAGCGATTCGTCTAAACTCTTGCGCTTGCAGGGCTGTTTTGTTTCCGACCGCGAGTTGGACAAATTGGTGACGCACTGGAAAAGTTTCGTCGAGCCCGCGCCGCCGATGCCACTCACGCCGCCGACCGCGTCGAACGCGCCCCAAGCGCGCGCGCCACTGCCGCGCGCCTCCGAATCGGGTTTGATTCAAGGCGCGTTGTGGAATCTGACTGCCGAGCCGAAAAAATCCGAAGAGGATGAACTCCTCGACCAGGCGATTCAGATTGTGCAAGAAAGTGAACGCGCGTCGGTGTCGCTGTTGCAGCGCAAACTACGCATCGGTTATTCGCGCGCCGCGCGTTTGATGGAGTTGTTGGAGCAAAAGGGATATGTCGGCGAAGACGAAGGCCCGACCAAAGGACGCGAAGTTTTAACGCCGCCGCCCGTGTCCAAACCGCCCACGACGCGCCCGGCTTCACCCCCCCCCTCCGGCGGTGTAATTAAACCAAATGCCGCCAACGCCGCGCATACAGCGACGAACGGCAAAGCATCGCCGCGTCCGAACGCGAACGCCGCGAATTCTGCCGCGAAGAAATCCCCATCCGCGAATGCGCGTGACGACCGTAAATTCGAAGAGAATGATTTGAACGGCTTTGACGATTGGACGGATGAAGATTGGGCAGATTTAGAGAAATGAAAACGGGTGAGCAGAAATGCTCACCCGTTTTTCTATTTCAATCTACATGAACTCCCCTCTCCCAACGGGAGAGGGGTTGGGGGTGAGGGACTAGTTCCGAATAATCAGTTGCACCCGGGAAATTTGAACTTGCCAATCCACGTGTACCACGTTCGGTCGCTGGTGCTCTTGTAATACTCTTGCGTGTACCAGAACGTGCAGTCGTCGGAAGGGTCAACCGCCAACATGGAATAGTCGCCCCAGCGCGAATACTGACTCTGCTGCGAACCTTTGCCGCGTTTCATGCGGTGTTCGCCTTGCGCGAGCGAATTGAGCGGATCGCTCGCAAGGCGTCCGGCGTAAAAGATGCCCGGAAACATGGTGGACGACGATTTGCTGAAACCGATGGCGAGATTGCCTTGCTTGTCCATCGCCGCGCTGCCCATCCAACGCCACGCGGTGTCTGCGGGCAGGTAGGTGCTTTGTTGGTAAAGCGCGGGGACGCCGCCGGTCACGCGAATTTCGTACCAGCGAATGCCGGCGCGTTGTTTGGCATTGACCGTGTGATTGGTCACCAGCGTTTCGTACGAGCCAAAATTGCGGTACTGCAAACGATTCATGGCGCGGTCGCTAATGGCGTCGAGTCGGCGGCTGGTGCCCCCCTGCGGCACACAGTTGCGGTTAAAATTGCAGAGGATGCCGTTGAATTTTTTCACGGGCAGATTGGCAATGTTGGTGAGTGTGGTATTGCCGACAGTGTTCCAATCCGGCACCATTTTCCAAATTGCGAGACGGTCCTGCGGAATGTGTGCGGGGTCCCACGCCGCGTCCTGAACTTCGACAAAATAATCGCCATTGCTCGGCGGCAGGATGGTACCGTCAAAGTCAGCGGGAAGCATCCCTCCCCAATCGTTCACACCGAGATTATAAAAAATCGCCGTCGCTGCCTGCCCGTTCAACATTTTTTGGCGTTCCAATGCGATGACAGCGGTGCCGCCCCAAGAATTGCCGTTGAACAAATTCGCCGTCATGTAATAACCGTCGGGCATGATGCCGAATTTCCCGTAATCGTTCAGCAGATAATTAGTATTGCTCGGGTCCTTGGGAAAAACCATCGCGTAACGATACCACGAACCGAGCGGGTTGCTGCTTGTGGAAATGGCAAAGCATTGATAGTACGGTCCGTTCGTAAACACATTAGCGAACTGCGAAAAGAACCAACGGTTGGCGAGCGAATCGTACAAAATAATCGGGTCGCCGTCGTTGGTCGTTTCGCACGGACCGCCAAATCCGGAAAAGAGCGTATTGTTCGCGGCGGGACCGTACAGCGAGTTGCCGTTCTTGTCCCAGATTTGGAACGCGGTGTTGACCGTTTGGATATAGTGATTCGGACCCACATCGCCGTTCGTGTCGGGCGGCAGACAATTACAGCTCGAGTTGTTGTTATTGATGCCATTCCATCCGCCGCTCGGCGCGGGCATGGCTTTGCCGCCTCCTTCGCCCGACTCGCCGCCGCCGGTATCAATCGCCCGGTCCTGTTCATTACTGGAAAACGACGGATGCTTGTCCACCGCCGCACTGCGCGGCGCGAGCGCCTGTCCATTTGGAATGCCCAATGTCGCCGGGTAAGCGACCAGCTCGCGCAGAGGACGCGACGTATCATGCTGTGACAGAGCAATAATTTGAGGAGCGCCCACGCCCGCCGCTTGCGCGGTTTGCGTAATGGGCGAAGGAACGAGGAAAACGCCCAAGGCGCTCAACGCGAACCAGGTGACGAGAATTGATTTACGCATCACACCCTCCTCTGAAAATATCCGTGGTCAAGTGGCAAGAGGGGTAACGGGTTTCAGTTCGACTTGAAAGCCTAACTGTTCCAGCCGTTTCACGGCGCGTCGCTTGACCGCTTCTTTGTTGCGCT
>Ga0070741_10004639_pt1 | contig 31806 bp, 32 predicted proteins | sample Coa_R1_4_FD_66440 | JGI IMG/M metagenome (GOLD analysis project Ga0070741, IMG submission 66440) | Surface soil microbial communities from Centralia Pennsylvania, which are recovering from an underground coalmine fire - Coalmine... | ecosystem: Environmental > Terrestrial > Soil > Unclassified ... | reverse complement strand
GACCGTGGAGGACGGCACCTGGGGCCTGGTGCGCGCCTCATCCAACAAGCCCGAGCTGGTCGTGGTGGTGGAAAGCCCGGTCTCCGAGCAGCGCATGCGCGACATGTTCAAGGCGCTCGACGCGGTGCTGCGCACGCATCCGGAAGTCGGCCAATATAATCAGACGATTTGACACTTCCCCTTGTCCCCGCGGACGCGGGGACCCAGTAGCACAAATCTGGATTCCCGCTTCCGCCGGAATGAGCGGAGGGTGCAACTTCACCCGCCGTTCTTGAACGTCTCTCTATACCGGTGCGCGGGGTAGACGCCCAAAATCTTCAGCGTCTTCGGCTGAGTGACGAAGGCCAGCTCCTCCAGCGCCAATTCCAGCGCGCGGTCCTTGGGATGGCCTTCGACGTCGGCGTAGAATTGCGTCGCCGCGAAGCTGCCGTTGACCATGTAGCTTTCCAGCTTGGTCATGTTGACGCCATTGGTGGCGAAGCCGCCCAGCGCCTTGTAGAGCGCGGCCGGGATGTTGCGCACCTGAAAGACAAAAGTGGTGACGACGTCCTTGTCGCTGCGGCTTGCCCATTTGGCCTTGCGCGAGAGCACGATGAAGCGCGTCGTGTTGTGCTGTTCGTCCTCGATGTTGCGCTTGAGGATTTTCAGCCTGTAGATTTTCGCCGCCAATTCCGAAGCGATCACCGCGCGCGAATTGTCGCCACTCTCGGCGATCTCGCGCGCCGATCCGGCGGTGTCGGCGGTGACGATGGCCTTCAAATGCAGCCGCCGGATGGTCTTGCGGCATTGGCCGAGCGCCATGATGTGGCTCTCCACGGTCTTGATCGATCTCAACGTCGCGTTTTTCACCGCCATGAGCTGATGGCGTACCGGAAGAAAATATTCGGCGACGATATGCAGCCCGGAATTCGGCATCAGATGATGAATGTCGGCAACCCGGCCGGCGACCGAATTCTCAATCGGGATCATCGCCAGGTCGGCGCGCCCTGATCGCACCGCCGCGAACACGTCCTCGAAGGTCGGGCAGGGCAGCGGCTCGTAATTCCGATAAGCCTGCCGGCACGCGAGATCGGAATTTGCCCCGGGCTCTCCCTGGAACGCTATTTTCCTGCGTTTGGCCATGAGGTTTCGTTACGCGTTTCCGATCATGCAAGTCAACGATCGACCTTCATCCAGCGGGCTTGAGCTTGGCCCGTGCGACGGCCAATTCCTCCGGTGTATCGACGCCCAGCGGGACCGTGTCGACGATCTCGACATCGATGCGCATTCCGGCCTCCAGCGCGCGCAATTGTTCGAGCTTTTCGCGCATCTCCAGCGGCGAAGGCGGCAGCGCGACGAAACGCTCGAGCGCCGCGCGGCGGTAAGCGTAGAGGCCGATGTGATGATAGAGCGGCCCCTCCCCAGCGGGCGCGGCGGCGCGGGTGAAATAGAGAGCGCGCAGCCGTCCCGGCGCGACCGGCGAGCCGACGACCTTCACCACGTTCGGATTGGTGCGCTCGCGGGGCTCGCGGATCTCCGCTGCAAGCGTCGCGATATCCACCGCGGCCTCGGCGAGGGGCTTCAAAGCGGCGCGCAGGTCGTCCGGCGTCAGCGTCGGCAGATCGCCCTGGACGTTGACGACGACGGACGCCTGTTTTTGCGGATCGATTTTGCCGAGGGCCTCGTAGATGCGGTCCGAGCCGGAGACGTGGTCGGCGCGCGTCATTATCGCGCGGCCGCCGGCGCCGGTCACCGCCGCCGCGATTTCGGCGGTGTCGGTCGCCACGATCACCGGGCCGAGCGCGGCCGCCTCAGCCCGCCGCAGCACGTGCACGATCATCGGCTCTCCGGCGATGTCGGCCAGCGGTTTGCCGGGAAGCCGGGTCGCCGCCATGCGGGCGGGAATGATGATGATGACGCCGCTTTCTGCCATCGCTCCAGCCGCCCATTCGGCTCCGGCCAGCTATGAGGAATTTGCCGGTCGGGCGTGCTTATACGGGTTGCCACGGGTGAGGCAATCCGGCTATCTGTCCGCGCGCGCCGTTCTGGCCGCCTTTGCCGAATTCCGCCGTTCCCGCCTGAGCCGGTGTTCCATGGATTCCTTCGAACTCAATAAAGTCCTCGGCGCGGTGCTTGGCACCTGCCTGATCTTGCTCGCCTTGAACATTGCCGCGGGCGCTTTCTTCGCTCCCAAGAAGCCGGCCAAGCCGGGTTACGCGATCGCCGCGCTGGAGCCGAGCGCGGAGGGCGAGAAAAAGGAAGCCGCGGCGGCAGACACGGCCGAGCCGATCGCGGTCCGGCTCGCCCATGCATCGGTGCAGGAGGGGCAGAACTCCGCGAAGAAATGCCAGACCTGCCACACCTTCGAGAAAGGCGGCCCTAACAAAGTGGGACCCAATCTCTGGGGCATCGTCGGAAGCGGACGCGGCGAAGACCGGGGCGGTTTCGACTTCTCGGCCGCCATGAAGGGCAAGGGCGGAAACTGGACCTACGACGAACTCGACAAGTTCCTCGCCAATCCGCAGGGCTATATCCCCGGCACCAAAATGACCTTCGCGGGTCTGCCGCGCGCCAGCGAGCGCGGCAATCTGATTGCCTATCTGCGCACCCTCGCCGACAGCCCGGTACCGCTGCCGCAAGCGGCGGAAAATCAGAGCGGCGCGCCCGCGGGGCAGCCGGCGCCCTCCGGCAAGCCGCCCGCGAAGGCTCCGGCGCCGAACGCGCCCAAGCACTAAGCGACAGTTCCAAAATGCCGCGCGGCCGGGTCTTGCCCGGCCGTTTCCATTCGGCGCTTGATTTTTGCCCGAGGCGCGGCCCAGCTTAGGGCTTCAAGCCGCCGCCGATTGCGCGGCCGGGAGTTGTGGTGCCGTGCAGGTAACCCGTCGAACCGTGATTCAGCGCGCCATGCTCATGGCTGCCGCGCCACTCGCATCGCGATTGGGCATTTCTCCGGCCGCCGCCCAGAGCGGCGCGCCCGGCGGCGGCACTCAGCCGGAATGGCGGCACGGATTGTCGCTGTTCGGCGACCTTCGCTATCCCGCCGGTTTCAAGCATTTCGACTACGTCGACCCGAAGGCGCCGAAAGGCGGGATCGTGCGCATGATCGCCGGCGGCCAGACCTTCGACAATTTCAACCTTGTCGTCTCCGGCGTGAAGGGCAACCTCGCCAGCGGCATCGATCTCATTTACGAGACGCTGACGACGCCGGCGCTTGACGAGGTCGCCGGCGCCTACGGCTTGCTCGCGGAAGCGGTGCGCTTTCCGGCCGACCGCACGTCGGTCACCTACCGGCTCCGCGCCAACGCCAAATGGCACGACGGCAAACCGGTGACGCCGGAAGACGTCATTTTTTCGCTGGAGTCCTTTCAGAAATTTCACCCGATGCTGCGGGCTTATTACCGCCACGTGATTAAAGCGGAGAAAACCGGCGAGCGCGATGTCACCTTCAGCTTCGACGGCCCCGGCAATCGCGAATTGCCGCAAATCGTCGGCGAGATTACCGTGCTGCCGAAGCACTATTGGGAAGGCACCGACAGCGCCGGCCGCAAACGGGATGTCGGCGCGACGACGCTGGAGCCGCCGCTCGGCAGCGGGCCTTACCGGATCAAGACCTTTGCGCCGGGCCGCACCATTGCTTTCGAGCGCGTGGCCGATTACTGGGGCAAGGATCTGAACGTCAATATCGGCGTCAACAATTTCGACGAGCTGCGCTTCGAATATTTCCGGGACTCAACGGCCGCGCTGGAGGCGCTGAAAACCGACCAGGTCGATTGGCGTGTGGAAAACAGCGCCAAGGATTGGGCGACCGCCTACGACTTTCCGGCGGTCAAGGACAAGCGGGTGGTGCTGGAGGAGTTTCCCATCCGCAGCCGGGGCCTCATGCAAGCCTTCGCCTTCAACATCCGCCGCGACAAATTCAGCGATGCGCGGGTGCGGCGCGCCTTCAATTTCGCTTTCGATTTCGAGGAGATGAACAAGCAGCTCTTCTTTGGGCAATACAAGCGCATCGCCAGCTATTTCGAAGGCACCGAGCTTGCCGCGCGTGGATTGCCGGAAGGGCAGGAACTGCAAATTCTGGAAACCGTGCGCAGCGAAGTGCCGGCCGAGGTCTTCACCACGCCCTATACAAATCCGGTCGGCGGCAATCCCCAAGCGGTGCGCCGCAATCTGCGCGAGGCGTTGAATTTGTTCAAGGATGCCGGCTACGAGATACGAGACACGCGCTTGGTGAACGCGAAGACGGGCGAGCCGTTCACGGTCGAATTCCTGGTCGACCAGCCGGCGACGGAGCGTTTCGTCCTGTTTTATCAGCCGTCGCTGAAGCGCCTCGGCATCGAGGCCACGGTGCGGAGCGTCGACGACACCCAATATACCAATCGCGAGCGCGCGCGCGACTTCGATATCGTGGTCGCGAGCTGGGGCGAGTCGCTGTCGCCCGGCAACGAGCAGCGCGGCTATTGGGGCTCGCGAGCCGCCGACCAGCCCGGCTCCCGCAACATCATCGGCATCAAGAATCCGGCGGTCGACAAGCTGATCGACCGCGTGGTCTTCGCCAAGAGCCGCGAGGAACTCGTCGCCGCGACCAAGGCGCTTGACCGTGTCTTGCTGTGGAACCACTACGTAGTGCCGCAATTCACCTATGACAAAGTGCGCACCGCGCGGTGGGACCGCTTTGCGCATCCGCCGCAGCTGCCCAAATACGGCGCCGCGGCTTTTCCGACGGTCTGGTGGGCGAAAAGCAAAGCGGCGAAGACATAGGATGGCACTGTGAAGTCCGGCACCGCGAGCGGTAAACGCCTGTCGCGCCGCCATGTCCTGATCGCCGGCGCGGCGGCCGCGGCGTCGGCCGCCGTTCCGCGCCGCGGCCTCGCGCAAAATCCGGAGAGCGAACGCCACGGCATGTCGGCCTTCGGCGATTTGAAATATCCGCCGGACTTCACGCATTTCGATTACGTCAACCCGGAAGCGCCGAAAGGCGGCATCTTTTCGCAGATCGGCCCCAACCGGCAGTTCAACCAGAATTTTCTCACTTTCAATTCGCTCAATGCCTTCATCCTCAAAGGCGACGCGGCGCAGGGAATCGAGTCGACTTTCGCAACGCTCATGGGGCCTTCGCGGTTGTTTTCCCCGGCGCATGACGAGCCCGACGCCATGTATGGATTTGCCGCGCAGAGCGTGCGGATTTCGGCGGACGGCCTGATCTACCGTTTCCGTTTGCGCCCGCAGGCCGCCTTTCACGATGGCAGCCGGCTGACCGCCCACGACGTCGTCTTCTCGCTCACAACCTTAAAGACGCAGGGGCATCCATTGATCCAGCAACTCATGCGCGATTTTCTCGGCGCCGAGGCGGAAGGCGATTCCATGGTCGTGGCCCGCTTTGCGCCGGGTCGTGCGCGCGACGTTCCCCTGTTCGTCGCCAGCCTGCCGATCTTCTCCCGCGCCTATTACGCCACCCGCAAATTCGACGAATCGACCCTCGATGCGCCGCTCGGCTCCGGCCCTTACAAGGTCGGCCGCTTCGAGGCGGGGCGGTTCATCGAATACGAGCGCGTGAAGGATTGGTGGGGCGCGGAGCTTCCGGTCTGCCGCGGGCAAAATAATTTCGATGTCCTGCGCTACGAATTTTATCGCGACCGGGAGGCCGGATTCCAGGCGTTTACCGCCGGGAATTATCTGTTCCGCGAGGAATTCACCTCGCGCACCTGGGCGACGCGCTACGACTTCCCGGCCTTCGTCGACGGCCGGGTCAAACGGGAAACGCTCCCCGACGGCACGCCATCCGGCGCGCAGGGCTGGTTCTTCAACACGCGGCGCGAGAAATTTAAGAATCCGAAGTTGCGCGAAGCGCTGATCGACGCCTTCGATTTCGAATGGACCAACAAAGTCATCATGTATGGCGCCTATCAGCGCACCCACTCGATATTCCAGAACTCCGATATGATGGCCGTGGGCAAGCCCGGCGCCGCCGAGCTGGCGCTGCTCGAGCCGTTCCGCGGCAGGGTGCCCGATGAGGTGTTCGGCGAACCTTTCGTGCCGCCGGTTTCCGACGGGTCGGGACAGGACCGTTCGCTGCTGCGCAAGGCCAGCGAGCTTCTCCGCGGCGCTGGATTTCCGATCAAGAACGGCAAGCGGGTCGATCCGGAAGGGCGGCCGATCACCATCGAATTCCTCCTCGACGAGCCGACCTTCGAGCCGCACCATACGCTTTACATCAAAAATCTCGCGCTTCTCGGTATCGACGCCACCTTGCGGCTGGTCGACCCGGTGCAATTTCGCGCGCGCATGGACAATTTCGATTTCGATATCACCGTCGAGCGGTTCAGTTTCTCGCTGACGCCCGGCGATGATCTGCGCAGCTATCTCTCCTCGCAATCGGCCGCGATCAAGGGTTCGCATAACCTCGCCGGCATCGCCGATCCGGTGATCGACGCGCTAATCGACAAGGCCATCGCGGCGCGCACGCGGGAAGACCTCACCGTAGCCTGCCGTGCGCTCGATCGTGTCATCCGCTCCGGACGCTATTGGGTGCCGCACTGGTATCTGCCGTCGTACCGCATCGCCTATTGGGATGTTTTCTCGCGCCCGCCCGTCAAGGCGCGCTACGCCCGCGGCGCGCCGGAAACCTGGTGGTATGATCGCGGCAAAGCTGCGAAGGTGGGGCGGGGCTAGCCGGGAACGGAGCGATGAGCGCCTATCTGATCCGCCGACTCTTGTTCATGGTGCCGACGCTGTTCGGCATCATGCTGGTCTCTTTTGTCGTGGTGCAATTCGCTCCCGGCGGGCCGGTGGAACGCGTGATCGCCCAGGTGACCGGCCGCGATACTGGCGCCACCTCGCGCTTCTCCGGCGCGCCACGCGGCGACTTCAGCGCCGGGCAGCAGCTTCCGGGCCTGGCCGAGCAAAGCATCAATTCCAAATATCGCGGCGCCCAGGGTCTCGATCCGGAGTTCATCAAGAGCCTGGAGAAGCAGTTCGGCTTCGACAAGCCGGCCTATGAGCGCTTTTTCCTGATGCTATGGAATTACGCGCGCTTCGATTTCGGCAAAAGCTATTTTCGCGATGTCGGCGTGCTCGAGCTGATCCGCGAGAAGCTGCCGGTTTCCATCTCGCTCGGCATCTGGATGACGCTGCTGACCTATCTGATCTCGATTCCGCTCGGCATCCGCAAGGCCATCAAAGACGGCTCGCGCTTCGACACCTGGACCTCCGCCGTGGTTATTGTCGGCTATGCCATTCCCGGCTTTCTGTTCGCCATCCTGCTTATCATCCTCTTTGCCGGCGGTTCCTTCTTCGACTGGTTTCCGTTGCGCGGGCTGACTTCCGACAACTGGGCGCAACTGCCCTGGTATCAGAAGATCGCCGATTATTTCTGGCACCTGACGCTGCCGATCATCTCCATGGCGCTCAGCGCCTTCGCGACGATGACCCTGCTCACCAAAAACTCCTTCCTCGACGAAATCCGCAAGCAATATGTGCTCACCGCCCGTGCCAAGGGCTGCACCCAGAACCAGGTGCTCTACGGGCACGTCTTCCGCAATGCCATGCTGATCGTTATCGCCGGATTTCCCGGCGCCTTTGTCCATGCCTTCTTCACCGGATCGCTCCTGATCGAGACCATCTTTTCGCTGGACGGCCTCGGCCTGCTCGGCTTCGAAAGCGTGCTCAACCGCGATTATCCGGTGGTCTTCGCCACGCTCTACATCTTCTCGCTGGTGGGACTCGTCGTGAATCTCATTTCCGATCTGACTTATACCTGGATCGATCCGCGGATCGATTTTGAGACGCGGGAGGTGTGACGTGGACGTGCGCCGTGGCGTCGAGGTGGACGAGACCAAGGCACTGGCGCCGACAGGGCTGGCGGTGCCGCCGTCGGGGCGACGCATCGCGTTGTCGCCGATCAACCGCCGGCGCTGGCAGAATTTTAAGGCCAACCGCCGCGGCTATTGGGCCTTCTGGATTTTTTTGGTGCTGTTTGCCGTTAGCCTCTTCGCCGAGCTGATTGCCAACGACAAGCCGTTCTATGTGTATTTCAACGGCAAGTCCTATTTTCCCGCTTTTCTCACATACGCGGAGACGGACTTCGGCGGCGATTTCGAAACGGCTGCGGACTACCGCGATCCTTTCCTGCAAAATCTGATCAAGGAAAAGGGCGGTTTCATGGTGTGGCCGCCAATCCGCTATTCCTACGACACGCACAATCTCGATCTGCCGACGCCCGCGCCATCCAAGCCCACTTGGCTGCTGACCGAGAAAGAGTGCGCGCCCGTGGTGCAGCGCAAGGGACTGCATGGCTGCCGCGATCTCGAATACAACTGGCTCGGCACCGACGATCAGGGCCGCGACGTCGTGGCGCGCCTGATCTACGGATTCCGCATTTCGGTGCTGTTCGGCCTGGCTCTCACCATCGTTTCCTCCATCATCGGCGTCGCCGCCGGCGCGGTGCAGGGCTATTTCGGCGGCTGGATCGATTTGCTGTTTCAGCGCTTCATTGAAATCTGGACGGCGATCCCCTCCCTCTATCTGTTGCTGATCATTTCCTCGGTGCTGGTGCCCGGCTTCTTCGTGCTGCTCGGCATCCTGCTGCTGTTTTCCTGGGTGTCGCTCGTCGGGCTGGTGCGCGCCGAATTTCTCCGCGGGCGCAATTTCGAATATATCCAGGCCGCGCGCGCTCTCGGCGTCTCAAACCGCGTCATCATGTTTCGCCATCTGCTGCCGAACGCCATGGTGGCGACCATGACGTTCCTGCCTTTCATCCTGTCGTCCTCGGTGATGACGCTGACCGCGCTCGACTTCCTCGGCTTCGGTCTGCCGCCCGGCTCGCCGTCGCTCGGCGAATTGCTGTCGCAGGGCAAGGCCAATGTGCAGGCGCCGTGGCTCGGCCTTACCGGATTCTTTTCCGTGGCCATCATGTTATCGCTCCTCATTTTCATCGGCGAGGCGGTGCGCGACGCCTTCGACCCGCGCAAGACATTCGAGTGACGCCGATGGACCAGCTTCTCCAGGTGAAGGACCTCTCGGTGGCATTCCGCCACGACGGCCGCGAAATGCTGGCGGTCGATCGCGCGTCCTTCGATATCGCCCGAGGCGAGACCGTGGCGCTGGTCGGCGAATCGGGGTCGGGCAAGACCGTCACCGCGCTTTCGGTGATGAAGCTCCTGCCTTATCCGGCGGCCCGGCATCTCTCGGGATCGGTGCTGTTCAAAGGCCGCGAATTGCTCGGCCTGCCCGAGCACGAAATCCGCAAGGTGCGCGGCGACGACATCACCATCATCTTCCAGGAGCCGATGACCTCGCTCAATCCGCTGCACACGATCGAGAAGCAGATCGGCGAGATTCTCGCGCTGCACCGCGGCCTGAGCGGCGAGCCGGCGCGCAGGCGGATAATCGAATTGCTGACGCAGGTCGGCATTGCCGATCCGGAAACGCGGCTTGGCAGCTATCCGCACCAGCTTTCCGGCGGGCAGCGGCAGCGCGTGATGATCGCCATGGCGCTCGCCAACGAGCCCGACCTTCTTATCGCCGACGAGCCGACCACCGCCCTCGATGTCACCGTGCAGGCGCAGATCCTGAAATTATTGAAGGACATTCAACAGCGCCTTGGCATGGCCATGCTGTTCATCACTCACGATCTCGGCATCGTGCGCAAGATCGCCGACCGCGTCTGCGTGATGCAGCGCGGTCAGATCGTCGAGCAGGGGCCGGTCGAGCGCATCTATACCGCCCCGCAGCATCCGTATACCCAAGCGCTGCTGGCGGCGCAGCCCAAGCCGGATCCTGCGCCGCCGAAGCCGGCGGCGCCGGTCGTGGTGCAGACCGAAAATCTGAAGGTATGGTTTCCCATCCGACGCGGCGTGATGCGCAAGACCGTCGGCCATATCAAGGCCGTGGACGGCGTCAGCATCGCCGTGCGCAAGGGCGAGACGCTCGGCGTCGTCGGCGAATCCGGTTCCGGCAAGACGACCCTGGGCCTCGCCATCCTGCGGCTTATTTCCTCCGACGGCCTGGTCGCTTTCATGGGCCGTCCGATTCAGGGGCTTAAATTCAAGGAAATGCGGCCGTTCCGCCGCGACATGCAGATCGTCTTCCAGGACCCGTTCGGCTCGCTCAGCCCGCGCATGTCCATTTCCGAGATCGTCGCCGAAGGCCTTGCCGTCCATCAGCCGCAGCTCTCGCGCGAGCAGCGCGAAGAACGTGTGGTGCGCGCGTTGCGCGACGTCGGTCTCGATCCCGAAGCGCGCTTCCGCTATCCGCACGAATATTCCGGCGGCCAGCGCCAGCGCATCGCGGTGGCGCGCACGCTGGTGCTGGAACCGACTTTCATCGTGCTCGACGAGCCGACCAGCGCGCTCGACATGCTGATCCAGGCGCAGATCGTGGATCTGCTGCGCGACCTGCAGAAGCGGCGCGATCTCACCTATCTCTTCATTTCCCACGATTTGCGCGTGGTGGCGGCGCTGGCGAGCCGGCTTCTGGTGATGCGGCAGGGCAAGGTGGTGGAGGAAGGTCCCGCCGCCGCGCTGTTCAGGAATCCGCAGAGCGACTATACGCGCGCGCTCTTCGCCGCCGCGTTCAAGCTGGAAACGGCGGCCGAGGGTGTCGTCGCGCAGTGATCCAACGCGTGACGTTACAGCCGCTTCACGCTCGTCACTTCGCCGCCGCCCTCGCCAATGCGCGCCACCGCCTCGGCCAGCGGCTCAATCGCCACCGCCATGTGATGCGCATTGGCATGCAGCAGCGTTGCGGCGTCCAGCGCGATCGCGACGTGACCTTTCCAGAAGACGAGATCGCCGCGGCGGATGTCCGATAAGGCGATCGCCCGCCCCAGCCGCGCCTCCTGCATATCGCTGTCGCGCGGGCATGCGATACCGCAGGCATTCAACGCGATCTGGACGAGGCCGGAGCAGTCGATGCCGAGATTGGTCTTGCCGCCCCACAGATAAGGCGTGTGCAGAAAGCGTTCCGCCACGGCGACGAAATCGCTCTCCTTGGTGGCGATCGGCGCCAGGTGAACGAACGGCACATATCCCGCGGACGTGAGCGCCAGCGCCCCCTCGACCTGCTGAAGCTCGAGCTGCGCGCCGAACGGAATGCTTTGCAGCGGCGGCTGTTTGATATTGGTCCCGCCGAAGGCAAAGGTGCGCAGCGCGCGAACTTTATGGGTGCGCACGATGCCGGGAGCTATCAGCGCGCTGGCCGGAAGCCAGCCGACATAGTCGTCGTTTTCGAGCTGACCCCAGGCCCAACCTTCTTCCGTCGTCTCATAGACGGTCACGCGCTCGCCCATCAGCGCCTCGGTCACCAACGGCGCGTCGGAAACCGGCTCGCGCCGCAGCGGCGTCTGCGGGCTGCCAAGGTCGAAAGTGCTGCCTTGGACGAAACGCGCGGCTGCGACCTTGCCCTCGAGGTGCTTCGCTGCAAGTTCGGGCCGCGCCGGCGTGATGCGCGGATCGAGGCGATGAGAGCTTGTCTCAGCCATAGCGTTCCTTGAGCAGCGCGTAGAGCGCTCGCGCGGCCTGGCATTCGCCACCCTCGGGGCGGCCGGGCTTGGCGCTGGGCGTCCAGGCGTAAATGTCGAAATGCAGCCAAGCCTTGGCTGCTTCGACGAAACGTTTGAGAAACAGCGCGCAGATGATCGAGCCGGCAAAGCTGCCGGAGGCGACGTTGCTGAAGTCGGCCACTTTCGAATCGAGCATCGAGTCATAAGGCCGCCACAGCGGCATGCGCCAGAGCGGATCGTTCTCCACCGCGGCGAAATGCGCCACTTTCGCGGCCAGCGACTCGTCGTCGGTATAGAAAGGCGGCAGATCGGGGCCGAGCGCGACGCGGGCGGAGCCGGTCAACGTGCCGAGATTGATCAACAGCTCGGGCGCCTCCTCGTCGGCGAATGCCAGCGCGTCGGCAAGGATCAAGCGGCCTTCCGCGTCGGTATTGCCGATTTCGACGGTGACGCCCTTGCGGGAGCGGTAAACGTCAAGCGGCCGCATCGCCGCGCCGGAAATCGCATTCTCCACCGCCGGAATGAGCGCGCGCAGCCGCAGCCTGAGTTTGCTATCCATGATCATATGGGCGAGCGCCAAGACCGTGGCGGCGCCGCCCACGTCCTTCTTCATCAGCAGCATGCCGTGTTCGGACTTGATATCGAGCCCGCCGGAATCGAAGCACACGCCCTTGCCTACCAGCGTCACCTTTGGCGCCGAAGGTTCGCCCCAGGTCAGGTCGAGCAGGCGCGGCGCGCGCGACGGCGCCGCCGCGGCCCCCACGGCATGGATGAGATGGAAGTTCTCCCGCGCGAGATCGTCGCCGGTGAGGCTGCGCGCATGCGCGCCATGCAATTGCGCGAGACGGCGCACGGCTTCCTCGAGCTCGGCCGGCCCCATGTCATTGGCCGGGGTATTGACGATGTCGCGGGCGAGATTGACGCCATCGGCAATGCGCGTGAGCTCTTCGCCGTCGACATCCTTGGGCAGCTCCAACCGCACGGCTTTGGCCTCGCTCTTGCGGTAGCGCGTGAAGCGGTACGATCCCAGGGCGAAGGCGAGCGCCGCCAGGCGTGCATCATGGGGCGCGTTGGCAAAGCGATAGGTTCCGGCCGGGAGCACCTCCACCAGGCGGCCGGGACCAAACAAGTCCTTGCCCGGAGTTTCCGCGCGCTCGATGCCAAGGAGCACGCCGCCAAGACGGCCGCTCACGGCGGGCAAAACCAGATGGCGGCCGGGCCGGGGCTCGAATCCGGTGGCGATGATATGGCTGCGTGCCGCGGTATCGAGCCGCGCGCGCAAATCGTCCCAATTCGCCGCGGTGACGAACCAGATCGGCACCGCGTCCTTGGCCGTGCCGGCTGCGACAAATACCGGATGCATGCGCAATGTCCCGATGTGGAGGCGCCGTTCTGCTAGCACGAAGGCCGCGCGCGGCGAAAGCGGTCTTGCTGGAAAGCCGGCCGGACTGCCGCTAGCATGGCCTTCTGCATAGAAAACGGCGGGGCGTCATGAGCGAAAACAGGCAGAAACACGATTTCAAGAACGTCAAGGTATCGCGGCTGCCGCCCTTGCCCGAGCCGCTCGATCCCGTGGTGTATGAGCTTTTCGAGGACACCACGAGCCGCGGCGGCAGTATTCTCAATCTGCATTTGACCAAGGCCCATGCGCCGAAGCTGTCGCGCGCCGGCCGGCATACCACCCGCGCCCTGCGCAGCGAATGCGTGTCCTCGCGCCTGTTGCGGGAGATTGCGATCGTGCGCACCAGCATTCTCGTCGGTTGCGCCTATGAAATGCATCATCATCGCCCGCTGGCGCTACAGGCCGGCTTGAGCGAGGGGCAATTCGAGGCGCTGCTCGATTGGCTTCCGCAGCGCCATCAATTCAACGATCAGCAACAGGCGCTGCTCCGCTATGTCGATCAGTTGATACTGGACAAAGGCAATGTCGACGATGCGACATTCGCCGGCATGGAAAAGCATTTCAGCCCCCAGGAAATCGTCGAGCTGACGCTTTGCGCGACTCAGTATTACGGTTCCGGTTTGTTCATGAAGGCAATGCAGATCCGGTTGGACGATCCGCATAAGAAGGCGGCGCCCGGCAAGTTCTAAGAAGCGGCACCCCCGAAGCGCGGGGCCGCATTAACCTCCCGTTAGGGTTAACGTTCTATTGCTGGACGAGGCCGGGCGGCTTCCGGAGCTACCGGCGCTGTGACCTCGATCGGCATGCGATTTTCAGCGACCACCGCATCGCGCTTATTGGCTTCCACGGCGCTCGCCGCCTTGCTGGCGGCTGGATTGGCGTCGTGCCAGACCACGGGGTCGGAAACAACGGGCTCGATTTCGGCGGCGGCGCCGCGCAGCGAAGCGGATTGGCGCGGCGCGCTGGGACGGCTGGAGGCAGCTTACCGGGCCAACCCAAACGATCCTTCGGCGGCCATGCAATATGCCCAGGCGCTGCGCGCCACGGAGCAATACACGCAGGCGGCCGCGGTGCTGGAACAAGCCTCGATTCAGAATCCGAATAACAAGACGCTGCTCGGCGCCTATGGCCGGGCGCTGGCGGAAGTTGGCAAGTACGAACAGGCGCTCGACGTGCTCGGCAAGGCGCATACGCCGGACATGCCGGACTGGCGCATCCTCTCGGCGCAAGGCGCCGTGCTCGACCAGATGGGCCGCCACGAGGATGCGCGAAAGCATTACGACGCGGCGCTGAAGATTTCCCCGGACGAGCCTTCGGTTTTATCCAACCTCGGCCTGTCCTACGCGCTGTCGAAGAATTTGCCGATGGCCGAGGAAACCCTGCGCAAGGCCGTGAAACAGCCGAAAACCGATCCGCGCGCGCGACAGAACCTGGCGCTCGTCGTCGGGTTGCAGGGGCGCTTCGAGGAGGCGGAAAGCATCGCACGCGCCGATTTGCCGCCCGAGGAAGCCGCCGCCAACATCGCCTTTCTGCGTGAGATGCTGACGCAGCGCAGCCGCCAATCGAAGACTCCGCCGCGGCCCGCGGCCGCAAGCAAGCCCAAGCCGGCGCTGCGCAGCTGACCGCTTCGCCCTTCGGCGGCGGCCTATTGCAGATGCATGACCTTGATGGCGGCCGGTCCGAGAATGACGATGAACAGCACCGGCAGGAAGAACAGGATCATCGGTACGGTGAGCTTGGGCGGCAGCCCTGCCGCCTTTTTCTCGGCTTCAGCCATGCGCATGTCGCGGTTCTCCTGCGCCATGGTGCGCAGTGCCTGGCCGATCGGCGTGCCGTAGCGCTCGGCCTGTTGCAGCGCGACACAGACCGATTTGACGCCATCGAGATCCGTCCGCTTGGCGAGGTTGTCGTAGGCCTGCCGCCGTTCGGGCAGGTAGGACAATTCCGCCGTGGTCAAGGCCAATTCCTCGGCCAACGGCACCGAGGCCTTGCCGATCTCTTCACTGACACGATGGAAGGCGGCTTCCACCGACATGCCGGATTCGACGCAGATCAGCAGCAGGTCGAGCGCGTCGGGGAAGGCGCGCTTGATGTTGGTTTGCCGGCGCTGGATCATGTTCTTGAGCCAGAGGTAGGGAAGTTGCACGCCGGCGTAGGCCGCGAACAGACAAATACCGAGCTTGATCGTAAACGGCTTGTCCAGCGGCGAGATCACGAAAATATAAAGCGTCGTCACCGTCAGCATGATGGCCGGCGTCACCAGGCGAAAAAACAGAAACGTGACGTAGGGCGCCTGCCCGCGATAACCGGCCTGGATGAGCTTATTGCGCGCCTGTTCGTGGCCGACCCATTTATTCAAGTTGAACTGGGTCACCACGGTCTGCATGTATTGCCGCGGCGATTGCCGCAGGCTGATCTTTTCCGATTTCGCCAGCCGCTCGCGCTCGCGCTGGCGAATTTTCTCCCGCTCCAACGCCGCGGATTTCATGCGCCGCGCCAGCGGGTCATTCACCAGCAGCGGCATCGCCAGCGTCAGCACGGTTGCCGCCGCGGCAACGGCGGCAAAGAGCATGGCGAGGAGCGTCGGGTCCTGCAGCCTATCGATGAGAAAGTCGACCATGGCCCGCTCAGAAATCGAAGTTGATCATCTTGCGCATCACCAGGACGCCGATCGACATCCAAAAAGCCGAGGCGGCGAGCATGATTTTGCCGAGTTGCTGCGTCCAAAGCAGCGAGATGTAATCAGGGCTCGTCAGATAGACGAGGATCATGACCACGATCGGCAGCGAGGCGATGATCGCGCCCGATGCCTTGGCTTCCATGGACATGGATTGGATCTTGGCCTTCATGCGTTTGCGGTCGCGGAGCACGCGGGACAGGTTGCCCAAGGCTTCCGACAAGTTGCCGCCGGATTTTTGTTGGATGAAAATCACGATGCCGAAGAAATTGGCCTCGGGAATCGGCATCCGCTCATACAGCTTGAGGCAGGCCTCGCCCATGGGCAGGCCGATAGCCTGGCTTTCGACGATGGTGCGGATTTCGCTGCGCACCGGTTCGGGTGCTTCGGCGACGATCACTTTCAGGCAGTCCATCAGCGGCAAGCCTGACTTGATGCCGCGCACGATGATATCGACGGCGTCTGGAAAGACGTCTAGGAATTTCGCCTCGCGCCGTTTCTTCAGATACGACAACACCCAAAAAGGCAGGCCGAAGCCCGCAGCAAAACCGACGCCGAGCGAAGGGATCACGCCGACGCCGGTGAGCATGAAGAGCAGGAAGCCGGCGATCCCAAGTGCGCCGGCGGTGAGGAAAAATCGCTGTTTCGACCATGTGAGGCCGGCTTGCGAAATCCGCGTGGCGAGCGGGACGCGTTTGCTTGCCTTGTGACGCGCCTCGACCTCCTTGAGCGTCTCCTCGATCTGGTCGCGGCGCGGCTTGCCGCCGGCGCGCTGTTCGAGCCGCCGCACCGGCGCGGTGCGAGCCACGCTCTCGCGCCGCTGCTCGACTCGCCGCTCGCCGGAGATAATCGGATAGACGAATACCCATATGACGCCGCCGATGGCGACGCTGACCAGAAAAAAGAGGGCAAGAGGCTGCATCGTCAAGTCTTGTTGGCGACCTCGGCGGCATCGAGCGCGGCGGCGAGCTTCTGTTCTTCGCCGAAATAACGGGCGCGCTCCCAGAAGCGCGGGCGGCCGATACCGGTGGAACGGTGCCGCCCGAGCACATTGCCTTGCGCGTCTTCGCCGAGCAGGTCGAAGAGGAAGAGGTCTTGGGTAATGAGGACATCGCCTTCCATCCCCATCACCTCGGTGATGTGGGTGATGCGGCGTGAGCCGTCCCGCAAGCGCGCCACCTGGACCACAACGTCTACTGAGGCGGTGATCATTTCGCGAATGGTGCGCGACGGTAGGGCAAAGCCGCCCATGGTGATCATGCCTTCGAGCCGCGATAATGCTTCGCGCGGGTTATTGGCGTGCAGCGTGCCCATCGAGCCGTCGTGACCGGTATTCATCGCCTGCAGCAGATCGAACGCCTCGGGGCCGCGCACCTCGCCGACGATGATGCGTTCCGGGCGCATGCGCAGGCAGTTACGCACCAAATCGCGCATGGTCACCTGGCCCTCGCCCTCGAGGTTGGGCGGCCGGGTTTCCAGCCGCACCACGTGCGGCTGTTGCAGTTGCAATTCGGCGGCGTCTTCGCAGGTGATGACGCGCTCGTCGGCGTCGATGAAACGGGTCAGGCAGTTCAGCAGCGTGGTCTTACCCGAGCCGGTGCCGCCGGCGATGATGGTGTTGACGCGGCAGCGGCCGATAATGCGGAGGATTTCCGCCCCCTCCGGAGTGATCGTGCCATATTTGACCAGTTGCTCGAGAGTGAGCTTTTCCTTCCTGAATTTGCGGATGGTCAGCGCCGGCCCGTCGATGGCCAACGGCGGAACGATGACGTTGACGCGGGAGCCGTCGGCCAAACGCGCGTCGCAGATCGGCGAGGATTCGTCCACGCGGCGGCCGACCTGGCTGACGATGCGCTGGCAGATGTTGAGAAGCTGCTGATTGTCGCGAAAGCGAATGCTGGTGCGCTGAATCTTGCCGGCGACCTCGATGTAGACCGTGCCGGAGCCGTTGACCATGATGTCGGCGATGTCGTCGCGCGCCAGCAACGGCTCTAGCGGGCCATAGCCGAGCACGTCATTGCAGATGTCGTCGAGCAGTTCCTCCTGCTCGGAGATCGACATCACGATATTCTTGATCGCAATAATCTCGTTGACGATGTCGCGGATTTCCTCGCGTGCCGCTTCGGCGTCGAGCCGAGCGAGCTGGGCGAGATCGATCGCCTCGATCAGAGCGCCGAAGATCGTGCCTTTGACTTCGTAATAGGAATCCGACCGCCGCATGTCGGCGTTGGTGATGATCGCCTGCGTGCTGACCGGATTGCGGCTCGGCGTGCCCGGCGCGGAAATCAGCGGCGCGCCGAGGCCGGACGACGGAAACGGCGTACGGCCCGGCTCCGCTGGAACAAGCGTAGGTTCCGCGGCGCGAACCGGCGGAGGAGGCGCGACCGGACGCGGCGCCTCGACGGTCTGTGTGCGTCCGTCGCCGGAGGTATTACGCTTTCCGAACAAAGACAGTCTCCAGTGACATCGGCCTTAGCGCCGCAGCTTTTCCAGCAGCGGCGACAGCAGGCTCTTGCGCTGCCGCTTGGCTTCGGAGCGGCCGGTCAGTATCTGGGCCAACTGGCGGAACGTTTCCGCCGTGCGATGCCCGGAAGCGATTTCCGCGATCATCTGCCCGTTGTTGGCGGCGGTGCCGAAAAGCTGCGGCTCGAAGGGAATGACGGCAATAGGTTCGTCCTCGAGGCCTTTGGCGAAGTCGGCCTGCTTGATTTCAGGCCGTTTCGGAACGCCGACCTGGTTGAGGCAGTAGAACGGCCGGTGATCGTTGGGCCGCGCCGCGCGCAGCAGGTCGACGAGGTTCTTGGCATTGCGCAGGTTGGCGAGGTCGGGCGCCGCCACGACGAGGATTTCGTCGGCGCTCACTAAAGTGTGCTTCGCCCAGCCGGTCCATTGATGGGGCACGTCGAGCACGATGCAGGGAATGCTGGCACGCAGCGAATCGAAAACCGCCTCGAACGACTCGGCGGCAAAGTCATAGACCCGCTCCAGCGTGGCCGGAGCCGCAAGCAAGCTCAGGTGATCCGTGCATTTCGACAGCAGGCGATCGACAAAGGCGGTATCGATGCGATCCGGTGAGAAGACGGCGTCGGCGATACCCTGTTGCGGATCCTGATTGTAGTCGAGCCCGGCGGTGCCGAAAGCGAGATCGAGATCGCTCACCACCGAATCGATGTTGAGATCGCCGGCGATGGCCCAGCCGATATTGTGCGCGATAGTCGAAGCGCCGACGCCGCCCTTGGCGCCGACCACGGCGATGACACGTCCGAGCGGCTTGGTGTCGGGAGCGGAGAACAGCCCGCAGATCGCACGCACGACGCCGATCGTGGTAACGGGCGCGATCAAATAATCGCTCACCCCGCGACGCACCAGCTCGCGATAGAGGAACACGTCATTGGTGCGGCCGATCACGACAACCCGTGTTCCGGCGTCGCAGAATTCCGCCAGCTCGTCGAGGCTGGTCAGAATGCCGTGGCCGCGCGTTTCGTTCTCGAGAATGATGACGTTGGGCGTCGGCGCGCTGCGGTAGGCTTCGATTGCGGCAGCGACGCCGCCCATCTGGATTTTCAAATGCGCTTTGGCGAGCCGGCGGTCGTCGCCGGCGGCCTGAATGGCGGCCGCGGTCTCGACGGTGTCGCAAAAAGCCTGCACCGAAATGCGCGGCGCCGGAGCGATATGCTCGTCGGCGGGCGGCGGCTCCTGGGGTTCGAATTCGGCTTCAGCCGGTTGCAAGGCGTGTCTGATCATTTGCCGACATCGCTGATCTTGGCCTGGGCGGCGGTCGGGTAAGTGCCGGAGGGATTTTCGCCCTTCCGGTATTTCTCGATCATCACCGAGCGCCGCTGCGCGGACGGCGGCGTCTCGCCCCGCGGCTGCACCAGATCGGCCGGATTGGCGACCATGGCGGCGAGATTGCGCTGCGACGCGCAGCCGAGATTCCAATAGGGCGCATTCTCGTTGTGATTGATGTCGTCGGTCGGGCCGAGGTCGGCCGGCCACAGGCCGCAGGGGCCTGCTTCCGCGGCCATAACCGGGTAGTTGAGCTTGAGCGCGGCCACCGCCACGCGGTTCTTTGGCTGATAGGGGCGAATGGCGATGGCGCTCGCGGGAATTCCGGCGGCGGCGAAGATCGACAATGTCTCATGCGCTGCCGCCGCAGCGGAAGCCGCATTCGGCGTGCCGACCGGCTGATCAATGATGATCCCGCCTGTCGCCTCCCGCTTCCAGCGCTGCGCGAAAGCGAGCGCATCGGCCCGCTGCTCGGCGTTCAGCCCGCCGCGGCTCGTACCCACCAGAATCGCGACGGTATGGTCCTTCTCTTTGAGGGTGATCGGATGCCGCTGGCGATAATCCGCGGGGATCGCGCCGGTGGTGTCCTTGGCCGTGAAGCAGCCGGACAAAGCCAGTGCGCTTGCGGCGGCGAACAGCCCGCGCGCAACCGCGGATAACTTGCGCCGCTTGTTTTCTTGGGGCCGGGTCATCGCCATCTTCCTTGACGCGAGAGTCAATCCAGGTTGAAGCCGTAGCGGCCGTGATAGATCTGATTGGGGTCGACGCGACCGCTGACGCCATAGATGCGGTTGAGCCGGCCGAGCAGCACGCTGGCCGGATCGGTCGGATCGACGAAGCCGTCGTCCGGCCGCGACAATTCCTTCGGCGCGACCGCGCGCACCACATAGGGTGTCACCAGCACCATCAATTCGGTCTGCCGGTTGACGTAGTCGCGGCTCTTGAACAGCGCGCCGAGCACGGGAAGCTGCATCAGCCCGGGAAATCCGTTGAGCTGCTGGCGCGTCTGCTCCTGCAGCATGCCGGCCATGGCCAGCGCGCCGCCGGACGGGATTTCGACCACTGTTTCGGCGCGGCGGGTGCGGATCGAAGGCACCGTGAGCGTCTGCGTCGAGCCCGGCGTTTGCAGCGTCATCGCGTTGTCGGTGGAAAGGTCGGAGACCTCGGTCATCACCTTGAGGCTGATGCGCCCTTCGCTGAGCACGACCGGGGTGAAGTTCAGGCTCACGCCGAATTTCTTATAGTCGATCTGCGGTTGGCACACCGGCGGTGAGTGCGTGGTGTCGCAGCTCAGGCCCGACGGGATGGGGAATTCTCCGCCCGCGAGGAAAGTAGCGGTTTCGCCGGAAATCGCGGTGATATTCGGCTCCGCCAAGGTGCGGATGACGCCCGCGCGCTCCATCGCGCGCAGCGTTGCCGACAGATTGTTGGACACCGCGCCGATATTGGTGTCGCTCAGCGGCTGGCCGAAAGCGGAGAACGGATTGCTGGTGTTGAAATTGACGACAGTGGTGCCGTAGCCGATGCTGCCATTGAGGTCGAGGCCAAGCTGCTTGATGACGTCGCGCTGGACTTCCGCGACGGTCACCTTGAGCATGACCTGATCGCGGCCGCGGATGACGATGTTGTTCACGACCTTGGTGTCGCCACCGGCCAGCCGCACCGCAATGTCATAGGCCTGCTGCGAATCGGCCGGGCTCGCGACAAAGCCGCTGAGCACGACGCCGTCGCCGACGCCCTCGACCTGCACGTCGGCGAACATGCGATGCAGCGCCGCCCGAACGCCATTGAGGTCGCGCGTCACCGCGATGTCGTAGCCGGCGATCTGCTGGCCCGTGGCATCGAAGAAGAACACGTTGGTCTGCCCGATGCCGGTGCCGATCAGGTAAGCGCGCCGCGCCGAGCGGATGACCGCATTGGCGATCTTGGGATCGGCGACAAGAACGTCTTTTACGTCGCGCGGCAGATCGATCACCACGGACTTGCCCAAGCCGAGCGAAATCGCGCTGGAGGTATTTTCGCCGCTGGAAATGTAATCGGAGGAGGTGGCGGCAATATGCGTGTCCGCGGCACCCGCCGCGCTCGGCAGGCCGCCTCCGGCCGCAAGCGCCAGCGCGGTGAGGCATGCCGCTCGGATCAGAGTGGATGGCCGCATCGGGATCCCCTTCTTCCCGCTCATTTCGGCATCGTCGTCGTGGTGACGCCGAAGCGGACGGTGTTGATGCCGCCGCTGCGCGCGTCGGATTTATCCGCGGCCGGCGCGTCACCGCGGCCGTCCGCCATGCTGCGCAGCGACAGCGAGAGCGTGCCAAGCTGACGCGACAGCGCCAGAATCTCCGCTTGGTGCGGCGACAATTCCAGCGTCGCCGTCTTGCCGACGACGACCTTCTGGCCGTTCTTTTCCTCGATGGTCTGGTCGATGGCGAGCACGCGGATGTTCCGCAGCACCGTCTCGCTGATATAGTTTTCGTTGTTGCCGGCCTTGGAATCCGGATCGCGGCGCGACAGGATCACATCGACATGGTCGTTCGGCAGGATAAAGCCGCCGGCGCCGGTTTCCGGAGAAATGACGGTCGAAACCGCGCGCATGCCGGGTGGCAGAATGGCCGCCATGAAGCCGGATCCGTCGGCTTTGACCAGCTTGGATTCGCGGATCGGCTCGCCGGAGACGAAAGGTGCGCGCGCGATCGAGCCGCTCACGTCATTCATGGCGTTCGGCCGGCTGTCGCGGCGGATGAAATAGGAGCTTGCCGCCGCTGCGGGCCAGGTTTGCCATTGCAGATCGCCCGGCGAAAGCGCCTGGCCAATTCCGATATCGGATTTAGCGATCAGAACTTCGGTCGTGGCGAGCTGCGCAACCGGCTGTGGCGGCGGGGCTTGGACTTTTTGCCGGCCGGCAAGCAGAGCGGCAAGGCCGCCGGCACCCACTGCGACAACGAGCACGACAATACGCGCGGCTTTCATACGCTTACTTTCCAACTCACGCTGCGGACGCCTAATGACCGGCAGGCGCGACAGGCGCCCACGGATGATTTGATCATCTAATGGTCAAGGCATGGTTAATCGCGCGTATCCAAATCGAGTTAATGATCTGTTGCGATCGGAAGGCGCGCGAGAACTTAACCTGCCGCGGCGACTGCTTCAGGCGGCCAGCGCATGCATCCAGGGCGTGCTCGGATAGACGACCAGCGCCGCTGCGGCGAGCGCGATGCCATAGGGGACACCGCCGCCCGGTTGGTGCAGCCGCTCGGCCCAGGCGTGGCCGATCAACGGCGAAGGCATGGGCAGGCTGCGGAAATAGAGCAGCATCAGAGTCAGCGCCCCGCCGAAAAGCGATCCGAATAGCGCGTATTCGAGCAGATGATCGAAGCCGAACCACAGCGCCGTCGCGGCGGCGAGTTTGGCGTCGCCGCCGCCGATCCAGCCGAAGGAGAAGAGGGTGAAGGTGATCGCGAGAACGAGCAGCCCGGCGGCGGCATGAAGCGCGGCCTGTTCGAGGCTCAGGCCGGTGAGAACGGCGAGCAGGACGAAGCCGGCGATCATAACCGCCGAGACCCGGTTTGGAATGGTCATCGTGAGCAGATCGCTGGAGGCGGCAAAGGCCATCGCGGCCGGAAACAGGAGCACTCCGAGCAACTGCAACATCAGCCGGCTTCTTCCAGATAGGATCGCGCGTGGCCGTCAAACTAAGCGCGCCAGGGTTTTTGTTTGGTTAGCGCGCAGCGGCGGGCACGAAAAAACCTGCCTCCGTCGTGTTTCCGGAGGCAGGCTTTGTCGAGATTGCCGCTGCAATCTTACTTGAGCGCGGTCTTGACCGAACCAAAGGTCGTGGTCAACGCCGTGCCGAGGGCCTGTACGGCCGCGATGATGGCAACCGCGATGCCCGCGGCGATCAGGCCATATTCGATGGCCGTAGCGCCGGACTCGTCGCGAAGAAAACGTGACACTTTCGTCATAGTCATTGCTCCATAGAGGGCTTAGCGCATGGCAAGCACGGGGACGCTACCGAAGAAAACTAAAGAAACGGTAAGATGCGACCTCGTTTTTTTAGCAATTGCCGCGATTTTCGAGGCGGAAAGGCTGCGGCGCCGCCGCAGCCTTTCAGGATATTTTTATTTTAACGCGGTTTGAACCGAACCGAAGGTGGTGGTCAGCGCGGTGCCGAGTGCCTGTACGGCCGCGATGATGGCAACGGCAATGCCCGCGGCGATCAGGCCGTATTCAATGGCCGTCGCACCGGATTGATCGCGGAGGAAGGACGATACAGATTGCATGGTATTTGCTCCAGGAAGGTAGAATTGCACTTGCGTCGCCAAGTTCCTCCCCAGAACTGAAAAACTGATGATCCGCACCCCTAAAATTCGCGTTAAACGGCGTTTACCTTGAAACGGCGCGTGCAGTTCGGTGGTCAAACGCAGCCAGCGGCTAATCGAGTCTGGCGACCAGACGCGCCCCGATGCCCTGCAAGGCGGTGACCATGGCCATCGAAATGCCCGCGGCAATCAGGCCGTAGGTTATGGCTCCCGCGCCGCTGCGATCTCGTGCAAAACGCCTGAACAGCTGACCCATCGAACGCCTCGCGCTGCCGCTTTGGCGGCAGCCGTGCGGCTCCCGCCATCCTTCATTGCGTTGTCTCGCGCCGATCTTAAGCAATGGAGAATAGCCGCGCCGGAGGCTTGCGAACGATTCGCGTAGTTAACAGGACGCTTCCGGCAGGCCCGCGCGGCAGGGGGCCAAGCCGCATTTGTCGCGCAGCGTTCACAGCACCTTAACCGCGCCGGCCGATACCAGATGAATGGTCCACATTCCCGCAGACGGTGCTGTCACACAATGACCCTGGAATTTGTCGCCTTCCTCGAAGGCCTGGGAGAGACCTTTCTCAAGGTGCTGCCGATCTCAATCGCGCTCGGCGCGATATTCGCCGCGCTTTCGCTGGTCTCGGCCTGCAATCCGGGAAAGCTCTGGTGGCGCAAGCGCGATCTGGTGACGGACCTCTGCTACTGGTTCATCATTCCGCTGTTTGCGCGTTATTTGCGCATCGGCCTTCTGGTGATCGGGGCCGCGCTGCTGTTCGGAATCACCACCGCCGACGGGCTCATCCAGTTTTATGACAATGGCCACGGCCCGCTCGCCGCGATGCCGTTATGGCTGCAGGGTGTGATTTTTCTCACCGCCTCGGATTTGCTCCTCTACTGGATCCATCGCGGTTTCCACCGGCCGCGACTCTGGAAATTCCATGCCGTGCATCATTCCTCGGAGGAGCTCGAGTGGATTTCCGCGGCCCGCTTTCATCCGGTGAATATCTTTCTCGGCAGCGTCGCCGCCGATGTCGCGCTGCTGATCGCGGGGATCTCGCCCAATGTGCTGGTTTTCATCGGCCCCTTCACGATCGCGCATTCGGCTTTCGTGCACGCCAATCTGAATTGGACGCTTGGCCCGTTCAAATACGTGCTGGCGGGGCCGGTATTCCATCGCTGGCACCATACCGCGGCCGACCGTGGCGGCTCGCGCAACTTCGCGTCGACTTTCCCGGTCCTGGACGTGCTTTTCGGCACCTTTTACATGCCCGCGGCGGAGCTGCCCGACCGCTACGGCGTTGCCGATCCCATCCCTGCCACATTCGGCGAGCAGCTGGTCTATCCCTTCCACTGACGCCCAGACCGGCATTTGCGCTTCATTCACCATTTCCCGGCAAAGCTAGCCGGATCGTATCGGCACGGTCTGCGGGAGAGCTCCATGTGCGCGGCGTTTCGACGGATTGGCCGAACGGGCCGACCTGCCGTATTCGCCGGCCTACTGCTTGGATTTGCGCTTCTGACCGCCGGCTTTCCCTGTGCCGCCGCCGGGCGCGACGCGACTGCATCTGAGACGGTGACGGTCCTGCTCGACCAGGCCAAGGTGATGAAGCTGCCGGACAGGATCGCGACGCTGGTCATCGGCAATCCACTCATCGCCGACGTTTCCATCCAGAAAGGCGGCATGATCGTCATTACCGGCAAAGGCTATGGCGTGACCAATCTCGTCGCTCTCGACGACGGCGGCGAGTTGCTCACGCAAAAGACCATCCGCGTGGAGGGGCCGCGCGAAGGCACGGTTGTCTACCGTGGCATCGACCGCGAGACCTATAGCTGCACGCCGAAATGCGAGCGGCGCATTACGCTCGGCGACGGCACTCAATATTTCAATGACACGATCAGCCAAATTGGCGCGCGCGCCGGGCAGGCACAGGGCGCCGCGGCGTCGTCGAGTTCGGCGCCGCGCTGATCGGAACGCGAGACCGCCATGGTTAGCGGCGGGTAAATTGTCCGCGCGATTTGTCCTTCACATGCGCAACAATTCCACAACGCGCCTTTGATATTAATTCCGCTCCGCGCAGCAGCTACGGCCGCGCATCGGACCTGGGCGAATGGTGGACGCAATTCTCCGGAAAGCGAAATCGCGGACGCTTCGGCTTCTTCATTGCCGGGCGATGGGACGATTCGCACGCCGCGACGAAGGCGCAGCCGCGATCGAATTCGCGATCGTGGCGGCGCCCTTCATGGCGCTGCTCTTCGCCATCATGGAAACCGCTTTGGTCTTTTTTGCCGGGCAGACGCTGGAAACGGCGGCCGCGGATTCGGCCCGGCTGATTCTCACCGGCCAGGCGCAGACGCAGGGACTGACGCTCAACACATTCAAGGATGCCGTATGCAGCCGCATCTACGGCGTTTTCGACTGCAAGAACGGCGTCTATGTCGACGTGAAGACCTATGCCAACTTTTCGTCAGTCGACATGAGCGAGCCGATCGATCAAAACGGCAATCTGCAGAACAATTTCACCTATACGCCGGGCGGCCCCTGCGACATCGTCGTCGTGCGCCTGATGTATCAATTCCCCACTTTCTCGTCGCTGCTCGGGTTCAGCCTCGCGGACCTCGCCGGCGGAAAGCGGCTGCTTGTCGCCACTTCTGTGTTCCGTAACGAGCCCTATCTGGGAAGTTGCTCATGAGAACGGGTTTGCTCTTGCGGCGGTTGCAGCGTTTCGGTCGCGATAAACGCGGCGTTTCCGCCGTGGAATTCGCGCTGGTGCTACCGCTGATGATGACGCTGTATCTCGGCGGCGTTGAGCTTTCTCAGGCCATCACCGCAAGCCGCAAGGTCACGCTGGTGGCGCGCACGGTGTCCGACCTGACCTCGCAGGTGTCGACGATCAGCAATGCGAGCATGACGGATATTCTTAAAGCGTCTGCCGCGATCGTATCGCCGTTCTCCGCGAACAGCGTCAAGGTGACCGTGTCCTGCGTCACCATTGACGCCAATGGCAAAGCCACGATCGCCTGGAGCGACACGCTCAACGGCACGGCGCACGCGGTGGGCGCGACGGTCACGCTGCCGGCAGCGCTCGATGTGCCGAGCACGACCCTGATCTGGAGCGAGGCGGAATACGATTACAAGCCGACCATCGGTTATGTCATCACCGGCACGATGGCGCTGAAGGATCAGATGTACATGCGGCCGCGGCTTTCCGACACCATCACGCGGACGTCCTGAGCCTTACGCCGGCGCCGGGATCGGCAGCACCGTCGTGGACTTGATCTTCTCCATGGCGAAGCGCGAGGTGACGTTCTTCAACGGCACCGCGGCGATAAGACGCTTGTAGAAAGCATCGTAGCCCTGAATGTCGGGAACGACGACGCGCAGCATGTAATCGACGTCGCCGGCCATGCGGTAAAATTCCATCACCTCGGGCATGGCGCCGACCACATCCGCGAAGCGGTCGAGCCAGTCCTGCGAGTGATCGCCGGTTTCCACGGAGACGAAAACGGTGATGCCGACCCCGACCTTGTCCTGATCGACAAGCGCCACGCGGCGGAGAATCACCCCCTCCGCCTCGAGCTTTTGGATGCGTTTCCAGCAGGGCGTCGAAGAAAGGCCGACCTTTTGGCCGATCTCGGCGACGGACAAAGAAGCATCCTCTTGGAGCACGGCCAGGATTTTGCGGTCGATGGCATCCATGGGTGGAATTCCTGAAAGCAGTGGTTTATACAACGTGCCGAGAAATTTATTCTCTCAGGCCGCGAATTATTGCACATTAAAGCAAAATTATTCTCTTATCAATCGGCCTTTCGGAAATCTTCGGCAGCCTCAAGCTGCCCCTGCACCTGGCGCACAAAGCGGGCCGCGGCGGCCGGCGCATAGGGGCGCGGCGTCTGGCCCCATACCGGGCTGGGCCAGGCGGCATCGCCGCGGCGCCGGCCGACGATATGCACGTGCAACTGCGGCACGAGATTGCCCAACGCACCGATATTGAGCTTGTCGCAGGCGGTTATTGCCTTCAAGGCACGCGCCACCATGGCGATTTCCTGCATCAGACGCGCCTGGTCCGCTTCGACGAGATCGATGAGCTCCACCGCGCCCCCGCGCCGCGGCGTCAGGATCAGCCAAGGGTAATTGGCGTCGTTCATCGCCGCCACGTTCGATAACGGCAGATCGCCGACCGGCACGGTATCGGCGGCAAGTTTCGGATGCAGCGACCACGTCTCGCGGGATTCGGGAATCATCGCCGCAGGGTAGCAAGGCGGCTGCGCTTGCGCAGGCGGGTCCGTCAATGGCTTGCTTTCGCCCTTTGTTCGCCCGATATAGAAACGGGAGGTTGGCAGTGGACGAGCCACTCGCCAACCGGGTCAGGTCCGGAAGGAAGCAGCCCTAACGAGCTCCGGTTCGGGTCGCTCGTCAGCCTCCCACCGAATTCATCGTCTTCGTCATGCGCGGGCCGGGCTCGCGCATCCATGCAACCTTCCAGCTTGTTTTCGGCGAGCGTGGGATCGCCGGACAAGCCCGGCACCGACGAATACAAGGCCGCCGACCCCAATGACCGACGTGCCGCGCAATCACCCCGCGGGTTCAGATCCGCATGCTGGCGGCCCGTCCGCCGCCTCCTATCGCGTGCTCGCGCGCAAATACCGTCCTGCCACCTTCGACGATCTGATCGGGCAGGACGCGATGGTGCGCACCATCAAAAACGCCTTCGAGACGGGCCGTATCCCGCAGGCCTGGATTCTCACCGGCGTGCGCGGGGTCGGCAAGACCACGACGGCGCGCATTCTCGCCCGCGCGCTGAATTACGAGTTACCGGATGGTTCGGTGACGGCGCCGACAGTCGATATGCCGGTGCTCGGCGTGCATTGCCAGGCGATCATGGAAAGCCGGCATCTCGACGTGCTGGAAATGGACGCGGCCTCGCACAACAGCGTCGACGACGTGCGCCAGATCAACGACGCCATCCGCTACGCGCCGGTGAGCGCGCGCTACAAGGTCTATATCCTCGACGAGGTGCATATGCTCTCCGGGGCGGCCTTCAACGCGCTGTTGAAGACGCTCGAGGAGCCGCCGCCGCACGCCAAGTTTATTTTCGCCACCACCGAAATCCGCAAGGTGCCGATCACGGTGCTGTCGCGCTGCCAGCGCTTCGATTTGCGCCGCGTCGATGCCGCGCTGCTGGTGCAGCACCTCGGCGGCATCGCCGCCAAGGAGAAGGTCGAGGTCGAGCCCGAGGCGCTGGCGCTGATCGCGCGTGCGGCGGAAGGCTCGGTGCGCGACTCGCTTTCGCTGCTCGACCAGGCTATTGCCCATGCCGCCGGACCGGTCCGCGCCGAGGACGTGCGGCAGATGCTCGGCCTTGCCGACCGGGTGCGGATCGTCGATCTCTTTGAAGCGCTGATGCGCGGCGACATGGCGGCGGCGCTGAAGGAATTGCGCGAGCAATACGATCAGGGCGCCGATCCCCTGATCGTGCTCACCGATCTCGCCGAGTTCACCAATTTCGTCACCCGCGTGAAAGTCGTGCCGGCTGTCGCCCAGGATGTCTCGTTGAGCGAAACCGAGCGCACGCGCGGGCATGGCTTCGCCACGCAGCTTTCGATGCGTTTGCTTTCCCGCACGTGGCAAATGCTGCTCAAGGGCCTCGAAGACGTCAAAAACGCGCCGCGCCCGCTTGCCGCGGCGGAAATGGTGCTGGTGCGGATCGCCTATGCCGCCGACCTGCCGGCGCCGGACGAGGTGCTGCGCTCGCTTGGCGCCGGACAAAGCAACGGCGCGCCTGCTGCATCGGGCGCTGTCTCGGGGCTCGCGTCCGCGCCCACCGGATCCTTTGCTCCGCGCTATGAGGCGCCGCGCGGCGGGCCGCGGGGTTCGGCGGTCCCCGCAGCGTCGCCCCGCGGTGAACCGGTGGCGCGCCTCGACGAAACCGCGGAACGCGCGCCCGTGCTCGCCCTGGGCCGTTTTGAGGAGATGATCGCGCTTGCCGGGGAAAAACGCGATCTGGCGATGAAAGCGGCGCTCGAGCGCGACGTGCGCCTGGTGCACTTTGAGGATGGACGCCTGGAGATCGCGCTGCTGCCGAGTGCGTCGAAAAATCTGGTGGGCGATCTTTCGCGCAAGCTCGCCGCCTGGACCGGACGGCGCTGGATGGTCGCCGTCTCCTCGGAGGAGGGCGCGCCGACGATCCATGCGCAACGGGAAGCGGAAAAGGTCGAGCTGATGCGCGGCGTGCGCAGCGACCCGCTGGTGCAATCGGTGCTCGAGCGGTTTCCCGGCGCCGAGATCGTCGACGTCCGGCGCAGCGAAGCGCCGCCCGAGCCCGCCTCCGAGCCCGGCCTGCCTCCGGAAAGCGAGGACTGACGATGGCGGATTTCATGGGCCTGATGAAACAGGCCGCGCAATTGCAGTCGAAGATGCAGGAGATGCAGGCCGAGCTCGATCGCCTCGAGGTCGAGGGTACGGCGGGCGGCGGTCTTGTCACCGTAACGATGACGGCCAAGGGCGAACTCAAAAGCGTCAAGCTCGACGATTCGCTGCTAAAGCCTTCGGAAAAGGAAATCCTCGAAGACCTCATCGTCGCCGCGCATGCCGACGCGCGCCGCAAAGCGGAAGCGGTGATGCAGGAAAAGATGCAGGCATTGACCGGCGGCCTGCCGCTGCCCCCGGGATTGAAGCTCAGCTGATGCCCACCGCCGTCGCCGGACCGGAAATCGAGCGTCTGATCCAATTATTGGCGCGGCTGCCCGGATTGGGCCCGCGCTCGGCGCGGCGCGCGGCGCTGCATCTGATCAAGAAGCGCGAGCTGCTGATGGCGCCGCTGGCCGGGGCGCTCGCCACCGCGATGGAGAAGATCCAGGTTTGCCGTATCTGCGGCAATATCGACACGCAAAATCCCTGCACGGTCTGCACCGATCCGCGGCGCGACGCTTCCATTATCGTCGTGGTCGCCGACGTGGCCGATCTCTGGGCGCTGGAGCGCGCCCATGCCGTCAACGCCCGTTATCACGTGCTCGGCGGCACGCTGTCGCCGCTCGATGGCATCGGCCCGCAGGACCTCTCCATCGACGCGCTCGTCTCCCGCGCGCATGCGGCGGAGGTGAATGAAGTCATTCTCGCGCTCAATGCCACGGTCGATGGGCAGACCACGGCGCATTACATCACCGACTTGCTGCACGAGGCCAAGGTGAAGGTGACGCGGCTGGCGCACGGCGTGCCGGTCGGCGGCGAATTGGACTATCTCGACGAAGGCACGCTCACCGCGGCGATGAAGCAGCGCACAGCGTTCTAATCATCGCTGGAAAAAACCTTCGGCTTTTCCAGCGGCAAAAAATGCCCGCTGCGCTGCAGGCACCAGAGCAGCAACAGGCTGGGAATGGCCGACAGTGCGGTAACGACAAAGAACCAGAACCAGCCGGTGAATTCGGCGACAAAGCCGCCGCCGGAAGCGAGCGTGGTGCGGCCGACGGCGGCCAAGGCGGTAAGCAGCGCGTATTGCGTCGCCGTATGCTCGCGGCTGCCGCAGAGCGCGGAAAGATAGGCGACGAAGATCACGGTGCCGATGGCCCCGGTGAAATTCTCCACTACGATGGTGAAGGTGAGCGCCGCCAAATTGGCGCCCATCAGGGCCTGCCAGGAAAAGGTGAAATTGGAGGCCATCTGCAGCAGGCCGCCGATCCACAGGCTGGTGGAAAGCGGCAGCGCCCGCGCGATCGCGCCGCCGGCAAAGCCGCCGATCATCGCCGCGGCGAAGCCGACGCCTTTCACCACGCCGGCATAGGTCGCCTTGTCGAAGCCGATCTTGAGCACGAAGGGCGCGGTCAATACGCCGGCAAAGGCGTCGCAGAATTTGAACAGCACGACAAAGAGCAGAATGGCGAGCGCTTCCGGCCGGATGAGGAAATCCTTGAAGGCGTCGTAAGCGGTGACCGCGAGGCGCCGGAGGATTTCCTTGCCGCCGTGGGCCGGCGGCCGCTCCGGTCCCGCCGGCTCGCCGGCAACGAACGAGGTGGCGAGGCCGATCAGCATGAGCAGGGCGGATGCGAAATAGCCCCAGGTCCAGGCCGGCTCGCGCGGCAGGCCGCGGTATTGCAGCCAGGCCACCAGCGCCAGCACCCCGGCGCCGGATACGAGCATCCCGACACGATAGGCGGCGACATAGCCGGCCAT
>Ga0070741_10004638_pt1 | contig 31820 bp, 35 predicted proteins | sample Coa_R1_4_FD_66440 | JGI IMG/M metagenome (GOLD analysis project Ga0070741, IMG submission 66440) | Surface soil microbial communities from Centralia Pennsylvania, which are recovering from an underground coalmine fire - Coalmine... | ecosystem: Environmental > Terrestrial > Soil > Unclassified ... | reverse complement strand
ACCCACCCGGCGTCCTGCGGTTCCTCGGTTCCGGCCGTTTTCCACCGCCTGTGGAAATCCCCCTAGTGAGGGATGTCCGCAACTCTGTGGAAAACGGACAGTGTGCTCGGCTCTTACCAGCCTTTGAGGGTGCCGACCATCGTCGCGCGAGCAACGATCGAGGCAAGACGCTTTTGCACCGGTGTACTCCTCCGGTAGGGAACTGACGGCAAGTTGAGGGTATACCCCTTAAGGGGGAGATTTCAAGACCGTGATAACCACGTTTGCTGAGAACCTCGAGAGGCGCTGGACACCCGAAAGTGTCCTCTTGGCGTGGATCGGGTTTCTCGCACTCGCGGCGCTTGCGATGTGTGCCGGACTACTCGCGGGGGGCTACCGGATCGATCATCCTGCTCCGCTTGTGGTGCTGTGCGTACTCGCCGTTGCCGCCGAACACGAGGGCATACGACTTACGCCGGCTGTTGAGGTCTCCGTGGCCTCGATCCTCTGCATTTTTGCTGTCGTTGCGTTCGGCCCACTGGACGCTGTGGTCATCGGCGCTGCCGGACTACTGGCGGATCTACCGCGAAAGGATGACCCGCAGCCCATCTTGAGATGGCTCGCTTGGACTTCGATCCGAGTCATCGTCGTGGGAGGCGCCGGGTTAGCGGCGGTTTTCGTCCATCGAGCGGCCGGGCCTGGCTTCTGGGGTCTGTTCGGAGCCGTAGCCGCAGCGTTTTTCGTGGAGACGGCCTCGGATATGGCGTTGACGCTCGTCGCCCCCGCGATTCGCGGCAAAGGCCCATGGATCGAATCTGTCCGGTCGATCGCTCCGCCCGTGATGGCAAGCGTGCCACTGCAGGCTCCAATGGTCGCTGTCCTTGCCTACGCCTATACGACTATCTCTCCGTGGAGTGTGGCTCTCTTCGCGATCCCCGCTGTCGCGGCCCAGCGGTTGCATCTGCTCTATAGGCAACAGCGCGAGACCGCTCACGCGCTGACGGAGGCCAACGGTCGTCTCGAGCGAGCGAACTTGTCGTTTGCGACAGCCCTTGTGGCGACACTCGACGCGAGAGATCGCTACACGGCTGGCCACTCGGCCGCCGTGGCCGTGTACGCGCAGGACATCGCAACGAGGATGGGACTCTCGGCGCGCGATCAGGAGCTGGCGCGTGTGTGTGGGCTTGTGCACGACGTTGGCAAGATCGGCCTCCCGGCTGGCCTACTCGAGAAGCCTGGCGCCCTCTCACTGGACGAGCGGCGGCTGATGGAGCGTCACTCTGAGATTGGCGAGCGAATTCTACGGAATGTCGATGACTATTCCGAGATCGCCCACGTCGTACGGCATCACCACGAGCGAGTTGATGGAAATGGATACCCGGACAGGCTCGAACGCGACGAGATTCCACTGCTCGCACGAATCATCGCGGTTGCCGATGCCTATAACGCGATGACTTCCGATAGGCCGTATCGGGACGCTATGCCTAGTCGTGTCGCGCGACTCCGCCTAGCGCAGGCCGTCGAGAGCCAATTCGACACGGCTGTGGTTGCAGCTTTCGAAGCGCTCCTCACCTCTGCGAGCGAGGATTACCGCTTAGGGAGAGGACCCGACTTCATGCTCGACGTCTCGTTAGCGCTTCCCGACCGGAGCAGTGGAACATCCACCGAGTTGGACGAGTTCCTATTGCTGTCGGCTCGTGCTACAGCAGCGGCGATTTAGAGCTGGCGTTTCGGATCGTCAGTGATGTGCAGCGCGGCCGCTTCCGCTCGGCTGTGCACGTTGAGCTTCTCAAAGATGTGGCGCACATGAACTTTCACCGTCGACTCGCTGAGGAAGAGCGTTCGTGCAATCCCTCGGTTCGTCTGCCCTTGCGCAAGCAGGGCGTATACATCTCGCTCGCGCGGCGTGAGACCGTCCTGGCGTCGCAGCTCCCGAGGGAGGTCAAGCCCAGCAGCTCGCGCGATGTCGAAGTCGCGTGAAGTTGACAGCACCGAGGTGAGCTCCTGGCTGAGCCTCCGGTCGTTCGAGACCGACTCGGTTATCTTGGGGAAGGCACGGCACGCGAGAGCTACAGAGTCGACCTGGCCTTGCTTGATAAGCGCCGTGAGATTCTCGATTGCGCGGTTTGTCGCGCCCTCGCGCTCATCACGAAGGTCTGCGACGGTCAGCGCGAGCGTTCCGATGACTCGTGTATCAGCAAACGAGGAGCGTGCTAAGGCTTCCTCCGCCAGTTCTCTGGCGAACGACGTCTCACCCATGGCTGCAGAGTAAAGAGCTCGGCTGCTCAGCCACTCTCCGTGGAAGAAGTGCGGAAGTTCACCCGGGGGCTGCTCGCGAAGCTCAAGTTCAGCGCGGCGAAGATCGCCAGACGCGACGCGTAATCGCGCGGCTCGCAGTTTCGCTTGTGCAAGGACGAAGGAAGAGGTGGTGCCACGTTTCTCCAGTTCCCTCAGAGCTCGCTGGGCTGCGCCAAGTCTTCGAAGACCGATCAGCGCGCCTATCCGCGTTGAGAGTGCGTAGTCTTCGACGAAGTCGAGTCCGTTCGCTCGCGCGTCGTCAATCTGCTGATCGACGAGATCGAGTGCGCTCTCATACGCGCCACGCGTCACGTCGCGGGCGGCACTGAAGTTCCGAAAGGCGGTTCGGGCGAGTGGGTCCGCAACGTGGTCCAGGAGTCTGTACCCAAGCTCCATGTCGGACTGTGCGAGCCGTAGATTCCCATCAATCTCCGTGGCCACGAAAGCTGTTGCGTGTATGAGACGCAGCGATCTTTCGGCGCTCGACCCGGGTGTTTGCTGAAGCCGCTCCAGCATTTGTCGGACATCCGGTTCTTGGAATTCAAGCGCTGTCAAGAATCCGAGCCAGCAGGCGAGTACGGCGTCGGCGTGCGAGGTCGTCAGCTCTTCTGCGAGTCTCGCGTTGCGGCGAGTGCCTGCACCGTCGCCCCTGAGGTGAGCAGCCCTTGCCGCAAGAAGGTATGCGCGAGCCCTAATGGTCCTCTCGCAGGTCGTATCGGCTGCGCGTTCAGCCAACACCTGGGCTTCGGTATTTGCTCCTTCACGCAGCGCGATCTCGCTCTTGGCGATCAGAATGATCGCGTTCTCCCGGTTCGGTGCCAGAAGCTCAAGCCAACGCTTGATCGTGCTGACACGGCCGGCTTCGAGTAGCTCGGGTAGTGCTTCGGCCAATGTGGCCTCAGCGAGGCGAGCATTCGGGAACTCGGAGAGAATCCATAAGCAGTCATCCCATCTGTGAGCCGAGGCGAGCTGCGTGAGGACGCGTTCGACGAGATCGTTCGTTCGGGTCGATGCTTCTTCGTGAAGACGCTTGAGTAGGAACGCCTGGAGCAACGGATGAAGCTCCACACCGTTTCCTCTCTGCGTCAATAGGCCGAGCGAGGCGGCGTTGCTGAGATCGAGCTGCGCCCGTCCTCCAAGGAGAGCACGCGCCATGCCTGCGTCCGTGGCACCGAGCAGACAAAGCACGAAGAGGCTCTCCCGAAGCTCAGTGGACACGCTGCGAAAAAGATCGTCAGCGATGTACGTGTAGAGCTCCGTGGGTAGTAGGCCGACGGAATCTCGTGCTCGACGCGTGTCCCGTCGGGCAGCGAGTCCGATGACAGCGGGCCAACCCTCAGCTTGTCTCGCGAGCTGGTCGATCTCTTGGACGCCGCCATCCTTCAGCACGGTGCGAGCTTCCTCGTCGGTGAACGCGAGGTCAGGTTGTTCGACCACGAAGATTTCTCCGTAGACGCACATCCGTGCGCTCATCCAATTCGGTCGGACGCGGCTGGTAAAAATCGCTCTTCCGTCTGTGTTCGCTATGACGGTCTCGAAAAGCCGATCGGACTCAGTACCGCAGCTGCGGTGGTAATCGTCAACGACGAGCACGGCGTCGCGAACACTTGACAGAGCTTCCGCAACTGCACGACCCAAAGGCTCCGGCTTGGAGGTGCGGCTGGCCAAGGCGCGTACTCTTTCCGTGAGGCGGGTCGATGCTCCGAGTGCCTCGGCGATGTCTGCGAGCGATTGCGCAACCGCCGCCACGTCGAGCATCTCGGGCCCGCCCTGGTACCACGCGACGGGCTCCGATCGGGTCGCGATCCACTCGCGCGCGAGCGTCGTCTTGCCGTAGCCGGCTGGAGCGCAGAGCAGGATGATCCGCGCCTGCGATTCGTCCAGCAGCTTCGTCAGTCGAGGCCGCTTGATGATGTAGCTGTGACCAGCGAGCCGCGTCGCGACCAAACCACCCTCACCCCTGCCACTCGTCCTCCGAGCTGACGCCGTGCTCGTGGTTTGCCGCCTACCTGCCTTCGAATCCAGCCTGCCTACCTGCCAATAGTGCACCGAGCCGCGATACCTGCATAGGGGCTCCGCGCCCGGGGTCGCACCCCGGGCGCGGTTGCCGTCAGCCCCCGGCGCCGACGGCTGCCGCCGGCGCAAGCTCACAGGCAAGGGGGTCTTCGCCCGTGAGCGTCCTGAACGCGGCAGGGATCTGCCGCCGCCTCGGCACCCCGAGCTTCTGGCGAAGGACGTCGCAGTGCGCCTTCGCCGTCCGTGCGGAGATGCCGAGCCTCTCCCCGACCTCTTCGTTGGAGCAGCCGCGCGCGATCAGCTCGACCACCTGGCGCTGCCGCTCGGTCAGCGAGAACTCATCACTTCGGACACTCCTCATGCGGAGCGACGCTACGCCGCCCGCATCGGCCGAACCATCGGCCGGAGGGAGTATTCCGCGGCCTCAGACTCTCGCTGCGCGAAAGCCGCCTCGAACGAAGCTCGCGTCGTGGCCGCGCGCGTTCGCCTCGTCGAGCTCGTCCTGGGTGAGCGCGCCGATCCGCAGGAGCAGGTCGAGCTCGTCACGGAGATGCGTACGCATCATCTCCGGGCCGTCGGTGGCGATCGTGAACCGGACGCCGGCGTCGACGAAGGACCGGAACACATCACGGACAGCCGCTTCGTCGGCGAGCGCCTTCGTCAGCAGGTTCGACGTCGGGCAGATCTCGAGCACGACCTCGGCGTCGCGGAGCTCGCGCATCAGCTCGTCGTCGCCCGCCGCGAGGATCCCGTGGCCGATGCGGTCGGGGCGGAGCACATCGAGCACCTCGGCGACCTCCTCGCGGCCCATGTCGCCACCCTCCTCGCCGACGTGGATCGTCACGCCGAGCCCGGCCGCGCGCGCCTCCTCGACCATCGGCTGCACCTGACGGTAGTCGTAGCGGCCGCCGCCGGGACGCGGCCCGGCGATGTCGACGCCGACGATGCCGCGCGACGCCCAGCGGATCGCCTTCTCGACGATCACCTCGTTCTGCCGCGGCGAGAACGTCCGGTCCATCATCAGGATCAGACCTGCGCGCACCTGCGGGTACTCGAGGTTCGCGCGGTCGAGACCGCGGATCGCGGCGAGGATGATGTGGTCGAGGTCGCGCTCGCCGCCGCGGTTGCGCTTCATCGGATTGAACCGGAGCTCGAGCGTCGTGATCCCCTGGGAGCGGTACGCGCCGCCGATCGCGCCGTGGACGGAGACCTCGACCGCGATGGGGCTCGACTGGATGAGCTCGGTCCAGTGATAGATCGCGTCGAGGGCGTTCAGGTCGGGAACGCCGCGCGGATCGCTCACGGTCACGAGCCGGTCGAAGTCCCAGTAGTCCTTGACCGGGAGCGCGATTCCCTGCTCGTGCGCGAGCGTCCAGAGGATGTCCGACGACACGGAGCCGCCGAGGTGCGTGTGCAGCTCCGCGAGACCTTCCATCGAGCGATCTTAGCCCCAGCCCACGACGGCCCAACGGCGTCCGGCGAAGCGCAGGCCGAGCAGCGCGAGGCGCACGGCGATCAGGACGTCGAGCGCGATCCAGACGCCGACGATTCCCCACCCGCGCTCGAGGGCGAGCACGGCGAGCACGACGAAGACGGCGCTCGCGGCGAGCATCGACCACATGAGGTAGCCGGTGTCGCTCGCGCCGATCAGGATCCCGTCGAGCGCGAAGACCGCGCCGCCGAGCGGCTGCATGAGCGCGAAGTACGGCCAGAGCTGGGACGCCTGGTGCAGCACCGCGTGGTCGTCGGTGAACGCGCGCGGCACGATGCCGCCGAGCGGCAGCAGGAGGGCGGCGAAGAGCGCGCCGACGACGACCGACCAGCCGATCATCCGCACGGCGGCGTCGTACGCGCTGTCCGCGTCCCCCGAGCCGAGCGCGCGCCCGACGAGCACCTGCCCCGCGATGGCGCCCGCGTCGAGGACGAGCGCGAGCAGGAAGAAGAGCTGCGACCCGATCTGATGCGCACCGAGCTGGGCGTCGCCCATCCGCGCGCACACCGACGCCGCCGCGAGGAACGACGCATAGAGCGCCGTCGTGCGTACGAAGATCTGACGCCCGACCCGCACCATCGGCTTCATCTCCCGGACGCTCGGCCGCTTCGAGTCGGCATGCGGGCGCAGCAGCTCGACTGCGAATGCGACGCCCATGCCGGCCTGCGCGATCGCCGTGCCGGCGGCGGATCCGGCGACACCCCAGCCGAAGCCGTAGACGAAGACGAGCTCGAGGACGAGGTTCGCCACATTCGCGACGACGACAATCTCGAGCGGCCTGCGCAGGTTCGAGACGCCGCGCAGGTAGCCCTGGCCCGCGAGCGCGACGAGTGCCGCCGGGAGGCCGGCTGCGGCGATGCGGAAGTACGTGAGGGCGAACGCGCCGGAGCGTCCGTGGCCGCCGAGCGCGCGCAAGAGCGGCTCCGCCGCCGCCTCGCAGACGACGAGAAGCGCCAGGCCGAACGCGAGCGCCACCCAGAGGGCCTGCGCCGCGAGCCGCGCCGCCCGCTCGTGCGCGCCCGCGCCCGAGGCGCGCGCGACGACGGCCGTCGTGCCGTAGGTCAGGAAGTTGAAGATCGTGAACGCGCCCGAAAGCACCGTGCCGGCGAGGCCGAGCCCCGCGAGCTGCGGACGCCCGAGGTGGCCGACGATCGCCGTGTCGGCGAGGACGTAGAGCGGCTCGGCGGCGAGCGCTCCGAGCGCCGGCAGCGCGAGTCGCAGGATCTCGCGGTCGTACGAGGAGCGGAGGCGCACCGAGCGCGGACGATAATGGCGCGGATGAAGGTGGGCATCGTCGTCCCGTACTCGTGGTCGTTCTGGGGCGGCGTCGTCGAGCACGCAGAGCTCCAGGCCGAGGCGCTCCGCGGGCTCGGCTGCGAGGTGAAGACGATCATGGGCAACGATCCGCCCGGCCAGTTCACGCGCGTGCTGCACCCGCGGCACGGTCGACACGGCTCGCCGCCACCGGACGTGATCGCGATCGGCCGTTCCGTGATCGTGCCGGCGAACGGGACGCTCCCGAACATCATCCTCAGCCCGCGTTCGGTGTTCCGCATCAAGCAGGCGCTCGAGCGCGAGCGCTTCGACGTCGTGCATATGCACGAGCCGATGACGCCGACGCCGTGCGTCGCCACGCTCGCGATGTGTACCGCGCCGATGGTCGGGACGTTCCACGCGAACGGCAACCTCGGCTGGATGCAGTTCGGAAAGCGCGCGTGGGGCTTTCTCGCAGACCGGCTGGATCGACGCATCGCGGTGTCCGCGCGCGCACGCGAGTCCGCGGCGCGCTGGCTGCCCGGGGAGTACGAGATCGTGCCGAACGGCGTGCTGATCCCCCCGCACGCGGATCCGGCCGGACGCGAGCACCGGATCGTCTTCGCAGGACGCCACGAGACCCGCAAGGGGCTGCAGGTGCTGTTGCACGCATGGCCGGAGATTCGCCGCCGCACCGGCGCGACGCTCAGCATCTGCGGCGCCGACCCGCTCGCCGTGCGGCTGCTGCTCGCGCGCCTGCGAGTCTCCGAGGAGGGGATCGAGGTTCGGGGCTTCCTTCCCCAGGAGGAGTTCACGCGCGAGCTCCTCTCCGCGAAGGCGCTCGTCGCGCCCTCGCTCGGCGGCGAGAGCTTCGGGATCGTGCTCGTCCGCGCGATGGCGTGCGCCACGCCCGTGGTGGCATCCGACATCCCCGGGTACCGTGACGTCATGACGCCCGAGTCGGCGCTCTCGTTCCCGGCAGCCGACGCGCACGCGCTCGCGAACGCCGTCGAGGCGCTGCTCGGCGACGAAGAGCGCCGCATGCGGATGGGTGCAGACGGCCGCAGGCTCGCACAGGAGCGCTACTCGTGGGCGGCAATCGCGCGGCGGCTGTACGACATCTACACCGAGGTCGCGTCGTGAAGCTGTCGACGCTCAGGCTGCCGCGGTCCAACATCGTGCGCGGCGTCATCTCGCTCGCGTTTCTCGGACTCGTCGTCTTCCTGCTCGTGTGGCGCGGCCCGAGCCTGTCCGGGATCGGGCATGCGTTCAGTACGGTGAGATGGGAGTGGGTCGCGCTCGCGATCGGACTGAATCTCGCGTCCGTCGTCGTCCGCGCGCTCGCCTGGCGCACCGTGATCCGCCAGGCGATGCCGCCGCCGCATCCCGGCACCATGCTCGTCTTCTCGGCCTTCTCGGTGGGACTGTTCGCAAACGCCGTGCTGCCGGGACGGATCGGCGAGCTCGCCCGGGTCGCGGTGCTCAACCGCAAGCTTCCGCGCCGGCGAGGGCTGTGGGCGACGCTCGTGGGCACGGTGTTCGCGCACCGCGTCTTCGACCTCGTCCCCGTCCTGCTGCTCATCCTGTATGTCGTCGTGACCGCCAAGATCCCGGCCTGGGCGATCACGAGCCTGCTCGTGTTCGTCGGCGTCGGACTCGCGCTCTTCACGTTCGCTTTCGCGAGTGCGCGGAAGCCCGAGGGTGGCCATCTCGACGGCGTCGGCGCGGCACGTCGCGTCGTCACGATGGCGCGACAGGGCCTCGGCGTCATGCGCTCGCCGGTCGGAGCGACGCTCGCGATCCTGCTTCAGATCAGCGGCTGGCTCTGCCAGCTCCTCGCCGTCTACACCGCCATGCGCGCGTTCGACATTCACGCACCGTTGCCGGCAGCCGGGGTCGTCCTGCTGCTGATGAACGTCGCGACGGTGTTTCCGCTGTGGCCGGGCAACGTCGGGCTCGTGCAGGTCGCGATCGCGACGCCGCTCAGCGCGAGCTACGGCGTGCGCTATGCGGTCGGCGTCGCGTACGGCTTCGGCCTGCAGGCGATCGAGGCGTCCGTCGGCATCGGTGTCGGTCTTCTCTTCCTCGCGCGCGAGGGTCTCTCGTTCGCGATGCTGCGCGTGATGCCGTCCGCAGCGCAGGCCGAGATGGGCGACGAGGAGTCGGAGGAGCCTGCGCGAGATGCCGAGCCCCAGCGCGCTGGCGTGTCCGGCTAGCCTCAAGAACGTCCTCTCGAACGTCGACGCGGCGCGGGCGCTCTGCGACGGCTTCGCCGAGGCGGGCGTCGACGCGACCGCGCTGCCCGTGGCCGACGGCGGCGACGGGACGATCGCGGCGCTCTGCACGGAGGTCGGTCACTTCGACGTCGACGACGCATTCGGCCGCCCGCGCAGCGCGCTCGTCGGTCGTCGCGACGACGCGCTCGTCGTCGAGTCGGCCCAGGTCCTTCCGCTCGACCCCAGGCGGCGCGACGCGTCGCACGCGTCGAGCCGCGGCCTCGGCGAGCTGATCGCGCGGCTCTCCGCACCGCGGCTCGTGATCGGGCTCGGCGGCACGGCGACGATGGACGGAGGCGAGGGGCTCCTCGAGGTCCTCGACGCACTGCCGGCACCGACGACCGTGCTCTGCGACGTGCAGACGACGTACCTCGACGCGCCGCGGATCTTCGGCCCGCAGAAGGGAGCCTCGACCCCGGCTGCGATCGCCGAGCTCGAGGCGCGCTTTCGCGCGAACCTCCGTGTCGCGCCGTTCGCGGCGCTTCCCGGGTCCGGCGCGGCGGGCGGCCTCGGCGGTGCGCTTGCCTCGCTCGGCGCGACGCTCGTGCCGGGTGCAGCGACGATCCTCGACCTGCTCGGCTTCGACGCGCGCGGGCACGCGCTCGTCGTCACGGGCGAAGGGCGCGTCGACGCGACGACCGCGGCCGGCAAGGCGCCCGGCGAGGTCGCGCGACGCGCCGTCGCGGCGCACACGCCCTGCGTCGTCTTCGGCGGCGTCGTCGCGGGAGCGCTGCCGGGCGTCGAGACCGTCTCGCTCTCCGGGCGTCCGGCGGCTGCGGCCGGCGACCTCCTCGAGCTAGGCCGCGCTCTCGGGACGCGCCTGCTCGACGCGCCGGGCTAGCTCCTCGACCTTCCCCTGCGCGCCGTCGAGCTTCGCCCGGCAGAGCGCGTAGAGCGCCTCGCCGCGCTCCCAGAGCGCGAGCGACTCGTCGAGCGAGACCTGGCCCTGCTCCAGCCGCTCGACGATCCGCTCGAGCTCGCGCTGGGCCTCCTCGAAGCTCGGCTCCGCGTCCGTCACGGCTCGCCGTCCTCGACTCGTGCGCCGAACGAGCCGTCGGCGACGCGCACGTCGATCCGGTCGCGCGGTTGCACGTCCTCGCGCGACGTCACGAGCTGCGTGTCCGTCCGGACGATCGCGTACCCTCGCTGGAGTGTTTTCTGAGGTGACAACACACGCAACCGTCCGGCGCTCGATTCGAGCGCCGCCCGTTTGCGCTCGATCGCAAGCGCAGGCGCGCGGCCGAGGCGCTCCCGGACGCGCTCGATGCTCTCGCGCTGCCGCTCGAGGGACCGCTGCGGTGCCGTCCGCAGCCGCGTCGCCGTCCGCTCGAGCCGCTCCGCGTCGCGCTCGAGCGTCCGCCGCACGCAGCGGGCGAGCGCATGGCGCGCGCGATCGAGCCCTTCCGACAACTGAGAGAGCTCCGGCACGACGAGCTTCCCTGCCGCCGTCGGCGTCGACGCGCGCCGGTCGGCTGCAAGGTCGCAGAGCGGCGTGTCCTGCTCGTGCCCGACCGCCGACACGACGGGCACGCGGCAGCCGGCGACGGCGCGCACGAGCCGCTCGTCGCTGAACGGCAGCAGATCCTCGAAGCTGCCGCCGCCACGCGTGAGGACGATCACGTCGACGTCCGGCTCTGCGCACAGCCGCTCGAGCGCCTCGACGACGCCGACCGCCGCACGGGGTCCCTGGACGTAGGTCTCGGCAACGAGCACGCGTGCCGCGGGGAAGCGGCTCTGGATCGTCGCGATCACGTCGCGCTTCGCCGCTGCGTCGTTCCCGGTGACGAGGCCGATCCGGCGCGGCAGGAGCGGCAGCGGGCGTTTGCGCTCGTCGGCGAAGAGCCCCTCGGCGGCGAGCGTCTGCTTCAGTCGCTCGAGAGCGGCGAGGTGCGCCCCGACCCCGAAGCGTTCGACCGTCAGGGCGCGCAGCCGGAAGTCGCCGCGCTGCGCGAAGAGCTCGGGACGTCCGTAGACGTGCACGCGTTCGCCGTCCGCGAGGTCGAGCCGCAGTGCGTCGAACTGGCCGCGCGGCATCTGGACGGCGACGCAGGAGCCGTCGTCCGGATCCTTGAGCGTGAAGAACACGCTCGCCCACCGCGCATGCCGTTTGAGCTCGGTCACCTCGCCTTCGACCCAGACCGTGGGCAGGCGGCCGAGCCACTGCGCGACGCCGCGGTTGAAGCTCGCGACCGAGTAGACCGTGCGGTCGTCGTACGGGAGCGGCGCGACCTTGCTCACGCCGCCAGCGTACTCGGCGCGTTCGACTAGAGCAGGATCTCGGCCGCGGTCGCGTGCGTGCAGCCGTTCGAGACGAGCTCGACGGCGAGATGAAGGTCGGCTTCGCTCGCGGCGAGCCGTTCGGCGAGGCCGAGCGGGTAGCCCGCCTCGATCAACACGTGCAAGCGCCAGCTCTCGACCTTCGAGCGCTCGCTGGTGTCAGATTCCGCGATCTCCGTCATCTCGTTCATGGCTCCGTACGTTCGTGGTTCCTACGACGAACCCTTCACCGGATAGTTGGGAGGAAAAACGTTCGGAATTCGTGATCAGGTGCGCTGGAGCGCGCCCGACGCCTCGATGCGCCGAACGAGATCCTGCAGGCGGGCTTCGAGCACGGCACGCTCGGCCTCCGCGTCCGCGCCGAGCTCTTCGAGCCGCTTGCGGATCTCGCTCTCGAACTCGCCGATACGGGAGTCGAGCGCTTCGAGCCGCTCTTCGCGCTGGCGCTCGAGCGCGACGGTCGCGTCCGCGAGCCGCCGCTCGAGTCGCTGCGCGCCCGCATCGCCGACGTGCGCGAGCCGCTCGGCGAGCACGGACTCCGCCTCGCGCGCGAACACCTCGACCGCGCGTTCGAGCTCGCGCGAGAGGCGTCGCGCAGCATCCTCGCGGCTCGACTTGATGAGGCTCGTGACCTGTTGCGCAGCCTCGTCCGAATAGGACACGACGGCGCGCTCGACGATGCGCTCGAGCTGCTCGACCTGACGGCGCTGCACCTCCTCGAAGCCGGCCCGAATGCGTTGCGTCGCCTCGACCTCCTCGCGCTGGATGCGTTCGAGGAGCTCGCGCTCGCGGCGACGCATCCGCTCGTCGAGCTCGTGCAGCGCACGGCGACGCTCGGCCGCGTGCGACTCGACCTCGGCCTGCGCGGCGGAGACCGTGTCCTCGAGCGCCTTGTCGATCTCCGCGCGCGTGCGGTGGAGCGCGGCGCGCAGCTCCTCGCTCTCCGCGGCCAGCCGCTCGGCGTCGGCTGCGATGCGCAGCTCGGCTTCGGACACGAGCTGCTTCTGCCGCTGCGAGAGCTCGGCGATGTGCGCCTTCATTCCGTCGCGCACGCGGTCGAGGTCCTGCGACCAGCCTGCGAGCCGCTGCTCGACCAGCGCCTGCGTCGCGGTGAGCGCCTCCGTCAACGAACCCGCCATCGTCCGCTCGCGCTCCGCGAACTCGTCGCGATGCTCCTGGGTCAGCCTGCGCTCCTCCGCGATCAGCAGGGACGTCGAGTCGGCACGCGCGCGTGCGAGCGTCCGCTCGAGCTCGGCCGCACGCTCGGCAGCCTCGCGTTCGATCAGCGCCTGGAGCTGCGAGCGTGCTTCCTCGAAGTGGGCGTCGATCTGAGCCGCTCGGAGCGCGGCGCGGCGCACGAGGACGGCCGCCCCCGCCGCGACCGCCGCACCGATGAGGCCTCCGGCGGAGATCGCGAGCTCCCGGGGATGGGCGTGGTCGAGCGCGAACGCGACCCACGCGGCGACCGCTGCCGCACCCTCGACGGCGGTGATCGCGACGAGCGCGCGCGGTGCGAGCTTCGCCGCGGCGGCGGCGCCGAGTGCGACTGCCGCCGCGACGACGGCGACGGCAAGGACGAGGTCGAACGCGCCCGCGATCGTCACGCCGCCCATGGTAGGCGGTCAGCCGGACCGGCTCACGAGCAGCGCCGCGGCGAGCAGCGGAAGCGCCGCGGCGAGGAGCTGCAGCGCCGCCTCGGCGCTCCGCGCGCGCGCCGGCTCGCCGGCGGCGCGGCGGGCACGTCGGACCTCGGTCGAGAGCGTCCGCTGGGCGAGGCTCGCGAGGAGCGCGAAGGCCGCCCCGAGCCACGCCTCCGCCCCGAGCGTGTGGGCCGAGGCGAAGTACGCGGTCAGCACCGGGAAGGCGCCCCAGGCGGCCGCGAACCAGAGATCCGAGTGGAAGCGGCCGCCGAAGAGCTCGAGGTTGTAGGCGATCGCGACGAATGCGCCGCACGCGACGAAGGGCGCGAGCAGCCACGTCGAACGTGCGGCGACGACGAGACCGATCGCGCATGCTCCGGCAATCGAGATTCCCGCGAGCCCGGCGAGGACGGTGCCCGGGATGCGTGTGCGGAGCGGCCGTCCGTTCAGCTCGTCGAGCGCGTGGGCGCCGATGCCCATCGCGAGGAAGAAGGCGAGCAGCGTCCAGCCGAGGAGGCCGAGCTTCAGGCGCGGCGCGAGGGCGGCGCCGATCGCGACGTACGAGAGGTGCCAGGCGGTGTAGGGCGGGTGCAGGAGGGTCACGTAGTCGCGCCAGCCGCCCGGTCGCAGCGCGTAGAACGCCGGCCGCGCGTCGGTGCTCACGCGCGGGTGCCCCAGACGACGACGCCTGCGCCGAAGCTCAGCCGCCGTGCCTGCACGCCGACGAGGCCGACCTCCTGCCAGAGGCCGACGAGCTCCGGGAGCGGCAGGCGCCGGTAGAAGTCCGTGATGCTCGGCCCGAGGAAGGAGCCGACGTCGCCCCAGCCCGAGCGGAGCAGGACGCCGGCCGCGGGCAGCCCGGCTCGCACCCACGCCTCCCAGACCGCACGCCACGGCCACGCCGGGAGCCCGAACTCGAGCATCGCGACGACGCCGCCCGACCGGACGACGCGGGCGAGCTCGGCGAGCGTGTCGCGAGGATCGTCGACGTAGCGCAGGAGATACGTGAACGTGAGCGCGTCGAACTCGGCCGCGCCGAACGGCAGTGCCTCTGCGCGTCCCTCGCGCAGGTCGACGCGGTCTGCGAGGCCCGCGGCCTCGACGCGGCGCCGCCCGGCCGCGAGCATGCCGGGGCTCTGGTCGATTCCCGTGACCGTCCGGTTGCGCGCGCGGCGCGCGAGCTCGATCGACACCGCTCCGGTCCCGCACGCGACGTCGAGCACGTGCAGCGAGTCGTCGGGGATCCGCGAGACGAGGAACCGCCGCCAGCGCGGGTCCTGGCCGAACGACAGGATGCTCGCCGTCCGGTCGTAGGTAGGTCCGAGGGGCGCGAAGAGGGCCTGCGCGTGGCGCGTCCTCGGCGAGACCTCGGTCACGGTCTCGAGCATACGCTTGGGCGGTGGCGCTCCCGGACGAGCTTCGGAGCATCGCCGAGGCCGCGGCCGCCTTCGCCGGGCCGGACGAGCACGTAACCGGCGTGCTCGCGACCGAGCCGCTGCAGGCCGGCCGCGTCTACCTCTGCGCCTACGGCTCGCAGGGCGGCGCTCAGAGCTGGCTCGCGCTCGACCGGGACGGGCGTCCCGTCGACGACCGAAAGGTCGTGCGCGAGGCGACGCAGCTCGCTGCACTCTGCGAGCTCGCCGAGGAGCAGGCCGGCGGCGGCGACCTGCCGCAGCTGCGCGCCCGGCTGCGCGAGCTGCGCGAGACGGAGGCGCCGGCCGGGATCGAGGAGGCGGAGGCCGCGGCGGAGCGCCTCGCCCGGACGCTGCAGGACGAGCCGCGCGTCGCGACGACGGATTACCTCGACCGGCTCGGCGCCGCCGCACGCGCGCTCGAGCAGTCGCTCGGCGACGACGCCGGCTCGCCGTTCGCCGCGGTGATGCAACAGGTCCTCCCGGCCGTCGACCGGCTCGCGGCAGAGGTCGAGCGCGCCTACAAGGGACCGCTAGCCTAGGACGATGGAAGGCAGCGGCTTCGGCTTCCCGTTCGGCGGCGATCCCGAGGATCTGCTGCGCGGCCTGCGCGAGTTCGCGGAGCAGCAGGCGGAGAGCGTGCAGGAGGCGCAGCGCGAGCAGTTCGCGACGCTGACGCTGAACACCGCGGTCGAGCTCACGGCGGCGGCGCTCTCGCAGCTGCAGCCGACCGGCGGGATCGACGAGCAGTCGATGGCGTTGCGGGACGCCATGCGCGTGCTCTTTCCCGAGGCGGTTGCGCTCGTGAGCGCAGCGCGCCAGGGCTTCATGCGCGAGTCGTAGAATCGCGCAGCCCGTGACGCTGCTCGACAAGGCCCTCGTGCGCATGCTGCCGGTCGTTCCGAGGCCGGTCGTGCAGATGTTCTCGTCGCGGTACATCGCAGGTCCGACGCTCCCCGACGCAGTGTCGGTCGTCCGTTCGCTCAACCGCGCCGGCAAGCTCGCGACGGTCGACGTGCTCGGCGAGGAGATCACGCGCGAGTCGGAGGCGCGTGCGATCGCGCAGGCGTACTGCGACGTGTTTGCCGAGATCGAGCAGCGTGAGCTCGATTCCAACGTCAGCATCAAGCTCACGGCGCTCGGGCTCGACCTGTCGTTCGACCTCTGCCGGGAGAACGTCGAGACCGTGCTCCGCGAGGCGGCGCGTCACGAGAACTTCGTCCGCATCGACATGGAGGACTCGTCGACGACCTCGGAGACGCTCCGGCTGTACCGCGAGCTTCGCCAGGCCGGGTTCGACAACGTCGGCGTCGTGCTGCAGGCGTATCTGCGCCGCACGCTCGACGACATCGCCGGCCTCGCCGACCTCGAGCCGAACGTCCGCCTCTGCAAGGGCATCTACGTCGAGCCGCCGTCGATCGCGTACACCGACTACGACGCCGTCCGTGCCAACTACGTCCGTGCGCTCGACGCGCTGCTCGAGGCGGGGGCGTATGTCGGCATCGCCACGCACGACGAGTGGCTGCTCGGCGAGGCGCTGCGGCGCGTGCACGGCCTCGATCCGCTCGAGTACGAATTCCAGATGCTGCTCGGCGTTCGCGAAGAACGTGCGTCGCGGCTCGTCGCCGAAGGTCATCGGCTGCGCGTCTACGTGCCGTTCGGCCGCCACTGGTACGAGTACTCGCTGCGGCGACTGCAGGAGAATCCTGCGATGGCCGGGACGATCGCGCGGGCCACGGTCGGCCGCGTGCTCGGCCGCTCGTGATCTGGACGCACGCGGAAGGGTGCCGTGTGACGCTCGCGGACGGTCGCGAGCTGCTCGACCTCACCGGCGGCTTCGGCGTGGCCGCGCTCGGCCACCGCAACCCGCGGATCCTCGCCGCGTGGCGCGAGCAGCCGGTCGTCCACGCGCTCGGCGACCTCGCCGAGGCGGAGGTGACGCAGCGCCTCCGTCGCGCGTTGCCGCGTCCGGCGAAGCTCGGCGTCACCGGCGAGGACGCGGTCGAGATCGCCCTCCGGACGGCCCATCTCGCCACCGGCCGCCCGGGAATCGTCGCCTTCGAGGGCGCCTACCACGGCACCGGCCTGCTCGCGCTCGCCGCCTCCGGCTTCGCCGCGTTCGGCGAGCCCTTCCGCGCGTGGTTGCCGGGCCCGGTGCATCGCTACGCCTACGGCGAGGATCCCGGGCCGCTGCCGGGCGACACCGCCTGCGTCATCGTCGAGCCGGTGCAGGGACGGTCCGGCTCGCGGGTGCCCCCCGACGCATTCCTGCCGCGTCTGCGCGAGCGCTGCGACGAGACCGGTGCGCTCCTCGTCGTCGACGCGATCTACGCCGGCCTCGGGCGGATCGGCGAGCCGTGGCCGGGATCGGAGCTCGCGGACGTCGTCTGCGTCGGCAAGGCGCTCGGCGGCGGCCTCCCGCTCTCGGCGGCGCTCTTCTACCGCGAGGGGCTCGAGGAGCTGTGGCAGCTCGGGCCGGCAGACGTCTACACACACACCCACGTCGGCAATCCGCTCGCCTGCGCGGCCGCGCTCGTCCTGCTCGAGGAGCTGCCGGCGCTCCTCGACAACGTTCGCGAGCAGGGGGAGCGCTTCGAGCGCGCCGGCTGGCACGGACGCGGCCTGTTGCGCGCCCGAGCGGGCAGCGCCGGCGACGCGCTCGCGCGCGGCGTGCTCGTCGTCCCCGCCGGTCTCGACGGGTCGCTGCTGCAGGCGACGCCGCCGCTGACGATCACGGCTGCGGAGGTCGACGAGGCGCTCGACCGCCTCCGCTGACGCCGCTGCCGCCGGCGCGGCTAGGCCCTGCGGGTCGCGTACAGGAGGAACGTGCCCGGGATGCGCTTCGGCTCCGGGTACTCCTGCAACGCCTCGACGTGGAAGCCGGCGCGGGCGAGCGTCGTCACGACCGCGCCCAGGCGCCAGAGATCGTCGTCGAAGTAGTCGTGCTGCCAGCGTCCGAACGCGTCGACGCAGAGCGACACGGGGTGGTCGTCGTAGACGAGCAGCTCGCCGCGATCGTGCAGCGCCTCGACGATCCCGCGCGCCCAGCCGTCGAGATCGGTCAGCCGCGCGAGCACGCCCTCGGGGGAGTACACGAGGTCGAAGCGGCCGCGCCGGAGCTCGCCGGGCAGCGCCTGCGCCTCCGCCTGGATCCAGAGGATCTTCGGCCACCGCTCGCGTGCCGCGTCGAGCGTCTCCTCCGAGGGGTCGACCGCCGTGACGACGGCGCCCTGCTCGGCGAGCTCGGCGCTCGCCTCGCCGCTTCCGCACTGGAGATGCAGCACACGCCGCTCGCTCAGGCCGCCGAGCGTCGCCTTGACGATCTGCGGCAGACCCGGCCTCTCGGTGCGGCGGCGGCGGGCGTACGCGTCGTCGAAGGCACGCCGATTGCGCTCGGTCGGCTCCATCAGGCCGGAAGCGAGAAGCCGCCGTCGACGACGAGCGTGTGTCCGCACACCATCTGCGCGTCCGGCGAGCAGAGAAACGAGACCGCGCCGGCGATGTCGTCGGTCGTGACGAGCCGTCCCGCGGGCGTCCGCTCGGCCGAGCGCAGCATCTCCTCCTTGTTCGGGAAGTGCTCGAGCGCCCCTGTCTCGACGACGCCGCCGGAGACGGCGTTCACGCGGATGCGCGGCGCGAGCTCGACGGCGAGGTAGCGCACGACCGCCTCGAGGGCGGCCTTCGAGGTTCCGACGAGCACGTAGTTCGGGAGCACGCGCTGCGAGCCGAGGCTCGAGATCGCGACGATCGAGCCGCCGTCCGGCATCTCGGGCGCGACCGCGCGCGTGAGCGACAGGAGCGCGCGCGCGTTCGCGTTCAGCGTCCAGTCCCAGTGCCGGTCGTCGGTCTCGAGCGCCGGACGGATCACGCCCGTCGCGGCGTTGTGCACGACGACGCCGTACGGCCCGTGCGAGGCGAGCTCCGCGATCACCGAGGCCCGGGAGACCTCCCCGCGGACGAGCACGACCTCCGCGCCCGCCGCGCGCACCGCGTCTGCGCCCTCCTCGGCGGCGCGGTCGTTCCGCATGTAGCCGAGCACCGCGCGCGTCGCGCCGTCGCGGACGAGCCGGAGCGCGATCGCAAGCCCGATGCCGCGGGTGCCGCCGGTCACGAGGACCGACGAGCCCTCCGGGCTCATTGCCGGCGAGGCAGCGGCTCGTCGGCCGGTGCGGTGCTCGGCAGCCCCGACCAGCCGGGACGCGAGCGCGGCTCGCGGCCGCCGTCCGACGCCTTCGACGACGCATGCCCCAGGCGGTCGAGCAGCTCCATCTGCTCCTCGCCGTACCGGCGCACCGGATCCTCCTCGGGGAGGTCCCGCACGAGCTCGCGAACACGCGCGCGCAGCTGGTACGCGAAGTGAGGCGTCGCCGGCCCGACGAGGGCGTCGATGTCGGCGGTCGTCGGCTCGGGCATCGCGGAAACCCTAACCGACGATAGCCTCGGAGCCGTGCGCCGAACCTCCGCCGTCGACGCGATGCTGCTCGGGACGGTGCTGCTCTGGGCGCTCAACATCACCGTCACGAAGTACATGTTCGACCACGGCTGGCGGCCGCTCGCCTACGGGACGATCCGGTACTTCGTCGCGATCTCGCTCTTCTGGATCTTCACGTACTGGCGCGAGCGCTCCTTCCGCATCGCGCGCACCGATCTGTGGCTCGTCGGCGTCGCCGCGCTCATGATCTTCCTCAACCAGCTCTGCTTCGTCTACGGTGTGAAGCTCGCGCACGCCTCGACGGTTGCGCTCCTGCTCGGGACGACGCCGATCTTCATCGGCCTCATCGCGCTCGTGCTGCGGCTGGAGGAGCTGCCGGGCTCCTTCTGGATCGGCGCCGCGATCACGTTCGGCGGAGTCGCGCTGATCGCGGTCGCGAACGGCAGCGTCGGCTCGAGCCTGAAGGGGACGCTCATCGCGATCGCGACGGCGTTCACCTGGGCGGCCTACAGCACCGCGATCGCGCCGCTCATGCGCCGCTACTCGCCGTACCGGATCAGCGCGCTCGTGCTCGCGATCGGCTGGGTCCCGCTCGCGCTCGCGAGCATCGCGCAGCTCGGCGACGAGCGGTTCTCGTTCGGCTGGAAGGTCTGGCTCGGTTTCGGCTACGCCGTGATCGGCCCGCTCTTCCTCACGAACATCCTCTGGTTCACCTCGATCGACCGGGTCGGCGCCTCGCGCGCCTCGCTCTTTGCGAACCTCCAGCCGTTCTTCGCGGTCTTCTTCGCGATCATCCTGCTCTCCGAGTCGCTGCACGGGCTCGAGATCGCGGGCGGCCTGCTGATCTTCGCCGGCATCGCTTTCGAACGGATAGCGAGGCGCTCGCAGGCGCCGGATCCGGCCGCGGCGCACCCCGAATAGAATTCGCCCATGAGCGACGATTTCATGCCGCTGCTCGGCTGGGACTACGTCGAGCTGTGGGTCGGCAATGCGAAGCAGGCTGCGTACTTCTATGAGCACGCGATGGGCTTTACGCGCTCTGCGTATGCGGGGCCGGAGACGGGGGTACGCGATCGCGCGTCGTACGTGCTGGAGCAGGGCGACGTCCGCTTTGTCGTCACGACCGCGCTGCGCGAGGATCACGAGATCGCCAAGCATCAGCTGCGGCACGGCGACGGCGTCCGCGACATCGCGCTGACCGTGCCCGACGCGACCGAGGCCTACCGGCAGGCCGTCTCGCGCGGAGCGCGTGGAGTCGTCGAGCCGACGCGCGTCGACGACGAGTTCGGGTCGCTCGAGACGGCTGCGATCGCGACCTACGGCGACACGATCCATACGTTCGTCAACCGCAGCGACTACGCGGGCCCGTTCAAGCCCGGCTACGTGTCGCAGTCGTCGAACGGCAATGCAGCGGGCGGCGTCGGCCTCACGAACGTCGACCACATCGTCGGCAACGTCGAGCTCGGCCGGATGGACTTCTGGGTCGAGTTCTACGAGCGCGTGTTCGGGATGACGAACATCCTCCACTTCGGCGACGACCAGATCCAGACCGAGTACTCGGCGCTGATGTCGAAGGTGATGTCGGACGGCGAGGGGAAGATCAAGTTCCCGATCAACGAGCCCGCGGAGGGCAAGCGCAAGAGCCAGATCGAGGAGTACATCGAGTTCTACAACGGCGCCGGCGCGCAGCACATCGCGCTCGCGACGACCGACATCGTCGGCACCGTCGAGGCGCTGAAGGAGCGCGGGATGATCTTCCTCGACACGCCCGACACCTATTACGACGAGGTTCCGACCCGCGTCGGCGAGATCGACGAGGACTACGCCGTGCTGCAGAAGCACCGGATCCTCGTCGACCGCGACGACGACGGCTACCTGCTGCAGATCTTCACCAAGACCGCGCAGGACCGGCCGACAGTGTTCTTCGAGGTGATCGAGCGGCACGGCGCGACGAGCTTCGGCGACGGCAACTTCAAGGCTCTCTTCGAAGCGATCGAGCGCGAGCAGGCGCTGCGCGGCAACCTCTGACTTGAGCGCGCTCGACGCCGTCGCCCGGCAGGCACGCTCGCTCGAGCACACGGAGCACCGCCCCTGGCCGATCGCGCCGCGCGGCTGGCGGAGCGCGCAGACATGGGAGGACCTGCTCTTCGCTCACTGGCGCGTCCCCGTGGACGCCGTTCCCGAGCACGTCCCGCCGCAGCTCGAGGTCGAGACGTACGACGGCGACGCCTGGGTCGGCGTCGTGCCGTTCCGCCTCACGAACCTCCGTGCGCGCGGGATGCTGCCGTTCCCGCGCATCTCCGCGTTCCTCGAGCTGAACGTGCGGACGTGCGTGCTCGCGGGCGACCGCCCGGGCATCTGGTTCTTCAGCCTCGACGCGGCCAGCCGTCTCGCGGTCGAGGTCGCTCGCCGCACATATCGCCTGCCGTACTTCCACGCGCGCATGCACGAGAGGCATCGCGGCGAGTGGGTCGAGTACGAGTGCGCGCGCATCGAGGAGCCGGGCCGCGTGTTCAGCGGCCGCTACCGGCCGACCGGCGCGGTCGCGAAGGCCGAGCCGGGCTCGCTCGAGTGGTTCCTCATGGAGCGCTACTGCCTCTACACGACCGACGACGCGGGCCGGCTCTACACCGCCGAGATCCATCACGAGCTGTGGCCGCTGCAGCCTGCGGAGGCGGAGATCGAGCTCGTGTCGATCTCGCCCGTCGAGCTCGACGGCGAGCCGGTCTGCCACTTCTCGCGGCGCCAGGACGTGCTCGTCTGGCCGCTTCGGCCTGCGGCCTGAATACGCTTCGCGGGTGAGCCCGCAGCGCAGGACAGCGCTCGTCTCCGTCGTCGCGGCAGTCGCGCTGATCGCCCTGAAGCTCGGGACGGGCATCGCCACCCACAGCCTCGCCCTGCTCTCCGAGGCGGCGCACTCGGGCACCGACCTCGTCGCCGCGCTCCTGACGTTCTTCGCCGTGGGCGTGGCGGCGCGGCCGGCCGACGTCGGCCATCAGTACGGGCACGGGAAGGCGGAGCATCTCTCGGCGCTCGGCGAGGGCGCGATCCTCATCGTCGCGAGCCTCCTCATCGTGTGGCGCGCGATCGACCGTCTGGCGGGACACTCGCACCAGACGGTCGACGCGGCGTGGTACGCGCTCGTCGTGATCGCGGTCGTGATCGCGCTCGACGTCGCGCGGACGCTTGCGTCGATGCGTGCGGCACGTCGCTACCACAGTGCCGCCCTGTCGTCGAACGCGCTCCACTTCGCGACCGACCTCGGCGGCAGCGTCTCCGTGCTCGTCGGGCTGCTCTTCGTGCGCGCCGGCTACGAGGACGCCGACTCGATCGCGGCGCTCGTCGTCGCCGCGATCGTGCTCGTCGCCGCGCTGCGGCTCGCGCGCGGCAACGTCGACGTGCTCATGGACCGTGTGCCCGCCGACGCCGAAGCGGCGGCGCGCGCCGCGATCGCGAGCATCGAGCCGCAGGTCGAGCTGCGGAGGCTGCGGATGCGCCATGCGGCGGGGCGCGTCTTCGCCGACGTCGTGATCGGCGTCGCGCCCGAGGCCGCCGTCGGGCAGGGCCATGCGGCGGCGGACGCGGTCGAGCGGGCACTCGAGTCCACGTTGCCGGAGGCGGACGTCGTCGTCCACGTCGAGCCGGTCGAGGCGACCGGTCCGATCAGGGAACGAGCACACGCAGCCGCGATCGGCGTGCCACGCGTGCGCGAGGTGCACAACGTGAGCGTGCTCGACGTCGGCTCGGGCAACGAGCTCTCGCTGCACCTGAAGCTGCCGGGAAACGTCTCGCTCGAGGAGGCGCACGAGGTGGCCGAGGAGGTCGAGCGTGCGATCCGCGCGGCCGTGCCGGAGGTGTCGTCGGTGCAGACGCATCTCGAGCCGCTCGCGGAGGAGGGCCCGGGTACCGCCCCCCGTGCCGCCGACATCGCAACCGACCGCGCGACCGTCGACCGCATCGTCCGCGACGCGACCGGCGGCGACCCCGAGGAGCTGCGCTTCCTCAGCACCGACGAGGGACTCGTCGCCTACCTCACGCTCCGCCTCGGCAGCGCGACCGCGCTCGCCGACGCGCACGCGCTCGCGTCGAGGATCGAGGAGACGATTCGCCGCGAGCGTCCGGAGATCGCTGACGTGATCGTCCACACCGAGCCGCGCGCGTGAGGCTCTGCATGTTCTCGCCGCGGGACCGCGATCTCCCGCGCGGCTGGCCGGGACGAGTCGAGGACGGCCGCGTCGTGCAGCTCGCCGCGCAGACGCTGCAGTCGTTCTTCACCGGCGGCGGAGAGGCACGCGAGCACGCGGAGTACGCGCTCGCCGACGTCGTCCTGCGGGCGCCGGTCCTGCATCCGCCGTCGATCCGCATCTTCGGCGCGGCCGGCGACTTCGAGTTCGCGAATCCCACGGCCGTCGTCGGGCCGGAGGACGACGTTGCGCTGCCCGCCGGCGTCGAGCAGGTCGAGTCCGAGCTGCGCATCGCGGCAGTGATCGGAGCGGGCGGCGAGATCGGCGGGTTCACGCTCATGAACGACTGGCTCGCGCCGGAGCTGACGGGCGCGAAGTCGCGCGACTTCGCGATCTCGCTCGGGCCGGTCGTCGTGACGCCGGACGAGTTCCCGTCGCGCGACGACTGGATCCCGCTCGTCGCGCACGCCGCGCAGAACACGCACCTGCTCCCGGGCGACATCCTCGCCGCCGGCAGCATGCGCGACGGGCCGTACGGCGCGGGCGACGTGGTCGAGGTGAGCCTCGACGGGATCGGCGTGCTGCGGAACTACGTCGCGGCCGCGTAGGCGGCGCGCAGCCACTCCGTGAGCTCGCCGTCGATCTCGTCCTCGTGTGCGAGCGAGACGCGATGCGTGCCGAAGCCGTCCGCGGGACGCAGGCGCTCCGTCTCCTCGGCGTCCGGGAGGACGAGCGCCACGTCGACCCGCGTCGGCGTCGCCGTCTCGAGGCGTGCGAAGCCGCGCCCACGCGAGAACGTGATCGAGGCGGCTTCCTCGGCCGTCGTGACGTCGGCGCCGAGCTCTTCGATCAGCGAGGTCAGGCGTGCGACGACCGGTGCGGTCTGGGGATCAGCCACTTGACTCGGCCCCTAGGGTAAGGCCGAGGGTGCCGGCGATGGAGAACCTCCTCACGATCGGCGAGTTCGCAGAGGCGACGCGGATCTCCCCGAAGGCGCTGCGTCTCTACGCCGAGCAAGGGCTGCTGATGCCGACGCGCGTCGACGGCGATTCGGGCTACCGCTACTACCGGCCCGAGCAGCTCCGCCTCGCACGGCTGATCGCGCTGCTGCGGAGCGCAGGCATGCCGCTTCGCGAGATCCGGCGCTTCCTCGTCGACCCGCGTGCCGACCTGCTCTCCGACTACGAGCGGCGGCTCCGCGACGAGCACGCCGAGCGCGTGGAGGTTCTCGACTACGTCCGCAAGGTGATCGAGGAGGAGCCGATGCTCGAGGTCAGGGTCAAGCAGGTGCCTGCCCAGCGCTACACGTCGCGCACGGAGAACGTCCAGATCGCCGGTCTGTCGCAGTTCATCGGCGGCACGATCGGCGAGCTCTTCGCCGGCGGCGCCGACGGGCCGCCGTTCGCGATCTTCCACGGCCCCGTCAACGAGACCGATGACGGCCCGGTCGAGGTCGGCGTTCCCCGCGAGTCGGGCGAGCGCGAGTTCCCGGCCGGCGAGGTCGCGTACACGACCGTCGAGGGCGACGAGGCGCGGTTCCCGGAGATCCTCGGCGCGTACGACGCGATCGCGCGGTGGGCGAAGGAGCACGGACGCGAGTTCGCAGGCTCGCCGCGCGAGGTCTACCTCAGCCGTCCCGAGGAGCCGAGCAACTGGGAAGTGGTCTGGCCGCTCCGGTAGAGATACGCGCGTGACGCGCGTGACGATCGTGGGCGCAGGAGTGAACGGCTGCGCGACGGCGTGGGCGCTCCGTGCGCACGGCGCCGAGGTGACGCTCGTCGACCGGTTCGAGCCCGGGCACGTGCACGGCTCGAGTCACGGCCGCTCGCGCATCTTCCGGCTCGCGTATCCCGAGGCGCACTGGGTCGGACTCGCGGAGGAGGCGCTGGCGGGCTGGCGCGACCTCGAGGGGGAGACGGGAGCGGAGCTCCTCGCGCTGCACGGGCTCGTGGAGCTCTGCTCGAGCGTCGAGGTCAGCTCGCGCGACGTGCTCGCAGGCCGCGGCCTCGAGCACCGCCTGCTCGACGCAGACGAGCTGCGCGGGCTCGGCGTCGTGCCGCCGCCGGGCTGGGTCGCGCTCTGGCAGCCGGACGCGGGCGTCGTGAGCGCCGACGGCGCGCTCGCCGCGTTCCGCGGCGACACGCCGGTCGAGCAGCGGCGTGTCGAGTCTCTCGACGACGAGGTCGACGCCGACGTCGTCGTCGTGACCGCGGGGGCGTGGGCGTCGCAGCTCGTCCCGGACCTCCAGGTGCGCGTCACGCGAGAGACCGTTGCGTACTTCTCCTGCGACGGTCCGCCGATCCCGTCCGTCGTCGAGCTCGACGAGGCGACGCGCCACCACGCGATGTATGCGCTGCACGATCCCGGGTACGGCATCAAGGCGGGTGCGCACCACGCGGGACCGGTCGCCGACCCCGACGTCGACGAGCCACCGGACGACGAGCTCGTCGCGCGCATCGCCGCCTGGGTGCGCGAGCGCTTCCCCGCCGCAGATCCCGAGCCGGTCGCGGCGGAGACGTGCCTCTACACGACGACCGAGGACGAGTCGTTCGTGCTCGAACGCCGAGGACGGGTCGTCGTCGGCTCCGCGTGCTCGGGCCACGCGTTCAAGTTCGCGCCCGCCACGGGGCGGCGGCTGGCCGCGCTCGCCCTGAGCTAAGGTCCCGCCGTGCCCTTCTACCAGCGTCTGGGCGAGGTTCCGCGCAAGCGGCACATCCAGTTCCGCGAGAACGGGACCCTCCTCACCGAGGAGGTGATGGGGCTCGAAGGCTTCACGGGCAACGAGTCGATCCTCTACCACCTGCAGTCGCCGTGCCGCGTGATGAAGCTCGACGGCTTCGAGCCGATCGAGCGCAAGGAGTGGGTGCCCGACCAGCACGCGCACCGGCATTTCAAGACCGCGGGCGTCGAGGCCGGAGGCGACGAGATCAGCGGGCGGCGTCTGCTGATGTGGAACTCGGACGTCGAGATCTCGCTCTGCCGGCCCGACGGCTCGATGGACTACTGGTTCCGGAACGGCGAGGGCGACGAGGTCGTCTTCGTGCACGAGGGCAGCGGCACGCTCGAGACGATCTTCGGCGACCTGCCCTACGCGGAGGGCGACTACATCGTCGTCCCGCGCGGCACGACGTACCGGTTCCGGCCCGAAGGCGCGCAGCGGTACCTCGTGTTCGAGACGCCGGGCCTGATCGAGATCCCGCGCCGCTACCGCAACCAGTACGGACAGATCATGGAGGGCGCGCCCTACTACCACCGAGACATCCATCCGCCGGCGGAGCTGCGCACCTACCGCGAGCGCGGCGAGTTTCCGGTCAAGGTGCGCGTGCGCGACGGCTACCAGACGTACGTGCTCGACTATCACCCCTTCGACGTCGTCGGCTGGGACGGCTACCTCTATCCGTGGACGTTCTCGATCCACGACTTCGAGCCGATCACGGGCCGGATCCACCAGCCGCCGCCGTCGCACCAGACGTTCGCCGGGCCGAACTTCGTCATCTGCTCGTTCTGTCCGCGCAAGCTCGACTTCGACCCGCTGGCGGTGCCGATCCCGTACCACCACTCGAACCTGCAGTCGGAGGAGATGATCTATTACGTCTCCGGCAACTTCGGCTCGCGCAAGGGCGTCGAGGTCGGCTCGATCACGCTGCATCCCTCCGGTCTCCCGCACGGGCCGCAGCCCGGGCTCGCGGAGCGGTCGATCGGCACGCACGAGACGCACGAGCTCGCCGTCATGTGCGACACGTTCAACCCGCTGAAGCTCACGGCCTTCGCGAAGGGTCTCGACGACGGGACGTACGCGTACTCGTGGTACGAGAACGCCCAGGCGGGCGCCGAGGCCGACGGCGACGCCACGGGCGCAGGGCTGACGTCGCACCTGTAGCGCCTTTACGAACACGTTACGCACGGCAGGTACGCGGTTTACCGAGCCGACCCACGGTGCGACGCGTCCACTCCCCGTCCCTCGGAGGCATCAGCAATGAAGCGTCTCGCCCCTCTCGCCCTCGTCGTCCTTGCGCTCGCGCTCGTCCCCGCGGCACTCGCCGACGACGGCACGAATCCCGCACCGGCCTCGACGCCGGCTGCGTCCAACGTCTCGCACGCGATCGGCGCGCGCGCCCGGCTCGAGCTCCTGCGTCTGCGGGTGGAGCTCGTCCGGCTCCGCTTCCGCGTCAACTGCGGGCCGAACGGCAAGGCGTCCCAGGACGCGTGCACCGCGGCTGCGCAGAAGATCGAGTCTCGTCTGACGACGATCGACGGCAACGTGCAGACGAAGCTCACGGCACTGAAGGCGTGCACGTCGGACAGCACCGACGCGTCGTGCAAGAACGCCGACAAGAAGATCGCGCTGCTGACGAAGATCGACACGCGTCTGCAGAAGGCGATCCAGTCGATCCAGAGCTGGCTCAGCGGCCAGAGCTCGACCTCCACGCCGTCGAGCCCCTCCTCGGGCTCCTCGTCGAGCGACCCGAGCGACTCGGGTCTCGACACGGCGGCGAGCGATCTCAGCCAGGCCGCCGGCTCGAACGGCTAGCTCCTCACGGATACGGTCCGGGCATGGCGCACCTCGCCGTGCCCGGACCATTCGACCTCGCGCTCACGACGGAGCGCTTTCGCGCGTTCGGGATCGACCGCGCGAACGTCTGGCACGAAGGCGGGCTGCACCGCGCCGTCGGCGGCCGCGAGGTGCGGATCGAGGCGTCGCCCGGCGGCGTCGACGTCGAGCCGCTCGACGACGAGATCGCGCCGGTCGTCCGCGCGGTGCTCGGGCTCGCGTTCGAGCTCGGCCCCTTCTACGAGTGGGCGGCCGCCGACTCGGTGCTCGGGCCCGCGACACGCCGGCTCGCAGGCTTTCGCCCGACCCTCGCGCCGGATCCGTTCGAGATGCTCGTCGGCGCGATCACGGCGCAGCAGGTCTCGCTCTTCGCAGCTCTCGCGATCCGCAACCGGATGGTCGAGCGCTTCGGCCGGCAGGTCGGCGTCGTCTGGGAGTTCCCGTCGCGCGAGACGCTCGCGCGCGCGGACGAGGCCGACCTCGTCTCGGTCGGCTTCTCGCGGCGGAAGGCCGAATACACCGTCGCGCTCGCACGCGCCGAGCTCGATCTGCACGCGCTCGCCGAGCTTCCGGACGACGAGGTGAAGCTGCGCCTCGTCGCCCTGCGCGGGATCGGCGAGTGGACTGCCGAGTGGTTTCTCGCGCGCCACCTGGCGCGGCCGAACGCGTGGCCGTGGGGCGACCTCGCGCTGCGCAAGGCGGTGGCGGATCTCTATGGTGGACTCGACGTGCGGCAGGCGCGCGATCGCTTCCACCCGTTCGAGAACCTCTCCGCCCACTATCTGTTGCTCGCCCACCGCGTTCCGTGATCCGCACCGCGACGACCGACGACCTCGCGCTCGTGCGCGAGCTCTGCGCGGAGTTCGGCCGCGAGGTCTCCGACCTTCCCTGGCGCGACGACGACTCACAGGAGGAGTCCGACTCGATCGAGCAGGCGCTCGCCGAGGGCGGTGTCCTGCTCGCGGACGAGGACGGGATCGCCGTCCTGCGCACACGCGGCGCGCATCTCGCCGAGCTCGAGCTGCTGCACGTGCGTCCGAACGCCCGCCGGAGCGGCGTCGGGCACGCGCTCGTGCGCGCCGCGGCCAAGCTCGCAGACGAGCGCGGGCTCGACACGCTCGAGCTGTCGGTGCTCGAGGACAATCACGCTGCGCGCCGGTTCTACGACCGGCTCGGCTTCGCGACGGTCGAGCGCCGCGCGGCGGCACCGGTGGCGCGGCTCGTCGGCGAGGCGCCCGGGACGACGTTCGGCGCCGTGCACGTGCAGACCGACGACGCGAACGCGGTCGCCCGAAACGTCGAGAAGGTGCTGCCGCGGTTCGGGCGCACGGGCGCGCACGAGGTCTCCGGTGCGGAAGGCGGCTGGGTGCGGGTGCGGAGCGACGTCACGGACGCCGATCCCGAGAAGCTGCACGCACTCGCGAAGGAGCTGTCGTACATGAGCGGCGGCGTGACGCTCGCGCTCGGCATCGAGGACGGCGCCGTCGTCCGCTACAACCTGTTCGACCGCGGCTCGAGCGTCGACGAGTACGCGTCCGTCCCGGAGTACCGCGGCGAGCTGCCGCCCGGCGACGTGATCGCGCTCGGCGCGAACCCAACCGTCGTCGCGAGGCTCACGGGCGCGGACCCGCACCACGTGCGCGAGGTCGCGCGCACGGCGGCGTCCCCGGGCGAGCTGCCGCCCGCAGAAGATCTGTACCGGCAAATCGCGACGCTCATGGGGGTGACTGCCTGATGCTGACGCTGTACGACGCTGCCCGGTGCCCGTACTGCGCCCGCGCGAGGATCATGCTCGCGGAGAAGCAGGTCGAATTCGAGACGACGGAGATCGACCTCACCGACCGTCCCGCGTGGATCTACGAGAAGAACGAGACCGGACGCGTGCCGGTGCTCGAGGAGGACGTCTGGCTCCTGCCCGAGTCGTCCGTGATCCTCGAGTACCTGGAGGAGCGCTATCCGGACCCGCCGCTCCTGCCGCCCGATCCCGCCGACCGTGCGCTCGCGCGCGTTCGCATCTTCCGGCACGACGACCTGACGAGGCCGTACTACGCGCTGCGGCGCGGCGAGGACGGAGCCGCCGAGGCGCTCGATCGCGAGCTCGCGAAGCTCGACGCGGCGCTCGAGCGGCAGCCGTGGCTGAGCGGCGCCGAGTTCGGGATCGCGGACATCGCGTACGTGCCCTGGATCCTGCGCATGCGCGACGTGCTCGGCGTCGAGCTCGACGGCTTTCCCGCGCTCGCGGACTGGCTCGAGCGGCTGCTCGAGCGTCCGTCGGTCGCGGCCGAGGCGCAGGTCGTCGCCGCGCTATAGCGTGTCCGGCGTGGATCTCAAGCGCGTCGTCGACGCCGACTGGCTCGCCGAGCACCTGCACGACGACGACGTCGTCGTCGGCGACGTGCGCGGGCCGAACGCGCACACGCGCGGTCACATTCCCGGCTCTCGCCCGCTCGTCCTCGGCTCGCCGCCGCCCGGCGCCGACAAGGACGCGGTCGCCGAGCTCGCGAAGGAGGTCGCGCTGCGTCTCCGGCGCCACGGCATCACCGGTCGCGAGCAGCTCGTGCTCGTCGACCGCGGCGACGGCGTCGGCGCGATGCCGACGGCGCAGATGGCGGAGCTCGCAGGCCACCCGCGCGTCGCGATCCTGCTCGGCGGCATGGCCGCGTGGCCCGGCGAGCTCGAGGAGGGGCCGGTCGAGCTCGAGCCGGTGCGCGAGGCCGCGCTCGAGCCGAATCCGCGCGCGTTCCCGACCCGGCAGGAGATCGCGTCGCGGCTCGGCGAGTCGCGCCTCGTCGTGCTCGACGTGCGCCGTCCCGAGGAGTACAGCGGCAAGCAGGGGAGCGCCTGCGATCCGCGCCAGGGGCACATTCCCGGTGCGCGGCACGTCGAGGTGAGCGAGCTCTTCGCAGCACCCGGCCGGCCGCGGACGCCCGAGCAGATCCGCGCACTCGTCGGTGCGCCCGAGGGCGCCGAGGTGATCGCGTACTGCCACTCCGGCTCGCGCTCCGCGCTCGCGACGCTCGCGCTCCGGAGCGCGGGCTACGACGCACGCAACTACGCCGGCTCCTGGCACGAATGGAGCCGGCACGACGAGCTTCCTCTGGAGCGCTAGGCAGCGCGCGTGAGCGCGCGCACGGCGGTGTCGACGAAGGTGCGGCAGAGCGTGCGCCCGAGCTCGTTCCACCGCGCGATCCGAAGCGGCGTCTCGGCACGCACCGTCGCCTCGTCGAGCGGCGGATCGTCCGGATCGGCGATCCAGCCCACGACCTGGGCCTCCGTCACCTCGGGGTGGAACTGCACCGCCCAGCAGGTCGCGCCGAAGCGGAACGCCTGCGTGCACGCATCGCTCGTGGCGAGCTCGACTGCGCCTTCGGGCAGTCCGTAGGTGTACGTGTGCCACTGCAGCGCCGTGAACTCGCGCGGCAGCGCGCCGAGCACCGGATCGTCGGCGCCGGCGTCGGTCAGCCGCACCGGCCACCAGCCGATCTCGGGACCGGACGGAACGCGACCGACCCACGACCCGAGCGCGCGGGCGATGAGCTGCGCGCCGAGGCACACGCCGAGCATCGGCACGCCGCGACCGACCAGGTCGTGGAGCCACGCGACCTCGTCCGCGATCCAGCTGTGCCGGTCGTCTTCGTCGGGATGCATCGCGCCGCCGAAGACGAGGACGCAGTCGTACGAGTCGACCGGTCGCGGCGGAGGCGTGCCCCAGCCGAACGACCATTCGTCGAGCTCGTGGCCCGCGTCGGCGATCACCGGCCCGAAGAGCTCGGTGCGCGCATCCGTGCCGTGGATGACCGACAGGACGTTCACGAGGGCACTCTAGGCGCCGCCCGTCGCGGGGATGCGGTTCACGTCGAGGAGCCGCCGGAGCTGCCGCGCGTTCTCGGCCGCCTGCGAGACGCGGCCGAGGGGGTTCTCCGGGTCCTCGGAGCTCGAGTTGTTGTTGAAGAACGCGTAGGCCTCCTGCGACTGGCCTGCGAGCTCCTGCAGCGTCGGCGCCCATTC
>Ga0070741_10004637_pt1 | contig 31834 bp, 28 predicted proteins | sample Coa_R1_4_FD_66440 | JGI IMG/M metagenome (GOLD analysis project Ga0070741, IMG submission 66440) | Surface soil microbial communities from Centralia Pennsylvania, which are recovering from an underground coalmine fire - Coalmine... | ecosystem: Environmental > Terrestrial > Soil > Unclassified ... | reverse complement strand
CACAACCACGGCCAATATCACGCCGCGGCCGCTGACGGTCAGCGCCACAGGCATCGACAAGGTGTATGACGGGACCACAACCGCTACGGTAACCCTGTCGGATAACCGCGTGGCGGGGGATGTTTTCACAGATACGTACGCATCCGCCAATTTTATCCCTGATGGAAGCGTGGGGAACGGCAAGACAGTAAACGTAGCCGGCATCTCCATCTCCGGCTCCGATGCAGGCAACTATACGTTCAACACCACGGCTACAACGACTGCCAGCATTCTGGCGCGCAACACCGCGATTTCGATCTCGCTCTCGACCAACCCGATCGGGGAGGGATCGAGTACGATGGTGACGGTCACGGTGAGCGACATCTCCGGAGGAACTCTATTCACACCATCCGGCTCCGTGACTCTTGCATCTTCGTATCCGACGCTGGATAGTTTCGGCGCCTGCGTATTGGCGCAAGGCGCAAATCCTGTTGGAGTGGCCACCTGCTCGGTACTGATGACCCCGCTGGATGACATTCCGGCGCCGAGTCCAGCCAATTATTCCGGCTCAACTCTACATACGATCACGGCCCTTTATGCAGGCGATAGCACGCATTTTGGCGCAGGACCGGCTACAACGGGCCTGACCGTGAACAACATAGCCCCAGCCGTCAGCACTCCCGCCGGCCCGACCAACCCACTGCCGGTTACAGCTGCCACCGCAAACATCAGCGCCAATTTTACCGATGCGGGCGTGGCCGACACCCATACCTGTTTGATCTCCTGGGATGACAACAGCAGCAGCGTGGGGACCGTGAACGAAACTAACGGCAGCGGCTCCTGCTCCGGTTCGCACACGTACACGGCGGCGGGGGTGTATACGGTCACCGTCAAAGTTACTGACGACGACGGCGGAACCGGGACCAGCCAGTTCCAGTTTGTGGTCGTGTACGATCCGAGCGCCGGGTTCGTGACCGGCGGCGGGTGGATACAATCTCCGATCTACAGTGCGCTGCCCTACATGCAGGTCAGCGGCAAAGCTAACTTCGGGTTTGTGTCCAAATACCAGAAGGGCCAGTCCACGCCGGACGGCAATACCGAGTTCCAGTTCCAGGCGGGAAACTTCAATTTCCATAGCACCTCGTACCAGTGGCTGGTTATTTCCGGCGCCAAGGCGCAATACAAGGGAAACGGCATCGTCAACGGCTCCGGCAACTACGGCTTTCTGCTGACCGCCACTGATGGCTCAATGAGCGGTGGAGGCGGAGTCGATAAGTTCCGCATCAAGGTCTGGGATGTTGCGACGGGGAACATCGTTTACGATAACTCCTACGGGTCGTCCGACGACATCGATTCGGCAAACCCGATGGCCATCGGCGGGGGCAGCATCGTGATTCACAAATAAGGCAAGGTTTCCTTGCTGCGGGATGGGGCGGTCTTCCAAGGCGCCGCTGAATCTCGCTTTCTCGAGCGAGCCCCGCCCGGCGGCGGACGCCAGAGTCTGACGCGCTTCCGCCACTGCCCGAGCTGTTTCCCGCGCAGCGCTCGACCCCGGAAGCCGAAAGGGCTATCCAGTCTCATCGATGGCGCATGCGCGGGAGCAGGCGGAGCAACCGGCGGCCTGCCTGTTCTGCTATAGTCGAAAAGTCAGGCTCAACTCTCTTCCGCAGGGCCTCCATGAAACCGATCACCCGCGCGGCCGTGCTTGGAGCAGGTACCATGGGGTCGCGAATTGCGGCCCATCTGGCGAACGCGGGGATTCCTACCGACCTGTTAGACCTTCCCGGGCCGCCCGAGGATGTCAACCGGCTCGCCCGTACCGGTCTCGCCGCAGCCCTCGAACAGGAGCCGCCCGCGCTGTTTTTGGCGGGTTATCGAGATCGCATCGCGATTGGGAATTTTGACAACGATCTGGCGCGGCTGGAGCGCTGCGACTGGATTATCGAGGCGGTTGCGGAGGATCTGGACATCAAGCGGCGGCTGCTGGCGCGGGTCGAGCCGGTGCGCAGAGGGGACGGCGTAGTTTCCTCGAATACCAGCGGCATTCCTGTGGCTGCGATCGCCCGGAACTTCAGCGAGCCCTTTCAGCAGCATTGGCTGGGCGCTCATTTCTTTAATCCTCCGCGTTACATGCACCTGGTGGAACTAATTCGCGGTCCCCGAACGCTGCCCGCAGTGTTTGACTGGATTTCCGAAATCTGCGACTGGCGGCTGGGGAAAGGCGTGGTCGAGTCCAAGGATACGCCGGGCTTTATCGCCAACCGGATAGCTGCCTTTTCCTCGGCTGCCGCACTCCGGCTGATGCAGGAATACGATTTCAGCATCGAGGAAGTGGACGCGCTTACTGGCTCCGCCATCGGTAATCCCAAGACTGCAACCTTCCGCACATTGGATCTGGTGGGGCTCGACCTGGCGGCGCACGTGATTCGCGACCTATATAACAACTTGCCCGCCGATCCGCGCCGGGACTGGTTTCGCATTCCGCATTTCGTCGAACAGATGCTCGCCAAGAACTGGCTGGGCGAGAAGACGGGGCAGGGATTCTACCGAACGCAAATGAAAGAGGGCCGGCGCGAGATTTGGGCCATTGATTGGAAAACGCTCGAGTATCATCCCCGCCAGAAGCCCCGGTTCGCTTCCGTGGAAATAGGGAGAAATATCGAGGATGTGCGCCAGCGGCTGCCTCTGCTGCTGGCCTCCGGCGATAAGGCGGCGCAATTCCTATGGAGCCTTTTGAGCGAAGTTTTTCTGTATGCGGCCTCGCTTGTGGGCGAAATTTGCGAAAGCGTCGTGGAGATCGATCGGGCGATGCGCTGGGGTTACGGGCGCGAAGTCGGCCCGTTCGAGGCGTGGGACGCTTTGGGAGTGGAAAGCGTAGCCGCACGGCTGAAGCGCGAAAAGAAGGACGTGCCTGAGAGTGTGGGGCGCATGCTGGCGGGAGGCGCTCGATCGTTTTACCAATTTTTGGATGGGGCGGCGCCAGTCCGCGCGTACTTTCATTTTCGTGAGAGCCGTTACAAGCCGGTCCCTCTCCGTCCCGGCATTCTCCTCCTGGAGGACCTCAAGCGGGCGCAGCGGGAGATCAAGTGCAATGCGGGGGCATCCCTGATCGATCTGGGGGATGGCGTGCTGTGCGCCGAGTTCCATTCCAAGATGAACACCATCGGCGAGGACCAGGTGTCGATCCTCATGGCGGGCCTCAAGGAGACCGCCGCCAACTTTGAAGCGCTGGTGGTGGCCAATCAAGGAGGAAATTTCTCGGCAGGGGCTAACCTGGTGCTCGTGCTCATGGCCGCCCAGGGCGGAGAGTGGGACGAGCTTGATGCCGCCGTGCGCCGGTTCCAGCAGATGAATCTGGCCTTGAAATATGCGCCTAAGCCGGTCGTGGCTGCGCCTTTTGGATTAACCCTGGGCGGCGGTTGTGAGATTGCCCTGCACTGCGCGCGCAATCAAGCGGCTGCTGAGCTATATATGGGTCTTGTTGAGACCAGCGTGGGCCTGATACCGGCCGGAGGCGGAACCAAAGAGTTTCTGCTGCGCCTGACGTGCGGGCTTGAACCAGGGGAGGAGTTCGACGCCCGCCTCCAGCAGGCGTTTGAAACTATAGGGTTCGCCAAAGTGTCGACCAGCGCGGAGGACGCACGCGGGCTCGGATTTTTGCGGCTTGGAGACGCCGTTTCTATGAATCGCGACCGGCTGGTTGCGCAAGCTAAGACGGCTGCGCTGGCGTTGGCTGAAAATTATCAGCCTGCCGCGCCGCGGAACGGCATCCCGGCAGCCGGTGAAGCGGGTTATGCCCTGCTTGATCTCGGAATTTACCTGGCCCATCGCGCTGGGCAGATCAGCGATTATGACGCGGTCGTGGCCCGCAAGCTGGCTTATGTATTGTCGGGCGGCCGGCTGCAAGGCCGGCCGCTGGTTTCGGAACAATACCTGTTGGATTTGGAGCGGGAGGCCTTCCTGAGCTTGTGCGGCCAGCGGCAAACGCAGGAACGGATGCAGCATATGCTCAAGACCGGAAAACCGCTGAGAAACTAGGCGGCGGTTCCTCGCGCCCAAGCCGCCGGCTCAACCTAGAGCAAGGCGGCGGGAGCCTGAGGCTACCGCTGGAAGAAGGGACTGAGCTTGGCGGCCGCCCGCGACATCCGGCTGTTGGAATCGCAGGGCGGCGCGGCAAAGGGAGTCTTCATGCGAGAAGCAGTCATAGTAAGCGCGCTGCGTACAGCCGTTGGGAAGGCGCCGCGCGGCACGCTGCGAAACACCCGCCCGGATGATATGGCCGCCACGGTGATCCAGGAGCTGTTGCAACGGACACCGCAGATAAAACCGGAGGATGTGGACGATGTAATCCTGGGCTGCGCAATGCCGGAAGCGGAGCAGGGATCGAATGTGGCCCGCATCGCAGCGTTTCGCGCGGGCCTTCCGGACACCGTGAGCGCCATGACCATCAACCGGTTTTGCAGCTCCGGCTTGCAGGCGATCGCCCTGGCGGCCGAGCGCATACGAGGCTACGGCGCCGAAATCATCATCGCCGGCGGCGCTGAATCCATGAGCCTGATACCGCGGGGCGGCCACAAACCAGCGCCAAATCCCTGGCTGGTGGAGCGGCATCCCGAGGTTTATCTCTCCATGGGGCTCACCGCGGAAGCTCTCGTCGAGAAATATCGCGTGGCCCGTGAGGACCAGGACCGCTTCGCATTGCGCAGCCATCAGAACGCTCTGGCCGCGCAGGCTGCGGGCAAGTTTGACGAAGAAATCGTGCCTCTGCGTGTGGAATACTCGACCCTCGACAATGGCCGTCCCTGCCGGCATGAGCTGGTCTTTCAGAAGGACGAGGGACCCCGCCCGGATACCACTCTCGAAGCGCTTGCCAAGCTAAAGCCGGTATTTCACGTACGGGGAACGGTGACCGCCGGGAATTCCTCACAAACCAGCGACGGGGCGGCCGCGGCTTTGGTGCTCTCTTCGGATAAGGCCAGAGAACTGGGTTTGAAGCCCCTGGCCCGTTTCGTCAGTTTCGCAACGGCGGGAGTGCCGCCCGAGATCATGGGCATTGGGCCGGTTGTGGCGATCCCGAAGGCTCTGGCTTTAGCCGGATTACGCCTGGACGACATGGATCTGATCGAGCTGAACGAGGCATTTGCGGGCCAGGCTCTGGCCGTAATTCGGGAGGCGGGCCTGCCGCTGGAGAAAGTAAACGTGAACGGCGGAGCGGTCGCGCTCGGGCATCCTCTCGGAGCCACGGGCGCAAAGCTCACCGCGACAATCCTGCACGAAATGAAACGGCGCGGCTCCCGCTATGGCATGGTTACGATGTGTATCGGCGGCGGCCAGGGCGCAGCGGGAATTTTCGAGAGAATCTGAAAAGCTGTTGCCTCTGCTCCGCGCCGCCGGCATCTCCTGGCTGGCCCGCGTACTCCCGTCGGGGAGTCATCGCAAGGGAACTTGCAAGGAAGGAGTTTTTGATGGCTACCATCGCGACAGCGGCGTCCCGAGCAAAGGGCGGCAGCTTCCTGATCGAATCTGTCTCACCGGACCAGATTTTCACGCCGGAAGACTTCACCGAGGAGCAGCGCCAGATTGCGGCTACGACGGATGAATTCGTAAACAACGAAATTCTGCCCCAAGTGGAGGCGCTCGAACACCAGGAGCCTGGTTTGACGCGTTCGCTGCTGCGGAAAGCAGGGGAACTGGGTTTGCTCGCGGTCGGAGTTCCCGAGAAATTCGGCGGGCTCGAAATGGATAATGTCACAGCCCTCCTTGTCGCCGAGCACATCGCCAAATATGCGTCGTTCTCCAGCACGTTCGGCGCTCACAGCACCATCGGCACTCTGCCGATCGTTTACTTCGGGACCGAAGAGCAAAAGAGAAAGTATCTGCCGAAACTGGCCAGCGGCGAGTGGATGGGCGCGTATTGCCTGAGCGAGCCTCATGCCGGCAGCGACGCCTTGGCCGCTCGCACCCGCGCCGACCTGGACCCCACGGGGAAGGTCTACCTTCTTAACGGCGAGAAGATGTGGATCACCAACGGCAACTGGGCGGACCTGTTCACGGTTTTTGCCAAAGTCGGCGGGGAGAAATTCACGGCCTTTCTGGTGGAGCGTTCTTTTCCGGGCGTGCGCTCCGGCCCCGAAGAGAAGAAGATGGGCATCAAGGGCAGCTCGACCTGCCCCGTAATTCTGGAAAACGCGCAAGTGCCGGCCGAAAACCTCCTCGGAGAGATCGGGCGAGGCCATATTATCGCGTTTAATATCCTGAATCTGGGCCGGCTGAAGCTGGGCGCCGGATGCGTGGGCGGAGCCAAGCGAGTTCTGTCCATTTCCATCCGGTACGCCAAGGACCGCAAGGCGTTCGGCAAACCGATCTGCGAATTCGGCCTCATCCAGCACAAGCTCGCGGAAATGGCGATTCGAACGTACGTGGCCGAGACGCTCGTGTACCGGACGGGCGGCTTGATCGACGCGCAGCTTGCTGAGTTTTCCTGGGAGCAGCCCGGCGCCGAAAAAACGGCGCTGAAAGCAGTGGAGGAATTCGCTGTTGAGTGCTCGGTCGTGAAGGTGTACGCCTCTGAAATCTTGGACTACATCGTGGACGAGGGTGTGCAGATCCACGGCGGCTACGGCTACCATCAGGACTACGCGGTGGAGCGAGCCTATCGCGACTCCCGGATCAACCGGATTTTCGAGGGCACGAACGAGATCAACCGCCTGCTGATCTCGGGCATGCTGCTAAAGCGTGCGGTGAAGGGACAACTGGAGCTGATGCCTGCGGCGCAGGCGCTGATGAACGAAGTGCTGTCAGGCTCCAGCCTCTCTGAGCCGCCCGGCGATGGATCGCTGGCGGCCGAAAAGCAGATCGCTGCCAACGCGAAAAAGATCGCTTTGCTTTCGGCCGGTGCAGCGTTCCAGCGGTTTCTTACAGATTTGGAAAACCAGCAGGAAGTGCTCGCCGGCATCAGCGACATGATCATGGAAGCTTATGCCATGGAATCCGCGGTTCTGCGGGCGGAAAAGATCATCAACGGCGGCGCTGCGGGTGTCTCCGGCGAGAACGTTTCCGATATGGCGGTCGTCTTCGTTCGCGATGCCATGAACCGCGTCGAAAGTGCGGCCCGAGCGGTGCTGGCAGCCTCGGCGGAAGGCGATGCTTTGCGCGCGCAACTGGCGATTTTGCGCCGCCTGGCGCGCTTCGAGCCGGTCAACTCGATCGCCCTCCGGCAGAGGATCGCCCGCCGCCTGATCGCCGCGGAAAAGTACGCCCTAAGCTGAGCGCCGTGCCGGAGCACGCCAGGGCTGAGAATCCGGCGGGGCCATCTCCCCGGCGCGCAGCGCGGCAGAGACTGGTGCTTGCGGTCGGGTTGCCTGGTTCCGGCAAATCCACTTACTTCGCCCGGCGCGGCATTGTGCCGCTCTCGAGCGACTGGCTCCGGCTGATTCTCGCTGACGACGTTACCGAGCAGCGCTTCCAGCCGTTCATTTTCGTCGCGCTTCGATTTCTCGTGCGCATGCGGCTCAAATTGGATCGCCCTGTTACCTACGTGGATGCGACGAATCTCACGCCCGCCGAGCGCGGACGCTACATTGCGATCGGCAGGCGCCATGGGTGCCAGATGGAAGCCATCTTCTTCGATGCGCCGCTCGAGGTCTGCCGCGAGCGAAACCGCGCCCGCAAGCGCCGCGTTCCCGAAGAGGCCATGCTGGCGCTCTCCGCGCGCCTTCAACCGCCGGTTCTGGCCGAAGGTTTTGACAAGATCACCACAATTTACGCCGATGGGAGGACAGTTACCGAGACCGTCTCGGGCAGCCAGGATGCCCCTTCCGGCTCCGAGCGGCCCGGATCCTAATCTTTGATTCCGATCCCGAGCGCCTTCATCTTGCGGTACAGGTTGCTGCGTTCGAGGCCCAGGATCTCCGCCGTGCGCGTGACGTTTCCGTTGGTCTCCTCCAGTTTCTTCAGAATGTACTCCCGCTCATAGGCGTTGCGGGCTTCTTGCAGGCTGGCGAACTGCGGCAAAGAGCGGCGGTCGATTTCAGCCGGGCGCCGGGCCGCCGGCAAGGGCAAATGTCTCACATCGACGCGCACCTGCGGGTTCATGATGACGATCCGCTCGATCAGGTTCTTCAGCTCCCGGACGTTTCCCGGCCATGGATACTCCTCCAGAGCCGCATAGGCCGCGGGCGTGAGCTCCTTGGGTTTCCGGCCGTAAGCGGTCGTGAATTCGCTCAAAAAATAATTGACCAGGAGGGGAATGTCCTCCTTCCGCTCGCGCAGGGGAGGCACGTAAAAGGGCACGACATTGAGGCGGTAGAAAAGGTCCTCCCGAAAATTACCGCGGTCGATCTCTTCTTCCAAATTCTTATTCGTCGCGGCGATCACCCTCACGTCCACCTGCACGGATCCCGCAGCGCCTACTGGTTCGAACCTCTGTTCTTCGAGCGCCCGGAGGACCTTTGCCTGGGTCTTGAGACTCATATCTCCGACTTCGTCGAGGAACAGCGTCCCCCCGTCAGCCTTCTGGAACTTGCCGATCTTGTCGTCATGAGCGCCGGTGAACGATCCCTTGACGTGCCCGAACAGTTCGCTCTCAATCAGTTCCTCCGGAATCGCTGCGCAGTTCACCTCGACAAACGCCTCTTCGGCGCGGGTGCTCTGGGCGTGGATGGCGTGCGCTACGAGCTCTTTGCCGGTCCCGCTCTCTCCGTAAATTAACACCCGGCCGTTTGTGGGGGCCATCAAAGCCAACTGCTGGCGCAGGGCCTTCATCGGAACGCTCTCACCGATGATGTGATAGCGGGATTTGACCTCTTCCTTCAGGCGCTCGTTTTCCAGCAGCAGCCGGCGGCGCTCCAGGGCGTTTTTCACCGTCACCGTGACTTTCTCGATCGACAACGGCTTCTCCAGAAAGTCGAACGCGCCGAGTTTGGTCGCCCGCACCGCTGTTTCAATGGTCCCGTGGCCGGATATGACTACGACGGCTGGACGCCGGGCCGCGTCCAAATCCTGGATCTGCGTTAGCACGCCCAGTCCGTCCAAGCCGGGCAGCCAGATGTCCAATAGAACCACCGGGTAAGTTCGGGCCGCGAGCTGCGCGAGCGCCTCCTCCCCCGAGCCGACAGCGCGCACAGCGTAGCCCTCGTCCTCGAGCACTCCGCTCAGGGACTCCCGAATGCCAGGCTCGTCGTCAACGACCAAAATCCAGTTCTTCTTCATGAGACCAGGTTCCCGTACCACAGACGCGCGGCAGCGCCCCCGCTTCGACCCGCTCAACCCTTCCGCGATTCGGCGCCGCGAGCGAGACCCTGATTCCGTGCCGGGCTTTGCCGTTTGTAAACCCGCCACGCGGACCCGTCGCCTTCGGACTCGCGGGCCCGTCCTCCGGCGACAGCCCCTCCCGATCGCGCCAGCCGTCCGCTCTCATGAAACTTTCGCCGCCACCTTCGCCTCTATAACCGGAATCTCGACGATAAACTTCGCTCCGCGCGGTTTGTTATCTTCAACCCGGATTGTGCCCTTATGCTCAGCGATAATCCGGCTGACGATGGCCAGACCCAGGCCCGTGCCCCGCTTTCGCGTGGAAAAATAAGGCAGGAAAAGCTTCTCGCGATCCTCCGGCTGAATGCCATGGCCCGAATCGGCTATCGTAAGCTCGACCATGTCCCCGCCGGCGCCCGCTCCCGTTGATATGACAATCTGCTGCTCCTCGCCGTTGTCGCGGCAGCCGTCCATAGCTTCCAGGGCGTTGTCGATCAAATTCACCACGGCCCTCCGGAGCTGCTCGTGATCGATGGCGACAGGAGGTAATGATTCCGCGAGCTGCTTTACGACTCGCAAATCATGCAACCTTCCGTTGTATGTATCCAGGGCCGCCTCGACCACTTCATTGAGGTCGCCGGGCTCAGGGTGCGCGGCCGGAAAGCGGGCGAATTGCGAAAACTCATTCACCAGCGTCTTGAGCGTTTCAATCTCGCGGTTGACAGTGGCCGTACAGCCATGCAGCACGCGCTCCAGCTCGAGCCGGCCGCGCACATCCTGGCTCGGCCCAAACCGCGCCACCAGGCGGCTTATGCGTTCCGCCGAGAGTGCAATCGGCGTCAGAGGATTCTTGATCTCGTGCGCGACGCGCTGGGCCACTTCCTGCCAGGCCGCCGATTTTTGCGCCCGCAGCAGCTCGCTCATATCCTCCAGCACGATCACGCACCCGCGCGGCACGCCCGACTGCTCCGGCCGGCCATCCTGTTCCAAAGCCGAAACAGTGATCGCCAGATGCTTGGTTTGCCCGTCCGAAGTCAAGTCCAGCGATCCGGTTGCAAGGCCGGTTCGCTGCGCGCGGCGGATCAGCCGCTGCACCTTGGCGGCATCTTCGGCGGCGAACAGGTCTTCCAGCCAGCGCGCCGGGGCCGCCTTCTCCGGCGTGAAGATTTTTCCGAGCGCCGGGTTCACGCGCAATATTTCGCCGCTCGACGCCAGAGAAATGACGCCGGTCGGGATGCTTTCCAGAATCGCCTCTGTGTAGCGTCGGCGGGCTTCCAGTTCGTCCCGGCTGTGTTCAAGCTGTTCGGTCATCTGGTTGAATGAACGCACCAACAAGCCCAGCTCATCGATGGCCCGGGTTTCAATCCGGTAGTCGAGACGCCCGCTCGAAAGCTGAGCTGTCGCCTGTACCAGCCGTTCAATTGGGGCGACGATTTGCTTGGAGAGAAACAAGGCGATCCAGGCGGCGACGAACAGAATAAACAGCGTGATCAGCGAAAGCATCCCGACATAAAAGTACCGCATGAACCGCCAATACTTAGCCTGCTCCTGGTAGGACCGGTACCGGGCGTCCACCGCCTGCTGCTTGGCTGCGAGGTCTTCCGGCATCTGCCAGCCTGCAACCACCCATCCTAAGGATCGTACAGGCCGGTACGCATAAACGATCTCGTCGCCCTGGTCGCTGAAGACAGCGCTTCCAGCGGCTCCCAGGCGAAGCGCCGAAGCTGGGAGCCTGTGCCACATTCCAGTCAGATCCGAAGACTCCGCGTGCTCGATCAGCGGCGGCTGCGCGCTCGGGCCGACGGCGACGTAGGAAAGGTGGTGCGCCAGCGCAAAGTCCCGCAAGGTCCTGTTAAGAGCCGCGACGCTGCGTTCGCCTTCCAGAGCAGCGGTGACCTCGGGCATCGACGCGATCCATTCGGCCAGCGTTTCGGCCTTGTCCCGCGCCGCATCCTTCAGGCGCTCGCTGATCGCTTTCGAATCCTTCTGGAGCTGCTCGATCGGCTGATTGAACCATTTGTCCAGCGTGCGATTCAGGACGTTGAAGGAGAAGAAAAACAGGAAGACGACCGGCAGAATCGTCAGGCCGAGCGCCCCAGCCACCAGCCTGGTCTTGATTCTGGATCCCAGCCGGTTCCCGCGCCGCTCGAGGTAAAGCTTCACCAGGTTGCGGAACAGCATGAAGCCGAGGGTGATCATCCCCAGAAACACCAAGGTGGAGATGCCCCAGAGCACGACGGTCTGCTGAACGTCGCTTGGACGAAACTCGCCGAACGACAGGGAAGTCTGCCAGAAGACGATGGTCATCAACGCCAGCAGCAGGAGGCTCAAGCTCAGCAGGTACCAGCGTTGTCTGGCGGTTTTGCGCTCCACGACAGGCTTACTCTTTTTGGTGTGGGAAGCCCTCAAGCGGGCACCCCTCGCACCGAGGCCGCCTCTTCCAGCAGTGCTGCTTGCCGGTCACGACCAACAGCGCATGGAACCCATTATATACTGCGGCGTCCGGACGAATTTCCGAGTGAAACAGCGCTTGAATCTGGCGGTAAGACCACGATGGCTGGGCCGCCCGATGCCGCTCGAGAATGCGGCGGGTGTAGGCATCCACCACGAAGATCGGATGATCGCCGCCATAAAGCAGGATGGAATCGGCCGTCTCTTCGCCGATGCCGTAGATGGCGAGCAGCTCCAAACGCAATTGCGCGGTCGGCGTCCGGAACATCCGCTCCAGAGAACCCCCGTGCTTGCGGCGCAGATAACTCAGAAACGCTTTCAGCTTCTTCGCCTTTTGCCGGTAGTAGCCGGAAGGGCGGATCAATTCCGCCAAATCGGACTCGGGCAGAGCTTCCATGGCCTCGACGGCCAGCACGCCGGCTCTTTTCAGGTTGGCAATGGCCTTTTCTACGTTGCTCCAGGCCGTGTTCTGGGTGAGAATGGCGCCTACGACGATTTCAAAACGTGTTTCACCCGGCCACCAGTCCTGCGGGCCGAAATGCGCCAGCAAAGCTTCGTAAAAACGGCGGAGAATACCCTCCGCAGCGGCCGGGCAACCCGAAACGAGCGGCGCAGGCTTCTTCGAATGGCCATCTTTTCTTGCATTTCCTGCGCGCTGTCTCACTGCTTGTCTGAGCTTGACGCCAGAGGGACTGTGTCTTAGTAAGGGAATCGCCGGCCCACGGGAGGCGCGGCTCTGTCTCGCGGGGACACCGGCCCGCCCTCGATGGGAATCGGCTGCGCGCCATTCGGAAAATTGATCTCAGAGGCGTTAAAAGTCAAATCGCGGTCGAGCACCATATCGAGCTGCGTGCCGCGAGCCAACACGGCGTCCGGACCGCGCGACAAGAGCACCCCTGCCAGGCCCGCGGCGGCTCCCGCCGCAGCGCCGATGCCCACGCCCATCCCGGGACTTCCGGCAGCCGAACCTGCGATCGCTCCCACTGTTGCTCCGCCGGCCGCAGCCTCGCCCACGGTGCGCGCATCTCCGGCCTTATTGCCTTCGCTCGTGATTTTGCCCTCCTTGCGGTCCAGGTCTTCTGAGGAACGGCCATCCAGGCCCCCCACGCGCGCCCGAAAATCGCGGGTTACTCCATTCGGCAAGATCATCGAGTCAAAGCGAATAAAGATCGCGCCCCGGCCCTTCACCCGCCCCGGCCGTTTCACTTGCGTGACTGTACCTTCGAAGTAACTGCCGGGAGGGATCACAATCTTGCCATTCACCAGAATTGGGAAAACCGATTCCAGATAAATGCGGTCGCCAGGCGACGAGTGCTTTGTGCTCACGCTGTTGATCAAAGCCAGCGGAACACGGGTGCCCGACTTCACCACATAAATTCCGTTCTCAGGCTGCGACTCAACGTTTTTAACCGGTTCCCGTAACCCTTGGCTGGGTTCCCCGGTCTGGCCGAGGACCCATCCGCATGCCGCAAACAACATTACCGGGACAGCGATGAACCTCATCCACAGCGCTCCTCTCTCAATTTTAGCCGAGCTTCTCGGCCCGCCCAACGAAAATCCACTCCGACAGTAGAAATGCGGGAAACACTGAGGGAGTTTCCAGGAATTTCCCGGCGCAGGCGCTGTTTTGCGGTACGTTCGCCGCCTCCAGACAAGGAGCTTCTTGCGAATCAAGCAGCTACCGCGCCACAACGGCGCCCCAAAAGCGGGCAGAGGTCCGAAATCTCCCGACGCCTCCTAATGGCGCACCGGAAGCAGGATTCCTTTCTGCGACCACTGCCCCTCAATGCCCACAAGCACTTCCAGACTCCCCTCGGGAGCGTCCCATGGGACTCGCAGATTGAATTGATACAACCCCGCATACCCAGGCGCCAGCCCCCAGTAATAAATGTCCTCCGGAGCGAGGGCTTCCCCGCCGATGGCGGCTTGCACCGGGTTGACCATCCAGGACTGGCCGGAAGGGGCTAGTTGCCCGGTCAGGGGAGCCGGCTGGCGCAGCGGGCCAAATCCGGTGCCGAAGAACAAAATGAACTCTCCCGGCTTGGCTGGCGCATCCTTACTCACCAGGGTTCCATCATTGTGGCGAAACGCATTGAAAAGTCCTGGAGAGTACGGCCGCACAACCACCGAACCGCTCGATTGCAGAGAGTCCACCCGCACGGTCACTTGCCATTCGCCGGGCTGTAACTCGAACGGAACCTGGGCATTGATCTGTAGTGGAGAGATGTAGAAGAGAGGAGCCGCAACCGGACCGAAGAAGACGGAGACCCCATCCAGCGTGACCGGCAGGAAACCGTTGTCGAGATCAGAAGCCCGAACTTCTCGTGTGGTTTTCGCAAGGCCCGTGCCATAGATGGAAATGATCGTCCCCGGTGCGACGAAGTTATTGGGCGCAGGGATGCTGCTCGCAGCGTTTACGACGCCGCCCACATTGATCAGCGGGGCCTCGGGACTGGGGACCCCATCCGCAGCAGTCAGAACTGCCGCTGCGGCCGCCGTAGCTAGCAGGTACCACCAACCCGGCCGCATCCGGTGCGCTGCTCGATTTGTCGGCTTGCAACGTTGCCGATGCAAACGTCGTCGCCGGCAGCTCAAGACATTGTACACCTCTTCCACCCAAGAGAAAGAGAAGAAGACTGAATTGCCTTCCGGCAAGCTGTCAATTCAATCGCCGGCGCTCATCGCTGCACTGTTATGAACGCGCCCGGCGGCGTGGAAACCCCATTGATGCTCGCGGAAATGGGAAGGTCCCCATCGGGCATGTTTGCGGGGATATGAATATTAATCTGGTAAAGTCCGGCGAAGCCTGGAGCTACGCCCGCATAGAGCACGTCGGAATCAGCGAGCACCACGTTGTTGAGCGTCACGGTGACCTTGGATACCGTTGCACCAATCGCATCGGGCAGCACGCCGGCCGCAAAGCTCGGATTGGTGGCGCCGAACCCTGTGCCGTAAAGCGCTACGAAATCGCCGGGTTTGGCCGGAGCGAAAACCGCTCCAGGCAACAGCCCAGGCGCTCCGATGAGAGATCCTGTGATTGCGTTGGTCGCCGCCACCGGGCTGGGGCCGCCCGAGTTGTGCACAAAGAAGAAGAACTCCGGCGCAACCGGCTGCATCACCACTGTCTGCGTGTTGCTGATCACTTGTCTCGATGCTCCGCAGTTTTGAATCACCTGCACTCCCACCGCGCCGGTGCTCGAAAGCGACGGCGCCTGCGCGTTGATCTGCGTGGGCGAGACAAAAAACATCGGCGCCGGCCGGGAGTCGATTTGCACGCACACCCCCGCCAGGTTCGACGGCAAATGGCCGTCGACCAGATCGCCTGCCGTTACGCCGCGAAGCACGCCGGGCGCAGCGAAATTCTGGCCGAAGATGCTGATCAATCCGTTCGGTGAGATCTGCGCGACCGGCGGATTGCTCAATCCGGCGCCCACGATTCCACCGGAGCTGATTTCGGGCGGTGGCCCCGCGCCGGATCCGGCCGCGGAAACGGTGACGCTCGTCGTGTAAATGTTGTCGCCGGGATCGGCTTGACTATTCCCGTTCGCCGCATTGCCCGCTGCGGCGAAAATAATGTCGCCAACGTCGCTGCTGGGAGCGGTCCAATTTACTTGAAAAGTTACGCCTCCTCGCGTGCCGAGCCGGGTACCGGGCAAAGTGTGCTCGGCAAACGATATGGTTCCGGCGCCGCAAGGCACGGGACCAAAGCTCGGGTTCTTCGGGTCGCCGCAGACTACCTGTACGTTTCCATCAAGCGGTTGGAAGCTGCCGGCGCTTGTCATCAGGCTGTTCGCTGGCCGCGCGGTCAACTGAAAGCCCCACCGCTGCTCGGTGGGATCCGAAACCGTTACCGTGATGGTCTGGGTCTCGCCTGGCTTGTACGGATTCACAGAAATACTGACCATTCCCGGACCCTTGTTTAGCCGCGACGGCGAGCTGTGGCACCCTGATTCCGCGCAACTGGATTCGCCAGGAAACGGCCCTCCTGTTTTAAAGGGATCCGGTCCTTCGCTGTATGACCAAAGCGCGGGAAGAAGCGCCCCGCAGAGCCCTAAGACCAAAGCGCAACGGCCGGAGCGCTTTGAAATTTCTGTATTCATGGTCCCTTATTGAAACCCGCACCGGCTGCAAAAGGTTTCACTGCCCACATCCGAAGAGGCGGGATTTACAACAAGAAGAGTGGACAAGAAATTTCGAGTCGCGGCTCGCGCTGCGCCATCCAAGCAGCATGCCTGCGCAGGTGCAGTAGAGTGTAAACGTGGCTCCGATCCAAAAAATGTGCAAAAGTGAACCGGAGCTCGGGCCATAGCAGGCTCTTCATGGAAGGGATGCCGAAACAACTATGCCTTTGCTGTTGACGGTTCTCCAAGGCCCCGGTGGGAAGAGCGAGAAGGATCCAATTTGCGGCATGCAGGTGGACCCGCTGCACGCCGCCGGAAGGCACGAACACAAAGGGAGGGTCTATTACTTTTGCAGCCGTAGCTGCCTGGAAAAATTCCGCGCTGAACCTGAGAAATACCTGAAGCCGGCCCCCGCCGCGCCGCCGATCGCCCGTCCGCCGGCTGCCAAAGCGCCGGCCGAATACGCCTGCCCCATGCATCCGGAGGTTGTGCGAGCCGGGCCCGAGGCATGCCCGGCGTGCGGCATGGCGCTGGAGCCGCGAACACCACTGCGCGTGGAATATGTTTGCCCGATGCACCCGCAGATCGTGCGGAGTGCCCCTGGCACTTGTCCGATCTGCGGCATGGCGCTGGAGCCGCGCACCACGCTGTTGGCCGAAGAGTCCAACCCGGAGCTGGTTTCTATGACTCGCCGGTTCTGGGTGAGCGCGGTGCTCACAGCGCCGCTGCTGCTCTCCATGATTTTCGGCCATCTGCCTGCGCTCGCGCAGCTTGCTCTGGCCACTCCGGTGGTGGTCTGGGGCGCATGGCCCTTCTTCGAACGTGCTTGGGCCTCTCTGGTAAACCGCAGCCTCAACATGTTCACTCTGATCGGCATGGGCACGGGAGCCGCTTACCTCTATAGCCTGATCGCTGCGCTCTGGCCGGGCATTTTTCCGGAAGCTTTTCGCAGCCACACTGGCCGTCCCGAAGTTTATTTCGAAGCGGCCGCTGCCATCACGACATTGGTCTTGCTTGGACAAGTGATGGAACTGCGTGCTCGCGGCCGCACCTCGGCGGCCATCCGGTCTCTGCTGAATCTGACGCCGAAGACCGCCCGGCTGGTTCAGCCCAATGGAGATGAACAGGATGTTCCGCTGGATCATATCAGGCCCGGAGACCGGCTTCGCGTCCGGCCGGGCGAGCGCGTTCCTGTTGATGGCCGCATTCTCGAAGGCAGCAGCTCGATCGACGAATCGATGCTCACCGGCGAGCCGATCCCGGTCGAGAAAGGGCCTGGCGATCGCGTGACCGGGGGCGCCGTGAACGGCTCCGGCAGCTTCATCATGCAGGCAGAGCGCGTGGGCGCTGAAACGATTCTGGCTCAAATCGTGCGCCAGGTCAGCGAAGCCCAGCGCAGCCGCGCGCCGATACAGCGGCTCGCCGATAAGGTTTCCCAGGTATTCGTTCCGGCCGTGGTCCTGGCTGCGGCAATCACTTTTGTCGTGTGGTCTCAAGCCGGCCCCCAGCCCCGTCTGGCTCACGCTCTCGTCAATGCCGTCGCGGTGTTGATCATCGCCTGCCCCTGCGCGCTGGGTCTGGCGACTCCGATGTCCATCATGGTCGGGATAGGTCGCGGAGCCACTTCGGGCGTGCTGATCAGGAGCGCCGAGGCGCTCGAGATTTTTGAAAAAGTAGATACCCTCGTCGTCGATAAAACCGGCACTCTGACCCAAGGCAAGCCGCACCTCAAGGCGGCAATCGCTTTTCAGGAGGGGAAATTTCTCGAGGAAGATTCACAAAGCGCAGCCGAAATCTTGCGCCTGGCAGCGAGCCTGGAAAAGGCAAGCGAGCACCCTTTGGCCGGCGCCATCGTTTCGGAAGCGCAGAAGCGCGGCCTGCCGCTCGCTTCTCCCTCCGATTTTCAGATGATTCCCGGCAAGGGAGTTACCGGAACAGTGGAGGGCCGGCGCGTCGCCCTGGGCAGTTTCCCGTTGATGGAGGACTTGGGCGCTGGCGCCGAGCCCCTCTTCGAGCGTGCCCGCGGATTCCAATCAGACGGCGCGACCGTGCTGCTGGCCGCGATTGACGGCCGGCCTGCCGGCCTGCTGGCGGTGGAGGATCCGATCAAGGAGTCGACCCGCGAAGCGCTCGCAGCGCTCCATCGCGAGAAAATTCGCGTCGTCATGGTGACAGGCGATGATCCCGCAACCGCCAAAGCCGTGGCCAGGAAAATCGGCATCGACGAGGTGGAAGCCGGCGTGCTTCCCGACCGGAAAGGCGAAATCGTCAAGCAACTTCAAGCCGAAGGACGGATTGTGGCTATGGCGGGCGACGGCATCAACGACGCTCCCGCTCTGGCGCAGGCGGACGTAGGTATCGCGATGGGCACGGGCGCCGACGTGGCCATAGAGTCCGCTGGAATTACTTTGGTCAAAGGGGATTTGCGCGGCATCGCCCGCGCACGCCGGCTCAGCGCCGCAACGATGCGCAATATCCGCCAGAATTTGTTTTTCGCTTTCGTTTACAATTTGCTCGGCGTGCCGATTGCGGCCGGCGTGCTTTATCCGGCATTCGGATTACTGCTGAATCCGATCATTGCCAGTGCAGCCATGAGCTTCAGCTCGGTATCGGTTGTCGGGAACGCTCTGCGGCTCCGGCACATCTCGTTGTGAACAAACCCCCGGGCTGTTGCTCGATCGGCTCGCTGGCCTCTGGCGCGCGCCCGCAAAAGCACTCAGATCCCGCCGCCGGGATTGCCCACATCCTCGCCAATCCCTGCGCCGCCGGCTGGCTCGATCCTCGCTTGCCTGCGCTACACGGCGGCTATGGTCTTCAGCGCCTTCTTGGTGATGGTGGTTAGCGGAATCTCGGGCAGTTCTTCCACCGCGCGCCATCGAAAGCCTTGCGGAGTCGGCCCCCGCAGCGCCGCCCGAAACACCGTTATCGTGTAGTTGTGATATGTAATTGAGTGCCGGAACTCCCGCAGCCGCTCTTTCAACGTCAGGCCCAAGGACGCGAGGCAATCCGGATCGGGCTGCTCGTTCTCCGCTTGGGGCAGCTCCCAAAATCCCGGCATCTGGGAACTATGCGGCGGCCGCTGCCGAAGCAGCAGCTTCCGCCCCCTCTCGACGACAGCCACGGCAATCCGCAGCCGCACCGGCCTCCGGGATTCCAGCCGCACGGGCAGGCCGTTCTGCGTTCCGAGGAGCAAAGCCTGGCAATGCGCTGCTACCGGGCACAGCGAGCAGCGCGGGTTCTGAGCCACGCAGATCGTTGCCCCGAGTTCCATCAGCGCCTGGTTAAAATTTCCGGCCGTATTGGCGGTTTCCGGGGTATGGCTCCCGCCCTTGCCGCCGGATCGGGTCGCTTCGAGCCACGCCTGAGCGCGGCGCCGCAGCGCCTCCCGGACGCGCGCGGAGCGGATGTCGCCGGAGTGGTTTGTCATCCTGGCGAGCACCCGCGCGACGTTGCCGTCGAGTACCGCCACCGGCTCCCCGAACGCGATGCTCGCCACTGCGGCTGCGGTGTAAGGTCCGACCCCCGGCAGTTCCTTCCAGTCCGCATACCGGGACGAAAAGGCGCCGCCCATTCTCGAAACAATGTATCGCGCAGCGCGGCGCAGGTTGCGCGCCCGGGAGTAGTAGCCGAGTCCGCTCCAGTATCGGAGCAACTCGGTTTCGCTCGATTGCGCCAGCGAATTCAGATCGGGGAAGCGCCGCAAAAACCGCTCATAGTAAGGCACGGCGGCTGCCGCCCGGGTCTGTTGCAGCATAACCTCCGAGATCCAGATCCGGTACGGGTCAGAGGTATTTCTCCAGGGAAGGGGGCGGCGGGTGCGGTGAAACCAAGCCAGCAGTTTTCGGCCGGAATCATCCGGCGCAGCAACAGCTTCCGCGGATGATGACTTTCCGGAACCTTTTGCGTCTAACTTCGTAAACATGCACAGAAGTGTTGGGCGCGCCTTCCTGAGGCGCCGGCCAACATGCAGCAACCCGCCTGAACTCAAAACCCGGCGGATTTTCCTCCGAATCCGCCGGGCCCTTTTTTTCGCTTGTTGTGTGTGAGTGATTCGGGCAGGCGCTGGAAGAACGCGCTGGCCGACAATTCACTTCTTTGCGGGAGTCGCGTTTGCGGCCGGCGCCGTCTTTTTCGCGGTTCCCGTCTTGCCCGGGGGCGCGGCGCCCTTGGCCGCCGCGGCCAAGGGATAACGCTGGATCCGAATGCTGCGAATTACCACAGGCGTGCGCGGCTTGTCATTGGAATCGCGCGGCACGTTGGCGATCTTGGTAACCAGCTCCTGCCCTTCCAGCACCTGGCCGAAAATGGTGTGATGGTTGTTCAGGTGCGGCGTCGGCACTTCTGTGATAAAGAACTGGCTTCCGTTCGTATTCGGCCCGGAGTTGGCCATCGCCAGCCGCCCCGGCTGGTCGAACTTCAAAGAGGCCACGAACTCGTCTTTGAATTTGTACCCAGGGTCGCCCATCCCGGTTCCCAGCGGGTCGCCGCCCTGGATCATGAAGCCCGGGATGACGCGATGGAAAATTGTACCGTTGTAAAGGGGGCGCTTCACCTTCTGCCCGGTTTTGGGATCCGTCCACTCTTTGGTGCCGCGCGCCAGGCCGACAAAATTCGCGACTGCCAGCGGCGCTTCTTTCTCGAATAGTTTGCAGACGATTGGTCCCATCGATGTATTGATGGTGGCATAAAGGCCCGGCTCGCGCTCCGCCGGCGCGGCTGGCGCCGTTTTGGGCTGCTCCTGCGCCCAGGCGAGCGCCGCAGACGCCAGCAAAATAAGCAATCTTGTTTTCACTTTCCCTTCTCCATTTCCTCGTGCTGGGCGCAGCAGTGCCGCGCGCCTACGAAAACGCATTATAACCGCATCGAGCGTCCAACGCGGCATCCAGCCGGGGCGATGGTCCCTGCCCGATCAAAGCGGCAGGGAAAACCTGCTTTCCGGCCGCCATCCTCATGAGCTTATAACTCCTGGTGCAGAGTTCCCAGCAGCCGGTCTTCCCAGGAAAAATCCGGCTCCGGCCGTTTCTGAGCCAAATACCACTGAAACGTCTCCCGGAGTCCTGCGACAAAGGCTGTGGGCTCGAAACCGAGCTCGCGCCGGGCCTGTGCAATAGATACCGTAATCGAAGGCAGATCGAGGTATTCGCCGAAATACAGAGGCGGCTGGAACACGTTTCCGCCGGCGGCCGCAATCCGCCGCCGGTGGACGAAGACCAGCCTGGCGGGAAGCCCCGCCGCCGCGGCCAGTGCCTGTACGGCCTCAACTTGGGTCACGGGTGGGGCATGAGCAATGTTGTAAGCTTGGCCGGGCGAAGCAGGGGCTTCGGCAGCTTGCAGGGCGGCCCAGACGAGATCTTTTACATAGACGAATTGCATGAGCCTGGCCCCATCTTCCGGAATAAGCACCGGCCGTCCTCGCACAATCCGATCCCAGAAAAAAGACTCGCGGTAGTACGGATTTTCCGGCCCGTAAATGAACGGGGGCCGCAGGGTCACGGCGGGAAAGCCGTGTTCTCGATGCATGGAGAACAACATCTGCTCGGATTCCGCTTTGTTGAGCGCGTATTCGCTGGACTGGCCGGCAGAGACGAGCCGGGCGCCCTCTTCCCAATCCCTACCCTCGGGGTAGACGGCCACACTGGACATAAAAACATACCGCCGGACATGTCCCGCGCACGCCTCGGCTGCGGCCTGCACCTGCGCGGCGGTTGTGCCGCGCTCAGCGTCGTAAACGTTATCGAAGACAAGGTCAAACCCCCGGTCTGCCAGCGCCCGGCGGATGGCGCCGGTATCGTTGCGGTCACAAAGGATTTCGCTCGCCCCGGCGGGAATTACCGATCTGCCGCGGTGCAAAATGGCGACGCGGTCGCCTCGCGCCAGCAGTCGGCGCACAAGCTCCCTGCCGATGAACTGCGTTCCGCCAATCACCAGTACGCTTCTTGACGCCGTCATGACAGGAACGTCCGCCAGCTTACATCTTTCTTGAAAATAGGACCCTTGGCAACCGTGGCTGGTAGGTCCGGAGGGCGCATGATATACTTTTGACGCCACCCGGAAAGACATGTCGCATACGGCCGAGAAGCAGATTTCTGCCCCGAGCCTCTCTACGCTGGTAGTTGACGACGAGCAACTGGCCCGCGAGGAGTTGTGCTACCTGCTGCGCGAATGCCCGGGCATCGACTTGGTCGGCGCCGGCACGAATGGGCTCGAAGCGCTCCAACTGATTCACGCCCATGAGCCCGATCTGGTGCTGTTGGATGTCCAAATGCCGGGCCTGGACGGAATGGGCGTGGTGCGGCGCTTGCAAAATCAGGGTGGAGTGCTGCCGCACATCATCTTCACTACAGCCTATGATCAATACGCTGTTGAGGCCTTCGAAGTCAACGCCGTCGATTACTTGTTGAAACCGATCGACAAGTCCCGGCTCCAGGTGTCCCTGGACCGAGTCCGCCGCCTGGTCGAGTCTCGGCTGGGGGCGGGCGCCAGAATCGAAGCCGAGGCTGTTCCCCAGGCCGCATCCCGTCCCGGCGCGCGCACCAAGCTGCTGGTAAAGCAGGCCGGGCGGCTTTTTCTCGTCGATTCCGAAGATGTGGTTTACGCCACGATTGATGACGGCCTCATCACCATCGTGGCAACGATGATCGAAGGGCAATCGAACTACCGCACGATCGAGGAGTTGCAATCGAGCCTCGATCCGGCGAGTTTCTGGCGCGCCCACCGCTCCTATCTTGTGAATATCAACAAAATCAAAGAAGTCGTACCCTGGTTCAAGTCGAGCTACCAGCTCCGGATGGACGATAAAAAACACACGGAAATTCCCGTGAGCCGGGCCCAAACCCGCCGGCTTCGGGAATTGCTGAAACTGTGAGGCCGGCCATGACAATCCTACCTGTCGAGAAGGAAAAGCTCCCCGAATCCATTCGGCCCATCTACCAGAACATGGAACAGAAGACCGGCAAGGTCCTAAACTTCTTCAAGTTTATGGCGAACAAGCCGGATGCGATGCGCGCGTTCCTCGATTTCTACAAGGCCGTCTGGGCCCCCGGGGCGCTCTCCCCCAAAATCAAGGAGCTGGCCTATCTGGCCACCTCTGTTAGCAATTACTGCGAGTATTGAAGCCGCGCTCATACCGCTTCGGGAAAGCGGGAAGGCGTGACCGAAGAGCAGATCCAGGCGTTAAAGGACCCTGGGGGCGTGCAGCGGGAGGTCTTTACCGCGGAAGAACGCGCTGCGGTACGCTACGCCAGGCTTCTGACCAAGCATCCATCCGGGGTGCGCCAAGAGGATCTGGATGAGCTCGGCAAGCACTTTAACGCTGAGCAAATTGTGGAACTCACCCTTGTCATTGGCGCCGCGAACCTGACCAACCGGTTTAACGACGGCCTGCGCGTGCCTGTGGACGTGTAGCGGAGGTTCGTCTAACAAGCGTTGCCGAAACCTATTCGTCTCGCTCGACCACGTAGACCTGTGTAAAGCCGGTGCGGTCGCTTGCGAAAGCAACCAGCTTTTCATCGGGCGAAAAGGACGGGTGGGGGTGGGTCCATTGCGGCCCGTAGACGGTGTCGACGGACATTTCCATCCAGCTCAAGGCGTTCTCTTTTTCGGATCGCGCCGCGGCCCAATCCTCTTCCAGGGCGTAGCGCGATTTTCGCCATTGGCTGCCCTGATTGGAGGCTTCCGGATAGCAAAGGGTCTTTCGTTCTCCGCTCGCCACACGGATCAGTTGCACTCCGGCATCCGGATGATTCGTATCGCAGAGGACAACTGTGCCGGCTCGGTCCGCCGCGATGTGCCAGGCATTGCACTCGGCGATGGTTTCGATGGCCCGGGTTCGCCAGTTCATGCGCTTCAGGGCCCGGGGCCACACCGCAAACACCAGGTCCCCCGTGAGCCCAAGAAACGTTTCGTGAACGACGAACTCGTCGTTGGTGTTTTCGTACAGGCATTCCAGGCCGGAGCCATCGCGGCGCACCCGGTGCATGCGCGGAGCCGGATCGCCGGCGAACTCGATCCACTCAGGCTCAACTGGAGAGAATTGCGGATGAATGACGGTCCGGGGAAATGGAATCACCCGCCAGGCGTTTCCATCGGCCCGGCCTACGGCGATACCGGCGCTGCCGCCCCGCTTGCAGGCGGCCGTGATCCAACAACCATCCGGGCTCAAGGAGCATTCTCCCAATTGGGCTCCCGATAGCTCGAAAATAAGCTGCTCTTCCAGCGTTGCGCGGTCCACTGCCCAAACGCTGCCGCCGCGGACGAAGAACACGCGGCTGCCATCCGGCGCAATGGCCGGCGAGAAAGGATGGATCGGGGGGCCGTCCGTAAGCTGCCGGATGCCGCCGGCCGGGAAAGCCGCTTCGAATAGCTGCGGCGCGCCGCTGCGGTAAGACGTGAACAAGAGCGCTTTCTGGTCCGGAGTAAACGATGAATGCAAAAAATAGGATGGATGATTGATCGAGGGGTGATTCGTGACCTGATGAACGACAGCCCCGGTCCTTCGATCCCGGCTGATTGCGTGCTCCGGCGGAAACAACGCTCCCTTACGCCACATGGAAAAAACCGTTCCTCCGGGGAAATGCTTTGGTGCAAAATAACAGCATGCCTCGTTATCGTATCCACTACCTGAAAGAGCCGCAACGGCTCCATTTCCGGCAAGCGGGGCCGTCGCCCGCCCCGGCGCGGCTGAAGAAGAAGGATTACGAAGCCGGCGGCGAGATTGAGGCCACCAGCCCTTACGCAGCGTGGAAGAAAATGCGCGCGGATGGAGCCGAACACCCTATTGATGTGGGGGACGCGCTCGAGACGGAAGCCGGAACCTTGCTGCTATGCAAATATGTGGGATTTGAAGAGGCCCAATGGATGGCGCCGCCTTCCGAAAGTGCGGGTAACGACGACACAGCCTCGCTAGCTCACGCGCCGATCGAAACGCCGTTGTAAGACGGCTTTCGGTCTTGTCTCATCCCGGGCGAGTCAGGCCCGGGCGCCCGTTCCCCCGATCCCAAAGCAGCGCCGCATCGTGCTCAGAAAGGCTTCGGCTACCGGGCATATGTATTTGTGGCGGTGGTAAATCAGTCCTAGATCCCGGTAAATCTTCTCTTCGAGCGGAACGACCTTGAGAAGGCCGGCGGCCTGCTCGGCCTGCGCAAAGGCGCTGCTCATAAGCGTGACGCCGATGCCGCTGGCGACGAATTTCTTGATGGTTTCCACGCTCGCCAGTTCCATCGAAATTTTCAGCCGGTCCTGGAAGCGGCGCAGATGGCGATCGAGTTGGAGGCGGGTCTGGCCCGTCTTTGGATACAACAGCGGATACTCGACGACTTCTTCCAGCTTTACCGACTCCCGCCGTGCGAGCGGGTGGCCGGGCGGAGTCAGCACCGCCATTTCATCGCGATGAATCGGCAAAACGTTCAGGTGGGCGTGCTTGAAAGGCAGCGTGACCACGCCGAAATCCACGGTGTTCTCGAGGACCTTCTCGATAATTTTCCGAGAGAAGTTGCGGGTGATTTCCAGGCGGACATCCGGGTAATCGCGCTTGAATTGAAGGATGGCCGCCGGCAGCACGTACAGCACCGTGGCTTCGTTCGCCGCGATCGCTACCGTGCCGCGCGGACGCCGCCGCATCAGATCGAGCTCCGCCAAAGCGGCGTCCCGCAACTCGCGCAGGCGTTCGCCGTAGCGCAGCAGGGTTTTGCCCGCCACGGTCAGCTCGACTTGCCTCGCGTGCCGCACGAACAGCGCCTGTCCGCACTGTTTTTCGAGCAGCCGGACCTGCGTGCTCACGGCCGGCTGCGTCCGGTAGAGGCGCTGTGCCGCCCGCGAGAAGCTTCCCGCGTGGGCCACCTCGACAAAAGTGGCAATCTGGTCAAAATCCACGGCGTTCTTGCACGGCCACGACAGCGTGCATATACTGAAAAATCATTGTTTCACAATCGCTCCGTCGCCGCTATGGATTTTGACCAGCTTCGCAGCTTCGTTGAAGTCGCCCGGTTAAAGAATTTCTCCCGGGCGGCGGGAAAGCTGGGCTTGACGCAACCCGCGATCAGTACACAGATCCGTCAGTTGGAGGATGAGTTCGGGGTACGCCTATTCGACCGCATCGGCAAAAAAGTCTTCCTCACCCAGCCCGGTTTGCTCCTGCTGGACCACGCCGGCAAGATTCTCAATGTGCAGAAAGAGGCTCTGGAGGCCTTGCGCGACCTCATGCCCGATCCCGCCGGCCATCTGATGTTGGGAGCTACCGAGGCAAGCTGCCTCTACCTATTGCCGAAAGTTTTCGCCGCTTTCAAGAAGAAGCACCCGGAAGTGAAAATTACCATCTATCGCAACTTCACGACCAAGATCGTTCAGAAGCTCCAGGAGGACTCGCTCGATCTTGGGTTTGTGAGCCTTCCAGTCGATGTAAAAGAGATCGCGACCATTCCCCTGTTTCAGGAGTGGGTCGATGTGGCCATGCCCCCGGATCACCCGTTGGCCTCCCAGCGCAGCGTCACTGTGGCGGAAATCGCGCGTTATCCGTGGATTTTTCCTCGCGCCAGCCGTACTCGCGAGATGCTGGATGAAATGTTTCGCGCGGCGGGCACTCCCGTGCATGTCACGATGGAGCTGTCGGGAGTGGAAACAATCAAGAGATTTGTCAGCATCGGGCTGGGCATTTCGTTGTTGAGCCGCAGTTACGCCAGCGCCGAAGTCAAGGCCGGCCTGCTGACGCTGGTGCCGCTGGCCGAACCCCATCTCAAGCGCGAGCTGGGTCTGGCGTATCGCACGGACCGCTATTTGTCGCGATCCACGCAAGCCTTCATTGAAATGGCGCGAAAGCATTTCGGCCAGGCGGGCAAGGGAGAAGGAAAGCCGGCCGTGACCTGAATGCTCCAAGCGCCCCGCCGGATCAGACAGCCGTTAAATGGTGTTTGCCGCTTTTGCTCTTTCTAACTTTTTTCGTACTGCTGGGACATCCCGCCGGTGAATGGATATATGACCATTTGTCCCGGCCTATGCCCGCTCGAGGGCGCCGCCTCCGAAAGGGCCAATCACGCGGACAACCGGCTTGAGTGAAAACCATGCCTCCCGGCCCGGTACCGGGTTGTATCGGGAAGCGTTTCAAGGTACAACAAAAGAACAGGGGGGATAAAAGGGGAGCCTTCGCAATGGATCTTATAAATTCCTACGCGATCGTGGCTTACGTAGCCGGCCCGGTCGCGCGATTCGCTGAGAGGCTACGAAACGAATTATCACCGGGCTGTCCCCACCGCGCTCACATCACGGTTCTAGCTCCTCGTCCCCTGGACAGCCCTCTCACCGAGGCCATCGAGTTTGCCCGCCAGCTAATCGCCCAATTTGAGCCTTTCGATGTGCGGCTGAACGGCATCCGAAACTTCCGCGAGACACAGGTGATCTACCTGGCCTTGGCGGAAGGCGTCTCGGAATTCAGGGCGATGCACGATGTGCTGAACTCCGGAGTCCTCCACCAGCCGGATGCCTACAACTACACGCCCCATATCACGCTCGGCCAGCAGCTCCCTGAGGGTACGTTTGAGCACAGTATGCGGCTGTCGAGCCAGCGCTGGCGCCAGTTCGGCCCGCCGCCCGTTTTGCACATCGACACTTTGACGCTCGTACAGCAACAGGCCGATGGAAGCTGGAAGGATCTTGAGGAGTTCACCCTCGGGCATGTGGCCGCTGTGGGGAAAACCTGATTGCAACCGGTTCTCGGAAGAGGCGAATCAGCCGCCCGCCGCCCTGGCTACGGCAGTGCGGCGCGGCAATTTCGAGTGTTTTGTATTCCGATCCCTTTTTGTTTAGATCCACTGCGGCGGCAGCGACGCTCGTTCGAGCCAGTAATTGCTCAAATCCCGCATGGCGGCGGTAAATTCGTCAAAGTTCGCCGGCTTTTGCAGGTATGAGTTCACGCCGATCGAGTAGAGCTCCTCCACGTCTTCTTCTTGCGAGCTGGTGCTGAGCACGACAACGGGAATTTTTTTCAAGTAGGGATTGCTTTTGATCGCGCGGGCCACCAGCCGGCCGTTAAAACGGGGCATGTTCAAGTCCAGCAGAATGAGGTCGGGACGCGGTGCGCGGAAGCGGTCTCCGTAGCGGCCTCGCCCGAACAAGTAATCGAGCGCTTCGTCGCCGTCCGAAACGAGGCGCAGGTTGTAGTTCAGATTGACGATCTTCATGGCCTCCTGGACCAGGAACTGGTCGGCCGGGTCGTCATCAACTACCAGAACGGTTGGCGTCTGTTTCTTCATAGCAATTTCTTATCGGTCAAAAATCCGGCGGCTTGATGAAAAATTAGAGGTTGTGATGGATGGCGTAGAGCGCCAGTTGGAGCCGGTCGGAAACCCCGAGTTTATGGAACATATTGCGCAAATGATTTTTTACGGTTTGTTCGCTGATGGAGAGCATCTCCGCAATCTCCCGATACCGGTAACCCTGGCCCACCAGGGCTGCGATTTCCCGCTCTCGCGGCGTAAGCCCGGTTGCATCTTCGTATCCCCGGCCTGCCGCGCGGGGCTCGGCCAGATTTTTGATCACACGGGCGGTGACTCGGGCGTCGAGCCACATCTCTCCGCTCGAGACCTTGCGAATGGCCTGCATCAGCATCTCTGTCGCTGTGGTCTTCAGGACGACTCCGGAAGCGCCCAGCTTCATGGTCTGGGCGAGGGCTTCCTCGTCTTCAGAGGCCGTCAACACAAGGATGCGGGTTCCGCTGTGCCGGCCAATGGTGCCCGCGGCTTGCAAATGGCGCAGCACGTCCAAGCCGGCGACCCCGCCCAGATATAAATCGAGCAGCAAGACGTCCGGATGATAGGTTTCGAGAAGAGGCAGAATTTCGGATCCTTCCCCGGCTTCAGCGACCACGTCGAAATCTTCCTCTGCCGCCAGCAGCTTCCGGAGGCCGGCCCGGAATAGCGTATGCGGGTCGGCGATAGCGATGCGGATGGTGCTGCGGGCCGGCGCTTTTTCAGTCGTAGGGAGCGCTTGCAAGCGGCGGCTTTTCTCCTTGAGGGCCCCTGCGTGCCATTGCGGCGCCTCAGTTGCTCAAATCGGCTTGCTTGTCGGGGAACAGTAGTGCGGCGGGGGCGAATTCGTTACCGGACGCCCGCGGCCCGATGTCTCAATCCGGCTTCGATTTCCAACAGCGGATCATAGGCAGTGGCTCGGGCAGGAGACAGCGCGAATACGCGGCTTTTTTGCTCCGCAGGGGCTCCGCTGCGGCGGCGCGCTCGGCCATTGCCGTTGTGAAACATTTCCTTCATTTTGCAGAAAATGCGGGCGTCCCACCAGCCCTCTTCGACCTCGCGCTCGATGCGGGCCAAGGCTTCGGAATGGCGCAAAGCGCGGCGGTAGGGGCGTTGTGTCGTCAGGCCGTCATACAGGTCCACCAGTTGCAACGTGCGGGCCGTGATCGGTATTTCGTTTCCCCGCAGGCCGTCCGGATAACCGGACCCATCCATTTTTTCGTGGTGGTGACGGATGATCGGCAGTACAAGGCGAAATGAATTCAGCGGAGCGCAGATTTTCTCGCCGACGAGGGGGTGCTCCCGCATGATCTTCCATTCTTCCGCCGTCAGGCGCGCCGGCTTCAGGAGAATCGAGTCAGGCACAGCTACCTTCCCGATGTCATGCACGATGCCGGCGCGGCGCAGGGCGGTGATTTGTTCCGGAGCGAGGCCCAGAATTTTGCCCAGGCGGGAGGAGTATTCGGCTAGGCGCTCGCAGTGGCCCTCCAGGCGGGGATCTCTGCCTTCGATAGTTCGTGCCAGAGCAAATAGTATGGCTTCCGCGCTGTCCAACTCGTCGGTGTATGCCTTCAGGCGCAGCAGGGAACGCACCCAGGCGAGCAGTTCCTGAATATTCAGAGGCTTGGTGAGGACGCCGTCCGCTCCAGCGTCGATTCCTTGCAAGCGGGCTTTCGTGGCGGGGGCTCCGCCGATCAGGATAACTGGGGTGAGCCGCGTCTGCGGGTTGTTTTTCAGTTGCCGGCACACGTCGAAGCCGTCGCGTCCACGCACCGCCGTTTCCAGCAGAAGCAAGTCTGGGCGGGAGCGGTGGAATTCCGCCAGGGCTGCCAGGCCCCCGCCTGCGGTTACCACTTCGTAATTCCGGGCGGTGAGCAGGCGCTTGAGGTGAGAGCACACCCCCAGGTCCTCGCCGGCGACCAGAATCGTTCTCGACATGGGCCTAATTTCTTACTTTCCCACATCGGAAGAACTGGAAACATAGAGCGATACTCCTATTCTTCGGCGTTCCATCCCTTACATCGGCCGTGCCGGAAGGACCTCCGGGATCGGGCGCCAGACAAAAGCTCGCCGCCGGGAGACCGATCCGCCGGCCCAGGAAGCTGCGCCGCGGCGCCGCCCGAGACACGGATGGAGGAAGTCTTTGCCTGTGATAAGCTGGCAATTTTCAAGGATTATGCATATCTCGGAACTGGAAACGCCGGCGCTTCTTATAGATCTCGACCGCATGGAAGCGAATCTCTGCCGCGTGGCGCAGTACGCGAAACAGCACAGTCTGCGCCTGCGCCCGCACACCAAGACCCACAAGACGCCGGCCATCGGCCGCAAGCAGATTGAATTGGGAGCCGCCGGCTTGACGGTAGCCAAAGTGGGCGAAGCCGAAGTCATGCTATCCAGCGGTACCCCTGATCTGCTGGTGGCCTATCCGGTCATCGGCGAGAGCAAGCTGCGGCGGCTCATGCAGGTCGCGCGTCAAACCAAGTTGACGGTGGCGCTCGACAGTGTCGAGGCCGCTCGGGAATTGTCGGATGCCGCCAAATCCGCCGGCGTAAACGTTGCTGTGCTGGTGGAAGCTGACGTCGGTATGCACCGCGTCGGCGTGGCGGTGGGTGAAGATTTGGTAGCTCTGGCCCGGGAAGTCACGCGCCTGTCCAATCTCACCCTGGAGGGCGTGGCGTGTTACCCCGGTCACATCCGGTCAGCCAAAGAGGAAAACAAGCCGCTGCTGGAGCGCCTGGCCCGAGATATAGAGCGCATCGTCCAGGATTTCCGCAGAGCTGGCCTGCCCTTGAAGATAGTAAGCGCGGGGTCTACGCCTCTCGTGTTTCAATCCCACCAGTTTGCCGGAATTAATGAGATCCGGCCCGGCACCTACGTGTTCAACGATATCAATTGCGTGCGGAGCGGCATGGCCACGCTCGAGGATTGCGCCGTCACCATCCTGACGACGGTAGTCTCGAACGCCCGCCCCGGATACGTGATCGTGGACGGCGGTTCCAAGACGTTTTCCTCCGATCACCTGGCAGGCTCCAACGAGGCCAGTTTCGGCTACGTTATCGAGGCGCCGCAGGCCCTGTTCTATAACATGAACGAAGAGCACGGCTTTCTGGACGTGCGGGAATGCGGCCGCCCTTTCCGAATCGGGGAGCGCCTCCGCGTCATCCCCAATCATGTGTGCGTGGCGATGAATCTGCATGAGCAGGTCTACGGCATTCGCGGCGACCAGGTAGAGCAGGTGTTCCGGGTGGAAGGCCGGGGCAAACTCCAGTGAAATTTCGCTGCGTTGCCTGCACGGGCGTCCAGGACGAGATCCCGCGAAAACTCCGCAGTTCAAGTCCAAAACATCAGGAGAGAACGGATGTTACAGAGGATTATCGCCCCCGGGGCGGCCAGCCCTCGGGGACCCTATTCGCACGCGGTTCGGGCTGGAGACTTCATCTATGTCTCGGGGCAGGGACCGCTCGATCCAGCCACCAATCAGTTCAAGCTCGGCGACGTTGGCAGTGAGACACGCCAGACCCTCGAAAACATTCGAAGGATTTTACAGGCCTGTGGGGCGGATCTTCAGGATGTGGTCAAGTGTTCGGTGTTTCTCACCGACGTCAAGGACTTCGCCGCGATGAATCAGGTCTATTCGGAATTTTTCGGCGACATCCGCCCTGCCCGGACCACCGTGCAAGCAACGCTGCCAGGGCTCGGCACCAAAGTCGAGATTGACTGCATTGCTTACAAGCCCACGAGATAGGCGGGCAGCAGATTCAGCAAAAAATTTGCCGCCGATCGCAGCGGAGCCCA
>Ga0070741_10004636_pt1 | contig 31841 bp, 28 predicted proteins | sample Coa_R1_4_FD_66440 | JGI IMG/M metagenome (GOLD analysis project Ga0070741, IMG submission 66440) | Surface soil microbial communities from Centralia Pennsylvania, which are recovering from an underground coalmine fire - Coalmine... | ecosystem: Environmental > Terrestrial > Soil > Unclassified ... | reverse complement strand
TTGGCTCATAGCCGGCTGATGGTGCTGTGAGAAACATTGTAGGACCGGCCGATGTCGACCAGGGACTCGCCTGCTTCACGTCGTGAAATCGCTTCCTGGCGCTGGTGTGCATTAGTTTCGGCTTGCGGCCCGCCATTTCCCGTCTCCAGTTTTGCACGTCATTTATGCACAGATAAAGCAAACGGGACCGACGGGTATCCGGCGCGGCGGCTATTCGTCAGGCGCTAAAGGGCAGAGATATTCCTCTTGGGCCTGCGCCACATCCGGGTGACCTCAAAACACGAACTCAGGGAGCGCATCATGGCCGGCATCGACGACGTCAATCGGTATCCAGTCATCCACACCTGGTCCTACAAACTCGCCGAGGGAACCAAGAAAAACGCTGGCCTAGGGCTTCTGGCGCGGCCGCGACGGGGGCGTTTGGCAACTGGTTCTGCTTGATCTTCACGCCTGATAAGTCTCTGTCACTACTTAGAAATAGCGGATCGCACCGTATCCTACGATTATCGTACCGGCATCCGACCGGCAGGGGGTTAGCTCGCCCCCACGGTGAAACGATGGTGCCGTTAACCATCATTCGGACTTGGGGCTGGAACACAACACGAACAAGGGCTATAGTCCCGTTCACCTTCGCGATCCCTGCGAAGGCGGCCGCTGCCGGCGCTTGCAACACCGACAGCAGCCTAACCACCACCGACTTCAAAGGAGTCAGCAATGGCTACCAACGACTATAGCGCCGATTCGGCGTCTCTTATCCCTCCCTCTCCGACGGTGTTGGAGCGGTCCGATGTGATCAGCTCCGCTCGCCGCGCGTTCATGGCTGGGTTCGCCAGCGCGACGGGCGACAGGCCCTCCTCCGTCACCCCCTCGTCCATCGGCTGAACCGAAATCGCAAGGCTCACCTTCGCGTCGCGCTTGAGCGTCACACGGATCGGGCCGGCCGCGCTCCCCCAAGCATGGCATGTCCTGCCGGAGCGAATTGGCGTCCGGCGATTTCTAGCACGCTAGAGAACGCAGACCGGCACTGCCGGACCAATTCCGCGCTCTTGGCACAATGCACCCGTGCGATCGCGCCTAGGCCACGATGAGGTCCAGCCTTGCGATCTCTCGACCAACAATAGGTATCCTATGAACTCGTTTATCGACATCAGCGCGCAGCTGCCGCGCGCACTCAGCATCTACCGCCCCCTACCCGGAGTTGACGGCTTTCGCCAGGTCCGCGACCCCGTCAGCCGCCTTATGGTCTCGGTCCTTCCGTTCGCGTCGGTCAGGAGCATCGCACCAATCTTAGACGGGGTGGCCGCCTGCTACATCCTGTCCGATCAGGTGAAAGTTTATATCGGAGAAACCAAAGATATCGGCCAGCGCGGCTGCCAGCACGCAAGCGACCCATCAAAGAACTTCGCGCGCGAGGTCCATGTGATCCATGGTCAGCATCCTTTCGCGCTCGACCGCTCGGCAAGGTTATATCTGCAGCACCGGTTGATCGAGCTGGCGGAGGATGCTGGCTTGGTCGCGGTGTGCAACGTTGCAAGCGCGCAGATGCTTCCGTGGTCGGACGAGGAGCGCGCGACTTGCGAGCATTTCGTCGCCGACGCCTTGCGTCTCTTGTTCGATGCAGGCTGCAGGGCCTTCCACTCCAACTTCGCAAGTCTGCTGCCGCCCCAGTCCACCCCCCAGACCAACGCGAGAGCGGGGCAGCAGCAGCTTGAACTCGATGTTCCCATCGTCATACCGCCCGATGGCGAACTCGATCTCGCATACTGCGGCCTCTTTGCGCGAGGGTTCTGGGACGACAAGGGCTTTGTGGTCCTGCCAGGCGCCGAACTGCGCAACCGCATCAATGATAGCACCCGGGACAACATCAGCGACTTCCGGGACAGGCTGGCTGCCGCGCAGGCTGTGGCGCCGATCCGCGGCCTCAAAGATCGGGCGCGCCTGCAGATGTCAATGCGCGTCGAGTCAGCCGCGGTCGCAGCGAAGATTGTGACGGGCGCGCATGTCGCTGGCACGAAGTGGGTGCCCTACACCCGACCGACCACCGATTAGGAGCCTCGGTTCATGACCTACTCCAACCGCGTGCCGGAGCATAAGCCCCGGCACCGCCACGGTATCGGCACCATCAACCAAGTGGCCGACAGCGCGCCCACGATCGGCTGGGCGAAGAGACCCCTCATGCAGAGCAGCCTGCCCAGCGGTTCCGCCTGCGAGGCGATGCCGCCGGCCGGAGCAGCAGCTCTCCGCGAAAATCAGATCGGCACATCTCTGTTGAGCTTGTGGCGGACCCTGCCGGCCGATCGGTTCTGTGCAGCCGATATGATCGAGATCAGCTCCGTGCTCGACGAGATCGCCACTGTGCTGGAGGGCAGCGGCTATGAGCCAGCACTCTACGGCGATCCAGACGCGACAATAGGGCTGGTCCTGGCACTCATGCCGATCAGAACGGTCGGACTCAGGATCGATATCGCTATGACAGCCGTGCTGCGCTGTGCCCTTGAAGGAGATCTCCGGGCCGCCCTCGTGCTCGTTCACATCATCGATCGCGCGGATCTCCACCTCTCCCAGGCGGCCGAGTTGTGCACCTCCTGGTTTGAGTACTATCTCCGGCGTTCGCCTTCGAAAGGTGGCCTAACGCGCGCCGAGAAGGCCGTCGTAAAGGCGCTGCAAGAGCGCAAATGGCTGCACTCCCACGATGGCAGGGTTCACAGATGAAGCTGCAGCTTTTCTCTTACATCCGCGCTGTGGTCGCCACGATCAGGTCGGCCCATACCCGAGCCGTGCGTTTGACGGTGGCAGCTGCCCATCACCACCCTGCAAGTCCCCTTTGAGAAATTGCCATGCTGACGCGTCTGTTTCCTTTCCTCCATCCCGCCCATATCAAGCCCGATCTCACGTTCCGACTGCGTCGCCTAGCCGAGGATTGCGGGCGCCTCGAGCTCGGCGTGCCGGTGTCACAGCTCGAGCTAAACAAAGCTCCGCTCCTGGAAGACTGGGGGCCGACGGTTACGCCTCAAGGCCTGCGGCTCGTCGGCTATGCGACCGGTCATCCCGTGTTCGGCGACGGCGCTGTCATGACCTCTCCCGTGTGCCTGGCCGACCCCGACGGCGCCTGGGTCCGCACCCTATCCCGCTTCTACCGGCTCGGCTCCCCGATCGAGCTGAAGGACATCCGTCGCGTCCTGAGGGCTTCCGGCGGGATCAGCGTTGACGAGGATGGCTGGGAGAACGAACCATGACGGACGACGACCCGGATGAGTTCGCCGATTTCGATCTGCCTCCGCCTGAGCCGGACGCCATCTCGACGGGTGCTGCCGCGGATTCCGCGGGTAGCGCCGAACGCCTAAATGGCCTGCCGCGGCTTCTGCGCTATGCGATGCTGATTTCCGACCATGCCGATCACGTGGCGGCCCGCCTCGTCGCGGAGATTGATGAGTTCTGCCCGCAGCTTCCACAGAATGCGGCCTGGGCCGCGGTGCCATATGTCGACGCCGGTCTTGAGCTCGCCGCCGAGCTCGACCGCCGCGCCGTAACCCAGAATGAGCCGAACCTGCGCAGCCTGGCTGACTGCGTCCGACTGTTATCGTTGCCAACCCCGCACCATGCAACCCATTTCCAGGACTACCGCAGGGTCGGCAAGGCCCTGATTCAGGCTTTTCGCCTGACTTCCCGGCATGGCGATGAACGCCTCGTATGCGATCTCGAGTGCTTCACCTTCGGTTGGGCGGCGCTACCGGCCTGCACGGACCTAGTACCGAAGAATAGCATTGCTGCAATGAACGCGACCATTGTGGGAAAGCTTATGGCCGAGCGTCGCATCGCCTCAACGAAGACATCAGTATCGCGACGCTTCCAGAAGGAGGCCGAACGCAAGGATAAAGAACAAGCCGGGCAGACGCAAGACGAGAAACCAGAGGAAGCCGCGGCGGCACCGGAAGCCATTCCTGACGATCATGTCCTGGTCGCCAGACTGAGCAAGGAGGAGATGAAAAATAGTAAGCTCCACGAAATTTTCGGTCCGCTCCAGTCGGCTATCAACGTCCCTTTGCCTCTGGTGAAGGTGCCGCCCCTCCATCAGATTCGAAATGCGCTTCTGTTCGAGTTTCCCTATCTGCCGCGCGTTATTGAGCTCGCCCTTGCTGATCTCGTTGGACGCAGAACTGTCCACCTCCGCCCATTGCTGCTGGTCGGCGATCCCGGCGCTGGCAAAAGCAGATTTGCACGGCGGCTCGGCGAACTCCTCGGCCTTTCCGTCTGGCGCACCGACGCGAGCCGTGCTGATGGGACCGTATTCAGTGGCACTGATAGAAGATGGCATTCGAGCGAAGCGTGTCATCCGTTTCTTGCCATTGCGCGAGGCAAGATGGGTAACCCGCTCGTCCTAATCGACGAGATCGAAAAGGCTGCCACGCGGAGCGATCACGGTCGATTGTGGGATTGCTTACTTGGCTTTCTCGAGCCTGAAACCAATGCACGGTATCCCGACCCCGCGCTTCAGACGAACCTAGACCTCTCGCACGTTTCCTATGTCGCCACCTGCAACAGCATCGAGCCTCTCCCTTCGCCCATCCGTGACAGATTTCGCGTGGTGCACTTTCCGAATGCCAGCGCACGCGATCTCGATGCGCTACTGCCAGCTATCATTGCTGATCTCGCGCGAGAACGCGGGCTCGATCAGATGTGGGTGCCGCCTCTCAACGGATGGGAGCGCGAAGCGGTGGGATTTTGTTGGCGCGGTGGCTCCTTTCGTCGTCTGCGCAATATTGTAGAGATGATTTTGCAGGAGCGTGATCTCAGGGCCTCGCGAAACTAACGTCGATTGATCCTGAAGTGGCTGACGCAGTTGAAGTTCCCGCGAATTGTAAATACTTGTCGAAATTTGCCTCCTGAATCAGCCGCACCGAAAGGCTAAAGTGTTGACATTTCGAATGTGGGACTGACGCCGGCGCCGATCAGGCGTCGGCCCCCCGGCATGACCTGTTTGCCCAAACAGTCGTTCTCGACCTTCCCAGCCAAATCGGCTGGTCGGCGTCTCGGCTCGCCAATCCTACACAACGACGCTGCTGACGGTCGACATGAGCGACGATGACGAGGAAGACGACGATCGTCATTGGAACTGGCGTTAGCTAGAGTGCAGTGGGATCCAGCGCCTCCTGCTCCAGGTGACGCACATCCGAACCGTACGCCAACCATTCGGTCAGCTCGCGCACCGCACTGTCCGACCTTGCGATCGAAGCCAGGCTCGGATCCGCATCTGCCGGCTGCCCTGATTGCCTGGCCAGTTCTTGCGTCATCAGGTGGGGGCGCGGCCCGCGCGGCAGGTTTTCCTCCAGGTACCGGAAGATGCGCACGCCGCCGGCATCCACGTCGCCCCAGTGAAGGAACGGCACGTCGGCCGGCACGGTCGTCAGAACCTTTGCTAGAAGCTCGATGACCCCCGCCGCCGGGAAGCCGCCGGTGTACACGACGAGGCTGCCGTCCTCGATCTCGCGGACCTGCCGATTGAAGCTCGCGTAGTTCTCGATCGTTAGGACGGCCGTCGGCCGCTCCAAGACCGACAGTTGCGAGAGCATCTCCGGATGGATTGAGGCGAACGGCTTGGCACGGCCATCAACCAGACGACCGCCGGCCCACTCCACGGCAACGGGCCCCTTCAAATTAACAGGATGACTGAAACGCTCGAGTCCGATGTGCGTCCAGACCACGTCGGCAGCAGCCCCCGGCTGCCCGATTTGAACCCCGAGAACGGCAGCGAGCCGCGAAGCGTGCCGATCGAACGCCTTTGTGTCGTCTGCTGCCTTGAAGGAGAAGGTCCGCGCGTCCAGCCCGCGTGCCTCCTGCCGCGAGATAGACGTCAGCAGCGTGAAGAATTCCTTGGCGGCATCGATCTGCGCGGCCATCAGGCGGTAGGCCGGTTCGCCCCTCGCCCACCTGACCGTCATCTCCTCCAATAGACCCGCAACCCAGGGCTCTCCGGACGCTACGATCGGAAGCAATTCGCCTCTGGCGCGCTGCGCGACGGCTATTGCGGTCGGGCGGCCCAGATGCCTAGCGAGCTGTTCAGGGTCGCGAACGCGGACCCGCTCGATTAAATGGCTGCGGTCCCTCTTACCCCACTGCAGCTCAACGGCGCCGAACCTCTCCGCTGCGGCCATCAGATCGTGGAAGCGGCTGACCTGCTGCGCGGTCGAGAGCCTGTCGTACCCTGGTGCCGCGGAAGCCGGCCGGGAGCGATCGGAGTTGCGCTCGCTCCGCTCCAGCAGCCGTTCGAGGAATTCGACGCCGGCATCCACCATGCGAACGTCGCTCATTCCGCAGCCTGGTCTTGTGGGACGGCTTTGGCCTTCTCAGCGGCGATCAGTTCGGCCTTGAACACGTCGAAGCCCTTACGGTATGGATCGATCGCAACGATCGCGTCGCGGGCCTTCTCCGTTAGGAACTCGGTGTCGATCATCACCTGGTTGCCGAGCCGGTTGACGTTCACGACGGTATCGACCACCTCCATGAACACGTGGCGCTTTTCGTCGGGGGTGGCCAGCATGACCTGCAGCCCCAGATCCCGCATGAATTCCGAGCACTGTCCGATCGCCTTCGTGTCCAGCCGGTTGAAGGCCTCGTCGAAGATGGCGAGCGACAGCCCGCTCTCGCCGGTGCGACGGTTCTGGTAGGTGGCGGCCAGCGAGGCGCCGATGGCGATATAGAACGGCAATTGCCCTTCGCCCCCGGATCCCGTGCCCGCGCGGCTCGTCAGCGACGAGCGGATCTTGCCCTCGGCGTCCTGGATGTAGAGCTCGAAGTTGAAATATTTGCGCGGATCCTCGATTTCCTCGGTCCGCGCCTCCGGACTGGACAGGATCTCCTCGATCCGGCGGACGGCGCGCATCATGGGGGTTTTCGCGTTCTCGCTACGGTCCCCGAAGAGCGGCAGATTGAATTCCGGCTTCCTGGATTCTTCGACGAGCTCGATCATGTCGACATGGGTCGGAGCTTCCAACGCCTTGAACGAGTAATAGTCGCGCCCGTGGAACTGACGATCCTTCAGGTGGCGATTGAGTTCATTCAGGGTGGACTTGATGCCGGTAAAGGCATCGTCGAGGCGATGAAGGAGATCGTCGCGGAACGCCGACGTCATCTCCGTCGCAGCGTTCCGGCACTGCTCCTCGTACTGGACCAGTTCGTGCGCATCGAGCCGTTCCTTTTCGGCCATTGCCCATCGCTCCACGGCCGCCGGGGTTGCTTCCTCGGCGGTGAACGGCGGCACGACGTGGAAGTCCTGACCGTGCTTGTTCATCGCATTGGTCATCTCCCGTATGAGAGTGGAACGGCGTGTCGTGGATCGAGTCTCCCTGTCCGCCGTGAGGCCCTTGATGCGATCCGTAATCGACTCGGTGGCCATCTCGGTCACCTTCGACCGGTAGTCACGCATGTCCGTCGACTGCGGGAATCCGTCCCGCATCTGACGCGCGCGGCCGCGCCGCGCCGCGACCAAGACGTCACGATTCTTCTGCATGTAGTCGTCGTACGCGCCCTCGGCACGATCCCGCGCGCTTTGCGCAAGATTGAAGGCTTGTTGCGTCTCTGACTTCACCCGACTAGCCGTCTCGAGCTCGATAGCAAGGCGCTCCAGTTCGGCGACAAGCTTTGGATCGCGGTTCCGCCTGGCGTCCTCGATGTTCTTCCCGATCTCCTCGAGCTTCCGATCGAAGGCAACCAGAGCCGCGCCGCAGTCGAGGCATGTCAGGCCGGCGTCCCGGATCGCCCGGAATTGCGAGAACATGCCTTCGAACAAACGGGCGTCCTCTTCCGCCCGTCGCACGCCGCCGGCCGATTCAGCAAGTTCCTGCAGCAACTGCTGTCGTTCGGCTTGGAGCTGTTGACGCATCTGGTCCTGCGTGGCGCGACCGAGTTTCAGGTAACGCGGCTTCTGCAGCCGCCGGACGGTGCGGCCACCTTGCATCATCAAGTCCGGGGTAATGGCGTTCTCCGCAGCCACCATCCTGTCCATGGCCTCGACCAACATGAGATGGCCGATGCGATAGTTGAGGAAGGCTCTGGCGTGACGGTTTTCTGTGCTGATGATCTGCGCCAGAGAGCCCTTTTCGGCAGGCCGGGTATTGTCCGTCTTGGTCGTATTGATGACCTCGGCGTCCCTGTACGAATGCTCTCCGCCTTCGCGGAAGATCTCGAGCGCGCGCACCGCCCTCGATGGCTCGACGATCAATGCTTCCCGGGAGCGACCGAGCACGGCCTCGGCCGCCATTCGCCATTTATCGTCGCGAATCTCGACGACTTCACACAATGGGGTGGCTTCGATGCCATGCGAGGCGAGCTGCCTGATGAGATCCCGGGTGCCGCCCTCGATGGGGCTTAACCCTTGTTCCATCCGCTTCAGGTTGCTGTCGATCAGCTCGATGCGGTCCTGCAGGGCCTTGGTCGCTACTCGCGCGTGGAAATGGGCATCCGAAAACGTCTTTCGAGCCGCCTCGAGCCGCGCCGGATCGATCGCGACGAGGGCCGCATCCAGATGTGAGGCACTGTCCTTCCAGTCTTCCGGCAGCGGCTTGTCCCACTCTGAAAGCGGGGCCCTTCCTCGAGCGACGACAACTGCGCTCAGTAGCGCGTGCAAGAGGTCGTCACGACGAACCAGGAGATTGAGCTCGACCGCCCTCCTTACGGAAGTCACGAGACTATCGATCTCCTTGACCGGCGCCATGGCGTTGGCCCGCTGGCCCAACATCAGGTTCCTGTCCGACTCGTACATCTGGGCAAGCTGTTCGCCATCGCTGGTCTTGATCGAGAGCTCAACGTTCTTGTGCTCGATGTCGAGCGTGGCATGCCGGGTTGCGGCCCGGGTCGCCTCGACGTCAGCCTTACTCGCGGCAGTCCGAAGTGAAACGAGATCCCCTTCTTGGCGCCGGGCTTCCCGCCGAAATCTCTCCCACTCCAAGCGGGCGATCTGCCAGCCGGCGATCGCGATGAGCCTCTCGTTTTCGAGGGTGCGGCCGACGATGCGGAGGATCCCGGCGAGGCTCGCGCTCTGCGCTTTCAATTCCTCGATGCGGCGGGTCAATGAACGCCAATGCTCGATGCCGCGCCGAAGCCTGTCGACTTGGAGACGCTGGACATCGAGAACGTAGTTCCGCACAAACTCGGTCGGATTGTCCACTGGCTTCAGCAGCAGGGCATTCCGGAACGCCCTCTGGAATCGCCTCGGATCGAGCGGGAAGCCCGCCGGCGATAAGGCCCTGAGTGATTCCGCCACGAAGTCGGTCGCGCTCGAGAACGCGTCGTCGACTTCGATTTTCCGGGCGCGCAAGGCGTTACGAACGGCATGCCACTGCAGCGTTTCGACCTCGTCATCGCCGACCGAAGCGAGCATATCGTCCTTGGTCAGCGCCCCCTTAGCGATAAAGCGCGCCTCGCAGGTCTCCTCGCTTCGTGATGCCGATGCCGAAAAGGCTACGCCCAGGCTGACCGCCGAATTATCGTCCAGGTCCTCGAAGACAAGGATAAGGTAGGTGTATGCATGCTGGCGCGTGGGCTCCGACCGCTCGCCCTTCTCGTCGAGCGAGACTACGCCCAGGCAGTAGTCGCGCAGCGTGCGCTTACTCCTGACGTCGCTCTGAGCGCTCGGATTGAACCGGATGCTGGCCATGCTGGCGCCGGAGAGCACGGTCTGCACGGCGTCGATGATCGCCGATTTCCCCGCGCCATTCGGACCGATAATGGCGGTCATTCCGCGCATATCGACCTGCTGCGCCCGGAAAAGGTACCAGTCGACCAGAATGATTCGACGGAGTTCGATCACGCCTGCACCTCGCTCGCGGCATCGGCCTTTGCCGTCGCCGCGGTGGAGCGCGAGACAAATTCCTCCAGAGAACCGAGCGTGTCCTTGGAGACCACCATCGGCAGGGCGGGCCGCAGGAACAGGGTAAAGTTCCTGTCGTCACGATCCTCGATCCGGACGAGGCCGCGCTGCCTGAAGCCAGCCAGGATTTCCTTCACCCGCCCGAAGTTGGGCCGCTCCCGATGGGTCCGGTCCTCGTATATCTGCAGTATCTGCTCGCTCTCGACCTCCACCTCGCCGAATTCCTTAGCTTCGAACCGCGTGAACGCCTCCTCGTAATGGAGCCGCAACACCAACAGCAGCAGGCTCTCGTCGAGCTTCATGCTCTGACGCGGGGGTAGTTCGTTCGCCACCAGGCCGACGTAGCCGTCGTTCGGCCTGCCTACGACCCGATACCCCAGCGCATCGAACAGGTTCTCGAAATAGCCCATGTAGCGGCGGAGCACCTCATAGGAGGTCTTCATGCCCCAGTCGTTCTCATAGATGAACTGGGCCCGCCAGAGCGCCTGGGCGGCCTGACGCAACTCCTTCTGCAACTGGTCGCCGTCATGACCCTCGGAGTCCGCGTCGTCGATGATTTTGGTGAGATCACGCAGCATCGGCCGTGGTCCTCGTTCTCTCGATGCGGAAGGCGGTCACGTCGATCCAGTCGTTGGCGGTGCGCCCCTCCTCGATCGTGATCGTGAACTCGCCCAGCCGCACGGAGCGACCGACCGCCGCCAGGTTCGGCAGCGCGCGGTAGGCAAAGAGATCCGGAATGCTCTCAATCTCGATCTCTCCAGACGACACGCGGTCGCGGCCTTGCATCTGCCGGCGGGCGAACTCCAGCAGCTTCTGATCGGTCACGCGCACCATCCGGTCGAACTCGGTCGTAGCCTGGACATAGGCGCGCAGAAAGGGATCCTGCTTCGGCACCTTGAAGCGCGTCCGCTCGGGCGGCGCCTTCGGAGGCGGCGGGGTGTATAGCGCGAGCGACGTGATCGGCAGCCCCACGTCCGGCGACCTCAGACGGATCTCCACCTCGTCGCTGCCGATCCTAGAGAGCTGCTCGATCAGCTGGACGATCCGTTCCGCCGACCCTTCTCCCATGACATCCATGTAGTGGACGGTGGTGCGGATGCGGCGCTCGAGGCGGTCGCGGAAGTCCTCGATCTTGTCCATGAAGGGGCCGACGTCCTCGAAGACGCTCTTGATCTTCCCGAGCTCAGCGATGACGCGCTCCTCGGCCGTGACGACCGTGGCGCCCGCGGCCACGACACCCTGCTCGATGTAGGCGCGCGAGATCTTGCCGACGAGCACGGCGTCCGCGAGCATGTCGCCCGCCAGGGCGGCGATCGTTCGACGATGACGGTATGGATTGTTGGAAGTCTTGAGCTGCTTGTAGTCGGCGATCAGCAGCCCGTCGACGAAGTCATGGAAGAACGTGCGAAGGATGGTCGCCGCATTCGGATTGCCAAGGATGCGGTCCTCAATCTCACGCATGCCGGCGAGAATGCGGCGCATGTTGCGGGCGAACCGCGCAGCCGTCTCGTGCGCGTTGGCCAGACCTTGGGCCATGGTCTCCGGCTCACGGAACGCAGCCTCCAGGTTGTTCTTGACGTCGACCACGGCACCGGCGACGCGCACTCGGCTGTTACCGAAATCGGTGATCGCGCCCAGCACCATGAACGCGTCCGGGTTCATGTCGACATAGGTGCGCCACTTCTCGGTCTCTTCGGTGAGCCACCCGGTATCGCGCAGTCGATAATAGGCCAGATAGTGAGCTTGGCTTGTGGTCTGATCCTCCTCCGGGTCACCTTCGGTGAGATCGCCCATCGATCCGATGCCGAACTCCGACAGCCCAATCTCGATCTGCTTGACGACCTCTTCCCTAAGCGGAGTTTCCAGGATCCGGGCGGAATAGACCCTTTCGTAGAGGCGCATCAGCAGGCGGGCATAGACGTGCTTCTTCGGCCCCGAGAGAGGCTTAAAAAGGGTCTCCGGAAGATAACCAAACAGCTTCATCTATCGGTCCTTCAGCTGGCCGATTGAACCGTCACGCCCGCGCAACCGCAAGAACAAACGGGGAGTTTCGGGGCGTTCTCCTTGATTTCCTTCGCTTCATGAACTTGCCGGCAGCCTGCTCCATGATGTCCCAGGCAGCCCGATGCTCGTCGAGAGCCACTTGCGTGATGTCCGCGATGACGTCCGGATGCATCATCGCCAGGAACTGAACCTTGTCCCCAATCGGGGTTCTCTTGCCCCGCTTCGGCGCCTTCTTTTTCCCGACCATCCACCCGTCCGTTGCGCGACAAGCCTATCTTAACCATAAGGCCGTGACCGCAACGGCCCCAGAGTCCGTCGACGCCATCTTATATAAGAAGGCGTTGGGGGATGGACCGGGTGACGCGCTCCGGCTCAAGATTTTCAGCGCTTTTTTATCAGTGATACCAATCGTTTACTGCTCTAGGCTCCCGCTGCCTTACTCTCGACCCTCTTCAGTTGTGGGCAACCGCGCCTGGCAAGCAAGCGGGCGTCCGGATGTATGGTCAGGCAATGCGATTCCACGCCCATTTCCACGCCTGGTTCCACAGCTCGCCAAGCGGTCGGGCGTTAAAGATCGACCGACCGGATACGCCGGCGTCGCGCTGGGCTCATGGTCGCTCAGGATCAAGAGGAGAACGAGCTATGCCCCTTATCGAGGTTCATCTGATCGAGAACGTCTTTGATTCCACGCAGAAGAAGCAGCTTATCGAAAAGCTTACGGATGCGATGGTCAGCATCGAAGGCGAGAATATGCGCAGCGTGACCTGGGTAAAAATTTCGGAGGTCACAAGTGGCGAATGGGGCATTGGGGGTCAACCGCTAACGACGGAGGCGGTAAAGGCGCTTGCCGCGGGCAAGGAGGCGGCTTGAGAGCTGCTGTTGGCGAGCGCGCCAGCAAGCAGCGGGCCTCAAGCGAGACCGATTGTTTCGGCGGCCTTGCGAAAGAGCAAGGCCGCATCGGTAGAGAACTGAAAAGCGTTCAAATACTCATCGACGGTGAACAGGGGCCGCACTGTACGGATTGTGCTCGCGTAAGCACGCGCCTGTTCTATCTGGCCTGCGAGCGCGTGACAGAAGGCGGCCATCGCAAGGATCAGGACGTGCGCGTTCGGTTGCATCGCTGCCTTAGCCGACCAGGCGACTGCCTCATCAAACTGCCGGAGCCGCACATGGGCCATTGCCCTGCTTCCCAGCATGCCAAACAGAAGCGGATCGAATGGGCTCAGAAGGCGCGAGTGATCGGCAGCCTTGATCGCCGCAAGCGGATCGCCCGACTGCGATTGTACGAAGGCGAGTGTGTAGTGGCCTAGCGCGAAATTCGGACTGAGGTCCACGGACTGCCGCAACTCACCGACCGCCTCGTCATGTCGGCCGCTGAGCCAAAGCGCTCGCCCCATCGCCCAATGCGCCGCAGGATCGTGTTCGTCGACGATCAGGCCGCGCCCGGCGACCTCCAAGGCACGGGTCGTGTGGTGTTTGCGATCACCCCAATGCTGGAACGCGCTCTGCCAATGGGTGAACGACAGGCCGGCGTGGGCGCGCGCGAATGTTGGGTCGAGCCGCACAGCCATTTCGAAGAAATGGCGCGCGGTCTCGTTCTCTGTCTGGGTGAAGCGGTACATGTGCCAAAGGCCGCGGTGATAGGACTGCCAAGCGTCAAGCGAGTCGGGCGGCCTTAGCACCGCGCGATTGCGCTCGACAGCTTCGATCTCACTCGCGATCGACGCGACAATCTGGTTGCCGATGTCGTCAATGACCAAAAAGATGTCGTCCTGCTTGCGATCGAAATCCTCGGCCCAGAGGATTCTCGCTGTGGCGGTTTCGATCAATTCCACGCTGACGCCGAGCCGGCCTGGCCGGCGACAGACCGATCCGCTGCCCACATACTCGACGTTGAGCCGCCGGCCGGCCTCTTGTGGTCCCATGCGTCGGCCGCCGAGCGCGAAGACGGAGCCCTCGGCAATGACGAAGAAGTTCCGCAGCTTGGCGAGACGCGTAATGATATCATGAGTCAGGCCGTCCGCCATTTCGCCGGCGCCTTCCCGCCGGTCCGGCAGCGCGTGGAAGGGCATCACGGCCAGCGACGGGCGGCGCGCCGCTTTCCAACCCATTTCGGCCACTTCGCCATGCGCGGGGGCCGCCGATGAGACCGCGATGACGGTGCTTCTAGCCGCCCCTCGCGCTTCGTATACCTCCTGCCAGCCTTTTCGGATCGGCTCAAAATCGAGAGCCTCGGCTTCGTAGAGCCGCGCCGCGGCTGCCAGCTGCCTCTTGCATGCGTCGATTCGACCGCACCTAGCAAGGCGGCGCAGAAGTTCGGTCTGTGCCTTGTCGTCGAATGGAGCGAGCTCGACCCATTTTTCAAGCGCGGCGAGGCCCTTGCTGGAATCCGCAGGCAGACTTTCGACGAGCCGTTGAAGGAGCGTGACGCGAAATCCGGCATATCGGCTTTGCTGCCCGGTCAGCCACAAGTTGAATTCGGGGCAGCGCTCGATGGCGAGCCCTTCGAGCAGTTCGCCGCTGTAGAGCTCAGACAGGGCTTGCAGCTGGTCGACGTTCAGCCTCTCGACCCCCTTTTCCATAGCGGAAGCAAGTTCGACGGCATCCACGAACCAGCCGTCCAACTGCAGCGCGACCGTATCACCGGACGTCATGACTATCTTTCCACCCGAGTCCCCGAGCAGGCCCCTCAGCTTGCTGAGGCACCAGCGTAGCTCGCCCCTCGGGTCGTTGGCTGCCTCGTCCCACAGCAACTCGCACAACCGGCTACGCTGGGCCGGGCGGCGCGTGAGCGCGAGATAAGCGAGGAGGCCGCACGTCTTGCGTGAGGTTGGCAATTCCAGCGGCCCGCCCCCGCGCTCAATCGCCAGCGGGCCTAACATGCGGAGCCGAAAGCCGACGATCTCGCGATCGCCTTCCAAGGGACTCGATTCCATAGGCATTTCCACGGTCGCTTCCACGGTGGAGGTCCCTAAAAGCTTGTATCATTGAATCAATTCGGCCGCATCCGGCATTGCGCCGGGTGTCTTGCCCGCAAGACAGGAGACGACTATGCCGGCTGCAACACCCATCAGAAGCACGCGGGGCCGTGGCCGCCTTTTCGACAGTATCCTCGATACCGTCGGTGACACCCCGGTTATCCGGGTCAACAATCTCGGTGTCGGCGGCAGGACACTCTACGTCAAGGCGGAATTTTTCAACCCAGCGTCGTCAGTCAAGGATCGGCTCGCGCTCAACGTGATCGAGGCGGCCGAGCGTGCCGGCGCTCTCAAGCCCGGCCAGACGGTTGTCGAGGCTACCAGCGGCAACACCGGCATCGGGCTCGCCATGGTGTGCGCTCACAAAGGCTATCCCCTCGTGGTGACGATGGCCGACAGCTTCTCGGTTGAGCGACGAAAGCTCATGCGCATGCTCGGCGCCAAGGTGGTGCTGACACCCCGGGCTCAGAAGGGCTTCGGTATGTATCAGAAGGCGGTCGAGCTGGCGGAAACCCACGGCTGGTTCCTCGCTCGGCAATTTGAGACGGAGGCGAACGCCGACATCCATGAGAGCACGACCGCTCGGGAAATCATCAATGACTTTGCCGGTCAGCGCCTGGATGTGTTCGTCACCGGCTACGGCACTGGGGGAACCATCACAGGCGTTGCCCGCGTGCTCAGGCGTGAACGGCCCGAGACTCGCATCGTGCTGTGCGAACCTGCGAACGCCCAACTGGTTGGCAGCGGTGTCGCACAGCAGCGCGCTGCCGGCGGGGCGCCGTCGGGCAGCCATCCGTCGTGGGAATCGCATCCAATCCAGGGGTGGACGCCGGACTTCATTCCTGCCGTGCTGCAAGAGAGCATTGATGCCGGTTTCTATGACGAAATCCTTCCGATAGCCGGTGCCGACGGGATGGCCTGGACCAGACAGCTCGCCCAAAAGGAGGGCATCTTCACGGGAATTTCTGGCGGGTCGACCTTTGCGGTCGCGCGCCGGATAGCCGAATCTTCACCGGTCGGATCGGTGATCCTGTGCATGTTGCCGGATACCGGAGAGAGGTATCTCAGCACACCGTTGTTCGATTCTATTGGAGCGGAAATGAACGAGGAGGAACTCGCGCTGTCTCGTTCGACTCCGAGCTGCCAGTTCGCCGCTGCCTGAGACACTGGCAATGCAAATCCAGCGTCCCCGAGAGGACAAAGCCCCCGAAGAAGCCCTCGATCCCCGGGACTGGACCGATGCGCAAGCCGTCGCACATCGCGCCGTCGACGACGCGATCGCCTATCTCCGGGATATTCGGGATCGTCCGGTCTGGCGGGATATGCCTCGTGAGGTCAGGAGGTCCTTCGAGACGCCCTTGCCCCGTTCACCCACGCCACTGTCGGAGGTCTATCGCGAAGTTGCCGAAACGGTGATGCCCTACCCGATGGGTAACATCCATCCCCGTTTCTGGGCCTGGTACATGGGGTCGAGCAACTTCACTGGAGCCTTGGCTGACTTTCTAGCCGCTATCCAGGGGTCCAACCTTGGCGGCGGCAATCACGCCGCCGCAAGATTGGACGAGCAGGTCGTTGACTGGTGCAAGGAGATGATCGGCTTTCCGGCTTCGGCGAGCGGCACGCTGGTCAGCGGCGGGTCCATGGCCAACACCATCGCCTTGATCGTCGCGCGCAATGTCAAGGCGGGTGTCGACGTGCGTGAGCACGGGGTAGCAGCCATCGAGAAACCACTCCGCTTCTATGCCTCGGACCAGATCCACAGTTGTCACCGCAAGGCGATCGAAGCGATGGGGCTCGGAAATTGCGCGCTTGAACGAATTCCAACCGGGAGCGATCTTCGCGTCGACCTCAGTGCGCTGGGCAGAGCAATTGAGCGGGACCGAGCGGCCGGCCTTCAACCGGCCTGCGTGATCGGCAACGCTGGGACGGTGAACACTGGGGCCATCGATGATCTGGAAGCTCTCGCCGATCTCGCCGCGCAAGAGAATCTCTGGTTCCATGTCGACGGTTGCATTGGTGCGCTGATCGCTATTGCGCCGGACAACGCCCATCGAGTCCGCGGCTTGCAGCGCGCTGATTCCGTCGCGCTAGACCCGCACAAGTGGCTGCATGCGCCCTTCGAGGTCGGATGCATCGTGGTTCGCGACGCCGCCGCCCACCTTGCGAGCTTCTCGGTCGCGCAGGAATATCTGGAGAAGACGACGCGCGGAATCGCATCCGCAGAGTGGCTCTATGAATATGGCTTGCAGACGAGCCGCGGGTTTCGCGCATTGAAAGTCTGGATGGCGCTCAAGGAGCACGGCGTCGAGAAGTTCGGGCGTCTCATCGATCAGAATATTGCGCAGGCTCATTACCTTGATGCTTTGATCGCCTCAGAGCCGCTCCTCGAGAGTGTTGCTCCAGCGACGATCAACATCGTTTGCTTTCGTTGTCATCCGCCGGGCCTCGACGAGGCCACCCTGAAGCGTCTCAATGTCGAGATCATGATCCGGCTGCAAGAAGACGGCATCGCCGCCATTTCGGACACGACCGTACGTGGCAAGCACTGTTTAAGGGTCGCGATTAACAACCATCGCACGCGACGCTCCGACCTGGACCTCTTGGTACGTGAGATCGTCCATCTCGGGCGGACCATCGAGATTCGAGATGAGACCGGAGGGCCGCAACAGGTTTGAAGCCGGAAGACAATCGTCCACTCACCGCGTCGCTCGGCCACGAGGCCAAATGACGATGCGGGTCGCATATCGAGGGACATGACCATGGATATGGGCGAGTGGCTGCGAAGCATCGGCCTCGGGCAATACGAAGCCGCCTTTCGTGACAATGAGATTGAGGACGAGGTTCTTCGGAACCTGACGGCCGACGACCTGAAGGATCTCGGAGTAGCGCTCGTTGGACACCGCCGCAAGATTCTGACTGCGATCGCGGAGCTGTCGGCGCCGGCTCCGGATTCCCCTGCAAAAGTGGACACCGAGCGCACGCCACCGATCGGAGAGCCGCCTAAGGCACCGGCGGAGCGCCGCCAGCTGACAGTCTTGTTCTGCGACCTAGCTGGATCGACGGCCATGTCCGCGCGGCTCGATCCCGAAGACATGCGGGAGGTCATTCGGGGCTATCAGGACATCTGTTCGGGCGTGATTGCTCGGTACGATGGTTTCGTCGCAAAATTCATGGGCGATGGCGTCCTCGCCTATTTTGGCTTTCCCCGCGCCCACGAGGACGACGCTGAACGGGCTGTGCGGGCCGGGCTGGATCTTGCCGACGCGGTTGCGAGCTTGCAGACGCGCGACGGAGAAGCCTTGAGGACACGCATCGGCATCGCGACCGGAATAGTTGTCGTCGGAGACCTTGTCGGTCAAGGTTCAGCGCAGGAGCAGGCCGTCGTCGGCGATACGCCCAATCTGGCCGCACGCCTGCAGACGCTTGCCGAGACTGGCGCCGTCCTCATTGCCGACCAAACTCGTCGTCTTCTCGGTGACGCTTTCGAGCTGAAGCCGCTGGATCTGAAAGACCTGAAGGGTTTCGACGCGCCAGTCCGCGCATGGGCCGTGTTGCGCGAAGCCGAGACAGAGACTCGCTTCGAAGCGTCGCGATCCAGCCGGATGACGCCGTTCGTCGGACGTGAGCCCGAGGTCGCACTGCTTATCGAGCGATGGCGGGACGCATGCGCGGGCGAAGGCAAGGTCGCGTTGCTCTCGGGCGAGGCCGGCATCGGCAAGTCGCGCATCCTAACCAGTTTGCTCGAACGGCTTGCCGACGAGCCTCATCTGGCGATCCGCTACCAATGCTCCCCCCACCATGTGAATGATGCATTTCACCCGTTTGTCAGTCAAATTTTGCGAGCTGCAGAATTTGCGGCCGAAGAGGCTCCCAAGGCGAAACTTGAAAAGCTCGAGGCCATGGCCCGCCGCTCGCGACTCGAGCTGACGGAGATCGTTCCATTCGTGGCCTCGCTGTGCTCGATTCCTTTTGAAGGACACTATCCGCCGATTGAGATGTCGCCTGCCGAACAGAAAGAGCGTTTGATCGCTGCCCTGCTTGCGCTCTTTGAAGGCCTGACGATGGAAGCGCCCGTGCTTGCGTTACTTGAAGACGCGCATTGGATCGACCCGTCCTCGCTTGAGGTCTTTAGCCGGCTGGTCGATCGGATACCGAAAATGCGTGCGTTCCTCATCATCACTTACCGCCCGGAATTCGTCCCGCCCTGGCTTGGCCGGGGTCACGTCCATTCATTGGCGTTGAGCCGTTTTGGGCGACGCCATGCCCTGGCCATGATCGATCGTGTCGCCGGCGGCAAGGCGTTGCCAGCGGAAGTTCTGGAGGAGATCGTAGCCAAGACCGACGGCGTCCCCCTTTTTGTGGAGGAATTGACCAAGACCGTACTCGAGTCCGGCCTCCTGCGCGAACAGAACGGATCGTACGTCCTCGCTTCAGCGCTCACACCGCTCGCGATCCCGTCAACCCTCCAGGACTCCTTGATGGCGAGGCTCGATCGTTTGGCGCCCATCAAGGAGATCGCACAAATTGGCGCAACGATCGGCCGCGAATTCCCCTATAACCTTCTGGAAGCGGTCTCGCCAACTCAGGGTGTCGCGCTCCAGGATGCGCTCGCTCAGTTGGTCACCGCGGGCCTGATCTTCAGCCACGGGACGCCGCCCGAAGCGAGCTATACGTTCAAGCACGCGCTTGTGCAGGATACCGCCTATGCAACGCTCCTCAAGAGCCGGAGGCAGCAGCTTCATGAACGGATCGCTGAGAGCCTTCGCGATCGATTTCCGGAGCGAGCCGAGCGCGAGCCCGGGATAGTGGCGCATCACTTCACACAGGCAGGTTTGCCGAAAACAGCAATCGAGTGGTGGGGTCGCGCTGGCGATCGTGCAATGCGCCGCTTTGCCAACCACGAGGCCGCTCTGAGCTACGCAAACGGACTGAGCCTGATGGCGGACCTGCCGGCTGGTGAAGAGCGCGACCGACAAGAACTGGTGTTCCGGCTTGCGCTGGGTCCGGCTCTGCTAGCCGCACGGGGGTATGCGTCCGAGGAGGTGGAACGAAATTATCAGGAGGCAAGCCGGCTCGCAGAGGCCTTATCTGACAGGGAGGCTATATTCACGAGCGCGCGTGGGCAATGGCACTACCTCTATGATCGAAGCTTGCTTGCTCGCGCGCTGGCTCTTGCCGAGCGGCTGCGTGATATTGGGGCGGAAGAGTCGAACACCGAGAACAGCAGTCTGGCCTTCCGCGCCATCGGCTCGACCCTCATGAGCAAAGGTGAATTTGTCCGGGCGATCGAGGCATTTGAAAGCAGCATCACGCATGGCAGCCAAATACAGCTTGGCTCTTCCTTTGCGCATCACGGAGAGGAGCCGTGCATCGTCGCTCTGCAATACAAGGGACTGTCGCTCGCGGTTCGGGGCTATGCGGACTCCGGTCTCGCATCGGCACAGTCCGCTCTCTCGTTGGCAAAAACCTTGAACTTTCCGCTTATGGTAGCCTTCGCCTCGACCGCTGTCGGCATGGTCTTCATGCTGCGTCGCGAGTACCAGCCCTGCTCCGCTCTCGTGCGGCAGCAGATCGAGTTTTGCTCGGAGCAAGGTTTCGTTTTCTGGTCCGCCGCCCACGAGATTCTGCATGGCGCGTCGCGAGCCTGTCTCAACCGAGACCCGGAAGGCTTGGTCGAGTTGAAAGAAGGCATCCAAAGCTGGAAGAAGACCGGCGCCGCACTTCACATCCCGACCTGGTCGTCCTATCTGGCCGAAGCCGCGCTCTGCGTTGGCGATGTCGATTGCGCGGAGAGAGCAGTGTTCAACGGGATCGACACGTCCGAAAAGAATGGAGACGCCTTCGCACTCGCGGAACTGAAAAGGCTCGCCGGACGAGTGCTCCTGAGGCGAGATCTTCGTAATCAGGCCCGTCGCGAATTTGAAGAGGCCGTAGACATCGCCCAGCGGCAGGATGCGGGACTATATCTTCTGCGGTCCGGTCGCGACTTAGCGCAGCTCGTCGCCGACGACGACAATGTAGTCAGCGCGCGAGACATTCTATCACCCATAGCCGACAGGATCACCGAATTCCGGACCGGGCCGGACTTCCAGGAAGCGGCGGCGCTGCTCTCCACGTTCGCGCGAGCTAAGGCCTGACGTTCCTGTATTCAGACCCGGACCATTGGAGGATTAGCCCTCCACCCAGATTGTCGCGGCTTCCCTCCCAGATTGTCGCGCGATATGCTGATGTTTCGGTGGCACGCTCGATCTGCCGCATCATGGATGAGCCTCGGATGCGTGCTCATGCTCGATGGCGTGTCGGTGTAGACGCAATGCTCTGGCGCTACTGATGGTCTCTGAACAGTCGAACCGCCCCGTCCGGGTGCTCCGTGATCCTGGCGACATCAGCGCAGTGACGCCGTAGCGGGCACGTTGGAGTGCGGCCAGCGCAGAATTAGGCGCGCACGACGGGACTCAGCTCAACAGCGGCATGTCTGACGAAAATAGCTCGTCCCACTTCATCGACAGGCATTACGCCAACGAAGAGAAGCTAGCGCTCTGGAACGAGCCACGCGACAAAGAACCGCTTCCCGCTAGCAGCCGGGGACGATCCGACGCGAAGCGATTGCATGCCCAAGTTATCGCCGATGACCTAGGGAAATACCAAGCTTGAGCGCCTTCTGACGCAGTGAGCCTTCAGTTCTCTTGGTAAGCTTGGCGATCTTGGACACGGGAGTCCTCGCCCTTGAATGGGCGCGTAGTTCCTTGACGTCAGCCTTCGTGTACTCGCGGCGCGCACTCGTCTTCGACTTTGCCTTCTTAGCCACGTTTGATCCTTTCTTGAGAGGGGCGCAGTTACTAACACAAGAACCGAGATTGGCAACCGGTAAAGGTGTGTCGCGGTTTCTAAAGAAATTAGTACATCCGGATCAATAATTTACCGGGCTGAAGATATCTCTCGACACCTGCCATTCATGCTGTTTCGTCCAGAAATATTGAACAATCGGGAGGCCGGTTGCACAAGCTCACATTCTGCGATCTGCGATGATCCGCAGTTCAGCCGCTTCTCCGAACTAGATCGATCACCGTAGCTAAGCTAGAGCCCGAAGCACGATGAAGTTTGTCGAGAAGAACCACTAGGCCGATTCCGACGTCGCCGAGCGGCTTCGAGCCTCTGCATGACGGTCGCATATACATCGAGAAGATCAACCGGCCGTTGCTTTTTTCCAGTTCAAGCGGAATTCGTGCTGGATACACGGCGCGGCTTGAACCCTTCATCCACGAACGGTTGGCTGTGGCTGCACGAGAGTGACGCCTACGTGAAGTTCACCCGGAACGGCTCCCGCCAAACAGGGCAGCCCGTCATTCCCGGCGCACTTTGCTATAGGCGACGGCTTTGATGCGGGCTCCCCTTACGCTCGCGAAGTTTGGTTGATAGCTCTATGGGGAGCTTGAGCTGCCCAGCGCGCGCGGCCCGCTCCTCGGCCCTCATATGACGTTCCTGCGCTTCGAAAGCATCCAATTGCTCACGGGCAACTCGTTGAAAGGTCTTCTGTTGAACGGACTTGTTGATTTCGGAGGTCATCAATACGCCCCATCGCAATTCTGTCAGACAGCAAAGCAGTACATCAAAAAAAGGGTCGGGTTCCGATTGATTAGAATGTGCGCGCGGTAGTATCGTAGGTTACGCGGGCTCAGCCTAAGATCAGCCTCATCATAATAGTCAGCGGATTTTGTGGACGCAATTGGGGCGCAGTGCGGACGGCAGAGGAGCGCCGCCAATTTCGACCCGGTCAATCCAGTTGTTATCCACCTTTGCGGGTCGGTGTCATTTTTTGCGGTTCATAAGGTCCGCTTGTCGCAGGCGCGATCTCGTGCGACGGATCGTACAGTCCGTCCACCTGTCTACATTAAGGTGGTGCAGCGCGCCTGCATGAGCGATATCGAACCCGAGCAATCTGTTCCGGTGAAAGTGCGCCGTCAGCCCGGCGACTATCGGCTGGCGACCTACCGCTTAGACAAGGTCTATCGGATGCGCTGGGACAACGTCGGTGGCGGCATTCAGCAGCGCTCAGCGATTCACGTCTACGGTTATGTCCTTTGCAACGAGCTGACCTGCGGCAAACTGGCGCATTCATGCCGTCACGGGCCGCCCCCCCACGAGATCAAGGTGTGCATCATCAAGAAGCACAACGAACAGGTCTGGGCGCGCATACTTCAGATCGTTGGGCCGAAGCCGAAGCGCTCGAGTGCATGAAAATTCCCGCTGAATCATCCCTTCGCTGATCCTGACGCGCTACCCGCGCTGAAGCAATTGCTTGTACCCGGCACCTGCAGCCCACTTGGCCTGCGCCAAATGACCGTCGAACGCGCGCCGCGCCCGATCGGGCTCCCGGTCCGGGTCTATGCGCAGGACGAGCTGCGAGACCTCGCGCCAGTCAGTGCCATCTGCCTGCATCGAGCATGCGGATGTATGCAATCGCATGCTGTTCGTCGTAAACCGTGAGCCTTGGGCCATTCGGTGCGAGATCGGCGACCTCGGGATATCGGAGCGGCGGCATGGCACACGGGTCCAACCTGCTGATGAGCCGGATCATCTCCGGGCATTGCGTCAGGGCCGTGACACGGCCAAACATTTGCACCCTAGATCGGCTAGGGAGGGCTGATCCGGCAAAGCCCGAAACGCTAGTGAGAAAAACATTAACTGTTGCGGTTTAGCAACGCCCTTTCCGGCTGACAGAGTTATGTTGTGAGTTTGGCTGGGGGGCCATAACAATGTTTGATGTCTATCTCAACGACAGGCGCGATCTGCTGGTCGTGCGTAAGGGATTTCCGATACCTCTGATTGATGGCGGCGCAGGTCGGTGGCGCAAGAAGAAGGGCGCCGCAAGCGTCAGCCACGAAATCCGTCGCGCGGTTCAAAAGAACGGCTATTACGTGCGGAAGCTAAAGCAGATGAAAGTCGGCAGAGAGCTGCGCCGAGGCTGCGATCTATAGACGCGAGCTTGCAGCTGCCGGTGCGGACCGCAGGACAGGCGGCTTCCGTGGCGTCGAAATCAGCATCGCGGCTGGCGCGGCACGCACTGGTGGCGCACATGGAAGCCGGTTAAAGTACAGCGATGGGCCTGAAGCGATTATTGGCGATCATCGTGACCACCTTGTTCGGGGCGGCCGTGGGTCTTGTGTTCGGGTTTCTGAACTCGGGGCTTGTCGGTGTGAGCAGTGGATTTTACTACTGGATTACCTACCCGAGAGACTCGTGGCACTGGCCGATCCTTGGAGGACTCGTCGGAGGTCTGGCGTCGCTGGCTTTGCATCTTTGGCTCCCGGAAAACGGCGCGGTTTCAAAATGAAATTCATCGCCCCTTCCCAATTCACCAGCCCCGCCACCGCGCACAAGGGCTGCCAACACATTCGAGTCCAGGCGCGAAGAAACAAATGAAGATAGTGTACGGACGCAGGCCTTGGACGCAGAAGGAAGAAAAGCGACTCGCGTCCGTAACCTCTCATCACCGTCGACCTCATGAGGTCGCAGTTAAACTTCAGCGCACCGTGGAGGCTGTTAAAAGACGAGCAAAAAAGCTAGGCTTATCATTTAAGCAGCCGTCGCGCGGCTGAAGTAGCGGTGAACATCCCAAAACGAGCGACGAACGCAGCGAACACGCCTCCCTGTTGAGCCCCCCACTCCTACTAGGTCAAACCCTCCCCTGAACGTGCCGGAGGCCACTGCACAGGATGGTTGACAAGACAAACTCGTTACCAACGGTACCGCAATCAGTCAGAGCCCGGCTTAGTCGCCGACGCGAAAGCGTCTCTAACCGCCGATTTCAACTTTGCCCAACTACAGGATAACGAGCCCTCCATCTTGCAGTGCTTCGTACGGCTGATGATCGGCGGCTTCGAGGGCGGATTTTTGGGGAGCAAGATGATTGGCGCTCCAACCGTAAGCGTGCTTTCGAAACCTGCAACCAATTTCTCAGCCTGCCTTTGCGCCAATTCGGCCGAAAGCGCATCGCTCCGTTCGGAATCAAGGAAGCGCATGTATTCCGAATCGATGTACCTGCGTTCCTCCACAGTCGGATTGGGACCAGCAATGTCGAAAGTCCGGTTCTGCATGAAATCGAAGTAAGTATAGCCGCCCCCCGCTTTTCTGCGACCAGCAAAGCGAGCGCCGCATTCCGTCGCCTGGGCGTTGCGCTCGGCCCCCGATGCATTTTGGGCCCGCTCCGCGCACTCTTCAAAATCTCTGGGAGCGTCTGGAGAAGACGAACGAGAACCTGCCCAGGCGGTTAGGATAGCAAGTGCGGACAACCCAAGAATAGCAGTTGAAAGCCTTTTAACTCCGCCCCCGTTCCATAAGACTGACATGCCGCGAAGTTCCCCAAGATTCGGAATGCAGCGTTCCGCACCGATTCGCTTACTCGATGTGGTGGGCGAGCGACAACCCGCATCATTGCTGATAGCAGCAACTTATCCACACCGCTGTGCATCATTGGGCACGATAAGCTCTGTTGGCTGATTCAACTAGGAATTTCGTTTAGGCGATTACCGATCAAAGCTATCGTCACCGTCGCCTCTCTGGTCGCGATTGCCTGCTCAATGCTCGCCTCAACTTGGCGCGGCGTCCACTGCGTGGCTTTTTTTGAGCGCAGGGTGGTTTACCTCAGCTGCGCTATGAAAGTCATCGAACCGCGCCCTTCCGGCAATACCCACGGCGCCGCCCGCAAGCTGCTCCAACTCGCCAACGCCGTCGGGCCTACAAGACGGTAGGAATTACATCGAGAAGATCAACGGACTATTCCCGCTTGGAGCTGAAGGGCCCGCCAAGCCGAGCACAAGGCCGGGCTGGATCGTGCGAACCGCCAAGTGCTGGCTATGGCCACACGAAGAGTGTGGCACGTTCCACTGAGGCAGCCGCTGCTTGTTTCGGATGAGGACGGGAGGTGCCGGGTTGCCCTACAAACGAATTGGGGCTGTCTTGGCGGCCATGCCCTGCTCGGTGATCCGATAGACAACAGCCGTGCCGTCACCAGCGCGCTCAACCCAGTCTTTTCGGATTAGCGTGTCGAGGGTTTTGGGCGCGTCGGGCAACAACCACGCGCTCACCCAATCCCCCCGACGGAGGTACTGCAGCAGCTGTCGTTCTCGATGATTGGGGACGAGCATGGGTGTTTCACCGTCTTAAGTGATTGATTGCTGTCAGGATCGTCCGAACTTTTTCGGCGATCTGGCTTTCAAGCGCAGGGCTTGCCAAAAGGTGCTGGAGGTCGCTAATGTTGTCGTCGAGCGCCATCGAAATCAGCACGCCCTTCGCTTGAACCGCTGGATCAGTGTCATCTCGAGCGAGCTTACGGGTTAGCAAGTCATATGCGTCTCGCATATCCGCCGCATAAACTGGCCTCCAATCAGAGGCGATTTGGACTTCGTTCGCGCAGTGGGCGATCGCTTCCAGCATTACGGAAGTAAACCTGAGCATGTCCATTCTTGAGCAATCCAATTGTTTCTAACGTCGAGCGCAGTGTTTACGGCTCCTAAGATCATCCATAGACTCAGTCTCGACCTATTCGAATGTAACACCCATTCGAAAATCCCTTTGCCAAACCACGCGGCAGGGCAGTCTCAACCGATCTTCCGGGATCAATAGGGTGAACGCTTTGGCGCGGCGAACTATTTGAGCGAATTCCGAAAGCTCCAGAGCTGCGCCAGTGGCAGAGATATCGCGAACCATGCAGGGATATTTGTCTCCACCGAAATCGATAGTCGCCGGCTTGTTAACGCGGAAGCGATGTGCAACACGATCTTGAACCATGGATGCGCCCTGCGGAAGTTACCAATTCCCCTCTGACTACGCCTCTACCAGCTTGGTCGAAAAGGCATAGCTGCGTCACTCAAAAGAATGTCGAACTGTCAGCTGGCGCCGACGGAAATGAACTAATCAGATCCCATAGCTCAGTGTGATCTCTCAGCTATGCCCAAAACGATCCTTGATCATGCGGATGCTCGTTCAACCAGAGCAGCGCTTCTCGCACTCCCAAACGGAAAAGTCTTTCTTCAGCAGGGGCGGACGAGACATCCTTCGACAGATAAAGGAGGAACCCCCGCTGGTCGCGAAAGAGCGCTTCTCTCGCTTGCCGAAGCACTAAACTGTCCGCGTCGAAAAAAGGAATGGTACGCGCACAGACCATTTTCATTTCGATTTGGTTCACGTCGGCCACCGCTAAAAATGGCTCTGCGAAGACCGTCACACCAAACAAATCGAGTGCGGCCGCTCTCTCACAGTCAAGTCAATGTTGCAGAAGTCGAAACCACCTACGCAATTATCTGATTAGTATCGCGCCCGAGTTGTTAACGGATCGTTATCTTTGGGTGCGAGCGGCAACCACAGCGTCTGAGAATGGCTATCGAAAATCTGCAATGATTTGCCGCCCGCCAAGCGTTCGAGATGGCGTTTCCCCAAAGGTTCGTTTGTACAGACGTGAGAAATCGCCCATACCGGAAGCCGTGTCCAAGCGCAGCGGTTTTCACGGACTTGCTGGCGTTGTAGGCCGCAGTTGCACTGACCACAACCTCATTAGGCGTATGTGGCGGTGAAGATTAACCCCATACAGTCGACACAACATTTTACAGTGTTCGCGGAGACGTTGTCACGTTGGGACATCGCAAGTATGGATCGGTAAGTATCACGGATCACTTCGTCTCGCCGCGCGACAATTTGTGAGTGTCGATGACCGCGACCAGCGCCATAATGCACAGCAAGGAGCCACACAAACTGAAAGAGCAACCGAACTGGCGCGCAATGTGGAAAGATTTCAGGACCAGGCCGCGCACCGTCTGGCCACTAAACCGTACACCCAGGAGCAAGAGCACCAAGGGCTATCGGCGCTCGCAGTTTGAAGACGTTGGCGTAAATATTGCGCGAGCACGGCAACACGGACCACCAAGGAACATAAAGAACTTGCGGTTTACCGGCAACGGCACAAGGTGACCGCACAGTGGGAGTAATGGACAATCGATAACCGTGGTCCCGACGCGCAGTTTTGAGACGCGAGGCACCGGCGGCCACCGCCGCGATTGCATGCAGTTGTTTCGGGGCGCATCCAAACGGTTCACGGCCGATCAGGCCAATCCGGTCGAGTTTCTGGTAGCTAAGAGCAAGCGGCGCTAGTTCCTGTTCTGGAACACCGTGATTCCACGGAATCCCCAGAGTTATCCACAGGCGCTACAGTGGGCCTATATTGAGGGCAAGGGGTCGTGTGAGCGCGACCCCTTGCTCGCCTTCGTTCGGACGCTAGGACGAGCGTCGATCGCGAGCCGTTTGATGGGCTTGATTCGCGCGAACCGAAAGTCGCGAAAGATGCGGCGCACTCAACAGCAATAAGAAGAGCGCTCTATTGGCTTCATAGCTCGCAGCGGATCGGCTGTTTCTAGAACCCGTCATAACAAGCGCGCCTTGGGTCGTACAGACCTCCCAGAACCACCTTCGCCCGCGCGGCCTTAAGAAAATTTCGAAGACCGGAAATCGGTCAGACATGGCATCAGCCCCTTTGGCACCATCACCCCACATTTAAAGTACATCAATAACTTACATCCTGATTGCAAAGAACGTGCAAACGGTACTCTGGCGCTCCTGATGTAATACCCTCTAACAATTAATTTGAAGCCTAAAGCATTTCGGTGCACAGTGCCTCGGGCTGTTGTTCATATTCAAATCGCGATTGGCCCTCTCACCTGGGGCTTACGTCCCCTTTTTCAGGGCCAATGATGTCTGCTTCTGCCAGCAACAAGGTCGCGCTCTTCATTGACGGCGCCAATTGCTACGGGACCGCCAAGGCCCTCGGCTTCGATATCGATTACAGACGCCTGCTGAATGAATTCCAGAGCCGTGGAACGCTGGTACGCGCGTTCTACTACACAGCCATTATCGAGGATCAGGAATATTCGTCTGTTCGTCCCCTATTGGATTGGCTCGACTATAACGGGTTTACGGTCGTTACGAAGGCGAGCAAGGAATACGTCGACGGGACCGGGCATCGCAAGATCAAGGGCAACATGGACGTTGAGTTGGCCATCGACGCGATGGAGCTAGCCGAGCATGTCGATGAGATGGTGCTGTTCTCGGGCGACGGCGACTTTCGCTCGTTAGTGGAAGCGGTGCAGCGCCGAGGCGTCCGCGTTACAGTGGTTTCGACGATAGCCACTCAACCCGCGATGATCGCCGACGAATTGAGACGACAAGCTGATGGCTTCATCGACCTCAAAGAGCTGCAGTCTAAGATCGGACGTGATCTATCGCCGCGCTCGGTAGCGCGCGAGGCTCGGTCTCGAGCACCTTAGCATGGGCAGCAGGTTCGCGCCCCCGATGCTTGCCTGTTAGGACAGCACCGCTGGCTTGTTCTGGATCGTCGGAGCTGCCATCATTGCTAGCATCGGGGATCGTTCGCCCCGACATGCAGGCAACGCATGGACCGCCCCTCAACATGAGGGCTTTGCGTCCTGTGGCTAAGCAGGCTTGGGCTACGTTCGAACACCGCTCGGCGCGGCACACCTCACGCAAACGAACCGCAACGGCACAGGCCGTCGAGGGAAACCTTGGCGGCCTTTGCGTGTGCTGCCTTAACGGCGAGTTCTCTTGATCTTGGCGGTGCGCTTTGGCGCGCCTTGTTTGCTGCGAGATTGCTTGTTGCGCTTCGGCTCGTGCCGCTCGTCTCGGATCGGCTCTGGTTGCGTAGTGACCGGCTGGCTCTGCGTATTGCGGACCGCCTCGGCCAGCATCTCGTGCAGCTGGGCCTTGGTCTTGTTGACCACCTTGTCTCTCATGGATCACCTCCAGCGACCGTTGAGACGACGGTAGCGCGGCAACGGCGCGTCGCAAGGAAGCCTGCAGATTAGGCTTACGGATTAAGTTTAATGGGGGCGGACAAGCTGCTATTTACCTTCAGACTTCGTCGCTTCCCTAGCCAGGCGCTCAGCCTTCAATCGCTCGTAATTTTTGCGGAGGGCTTCCTGCTCTCTTTCGTATTCCGATGCTGCTTTCGGTTTCTTGCCAAACGTCCTTCCAGCCTCTCTGTGCGCGAGGTCGTCCCTATCGCTCATGGATCACCTCCAATTCAGTCTGATCTTCCCCCGAAGAAATGGACGCTGCTAAGCTGCTTTTAGCTTCATCTCGATCGGGCTGATAAAGCCGATGGCTGAGTGACGACGAGTCCGATTGTAGAAGCCCTCGATGTAGGCAAAGAGATCCCGTGTGGCTTCAGCATGTTATTCGGCCTGCAATATTGGCTCTGCCGCAATTTTGGTGCAGCTCCTTAGCCTGGCTTGAAGCGGATCGATTTTCCCGCATCCGTACATTTGACGCCTGACCAGCTTGAGGCGCGTGATCTGACCTTCAGTCTGCCCGTTGGACCAGAGCGAGGTGATTGCGGCCCTCGCCACGATATGTCCGCGAGTCGAAGCAGCGAATGACAGATCCAAAGCCAGGCCAGAACACGTGCATAAGCATCTGCAGGATCGGCACCAGCGCATCCGATGGCATGTTGATGCTGGCGGCGCCGGATATAGCTCAAACAGATATTGCCGAACGGGGTCAACCTAATACCAAAACTCGCAGCACTTTGAACGCGTTTGCATCCGAGAGAACATTGCCTCAATCCAGGAGTTCAAACCTGACGCGAAGCCGATGCGCTATCTCATCGGCTCTCCGCTGAAAACCGATCGCGTCGGAGGGCGCAGCAACAATAGTCGGCTGCCAACCATAGGCGTGGTCCTTGCGAACAGACACTTCCACACCCCTCGCCCCGATCTGGCTGTTGATCATATCGGCGAGCTGTGTCGCACTAACACGTTCCTTACGCATCTGCGAAGCTCCACAAGTAAATAGCGCCCCCGCGCGCGATAAAGCTCGCGAAATGTCAATGATCCATGAAGGGAAATGGTTACTGCCGGGACAGCTCCGGCACCTCCGCGGCTGGGCCGGCAATCGTTCTGCTTACCGCGAGAGCGAGCGTCACATCCTCAATATGATCTGCGCTTCGGTAACAGTCGCCTATAGTAAACCAACCCTTAACCTGCGTTGGTTACGTTTGGCGCCGTCCGGGGGCTAATTACTTGCTCAACATGGGAGCAAAATATGCCGGTCGAGATGCTTACTTACGCAGAGCTTGGTGAAAGGCTGAAGGTTTCGCCAGAAGCGGCAAGAGCCTTGGTGAAGCGACATCGGTTCCCTCGCACCCGCGCGAATGACGGCAAGACCTTGGTGCAAATTGATCTGACCGAAATCAACCATACTCCAGTTGCACGCGCATCCCAGACCCCCTCCGCCGATGACCAGGTGGTCACCGCTCTAAGGGAGCACATCGTCACCTTGCAGGCAGACCTCTTAGAAATGAAGGCACTCGCCGGCAGCCACCGGGCTGACTTCGAGAAGGAATGCGGCCGGACCAACAAGTTACTGTCTGAGCTACTCAAGGCCAATGTGGACACGTTGGCAGCCCGAGAGAAGGCCGCGCAACTTGAAGGGACGCTGATGGTCTTGAGCCAGCCCTGGTGGCGGAGGCTCACTGAGGTCTTCTCTCGTGGCCCGGGAGAAGCCGCTCAGCCGAAGTTAGTACCCGCCGAGTGAAGCGCTGAGGCGCAGGCGCGCTTGCACGATTGCGGGTTCTATCGCGCTTCATTGTGGTTGTGAAATAGAGCGCGCGGCGTGCCCAGGAGGCCGGGGCCTCCGAGCGGAACCGTGAGCTCTGCAATCGGGCGTGGAGCTAGTAGCCTGTCTGACACGATGAGGCCAAGCCTTGCATGCCTCGATAAGTTGTTGCAGGCTTCGCAGTGCGCCAAGGCGTTACCTCTTGAATGGTGTTGACTTTGGCTTTTTCAAAAGTCATTGCTGGAGTTGCGTATGGAGCTATCGCTGAAAGTTGGTGACGGCGGGAATCGGAAAGGCGGCATATCGTGGGGGTGCTTGACGCCTCCACTTCTCCACCGAAGGAGCGATATGCCGTGTCCAAAGATAACATCATC
>Ga0070741_10004635_pt1 | contig 31842 bp, 28 predicted proteins | sample Coa_R1_4_FD_66440 | JGI IMG/M metagenome (GOLD analysis project Ga0070741, IMG submission 66440) | Surface soil microbial communities from Centralia Pennsylvania, which are recovering from an underground coalmine fire - Coalmine... | ecosystem: Environmental > Terrestrial > Soil > Unclassified ... | reverse complement strand
CAACGGCCAGTTCAAGCCGAACCAGCATCTCGGCTTCGAGTTCGCCGCCTGGTACTGGCACTTCGTCGACGTGGTGTGGCTGTTCCTGTTCGCCTGCATCTACGTCTGGGGCGGCGGCGCCCACGCCGGGTAATCGCGCCGCGCGCTTGTGCGCCGCCGTGCGGCGCACGATATGCGGCCGATGCAAGGGCCGATGACCGCGCTGCGGGATGATTTCATGGCCGGGCAGCGGCGGTTCGGCCGGGCCGGCGCGCCGTGAGCCGTAGCGCGAAGCCGGCTCGCAAGCCCGGACGCAAGACTACCCGTACTTGGCGCAGTCTCGTCATTCCGGCGATGCTCACGTTTGCGCTGCTCATCGGGCTCGGCACGTGGCAGCTGCAGCGCAAGACCTGGAAAGAAGGGCTGATCGCGGCGCTCACGACGCAGCTTGCGGCGCCGCCGGTCGCGTTGCCGGCCGCCTCGACCTGGCCGCACCTTGATGAGAACGCGCTGCAATACCACCGCGTCACCTTCACGGCGCAGTTCGACAACGAAAAGGAAGCGCTGGTCTACGCCATCCCCTCGGCGTTCCGCCCGGACGTGCAGGATGCGGGCCCCGGCTATTGGGTGTTCACGCCGGCCCGGCTCCCCGACGGCAGCGTCGTCATGGTCAATCGCGGCTTCGTTCCCGAGGGCCGGCAAGATGCCAGATCGCGTGCGCAGGGCGAGATCGCCGGGCCGGTGACCGTGGTGGGCGCGCTGCGCTGGCCCGATGCCCGGCACTGGTTCACGCCCGCCGACGACCCGGCGCACAATCTGTGGCTCTCGCGCGATCCCGCCGCGATCGCGGCCGCCAAAGGGCTTGGTCCGGTGGCGCCGTTCTATGTCGAGCAGGAAAGCCCGACCCCGACCGGCGGCTTGCCGCAGCCCGGCAGGCTCGTCGTCAGCCTGCCCGACAACCACCTGCAATATGCCCTGACCTGGTATGGCCTGGCCCTGGTTTTGGCCGGCACCTTCATCTCCTGGGCGTTCGCCAGCCGCCGCGAGAAGTCCGGCGGCCCCGGCAACGCAGGGCCACGAACCGGCGTTTCTCCTTCCTTGTGAAGGCCCCCGATTTCCGCTTATGTGGGTCCGCAAGCCGCTTCGCGTCGATCGCGGGGTCTGGCGGAACTGTTGAAAGATCAATGGGTTAAGCGCAGGCACCCGGGGTTTTCCGGCGGCCGCGAAAGGATACCGGTGCGTCACGTATCGACCAGGGGCGAGGCCCCGCCGCTCGGCTTTGCCGAGGCGATGCTCGCGGGTCTCGCCCGCGACGGCGGCCTTTATGTGCCGCAAACCTGGCCGCGCCTCGCGCCGCAGGACATCGTTGCCTTCGCCGGCCGGCCGTACGCCGAAGTCGCCGTCGAGATCATCCGCCGCTTTACCGGGGACAGCATCAGCGACGCCGACCTCGCCCGCATGGCGCGCGAGGCCTATGGCGGCTTCCGCCATCCGGCCGTCGTGCCGTTGAGCCAGCTCGACGTGAACACGTTTGCGCTGGAGCTGTTTCACGGCCCGACCCTGGCGTTCAAGGACGTGGCGATGCAGCTGTTGGCGCGGCTGATGGATCACGTGCTGGCATCGCACGGCGAACGCCGCACCATCGTGGTGGCAACCTCGGGCGATACCGGCGGCGCGGCCGTCGAAGCGTTCCGCGACCGCGAGCGCGTCGATCTCATTGTGCTGTTTCCGCAAGGCCGCATCTCCGACGTGCAGCGCCGCATGATGACGACCGTGCCGGCCGGCAATGTCAGCGCCGTCGCCATCGAAGGCACGTTCGACGACTGCCAGGCGCTGGTCAAAGCGATGTTCAATCACGCCGCCTTTCGCGACCGCGTGCATCTGTCCGGCGTCAATTCGATCAACTGGGCGCGCATCGTGGCGCAGGCGGTCTATTACTTCACCGCCGCGGTGTCGCTCGGCGCGCCGTACCGCAAGGTCGCCTTCACGGTACCGACCGGCAATTTCGGCGACGTCTATGCGGGTTACGTGGCGCAGCGCATGGGGCTGCCGATCGACCGGCTGGTGATTGCTACCAACGTCAACGACATTCTCGCCCGCACCTTGGCGACCGGCACCTACGAGCTGCGCGACGTGGTGGCGACCACGTCGCCGTCCATGGACATCCAGGTGTCGTCGAACTTCGAGCGGCTCTTGTTCGACGCCTACGAGCGCGACGGCCACGCGGTCGCTGCGCTGATGGGCTCGCTCGCGCAATCGCGCCGCTTCGCGCTGTCGGCCCCCGCGCTGACGCAGATCCGCGCGCTGTTCGCCGCCGGCCGCGCCGACGAGGCGGAAGTCGCCGCGACCATCCGCACGGTGCGGCGCGAGACCGGCAATTTCGTCGATCCGCACACCGCCGTCGGCGTCGCGGTGGCGGAAAAAGAGCCGCGCGACCCGGCGGTGCCCATGGTGGTGCTGTCGACCGCGCATGCGGCCAAATTTCCCGATGCGGTGGAGGCGGCGTGCGGCGTGCGGCCGCCGCTGCCGGAATGGCTTTCGGATCTCGGTAACCGGCCGGAGCGCGTCACCGCGCTGCCGGCCGACCAGTCAGCGGTCGAGCGTTTCGTCCTTGCGACGAGCCGTGCCGCGCAGGAAGGAGCGGCAGCATGAGCGTTGCGGTCACGCGGTTGAAGTCCGGCATCCATGTGGTGACGGACACCATGGCGCATCTGGAAACGGCGTCGCTCGGCATCTGGGCCAATACCGGCAGCCGCAACGAGCGCCGCGACGAACACGGCATCTCGCACCTGCTCGAGCACATGGCGTTCAAAGGTACGCGGCGGCGCACCGCCCGGCAGATCGCCGAGGAGATCGAAGCGGTCGGCGGCGACCTCAATGCCGCGACCGGCACCGAAAACACCGCGTACTATGCCCGCGTGCTGAGAAACGACGTGCCGCTCGCGCTGGATGTCTTGTCCGATATTCTCTCCGAGCCTGCATTCGACACCGAAGAGCTGCTGCGCGAGCAGAACGTCATCGTGCAGGAGATCGGCGCCGTGGCCGACACGCCCGACGACCTCGTGTTCGAGCACCTGCAGGCCGTGTCGTTTCCGGACCAGCCGCTCGGCCGGTCGATCCTCGGCACCTCCCAGACCGTGCGTTCGTTCGATGGCTCCAGGCTGCGCGACTATCTCGGCCGGCACTATCGGGCCCCCGAGATGGTGGTTGCCGCCGCGGGCGCCGTGGACCATGAGGCCGTGGTCGCCGAGGTGGAAAAGCGATTCGCGTCCTTCAACGGGCCCGCGGGGCACCGGCCGGAGCCGGCGCAATTCGGCGGCGGCACCCATGTCGAGAAGCGCGAGCTCGAACAGGTGCACATCGCGCTGGCGCTGCCCGGCATACCGCAGACCGATCCGGCGCTTTACTCCATGCAGACGTTCACCAACGTGCTCGGCGGCGGCATGTCATCGCGGCTGTTTCAGGAAGCCCGCGAGAAGCGCGGCCTGTGCTACTCGATCTATGCGTTTCACGCGGCGTATACGGACATCGGCATGTTCGGCCTCTATGCCGGGACCGATGCGGCCGACACCTCGGAACTGATGCGGCTCATCGTCGAGCAAATCGCCAACACCGCCGAAACGCTGTCGGACGCCGAGATCGCCCGCGCCAAGGCGCAGATGAAGGCCGGCCTGCTGATGGCGCTGGAAAGCTCCGGCGAGCGCATCGGCCAATTGGCGCGGCAGCTGATCGTGTTCGGCCGGCCGATGTCGACCGACGAGCTGGTTGCCAAGGTCGACGCGGTGACGGTCGAGAGCGCCCGCGCCGCCGGCCGCCGGCTGCTCGCCAGCGGCAAGCAGGCCATCGCCGTGCTCGGCCTCGGCTCCGGACTTGAAAGCGCCGCGGCGATTGCCGAGACTCTCACGCGCCGCGCCGCGTGATACAAAGGCTGGGGGTCGAAGGTCGGCGCTTCGCGTAGCGGCGGGGCGCACTGAGCCAGGCCTTCATCGAACCAGGTCGATGGCGTTCTTCCGCACCATCAATTTTTCCGAGCCGCTGGCTTCCATCCCGGGCGATGGCGTCACGCTGCGCACCCCGCAGATGATCGACTACGCCGAATGGGCGGCACTGCGCGAGGCGAGCCGCGACTTTCTCATGCCGTGGGAGCCGACCTGGCCGGTCGACGACCTCACGCGGGGCGCGTTTCGGCGCCGGGTCCGCCGCTATGTCGAAGATTTGCGGACCGATCAGGGCTACGCCTTCCTGATCCTGCGCAACAGCGACAACGCCCTGGTCGGCGGCTTGACGCTCGCCAACATCCGCCGCGGCGTCGCCCAGGCCGGCAGCCTCGGCTACTGGATGGGGCTGCCGTTCGTGCGCCACGGTTACATGGCGGCGGCAGTGCGCGCGGTCATTCCGTTCGCCTTCACGACGCTGCGTCTGCACCGGCTGGAAGCGGCCTGCATTCCCACCAACGCGGCGTCGATCCGGCTTCTCGAAAAGACCGGCTTTGTCCGCGAGGGCTACGCGCGGGAATATTTGTGCATCAATGGCATCTGGCAGGATCACCTGCTTTTTGCGCGCTTGCAGGAGGCGGCCAAGACTTGATGACAAGGCCAAGAGTTGATGACAAGGCCAAGACTTGATGACAAGGCCAAGACTTGATGACAAGGCTTGACCCGCCGCGGCCGGGCGTCGCGGCGCAGACCATGCCTTGGGTTGGCCACCGTTACCTTGCTATGATGCCGCGTTTATGGGGGGTCGCCGGCCGGTGCGGCTGATGGGGCGATGAGCTTGGGGATGCCGGGAAATCAGCTTTCGCGACGTTGCTGCGGCCGGGCGGCGCCCGCCGGGGCGCTCGTCTTCGCGCTCGCGGTCTCGGGCTGCAGCGGCGGCAGCCTGTTCAACAGCACCGCGGCGCCCGCGCCAGCGCCTGCGGCCGCGTCGTCGTCTTCGGGCCCGGGATGGCTCAGAGGCGAGATCGGCGACTTCTTCTCCGCATCCTCCGACAAGGCGCCACAACCGGTCGCCGGCGCCACGCCGGATGTCGAGTGCCCGTACATCGAAATCCGCCAAGGCGCCTCGACCTTGACGATCAACGGCGCCGGCGACAATGCGGCCATGTCGCTGAAGTATCAGGGCACGTTCGCGCGCGCGGCGCGGCAATGCTCGGTCGCTGGCGGGCAGATGACCATGAAGGTCGGCGTCGAGGGCCGCATCATTCTCGGGCCGGCCGGAGGCCCCGGCCAGGTCGACGTGCCGTTGCGCATCGCCGTGGTCGACCAGTCGCCCGCCGGCATGAAGCCGATCGTCACCAAATTGATCCACATCCCGGTCGCCATCCAGTCGGCGTCCGATACCCCGACGTTCGCGCATGTCGAAGACGACCTGACGTTTCCGATGCCTTCGGCAGCCGCGCTCGAACACTACATCGTCTATATCGGTTTCGATCCGCTGGCGGCGCAGAATCAAGAAAAGCACGTAAAGCCGAAGCCCAAACCGAAACGCCGAGCCACGCCCGGCACCGGCTGAAGCTTCAGTTGGAGCGCACGAGGCGCGCCCTGAACGCAATCGGTGGAATAACCGACGTTGCGCGAACCTTCGCAATTGGGCGAAAGTGACCCATTACGACATTTCCGCCCGCTCATTTGCTGTGCTGCACAAGTTTAAACTGGCTGCGAATGCCTGCGGGGGTTCGGGCGGAATCCGCCTGCGCGATCCCGCAAACGCGCCTCAGCTGCTGACCGCCCTCATCGTCGGGCGCAGCGCGGCTCTTTTAGCTGGCAAGCGATTTCGGTGTTGGAGCACGCAACTTTATTATCAGGCTGACGCTGACATACTTGGCAGCCGTCAGTCCATTCGACACAGGCTGGGTCAGGAGGTGCGAGGCTGTTTGCTGCGGGAACTTGCGGCGCAGCTTGAGCCGGCATCGGGAGGGGGGCGGCAGGCGCGAAGCCCGGCGCACTCGATTGAGACGCTTGAGTGCGCTTGAGCAGAAACGCATTCGGCTTATCGGCAGCAAGCTGCGCTTGCCACTCGCCGCAGCCGATATAGCCGGACAAGTTCGGTTGGACATTTTTCGAGCTTTCAAGGGCCGGCCGACCGCGTATCGACACAACCACGTCCGAGCCCCCGACCACCGGCGTCAATTCGAGCGTGGCCGGCATCTCGCTCGTCGCGACGTCCTTGGAACTCAGGCGCTTCGTGGCCTGGCCCTGCGCGGCAGCTTCATCGACGGTCACCTGCACTGCAGAGTTTGCCTTTTCGACCAAGACAAAGATTTTCGTGCCAGTGGGACAGGACAGTTCGATGGCCGGCGTGGACGACTCCTGCGGGGACGGCTCCGGCGGCGCGGGACGGTGACCATGGCGTTGCGCGTCGGCGGCCGGCTGGTGGCGATCCGACCTTCGACTGACAGGCGGTGTTGGGCCGGAGCAGCGAACGCATTTACAACAGCCGGGTGCGCACGAACTAATGAACCCCGGACCGCAACCGCAATAGCCGGTTGTGCCCGTACAGCTCGCGAGCGTGGCCATCGGAGTCATGTTCGTGAGCGCACGGAGCGGCAGATCTCCGAGCTGGGCGCTCGCCGGCTTCGCAATGAGCACAGCCATCACCGCCGCGGCCACAATGAGCGTAAGCCTTCGCATCAGATCGTTATCCTGTTTGCGAACTGCAGAATTGAGCAAGGCTTGCGAACAGCGCACCAGACCTCGCGCGCTGTCGCTATCGACTGGGTCGGATCAAGGTCGGAATTTTTTGTCCTTCAGCCTCCCACGCCCGCCACGTCTGCAAGCGCAGCCCCAGCCGGTCGTAGTAAACACGCAGGTAGCCGTCTTTGCCGCGGACCACAGCCTCCGGCATGATTGTTTCGACCTCCTGGGCCATGACGCCGACGTAGATATTGTTGCTGCCGTTGTAACTGAAACGGTAGAGACCAAGACCGTTGTCGAGCCGCCCCAACAGGGCGACGTCATGCTTCAATCGGATGTCGGATCGACGGGCGTGGCGCATGCCGCCGTGCGATGCGGATCTGCGAGCCGTGTTCCTGTGGGCGCGCGCGCGATAGCCGCGATAGGCGCCATGGAAGCCACGGTAGTTGCGGCGGGATGAGTTGACGGTCCCGCTGTTGGTCGAGTTGGGCTGCGGGCTCGCGAGGCTGAGCCGCGGCATGTTTTGCGTACCGTTTCCCGGAAATGCCGGCGCGTGGATGAACTTGCTCGGCTTGTTGACAGGTTGACCCAGCGACGAGGAGCCGCTGCCGGTATTCGTCCCAGGAGACGCGGGGATAAAGGTGCTCGACTTGTTTCCTGCTGGTTGGCCCATGGCCGGGGAAATACCGCCACCACCAGCGCCGCCACTGCCGCCACCGGCTCCCGGCATGACGGCGGGGCCGCCGCTGCCCAGTTGAATACCCTTGCCGCTTCCGCCGGCGCCAGGCGCATACGGGCCCCTGGGTCCGCCCGGGTGCACGGGGTTGAGGCCGCCGCTGCCGGGACCCCCGGTGCCACCGGCTCCCGATACGACCGGGCCGCCGGGTCCGCCTGGGTACACGGGGTTGATGCCGCCGCTACCAGGACGGCCGGTGCCACCGGCCCCCGATACGGCCGGGCCGCCGGGTCCGCCTGGATACACGGGGTTGAGGCCGCCACTACCGGGACTGCCGGTGCCGCCGGCTCCCGACGCGACCGGGCCGCTAGGTCCGCCTGGATACACGGGGTTGAGGCCGCCGCTACCGGGACCGCCGGTGCCACCGGCTCCCGATGCGACCGGGCCGCTGGGTCCGCCTGGATACACGGGGTTGAGGCCGGGTTGAGGCCGCCACTACCGGGACCGCCGGTGCCGCCGGCTCCCGATGCGACCGGGCCACCGCCGGCGCCATCGCCCCTCGGTGTGAACGCGCCGATTTTTGGCGGCGGTTTCAGATTTGTAATATCACCGACACCTGTGTTGTACGAAAGCGGCCGGGGCGACGGCGCGTAGCCGCGCGTGTTCATGACTCCCACCTGCGCCGTGGCAGTAAAGACGCAAGTCCCGGCTGCGTGCGCCTCAGGAGTGCACTCGTTGCCCATGTCGTCGATAATGGGTTTCTGATGCTTGGCTTGGCATGCGTCGACAACGGCTTCCATCGTTTCTTTTTGATTTTCTATTTCAGAATTGGCCTGCTCAAGCGTGAGTGCATTTAGATCGCTCCCTACGCGGTCGTAAACTCTTATGCACCAGTCATAGTATTGACCGTTCTTCCACCACCCTAGCGGCTGACCTTTGAAGCAAGCATCACCCTCATAATTATAGACCCAATTGCCGATCATCCTCGCTTTCGTGGAGAAATTCCAACAGGTGTTTCTAACCTGCTCGGGATGCGCATAAATCGCGGGGCACGATCCCTCCAACTGCTCCTCGAGGGCCGCTTCGAGCACGTCGGCGCTCAGCGGCGGGATCGGCATGTAGCGGCCGCCGAAGGTTGCCTTGGTACCCGGATCGCCGGGGAAAATCTGGAGACACGCCTTGAACCGATCCTTCGGGTCATCCGACCAGGCCAGTGTTGAGTAATCGGGCCCGCCACGACTGTGGTCGTTGGTGCAGTGATATATATTCTTGTTGCTGATGCGATCCTCGCTGGCTTTTCGGAATGGCGTCACGCCCGGCGGCGTGTTCGTGCCGGTGCAGTAGCCGCAGCTGCGCGTCATCGCGTTTCGCTTGGCTTCCTCCCACTGGAGGAAGGCCCAATCCATCGTTCCGTTGATGAATCCCTGGTAGCAGAAGTTGTAATGAGCGGTGTAATCGGTGCTCGTGGTGCCGCTGTCGGGATAACAGCCCAGTCCCGTCACGTATTGCGCGGCCTTTTGCGCACGGCTTGCATAGATCGTGCATTGCTGCATGAGGGCCTCATTTTCCGAGTCACTGAGCGCGGCCGCGGGCTGATTCAATCCGAGACAAAGCAGAAATGCGATCAACGCAGTCGCAGAATGAAATTTCGAGTACTGCATGCAGTCCTCCCAGTTTCGACGTGGGGTCGCCCTTGGACCGGTACAGAATGTGGGGGCGCTTAACGCCGCGCCCGGAATCCTCGTCTGCAACACGGCCGGCCTCCGTGCGCGAGCGCGAGGCGTTCTTCGCCTTGTGGATTTAGCGCCAGGAGCCGAGCCTGCGGCAGGCTGCCACGCCCCAGGGGTCTATGGCAAATCAAGAAAGCCGCGCCGAAAGAGCACTTACAAATTCATAGGGGACCACAGGAGCCGGAAAGGGATCAGGACATGCGGCCCGCGGAACGAATCACACGGCTCCGCGCCATGTCCGCTAATGGCGGATTGTGTTCGTTTTGCACCGACGATCAAAAATTCTATGCGCCGCAGGCGCGTCTTTCGTGCAAAGGATGTGAAGTCGATCCTATTCGGGCATCGACACCCCACATTGGCACTACACGTCGATCGGCAATCGGTCGAACAACCAAAAAAGCCATCAGCGGCTGGTCCGGTGCGTTACCGGATCAGCCGGGCGGAATCTCGGTCATTGCGCTCCGAATGCAATTACCGGATGCAGACCAACGTTCCGTTGGGCCTACGAACGGCAGGATGACCCGTATGTCTCAGGCACCAAGCTTGATTTTGACCGCCCCATATACATCTGCCAGTCACACTACTCCGATGACCGTTCGGACCGCAGCCGCCTAGCGCGAAAGCGGGAGTAACCGCCGAGGATACGGCGACGAAAAGAATGGCGATTCCAAGTAACTTCTTCATGCAGCCCCTCCGTTCACATGCACTAATTGAGCTGAATCTCAGCAAATAGTGTTCAGCCCCTACGGCAATCAGCGCTTCGATCTTAGGCTCCGATACGCTGAACCTGGCATGAACGCAGCCTTAGTCGGCGGGCCCGTACCCGCGGACGACGTTATTTGCTGCGACGCAAAAAAGGATGCGATTGGCACGTTTCGTCATTTGCTGCCACGCAGCGGCATGTCTGCGATTGGGGAGTAGCGACAATTCGGAAGGGGCTGAGGCCGAACGATCAATTGAACCGGCTGCGCACGTCCTCGATGCCGCGCGCCAACAAATCCTCGGCGACCTGGCCCTTGGCGGCGGTGGCGAGGATTTTCTCCGCCGCTGCAACCGCCGCGTCGGCGGCGGCGGCGCGCACGTCGGCGAGCGCCTGGGCTTCGGCCTGGGCGATCTTGTTCTCCGCCATCTTGGTGCGGCGGGCGACGAAATCTTCCATGCGCAGCTTGGCCTCGGTGGCGTGACGCTCGGCCTCGGCCTTGGCGCTGGCGATGATCGCTTCGGCCTCGCGCTCGGCCTCATGGCCCTTGCGCTCGAATTCGGCCAGCAGCGCCTCGGCTTCACGGCGCAGCCGCGCCGCCTCGTCGAGCTCGCCCCTGATCCGCTCCTGCCGTGCGTCGACCGAGCTCACGAGCTTGCGATGCGCGCCCAGATAGGCGAGCAGGCAGAGAAACAGAAGAAAGCCGATGGCGACCCAGCCTTCAGTCGTGGGCATGCCGTTACCTCAACGTTTGGTGCTTTGCTGCACCGCCGCGGCCACTTCGTGGACCGCCGGCGCTTTGCCGATCAGCCGTTCGACGATCGCGGAAGCGGTGTCGGTCGCGATGGTGCCGACGTTCGCCATCGCGCTCTCGCGTTTTGTCGCAATCGATTTGTCGGCCGCCGCCAAGCGCTCGTGCAGCTCCGCCTCGAGACGCTTGTTGGTCTCTTCGGCCGCCGCCGCTTCGCGCTCGCGCGTCTCGTTGGCGATGCCCTGGGCGCGGCCACGCGCATCGGCGAGCGATTTCTCGTAAGCCGCATGCGCGGCGTCCGAGCGTTCCTTGAGCCGCTGCGCCGCCGCGATATCGTCGCCGATGCGCTTCGAGCGGTCGGCCAGAATCGAGCCGATCCGCGGCAGCGCGATCTTCGCCATCAGCACGTAGAGCAAGATGAACGTCAGCCCCAGCCAGACGAGCTGGGAAGGAAAGTGCTGCGTCTCGAACGGCGGAAATCCGGGGTGCCCGGCGTGGCCTTCGGTATTGGCGGACGTTTCGGCCATGATGGCGCGGCTAGATTCCGAACAGCAGCAGGAGCGCGATCAGCAGCGAGAAGATGCCGAGCGCCTCGGTGATGGCGAACCCGAAGATCAGGTTGCCGAACTGGCCTTGCGCCGCCGAAGGATTGCGCAGCGCGGCGGCCAGATAATTGCCGAAGATGATGCCCACGCCGACGCCGGCGCCGCCCATGCCGATGCAGGCAATGCCGGCTCCAATGTATTTTGCGGCGGTCGGATCCATGAGAAAGCTCCTTTGTCGATAGACGGGGCCTCAATGGCCCGGGTGAATCGCATCGTTGAGATAGATGCAGGTGAGGATGGCAAACACGTAGGCCTGCAGCACCGCGACCAGCAATTCCAGGGCGCAGAGCAGCACGACCATGATCAGCGGCAGGGCGGCGCCGAACCAGCCGATCACGCCCCAGCCGGCCAACATGATGACGAAGCCGGCGAACACCTGAAGCGTGATGTGACCGGCCAGCATGTTGGCGAACAAGCGGACGCTGTGCGAGATCGGCCGCGACACGAATGACAGGACCTCGATGGCGACGATCGCCGGCAGGATGTAGACCGGCACGCCCTTGGGCACGAACAGGTTGAGGAAATGAAAGCCGTGCCGCCAGAAGCCGTAGCCGACGACGATGAAGAACACGGTGAAGGCCAGCGCCACGGTGATGATGATCTGGCTCGTCACCGTGAACGAATACGGGATCAAGCCGATCACGTTGGCGAACAGCACGAACATGAACAGCGTGAAGACGAAGGGAAAGAACTTCATGCCCTCGGTGCCGGCCGAGCTGCGCACCGTGTTGGCGACGAACTCGTAGCTCATCTCGGCGATCGACTGCAGCCGGCCGGGGATCACCGCGCGGCGCGAGGTGGCGCCGATGAACAGCGCCGACACCAGAATCACGATGATGAACATGTAGAGCGCCGAGTTGGTGAAGGCGATCTGATGACCGCCCACGTTCCACACGGGGGACAGGTTGTGAATCTCGAACTGCTCGACGGGATTGATCTGCATGGGTCTCGTCGCATCCGGCGGCGCTGCGCCGCGTTTAGCTATCCCGTTTTTTGGCGGCGCCGCCGTCAAGCGGACCGCCCGGCACGACCCCCGCGGAGCGCATCACATTGAGCACGCCTGCGGCAAAGCCGAGCAGAACAAAGGCGATGAGCCCCCAGGGCGCAATGCCGAGCCAGCGGTCGATGAGCCAGCCAATGCCGCCACCGACCAACACGCCTGCAACGAGTTCGCTCGAGAGCCGGAAGCCTCTGGCGTAGCCGGATGCAGTCGTCGCCCGATCCTCACCGGCACCATCGGCCGGCCGGCCCGGCTGATCGCGGGCAAGCCGTTCGCTGAGCCGCTGAAGTCTCGCGGAGAGCGCGGCCTCATCGGTATGCGCGTTGCCGCCGTCGCCATCCTCGCGCGCGTTGTCGCTCATGCGCTCGACACTCGCGGCTCGGCGGCGTTGCGGCACGCCCGCCCCCTTGAAGCCGCGCGGACCATACTGACGGGCATATGGTGAGTCAAGAAAGGCCAGCTCGCTCTCAACATCTTGAAATCGCGACAGATATGGGCTCCGTTCCGGGCGCCGCCAAGGCCCGCGGACAGCCCTTTTCGCGCCGTTGCGCGGGGCTTCCGCTGCAGCGAGTCGCCAGCGCTTCTCTGCAGCGAACTGCCGAACCCGCCAAGCCTGCGTGCCGGGCCACATGACCTGTCGGTCCTCTCGCCGAACGCCCATCTGCTATGGATGCGCGAACGTGGAACTGCCGCGGCGCCGCGCCGTTTCGTGCCTGATATTTTGGCTCAACGCGCAGCGGCAAGACACGGTTCGCTCGGACGCTGGACATGATCGGCGAGGTCGCCGCGCTACCCATTGGTATACCTATGCTTGCCGCCGCGATCCGGGCTGCGGCGGCAGCTGGCGAGGACGCTGCGTCATGACCTCATTGTCCGCCATCCGCACCGCGCGCGCCGATACGATCGCGAGCGCCACGCTCACCGTGCCGACCAGCGGCGAGGGCTTTTTCGAGATCACCCGCGAACTCGCCGGCTTTCTGAAAGGGACAAAAGCGCGCGACGGCATGCTGTTGTTGTTTGTGCGGCACACGTCGGCGTCGCTGGTCATTCAGGAGAACGCCGATCCGGACGTGCGCGTCGACCTCGTCACCGCGCTCGACCGCCTGGCTCCGGCCGACGCCGGCTGGGTGCACGATGCCGAAGGCCCCGACGACATGCCGGCGCACGTCAAAGCCATGCTGGATGGCGTATCGCTGCATGTGCCGGTCGCCGACGGTGCGCTCCGGCTCGGCACCTGGCAGGGCGTCTATGTGGCCGAACATCGCCGCGCCCCGCACCGGCGCGAGGTGGTGCTGCAGTTCGTCGGCTCGTGCGGCCGCGATTGAGCAAATCGATGCCGGGCGCGTGCGGTGGACCTGATCGGACCGGCGGCGGTACAATGTGTCGTTGCCTGCCGGCATGTGGAACGCCCCTTGAGCGAAGCCCAATCCCATCGCCTGGTGATTGCCGACGATCATCCGCTGTTTCGCGGCGCGCTACGCGAGGCGGTGTCGGGGCTGTTCGCGCGCGCGGAAATCGGCGAGGCCGGCACGTTCGAGGAGATGACTGCGCTGCTCGAGCGCGGCGGCGATGTCGATCTCATTCTGCTCGACCTGCGCATGCCGGGGGCGCGCGGTTTTTCCGGCCTGATGTACCTGCGCGCGCAATATCCTGCCGTGCCGACCGTCGTCGTCTCCGCCAACGACGACCCGGCGGTGATCCGCCGCTGCATGGAGTTCGGCGCCTCGGGCTTCATTCCGAAAACGCTCGGCGCCGAGGCGCTGCGGGCGGCGATCGCGGCGGTGCTGCGCGGCGAAATGTGGACGCCGCCCGACGTCGATCTGACGCGCGATTCAGATGCCGAGAGCGCGGCCATGATCGCGCGGCTGTCGTCGCTGACGCCGCAGCAGGTCCGCGTGCTGATGATGCTGTCGGGCGGGCTGCTCAACAAACAGATCGCCTACGAGCTCGGCGTCTCGGAGGCGACCGTCAAGGCACACGTCTCCGCCATCCTGCAAAAGCTCGGCGTCGACAGCCGCACCCAGGCGGTGATCGCCGCCGGCCGCATCGAAGCCGGCCAGTGGCCGCAGGCGCTGCGCTAAGGCGTATGCTCATAAATCTGCCATGTCGGCTTTTGCCTCAATAGCCGCCGTCGGAACGGAGATGGTGGTCGGTCGAAACGTGCCACAAGCTGCCGTGAGCGGTTGCAGCATCAAAGCAAAGACCACATGCCATCGAGACTGCCGAGGCGCCTGCATCTTCCGACCATCCGTCGATGAAAATGTCAAAGCGCAGGCATCGGAAAGGTTCGGTCGCATCCAACAGACACATGGAGTCCGGTGAAATCTGCGTCACTCTGGGTGGATGTTCGCCGCTGCCATCAGCTTTCGCCATTTTTTAAGGTCGACGCCGATCCTTTGCGACAGTTCTGGACCGGGAATCCAAGTCGCTTCGAGTCCGAGTGACAACAACTTGTGCTGCAGTTCTGGATCGGCATAAATCTTCTTGAATTCGGCCGCGAGCTTGTCGCACACAGCAGGAGGCGTGTGGGCCGGCGCGAGCAGCCCGAACCATTGCGTCATCACGAGACCCGGGTAGCTCGCGGAAAGCGGTACCACTTCCGGCAAGCGCTGTGACGGTTTTGATCCGGCAACGCCAAGCGCGTTGACCTTTCCCGCCTCGATAAACGGCAGCGCCTGCGCGATCGGACCACAGAACATAGTCGCGTCTCCGGCCAGCACCGCGTTCATCGCCGGGCCGGCGCCCTTATAGGGCACGTGAATCATATCAATGCCGGCCGCATGCTTGATCATCTCGCCACAGAAATGCGCCGGCGAACCGAGGCCTGCCGAAGAAAACGTCAGCACACCCGGCTTGGCTTTGGCCGCAGCCACCAGTTCGGCCAAGGTGCGAATCCCGGTCGAGGCGTTGACAACTAGAACGTTGTTGCTTTCGACGACGCCGGCAATGGGAATCAAATCGCGTTGCGGATCATAGGGCACCTTGAGCACATTGGGTGCCATGGTGATTGGCAGGTCCACCGTAAACAAAAGCGTGTAGCCATCCGCCGCCGCCTGCACGACCGTCTGCGTCCCGATAGACCCGGTAGCACCGGGACGATTCTCGACGAGTGCGGGCTCATTCCAATCCTGCGAGATTTTCGTTGCGTAGAGCCTCATGACGAGGTCGGTCGGGCCGGATGGACCCGGCACTATGAAATGAATGGCCCGCGAGGGGTACGCCTGCGCAATCGTCGGCGAGGGTCCAGCAAAGGCCAAGCCCGCGGCGGTTCCGACCATCGCGATGCTGGCAAGGAACGTACGCTTGCTGATCATGGTCTCCTCCGTTTGGCGTTCGTTTTGCGTGATCCGGCGCCGTCGTCTTGCAAAACTGCGCCCGCTTGGCATAGTTGGGAAAGTTCTATCTTTCGATCATCACTTAGCCAAATGCCTATGGTGCCGCCAAACCACGCCGTGGAGCGAAGCAGCCAGCGCCTCAAACTGCGCGATCTCCGCATCCTCATGACCGTGGTCGAGTGCGGCACTATGGCTAAAGCGGCCGAACAACTCGCCGTCTCCCAGCCGGTCGTCTCAAAAACGATTTCCGATATGGAGCATGCAGTGGGTGTGCGGCTCCTCGACCGCAGTCAGCGTGGAGTCGTGCCCACCGCGTACGGTCGCGCACTGATCAAGCGCGGCATTGTGATCTTTGACGAAATGAAGCAAGGGCTGAGAGAGCTCGAATTTCTTTCCGATCCCGCCATCGGCGAAGTGTCGGTCGGAGCGACTGCGCCGCTCACGGCAGCTATCGTCACGCCTGCGATCGATCAGCTTTGTCGCCAATATCCGCGCATGCGCTTCAACATCGTGGTGGCAGATTCCGCGCTGCTATTCGCCGAGCTCGAAGCACGCAATGTCGATTTTGTCATTTCGCGAATTTCGGGGCGTGTACCGGATCACCACGACGCCGAAGTTCTCTTCCACGACGAATTAAAAGTGGTGACCGGGTCGAAAAATCCCATGGCGCGACGCCGCAGCATTGCATTGACTGATCTAATAAACGATCGTTGGATTCTCTCTCCGCCTGGCAGCAATTTTCGTGCCTTGCAAGCGGCTGTCTTTCGCGCATCAGGGCTTGAGCCGCCATCACCCGCAGTTACGATTACAGAATATCAACTGCGACTCGAACTGCTCGCCACCAACCGTCTTCTTACCATCGTTCCCGGTTTCTCGATCGTCCTGCCGCGGCCTCGTGCAGGAGTCATGGCGCTGCCGGTCAAGCTGCGCCTTGCTCCCGAACCCGTCTGCATTATCGCCCTGAAAAACCGGTCGCTCAGCCCCGCGGCGCAAACGTTCATCGAACGCGTGCGCGAAGGGACCAGAAGCCTAAGGCCGACCATTCCCCGCCGTAGGCCACGCCGCTGATCCGCCCATTAGTAAGGAGGTCGCGCCGCATCATACCCCTCTCCCGAATTTAGTGGGTGTTAAGGTATAGGGTCAGATTAGCTCTCCGAAAGAAGCTAGTCGTGAAACCGCAGAGGTCTGCTCCGGGTCAGTTGCGTCGTTTAGGACGCTTCGGCCCGATGTCCGCTTTGCCTCAATGGCTGCCGTCGGAACGGACATGGTGGTCGGTCGAAACGTGCCATTTAGCGACTAGAGCGGCGCAGCAAAATCGGATACTTATTCGACCACGTTATAGGGAAACGTCTTGGGGTATCCAGTCCGACTGCGGCCGTGTAGGGTTCACGGTCTTCGGCGGCGAGGGATTGAAGGATGCGTCGCATCGCTATCGCGTTGGGAACTGTGAGCATTGTCGGACTGCATTCCGCTCAACAGCCTTTTTCATGATCAGTTGTATCCGGGGCGGCATCTACTCAATAGACCGACGCCACGCTACGGTCTTGCGTCAGGGCTGTAAACCGTAACCTCATTGAAATCGTTTCGGCGCCTTTGTGCACCGGAGCCCCTGTTCATTCCTGCGCCAGGCGAACTTCCCAATGTGGCCGGTTCAGAGCGACTCTTTCCTGAGTTTTTGCGTCGCAACATTAGGAGCCGCGCTCGCTTGTTTTGGGCATATGAAAATGTCCTATGCCAGCGTATCCTCTGCAAACCGCAATTGGTTTTGCCATCTGGGGCTTTGATGTTACTGAAACTACTTCCGCTCGCCTTCGCATTGGGTATGGTCCAGCTTTCCACTCCCGCAGACGCCGCAAGTGCGGTGCCAGAGCGAGCGGGTGATTTCGTGGCGTATTGCACGTCTCACTTCAGGGAGTGCAGGAGTAAGATTATAGAGATTGACGTCGCTGCAATGGCGGGAGGCCTGTGGGGCAAAGACGACATAACAAAGGTCTGCGCGGTGCCGCAGGACGTCGACATAACTGATGCCTCTAAGAAGATTTTGGCGTGGCTGACCAATAACGCGGCCGCCGCGGACATGACGACAACAAATGGGGTACACGCGGCTGAAAAAGCCATTTGGAACTGCCGATAACGCCGATTTTTTTGCAACGGCCGTGCCCACGGTCATCGTTTCACGCTGGCTTTGCGAAGCACGCCCTTCTCGGACTGCCGGCCGCCGTTGTCGGCTGAACCCTATTCGGCGGCGACGCGCTGCACCTGCCATTGCGCGATCAGTGCGCGCAGCGAGGCTGGCTTGACCGGCTTGTTGAGAATATGTGCGCCCTCGGTTCGGGCTTCGTCGCGGATATTGGCGGAGCGGTCGGCGGTGATCAGGATAGCCGGGATGTGGCGGCCGGCGCGGCGGCGCAGCTCGGCAATGGCCGCGATGCCGTTGCCGCCGTCGAGGTGGTAATCGACCAGAAGGCCGTCCGGCTCTGCCTGGCTCGCCGCGATGGCGACCAGCGCCTCGGGCAAGTCCGCAGCAGTGAGGACCTGGCAACCCCAGCCGCCGAGCAGCCGCTGCATGCCGTCCAGAATGGCGCGCTCGTTGTCGATGCACAGCACGACCGTGCCGGCGAGACTGCCGGCCTCCGGCCGCACCACGCGGCCGGCGCCCGCTTGAACGATGGCGCCCGACGCGCGCGGTACCTCGATGGAGAACCGCGAGCCGCGGCCAAGCGCCGATTGCAACACGACCTCGCAATCGAGCACGCGGGCGATGCGCTCGACGATCGACAGGCCGAGCCCGACGCCGCGCGCCACGCGGGCGCCCTGGTCGAGCCGATGAAACTCCTTGAACACCGCGCGCCGCCGCGATTGCGGAATGCCGATGCCGGTGTCGCAGACGTCGATGCGCAGCCGCGCACCGCGGCGGCGGCAGCCGACCAGCACGCGGCCCGACGGCGTGTATTTGATGGCGTTCGACACGAGGTTCTGGAGGAGGCGCCCGAGCAGCCGGCGGTCGGAGCGAATGGTCAGCGCGCAGGGCATGACGAAAAGCTCGAGGCCCTTCTCGCGCGCGAGCGGGGCGAACTCGACGGCGAGCCGCTGCAGCAATTCGTCGACGGCAAATTCGGAAAATTCCGGCCGCATGGCGCCGCTGTCGAGCCGCGAGATGTCGAGGAGCGCCGCGAAAATCTCTTCGACCGCTTCCAGCGACGCGTCGATGTTTTGCACGAGCTCGCCGTCTTCGCCGGCGCGCTGGCGCTCGATCAGGCTGGTCACGTAGAGCCGCGCGGCATTGAGCGGCTGCAGAATGTCGTGGCTGGCCGCGGCGATGAAGCGGGTTTTCGAGACGTTGGCGTCGTCGGCCTCGGCCTTGGCGCGGTGCAGCTTGGCGTTGAGCCGCGTCAGCTCCTTGGTGCGCTCGCGGACGCGGCGCTCCAGGGTGGCGTTGGCGCGTTCGAGCGCTTCGGCCGCCTCGACGCTCGGCGTGATGTCGGTGAAGGTCGTGACCAGGCCGCCGTCCGGCATGCGGTTGGCACGCACTTCGATCACCAGGCCGCGTTCGGCAAAGCGCTCCAAAAACGGCGCGTCCTCGGCCGTGTATTTGGCGAGGCGCTCGGCCACGAACGCATCAAGGTCGATCGCGCCATCGGCGCTATGCCGGGCAAGGCGGCCGAGAATGTCGGACAGCGGCACGCCGACCCGGGTCAGCTCGTGGGCCAGATCGAACAGCTCGCCGAACTGCCGGTTCCAGCAGACCAGCGCGAGATCCTTGTCGAACACCGCGATGCCCTGGCGGACATGGTCGAGCGCGGTCTGCAGAATCTCGCGGTTGTAGTGAATGGCCGCACTGGCATCGTCGAGCAGTTTTAACGCCGCCCTGGTCGACAATGCCCGCTTGCGCAGCAAGAGCGACAGCACGAGCCGCGACGAGGCGGCGCCGATGGCGGACGCCAACAGATATTCGCCGTGCTGCAGCAGCGCAATGTCGGCTTCGGAATGCGGATCGAGATCGATGCGGCGCGATGCGGCGAAATTCCTGAAAGACTCGCGGGTGCGCCCTTCGCCGAGATAGCGGGCGACCGCGGCGATCAGCTCTTCGACCGAGACCGAGGCGCGGCGCAGCCGGAACGTCGACGGCATCGTCACCCGGATGGGCGCCAGCGCCGATGGAACAAAGACGTCGGCCTGCACGCTCTCGATCGCCATCGGCCGGCGGCTCAGCGAGCCGAGGATGTAGCAGGCGAGGTTGGCGGCAAGGCTGAGCAGGACGCCGTGCACCAGCGGCGGCAGGTCGAGGCCGAACAGCGCCTGCGGCCGCAGCGCCGCCAGGCCCCATGGACCGTCCGCCAGCATGCGGGTGCCGATCAGGCCGACGTCGGAAAAGCTCGGCAGCAGCAGCGTGTAGAACCACACCAGGATGCCGGCGCTCATGCCGGCGATGGCGCCGCGTGCGGTGCCGCGCCGCCACGCCAGTCCGCCGAACAGCGCCGGTGCGAACTGCGCAATGGCGGCGAATGACAGAAGCCCGATCGAGGCCAGCTGCGCCTCGCCGGCAAAGCGATAATACGCGTAGGCCAGGAACAGGATGGCGAAGATGGCGAGCCGCCGGGTCATCAGCAGCCGCGCGCCGGCGTCGCTTGCCCCGCCGTTCAATGTGGCGCGGCGGTTGAGCACCAGCGGCACGACGATGGCGTTGGACACCATGATGGCGAGCGCCACCGATTCGACGATCACCATGGCGGTGGCCGCCGACAGGCCGCCGACAAACGCCGTGAGCGTCATCAGCGGCGCGTGCGCGGCGAGCGGCAACGCCAGCACGAACATGTCGCCGCCGAAGCGGCTTTGCGGGAAATTCAACAGGCCGGCAACCGCGATCGGCACCACGAAGATATTGATCAGGACCAGATACAGCGGGAACAGCCAGGCGGCGCGGCGGATTTCGGCTTCGCTGCGGTTTTCCACGACGGTGACGTGAAACTGCCGCGGCAGCAGCACGACCGCGAACAGCGCCAGCGTCGTCATGGCGAGGAAGCTGGCGAACTGCGGCGGTTGCGTGAGCACGGCGGCGATCTGCGGCCGCGCCAACGCGCGCGTGAACAAATCGAGCGGTCCCGAGAACATCACGAATGTCACGAACACGCCGACGGCGAGGAACGCCACGAGCTTGACGATCGACTCGGTGGCGATCGCCAGCATCAGGCCGTCCTGGTGCTCGGTGGCGTCGATGTGGCGGGTGCCGAACAACACCGCGAAGGTCGCCATGAACAGCGCGATGAACAGCGCACTGTCGCCGAACATCGGCATCGGCGCGCCGCCGAGGCCGCCGCCCATGATGGTGCCGACCGACGACGAGACTGCTTTGAGCTGGAGCGCGATGTAGGGGATCATGCCGACGATGGCGATCAGCGCCACGGTGGCGGCAACCGCCTGGCTCTTGCCGTAACGCGCCGCAATCAGGTCGGCGATCGAGGTGATGTTCTGGCCCTTGGCGAGCCGCACGATGCGCAGGATCAGCGGATAGCCGAGCCCGACCATGAGGATCGGACCGATATAGATGGTGAGAAAGTCGTAGCCGGTGCGCGAGGCGAGCCCGACCGAACCAAAAAAGGTCCAGGACGTGCAGTAGATCGCCAGCGACAGCGGATAGATCCACAGCCGCGAACGCGCCGCCGCGGCCCGCATGCGGTCGCCGTAGCTCGCGATCAGGAACAAAAATCCGATATAGGCGAGCGCAATAAGGGCGACGACCCAACCTTGCAACACGGCGTTCCCCTGCGTCACGCCGCATTTTTCTGCACCGGCGCGCGCGTGCTTTGCGCAGAATCACCACAGTTTGTCCGGCGTGTCTATCGGCCCGGTGCAACGAGCCGCCGTCATTTGACCGCGCCAGAGGCCGCAGGCATTCATGGCGCAAATGGCATTCCCCCTTCCGCCCCGGCGCCTCGTGCTCGAGGTTGCCGAGACGCTTGCGATTGCGCTTTGCGGCGGCGTCACGTTCGCGTGGCTCGGCCTGCCGGCCGGGCTCGTGTCCGGTTCCGTGCTGGCCGTGGCGGCGGCGGCGCTGTTCGGGCGACCGGTCAAGGTGCCGCTGGGATTAGCGCGTATCTGCTACGTCAGTGTCGGCATCCTGCTCGGCGCCGTGGTGACGCCCGAGACCCTGCGCGGCGTGGCAACGTGGCCGACCAGCATTGCGCTGCTGATGCTCGGCTCGATCGCCATGATGCTGGCGACGTCGCAATATCTGCGCATCGTGCATCGCTGGGATTCGCTCTCCGCGCTGTTCGGCGCCAGCCCCGGCTCGCTGGCGCAGGTGATTTCGCTCGCGACCGAGCTCGGCGGCGATCTGCGCGCCATCGCCATCGTGCAGACCGTGCGGGTGTTGCTGATCGTGGTCGGCCTACCGAACGGCTTGGCATTGTTCGGGCTTGAGGCTCCGGCCATCGCCACGGCGCGTGGACCGGCCGGAATGTCCGTGCTCGGCGAAATGGCGCTGCTGGTCGCGGTGGCGACCGCGTGCGCGGTCCTGTTTCAGCGGCTGCGCTTTCCCGGCGGCCTGTTGTTCGGCGCCATGACCGGGTCGGCGATTTTGCACGGCACCGGGTTCATTCACGCCGTGCTGCCGTGGTGGATCGGTTCGAGCTGCGTGATCGTGCTGGGCGGCGTGGTCGGCTCGCGCTTCGCCAACACCACGTTCCGCATGCTGGTCGGCTTTCTCGGCGCCGCGTTCGGCTCGTTCGCGGTGTCCATGGCGGTGGCGACGTTCTTCGTCTTCATCGTCGTGCACTTCTTGTCGTTTCCGATCGCCAACGTGGTCATCGCCTTTGCGCCGGGCGCGCAGGACACCATGATGGTGCTGGCGCTGGCGCTGCATCTCGACCCGGTCTATGTGGGCGCCCATCACCTCGCGCGTTTTCTGGTCGTGACGTTTTCGGTGGCGCTTGGCGCCCGCCACATCGCCGGCAAGAAGCCGCGCCGTGCCGGCCGGACGCGTGAGGAGACGTAAGCGTAGCGAAGCCGTCAGGCGGCCATCACCCCGGCATCGTCCTCGACCGATGCCTCTGGCGCGAGCGGCACGGCGGCGTCGCTCACCCGCCGCGGCAGATCGGCCCAGTGCAGCGATTTGTAATCAAAGCCTTTGGCGATGGTCGGCTTGACCACGTTGAAGTACGGCGAGATGTCGAAGTCGCGCGGGCAGTACAGCGAGGAATGACGGATCTCGAGGATCTCCTGGCGCGCCTGCCGGCTCTCGGTCAACGTGATCTTGGGCAGGATCGGATAGCGCACCGCGGAAAACGCGTCGGCGATCAGCGCCGAGCAGATGAGCCGCGTCGGATCGCCGGAGCCGAGCGCGATCAGGCGCCGCCGCCAGCGCAGCGGCACCGGCAGCGGAAACAGATAGCGCATCAGGTCGGTGATGTTTTTCAGATCGTAGGCGAAGCCGAGCCGGTCGAGCGCATAGGCGCAGACGATGGCGCAGTCGCTCTCGGTCAGGCCGACCGGCCGGCAGATGCGGGTGTGAAAGCGCGTGTATTTCGACAGCGGCGCCGAGACGACGCCTTCGCCGGCATTGGCCTCGATCAGCACATGCGGCTCGCCGTCGTCGCCCGAACGGCCGGCGAGCGGTCCCACATAGAGCGCCGAATGCGACCACGTCGACTGCGTCAGATATTTGATGACGCCGGAGATGCGGGCATTGCCCTCGATGAGGAGCACGTCGCCGGGCTGCAGCGACTGGCGCAAGGCGTCGGGATCGCTCGGCGTGAACGGCGCGTAGCCGGCCACCGGCTGGTCGAGATAGCGGGCGATCACGCGCCCTATGGCGTCGAGCAATCTGCTCACGGGCACTCCCCACTTTTCCGCGCGGTATGCCGCGTCGCTATTTTGTGACGAATTTATCCGGTCTCTGTTGCAATTTGGTTCACGCGATGTCCGCCGCTTACTGAAACTTAAGCCTGATGTTTGCCTGCGGCATGCGGTTCGGGCAATCTGCGCCAAACCGACAAGCAATCGGAAACCATGCCGCGATTAAGCCGCCGTTCGTTCGTTGCCGCCTCCGCCGCGCTACTGGCGCGCCCTGCCCTTGCGGCGCCGGCGGCGAGCGCGGCCGAGTACGACGTCGTCATCGTCGGCGCCGGCGCCGCAGGCATCGCCGCGGCGCGGCGCATCGCTGCCGCCGGCCGCCGCTACGTGATGATCGAAGCCGGCAACCGCATCGGCGGCCGCTGCGTCACCGATACGCGCAGCTTCGGCGTGCCGTTCGACCGCGGCGCGCATTGGATTCATTTCCCGTCCACCAATCCGATCACCAAGCTGGTGCCGCGCGGCGGCCTCGAAATCTATCCGGCGCCGCAAAGCCAGAAGGTGCGCATCGGGCTGCGCAACGCGCGCGAGGGCGAGCTGGAAGATTTTCTCTCGGCGCAAGTGCGCGCGACCCGCGCCATCGCCGATGCGGCACGCAAGGGCGACACGCCGTGTGCCCAGGCGCTGCCGAACGATATCGGCGACTGGCGGCCGACCGTCGAGTTCGTGCTCGGCCCATTCTTCTGCGGCAAGGATCTGGCGCAGGTCTCGACCGCCGACTTTGCGCACGCGCCGGAGCGGCGCGCCGACGCGTTCTGCCGCCAGGGCTTTGGCGCGCTGCTGGCGTCGCTCGGCGCCGGATTGGCGGTGCAGCTTGGCACAGCGGCGAGCGCCATCGATCTTGGCCGCGGCATCGCGGTGCAAACGCCGAAAGGAACCATCGCGGCGCGCACCGCCATCGTGACGGTATCGACCAGCGTGATCGGCTCCGGCCGTGTTCGCTTCGCGCCCGAGCTCCGCCGGTTCGCCGATGCGTGTCAGAATCTATCGCTCGGCAGCTACGATCACATCGGACTCGAACTTTCCGGCAATCCGCTCGGCCTCGAGAGCGACGACCTGGTGTTCGAGAAATCGGCGAACAAACAAACCGGCGCCATTCTGGCCAACGTGTCCGGCACGTCGTTGTGCCTCGTCGAGGTGGCCGGCTCGTTCGGCCGCGAGCTTGCCGCCAAGGGCGAGGCCGCGATGGTCGACTTCGCCGCCGATTGGCTGGCGAAACTCTACGGTACGGAAGTCAAGAAGGCGGTGAGCCGCGCCGGCGCCACCCAATGGAATGCCGATCCGCGGTTTCTCGGCGCCATGTCGGCGGCCGCGCCCGGCGCACAGGCGGCGCGCCGGATTCTCATGGAGCCGATCCACGACGCGGTCTGGTACGCCGGCGAAGCCGCGCACGAGAGGCTATGGGGCACCGTCGGCGGCGCCTGGGAATCCGGCGAGCGCGCCGCCGCCGCGGCGCTGCGCCGGCTCTCCGGCGTGCGCGAACCTGTGCCCGAGGAGAAGCGCCCGCCGCGCAAGCGCGAACGTTCGCACCGCCGCGGACACTGAATCTCGCGCCAGACCGGCCGCTTGATACCGCTCATTCCCGCGAAAGCGGGAATCCAGAGTTTGAAGAACTGGGTCCCCGCTTTCGCGGGGACGAGCGGAACCGAACGGTCGCTCCGCAAGATTACGCGCGCAAGACGCCGCCGGTGCGTTTGCCGACTTCGGCGACGATTTTTGCAGCGAGCGCGTCGATCTCCGCGTCCGTCATGGTGCGCTCGCGCGGTTGCAGCGTAACAGCGATCGCGATCGACTTCTTGCCCCCTTCGATGCCGGCGCCTTCATAAACGTCGAACACGTTGACCGCGGCGATCAGCTTGCGGTCGGCGCCCGCGGCGGCGCGCACCAGATCGGCGGCCTTGACGGTGCGCTCGACCACGAAGGCAAAATCGCGCTGCACCGGCTGGAACGGCGACAGATCGAGCGCCGGCTTGGCGCGTGTCGCCTTGGCCTTCGGTTCGGGGATGCGTTCGAGGATGACCTCGAAGGCCACCACGGGCCCATCGGCCTTGAGCGCCTCGAGCGCGCTCGGATGCAGCTCGCCGAAATGGCCCAGAATATTTTGCGGCCCAATCTGGATCGTGCCGCTGCGGCCGGGATGAAACCAGGCCGGCCCGCCGGGCGCGATCTGCAGCGCCTGGGACGGCGCGCCGGCCGCGACGAGCACCGCGAGCGCGTCGGCCTTGGCGTCGAACGCATCGACCTCGCCGTCGTGCTTGCTCCACTGCCGGCCGATGCCCGACGGTTTTGCCAACGCGCGGCGCACGCCCGCCGCCGCGGTGAGCTGGTCCGCCGGCTGGTCGCCGCGAAAAATTTGGCCGACCTCGAACAGCCCGACATCGGCAAAACCGCGGTCGGCGTTCTTCTGCGCCGCCGCGACCAGACCGGGAATGAGGCTCGGCCGCATGTCGGAGAGATCGGCTGCGATCGGATTCGCCAGTGCCAGCTCCGGCTTGCCGCCGCCGAACAACTCGGCCTGCTGTTTCTCGATGAACGACCAGGTCACCGCCTCGACCAGATTGCGCGAAGCGAGCGCGCGCCGCGCCTTACGGGTGCGCAACTGGATCGGGGTGAGCACCGCCTTGCGCGGCGCCGCGCCGCGGTCGAACGGGGTTGACGGCACGCGATCGACGCCGACGATGCGCACCACTTCCTCGACGATATCGGCTCTGCCCTGCACGTCGGGCCGCCACGACGGCACCGCGATCTTGATGCGCTCGCCCTGGCCGGCGACGAAGAAGCCGAGCCGTTCCAGCACGCGGCGCATTTCCGTAAGCGGCACCGACAGGCCGGACAGCCGTTTCAGCTCGGACAGCGGAAAGTCGATGATGCGCTCGGGCGGCTCGATGCTGCCGGCGACGCAAATATCCGACGGCGTGCCGCCGCACAGGTCGAGCACCATGCGGGTGGCGAGCTCGAGGCCGCCCACCATGAAGGCCGGATCGACGCCGCGCTCGAACCGGTAGCTGGCGTCGGAATGGATGCCGAGCTTGCGGCTGGTCTGCGCGATGTTGGACGGTTCCCACAGCGCCGATTCGATCAGCACGTCAGTCGTCGATTCCGAGCAGCCGGTCTTTTCGCCGCCCATGATGCCGGCGAGCGATTCGACACCGGCTGCGTCGGCGATCACGCACATGCTGTCGTCGAGCGCGTAGGTCTTGCCGTCGAGCGCCAGCAGCGTTTCGCCCTGGCGCGCGCGGCGTACCGTGAGGTTTCCCTGCACCTTGGCGGCGTCGAACACGTGCAGCGGCCGGCCGCGGTCGTAGGTGATGAAGTTCGTGATATCGACCAGCGCATTGATCGGCCGCAGTCCGATCGCCGCGAGGCGGCGCTGCAGCCACGCCGGCGACGGGCCGTTCTTGACACCGCGGACGAGGCGCAGCGCGAAGGCCGGACACAGCGGCGGCGTGTCGCCGAAGTCGAGCGTCACCTGCACCGGACAGGCGAACTCGCTCTTCACCAGCTTGATCGCCGGATCGTTGAAGCGGCCCATATCGGCGGCGGCGAGATCGCGGGCGATGCCGTGCACGGCGGTGCAATCGGCACGGTTCGGCGTCAGGTTGATCTCGATCATCGGATCGTCGAGACCGGCCCAGTGCGCGTAGCTGGCGCCGACCGGCGCGTCCTCGGGCAGGTCGATGATGCCTTCGTGATCGTCGGAAATCTGCAGCTCGAACTCCGACACCAGCATGCCGCGGCTCTCGACGCCGCGGATGGTGCCGACCGCAAGCGTCATGTTCTTGCCCGGGATGAACGCGCCCGGCGGCACGAACACGCCCGTCATGCCGGTGCGCGCGTTCGGCGCGCCGCACACCACCTGGATCGGCTTGCCGTCGCCGGTGTCGACCATGCAGACGCGCAGCCGGTCGGCATTCGGATGCGGCTTGGCCTCGACCACACGCGCGATGACGAACGGCGCCAGCTGCTTGCCCTTGTCGTCGATGCGCTCGACCTCGAGCCCGATCATGGTCAGCTTGTCGGCGATGTCGCCAAGCGAACTGTCGGTCTCGATGTGCTCCTTGAGCCAGGCGAGGGTGAATTTCATCATGGCGTTAGCTGCTCAATCCGCCGGCCAGTGTCGGGAAGTCGAGCGGCCGAAAGCCGTAGTGCGAGAGCCAGCGCACGTCGGCTTCGAAGAAGGCGCGCAGGTCGGGCATGCCGTATTTGAGCATGGCGATGCGGTCGATGCCCAAGCCCCAGGCAAAGCCCTGGTACTCGTCGGGATCGAGCCCGCAATTCTTCAGCACGTTCGGGTGCACCATGCCGCAGCCGAGAATTTCCATCCAATCGGTGCCTTCGCCGAAGCGGACTTCGCCCTTGTCGCGGCGGCACTGGATGTCGACCTCGAGCGACGGCTCGGTGAACGGGAAGAACGACGGCCGAAACCGCATGCCGACCTTGTCGACCTCGAAGAACGCCTTGAAGAACTCTTCCAGGATCCATTTGAGGTGGCCGAGATGCGAACCCTTGTCGATCACCAAACCTTCGACCTGATGAAACATCGGCGTGTGGGTCTGGTCGGAGTCGCAGCGATAGGTGCGGCCCGGAATGATGACGCGGATCGGCGGTTTTTGGGCCAGCATGGTGCGCACCTGCACGGGCGAGGTGTGGGTACGCAGCAATAGCCGGCTCCCGTCCGGCTTCGGATTGAAAAAGAACGTGTCGTGCATGTCACGCGCCGGATGGTCCGGCGGGAAATTCAGCTTGGTGAAATTGTAATCGTCGGTCTCGATGTCCGGGCCTTCGGCGATGGCGAAGCCCATGTCGGCGAAGATCGCCGTGAGCTCGTCGGTGACCTGGGTGATCGGATGGATGCGGCCGCTCTCGAACGGCGCCTCACGCACCGGCAGCGTGACGTCGACGCTCTCGCTGTTGAGCCGCGCCGCCAAGGCGGCGCTCTTGAAGCTTTCGCGGCGCGCCGCGAGCGCGGCATTGACGCGATCCTTGAGCCCGTTGATCTCCGGGCCTCTGGTCTTGCGTTCGTCCGGCGGCAGCGCGCCCAGCGTCTTCAGCAGCGCGGTGATCGAGCCGTTGCGGCCGAGCGCGGCGACGCGCACGGCTTCGAGCGCCGCCTCGTCATTCGCCGCGCCGAGGTCCGTCAGGATTTGTTGTTCCAGTTGCGCAATATCGGACATGGTGTCGGGCATGGTATCGGACGTGGCGCTCAATCCGGCATGAACGTCAGGTCGGTGTCGGACGGCTTGCCGCCGGCTTGCGTGAGCATGTAATGCACCTGGCCGCGATGATGGGTCTGGTGATTGAACATGTGGCTGACCAGGACCCAACGCGGGTGCGTCCATTCACGCTTGATCGCAACTGAAAGGAAAGTCTGATCGGCGGCGAGCCACGCCGGATCGATCGTGTCGGCCCACGCGATCATGGTCTGGTCGAAATTCTTGCGCTCGCTCTTCAGCTCATCCCAGTCGGCGTACAGCGACACCGACCCCGGAATGCCGCCAGGCGGCGCCGGCACGTCGGTGAAGCGGCTCATCCAGATGCGGTCGGCCCACAGCAGGTGGCTCAGCGTCTGGTGGACCGAACCGAAGAATGCGCCGCGCTCGCGCCGCCGCTCGGCGTCGGAGAGCGTGTCGGCGGTGCCGTACAGGTTCTCGTTCTGCCAGCGATTGTAGCGTGCCATGCGCTGCACGTAGGCACGATCGATCATGACGACCTCCTTCGGGACGCCAGGCACCGCGCCGGTCGAACAACAATGCCTATGCGAGCGCGGTCTTGGCCTGGCCGACGATCGCTTCGAACGCCGCCGGCTGGGTGATGGCGAGGTCCGAAAGCACCTTGCGGTCGACCGCAATGCCGGCCTTGTCCAGGCCCGCGATAAATTTGCTGTAGTTCAGCCCGAACGGCCGTACCGCCGCATTGAGCCGCTGAATCCACAGCGCGCGGAACGTGCGCTTGCGGCGCTTGCGGTCGCGATAGGCGTATTGGTTGGCCTTCTCGACCGCCTGCTTGGCGACCCGGATCGTGTTCTTGCGGCGGCCGTAATAGCCCTTGGCGGCCTTGAGCACCTTCTTGTGCTTGGCATGGGCGGTGACGCCGCGCTTGACGCGTGCCATGGCAGATCTCCTGTTGAATAACGCGAATTAGGCGGATGCCGCGATCGACGCAGCTGCCGGTCAGCCGTTCGGCAAAAAGTACTTTTTGATGTTGTCGCCGTCGGCCTTGAACAGCACGTTGGTGCCGCGCAATTGGCGGATCTGCTTCTTGGTGCGTTTGATCATGCCGTGGCGCTTGTGCGACTGCGCATAGAGGACCTTGCCGGTCCCCGTCACCTTGAAGCGCTTCTTGGCGCCGGATTTGGTCTTCAACTTGGGCATTTGGCTCTCCTTGGCGGTAAGGCCGCTGCCGCGCCATCCCGACAAGTGGGACGGGCAGAGGGCGCCGCGATGCTCGTCATGAGCGGATTGTGCGTGAGCACGTCGCCGCCGCCACGGCAGCCCTATTCAGCCGGGCGACGGGAGGGCGCGTTATGGCAGAGGCCGCCGTTGAAGGCAACCGAAGGCCGGCTCAGCGCGGCGCCAGCACCATGACCACCTGGCGGCCTTCGAAGCGCGGTTCCTGCTCGACCTTGGCGATCTGCAGGGTGTCGCCCTTGACCCGGTCGAGCAGCTTGTAGCCGAGTTCCTGGTGCGCCATTTCACGGCCGCGGAAGCGCAACGTCACCTTGACCTTGTCGCCTTCCTCGAAGAAACGCTGCATCGAGCGCATCTTCACGTCGTAATCGTGGTCGTCGATCATCGGCCGCAGCTTGATCTCTTTGATCTCGACGATCTTCTGCTTCTTGCGCGCCTCGGCGGCCTTCTTCTGCGCCTGATACTTGTACTTGCCGTAGTCGAGAATTTTGCAGACCGGCGGCGATGAATTGGGGGCGATCTCGACCAGGTCGAGGCCGGCCTCCCGCGCCATGGCCAATGCGGCGTCGGTATCGGTGACGCCTTTGTTGGCGCCGTCTTTGTCGATGAGCTGGACCTCGCGGACGCGGATCTCCTCGTTGATGCGCGGCCCCTCCTTGGGAGCGGGCTGCAGACTTCTGATCGGGCGACGAATGGGTCGTATCTCCTATGGTGGTTGCGAAAGATGCCGTTCGGTTCCGTAATGGCGCGGACCACGCTCAGTGCGTCCGCGGGCGGTTCGACCGGCAATCGGAAAAGATCGGTAGTTTCGGCGCATAAGTCAACGCCGATTGCAGCTATCGTGCACCGCGCCAACCCCTGATCTATGGTGCGTGTTTCTTTTCGGGCACACCGCCCGGCAACCGTTTCGTGCCGGTCGGAGCTTGCGCCCCCGCGCACCGCGTTGCCGTTCTGGAAATCACCTGATGACCGATAACAGCCTGAAATTCCTGCAAATTGGTGAAGCGGCCGGGCGCCGCGCCATCGCCGTGCGGCAGCACGACGGCGCCGCGCCGGGCCTGTTCTGGCTGTCGGGCTACAAGTCCGACATGAAGGGCACCAAAGCCGCGGCGCTGGCGCAGTGGGCGCAAACACATGGGCGCGCCTGCACCCGCTTCGACTACTCTGGTCACGGCGAATCAGGCGGCGCGTTCATCGACGGCACGATTGGGCGCTGGCTCGAAGACAGCTTGGCGGTGCTCGATGCCTGCTGCCGCGGGCCGCAGATCCTGATCGGCTCCTCCATGGGCGGCTGGCTCGCGCTCCTGCTGGTGCGGGCGCTGCGGCAGCGCGGCGCGGCGAAGTCGTCCGCGGAGGCAAGCGCCGCGCCGGCCTCCATCGCCGGCCTGGTCCTGATCGCGCCGGCAATCGATTTCACCGAAGAACTGATGTGGAAGCGGTTCACGCCGGACATCAAGCAGGAGCTTGCCGACAAAGGCGTGTGGCAGCGGCCGTCGGCCTATTCGCCGGAGCCGTATCTCGTGACCCGGCGCCTGATCGAAGAGGGCCGCGATCACCTGCTGCTCGGCAGCATGATCGAGACCGGCTGCCCGGTCCGCATTCTGCAAGGCGTGGAAGATCCGGACGTGCCGTGGCAGCACGCGGTGGAGCTCACCTCGCGGCTCGCCTGTGACGATGTGGTGCTGACTCTGGTCAAGGACGGCGATCACCGCCTGTCGCGGCCCGAAGACATCGAGCGGCTGCTGGCCGCCGTCGGGGAGTTTTAGATCGACGCATGTCGCGTCGCGGGCTGCAGCCAGGCCGGCAAGAAGCCGGCAATAAAATAGCGGGAGGCATTGAGGCCTCCCGCTTGCGCAATGTGAGATCTGCGTTGCGCTCAGATCGAGTGGTGTCCGCGCCCGCCGTGTCCGACCACGGTCACGTCGACGTGTGCCAGGCCCGAAAACCCGATCGCGCGCGCTGCCGCCGGAGTGAGGTCGATGATGCGGCCGCGCACGAAGGGACCGCGATCGTTGATGCGCACGACCACGGAGCGGCCGGTGCGCGAGTTGGTGACCCGCACCATGGTGCCGAACGGCAGCGAGCGATGCGCGGCGGTGAGCCCGCCGGCGCTGGCGCGCTCGCCATCAGCGGTGCGGCCGCCAGAATAGATCGAGGCTATTCCGGTCTGTGCTGA
>Ga0070741_10004634_pt1 | contig 31844 bp, 25 predicted proteins | sample Coa_R1_4_FD_66440 | JGI IMG/M metagenome (GOLD analysis project Ga0070741, IMG submission 66440) | Surface soil microbial communities from Centralia Pennsylvania, which are recovering from an underground coalmine fire - Coalmine... | ecosystem: Environmental > Terrestrial > Soil > Unclassified ... | reverse complement strand
CGCCGCAGGACGGCCATGGCCAACACCAAGCCTCCGCCATTCTGGGCAAAGAAGCCTATTTCGCGGCGGGCGATCCCGAGCGCTTCGCCGAGCAGCTCCGCTGGGTGAAGCCTTGGAAAGCAAAACGTCTGCTGTTCAATACCTTCTCTTTCACAGCCGAGCAGCAGAGAGCTTCCGCCGCTCTGCCGAACAGGTTGGAGATCGATACCGGCCAATACAATCCGGTGTTGGGCAAGTCGTACGGCGAGATCGCCGGGATCAGCCGGAGCATGCACCGTAGCCAGGGGATGGGCGCACCCGAGAGGCGCGGCCCGTCGCGCAATTACCTGGTGCCCGTCGCCGGTGAGATGGCTCGCCAGGATCCCTTCGATGGAATCGACACGAGCTGGAAGCGTGTTCCCGGAGGCGAGCAACTCGGCCAGGTTCTCGCGGAAGCCGTGCGCTCGTTTGAGCCCGCGCATCCGGAAAAGCTGATTCCGCGGCTTCTGGAGGCGCGCTCGTCGATGATGCGCCTCCAGGATCCATGGGCCCGGCGTAAATTGCAGGAGCTGGATGAAGCCATCGCGCTGTGCTCGGGCCTCTGGTTGGACGCCACCACCGATCGCTATGCCGCGGCGCCGGGATCCACAGTACGCGTGCAGACCACCGCTATTAATCGCTCATCATTTCCCCTGCGTCTGGAGAGCGTGAAGCTCTCCGGATTGGGCCAGGAGACTACGGTCGATATCCGGGATGCCGCGCTCCCTGAAGGGCAGCTTGTAACCGCTTCGGCGGAACGGCGTATTCCGGAAGATCAGCCTCCCTCGCAGCCTTTCTGGCTGGCCCGTGCGCGTGTTGGGAATATCTACACGGTCGATCATCAAAAATGGATCGGCGAGCCTGATTCACCTCCGGTGATGACCGCAGTCTTTGAAGTGCTGGCCGGCTCCGCCGTGCTGGAGCTGCGCAAACCGGTTCTATTCCGCTATGTCGATCCGGAGCGGGGAGAACTTACGCGTCCATTTCTCATTGAGCCGGCCGTTGCGGTGAATCCTTTGGAGCCGGTCGTGATGTTTCCTTCGCACACGCCCAGGCGAATACAGATCGCGGTGCAGGCAAATGTCGCTGAGGCATCTGGAGACCTCCGCCTGGCGATAGGACCCGGTTGGAAGTGCGAGCCGAACCGCCAGCCCTTCCGGCTTTCGGAAGCCGGAGAGCAGCGAGAATTTACGTTTACGATCACGCCCCCGGCGGAAAACACACGGGCTCTTTTGACCGCCGCCGCTGAAACCTTCGGCCGCAGCTTCTCTTGGGGCATGCGCACGCTTTCGTATCCGCACATTCCGGTGCAGGTTGTGTTTCCTCCCGCCGAGTCGACGCTGGTGCGGGCCGATATTCGCAACTCTGCACGACGCGTTGGATATATCGTAGGCGCTGGAGACCATATGCCGGAGGCTCTGCGGCAGATGGGCTGCGACGTGACATTTCTCGGACCGCAGGATCTGGAACAGCGAAATCTGGCTGATTTCGATGCCATTGTCACCGGAGTTCGCGCTTACAATGTGCGCCCTGACCTTCGGGCCAACCAGCCGCGCCTGTTGGATTACGTGCGCAACGGAGGCCGCCTCATCGTCCAATACAACGTCGCCAGCCCGGCTCTTCCGAATCTCGGCCCATATCCGTTTGTGGTCGGCCGTCGCCGTGTTGCGGTGGAAACCGCGCCGGTAACTCTGCTGCGGCCCGGGCATCCTCTGGTAACAGCGCCGAACGCGATTTCAACCGGGGATTTTGCCGACTGGGTACAGGAACGCGGCCTGTATTTTGCTTCTTCCTGGGACTCCCATTACGAAACCGTGTTCGAGTGTCACGATCCCGGCGAACCGCCTCAGCAGGGCGGAATGCTCTATGCACGCTACGGGAAAGGCGTTTACATTTTCACCGCGTATTCCTGGTTTCGTCAGCTTCCCGCTGGAGTCTCCGGCGCGTATCGCTTGTTTGCGAATCTGCTGAGCGCGCCCTAAGCTGCCTTTCGGGACGCAAAAAGTAATTTTAGTGATATCTAGAACGATAGTACGCCCCCAGACTTAGTACTTCAGGCTTCGCATTGGTACTTGCTGGGGCCTGCCCTGTGTACGTTAAGATCCAAGCAGGCATTCGGAAAAAGCGCCTTGGGCTTGAGAATCCGTTTCAAGCTTAAGAATCCAACTTATCTGGGTGAGAAGAGCCATTCGCTCTGCTGTGCCAATTCTGGATGCTATTTTGCGTGCTGCATGGACCTACAAAAGATAATAAGTGAATTACGCGAAGAACGAGAGAATATCTGCGCGGCTATTATGAGCCTGGAACGCCTCAGTGCAGGCAAACGGCGGGGCCGTCCGCCGGCTTGGCTCGCCGCACTCAAACAGGAGCAGCACACGCCCCCTGCAAGACGTAAAGTAACTGCCGGGCGCAGGGCAGAAGGCCAGAAGACTGAGCCCAGCCGCGAGAAAGAATGAGCGTGCGTCGTCCCCGAGGTTTGTAAGCTCCGGGAGATTGCCGTGCCTGATCCCGATCCGCTACAATGCGGGCTGCGATGATGGCGGCAGTGAATGATCTGAAGACCGCTCTGGGGCGCGCACCGGAGCAACTCACGGTTGAGCAACGGCTGGCACTTGCCGGAAAGTTTGTTGCGCTGGAAATTTATTCTCCGGAGACTCTCCCGTTCCGCCGTATCGAAGCGATTGGCGATTCAGCTCTAGAGTGCTTTCGGCAGTTGGCCGCTCGCGGCTTGGATCCGACCCGATTCGAAATTATCCGCCTAAGCGCCCCTTACTGATTCGAGCGGCAACTATTTCCGCTTATCGAGTTCCGCTCAATCTTGACTCCGGGAGCAGCAGCGATGCAGTGCCGGTCTATTCCGTAACCGGAAATCTCGTTCTCAACGATCCGATTGCCCTCAGCAGGAGCGGGCCGCTCCGCTCTCCGCGCCAGATAGATTCCGCTGCGAAGAAAATCGGGTTCATCGGGCTGGAACAGGCAACGCATATTGCTACGGCCGTTACAGTGCGCCAGGTTCAGATTCCGCAGCGTGTTCCAGGCAATCGTGTGTCCCGTGCCGATCGCGAAAATACCGCCGAAAAGCGCCCCGTCGATGGTGTTGCCGACAATGCGGATGTTTTCCGGGCGCATATTCGGATTCGCATTGTTTAGTGATATACCAAAGTTGCCCGAAGGATAAGCGGCGGCGGTTCCCCCGTTGATACAACTGTTATCGCGCACCTCGCCATCGTGAAATCCATCCAGGTCGATGCATTTTCCGTTCACTTCGTAAAAGCGATTCCCGGCATACACGCAATGCGCAGTCTCGCCCGCGGTGTCGACACCGACCGGAGTGCCTCCTCGCTCCACGTCGACGATCTCAGCCGGGTAGCCGATTCGCCAGCCCAGATTTGCCACTACGCGGACGTCCATGCCGTGGCCGACCTGGATCGCATCGCGCCCAATGGTGGCAAACCGGTTCCGGGCTATTAAACCATTTCGATGGTGCGGGGACGAGTAGTACGAGTGGGTCCAGATTCCGTTGCCGCGAATACGCTCCAGATTGCAATCAACAACGCGGAAACCGGTTGTTCCTTCCTCCAGCAGAATTCCTCCAGTGGTGTTATTCCGGCCGCGTTCATCGAGCGATCCGCTGTCGGCGACATGCACGCGCGTGATAGAAACGTCGCTGCACCGGCTGGCCAAAATCGCGAATCCGGCAACGCCCGCCACATCCAGATCCTCTAAGACGAGCGATCGCACGTTCTCAGCCAGAATGCCGTTGTGCCGCGTAAATTGCGCGAACGGCACATAGGGCGGCAGGCCCAATCGCTCCTCAAGCGGCGCTTGAGCTCCCAAAATGCGGAAGTTCCGCATGCGGATGTTTGATGCCGACCGGCACACCACCAGTGCCTCTCCAGAGAAATCGGGCGCTGCCTGCAACACGGTACCTTCGGGTGCGCCTATCAGCTCCAGGTCGTGCGAGCCTGGCGGGACTTCAATGGGACGGCTTAGCTGCACGATGCCGGCAGGCAGGCGCTGCGTGCGCCCCGCGGGCCGGCCGAGGAAGAATAGCCCGAATGCGATCACTACAAGGAGGCCTGCTGCCCCGGCAGGCTTCAATTACTCGACCTCAACCTGAATCGGAGCAAAGCGGCGCCCACCAAGGGAAATCACCAATTCACAGGCCCCGCGCAGACCATCCGGAACGCGGAAATTGAATTCGTAGCGCCGCGCCAGCGGGTCAGCGCAGAAGGATTCCGCGCCTTCGACGGGCCGCCCACTCAGGCGCGCTCCAAACTGTTCCGGATAGGGTACTTCCTCGATAACCACCTTCGCCGAGCGGCTCACAAAGCGCTTCTCTGAGAGCAGGTCGACGCCGTCGGTTACCGAGCAGATATGCGGAACCAGCGGACAGGCCGGGATCACGCGCATCCAACCTGCGGCCATCGGGTGCTTCAGCCAGCGCAGGGCCATCGGAACCAGCCCCGTCCGGATGCCGGACGGCAGCAGCAAATTGAGTTGTGACACTGCGGCGCTGTCCGGGGGGCCCAAATACGTGAGTCTGGCTTTCATATCGCCCACGTCTACAGACAATTCCGCCAGGTCCGCGTCTTCGGGCATATTCTCGATCCACAACGATGCGGCGGCCAGGGGGCCGGAAGCCGGAATAGCGGGCTCTTCGCTGTAGGCGCTGGTGATATTTCGAATTACCGCGACAGCGTGTTCCTGCGAACGTGAATCCAAGCTGCGCCGCCATCCGTTCCGTTTTTTCCGCAGCGTTGTCCACATGTACTGTGTGCCGGCGCCTTCAAGCGCGAGGAGCTGAAAATCGCGCTCGCGTGCGAATGCTTCGATCTCTTCGGCCTGAATACGGACGCCTTCCCAGGTTGTGTAGCGGGCGGCTGTGACTGACAGCCCGTTAATCTGGCAGCGCAGGATGCCTTCCGGCCTCAGCACACGGTGCGCCTCCGCCAAATAAGAGAGGACCACGTCGCGGCTTGGAATATGCTGAAACACTGCGTATGAGTAGACGAAATCAAAGGATTCGTCAGCGAAGCACGCCAGGTTTGCGCCATCGGTGCGACTGACTCGCGCGGTCGGTATCCCGCGGAGGTTATCCGCAGCCAGACGGATCATTTCGTCCGATACGTCAACACCATGAATCTCGCGAAAATGGCGGCTCAGCGGACGCATCAATCTCCCAGGCCCACATCCGATCTCGAGCGCCGAGGCCTCGCGGGGCGGAAGCGCGAGCCGCCGCAGTTCCGCTTCGAGCAAGTGCACGACATCAGCGGCCGATGCGAAGAATTCCTCGTCATGCTGGTTGCGGCGGCCAAACGCGACGTAGTAGTTGGCGTCTTCTGCCGCGCGGCCATTCCAGTCCGCCCGCATCCGCTCGAGAATTTCAGCCTCGGACATCGCCGCTATCCTATCTGATTATGGCGATTCAATTCCACGGCGTGAGTGCGGTTCCGCTCGCCGGCATCGACGCAAGCGCCCCGGATGGCGCCGTGATCGGCATCATCGGCGAAGATGGTTCGGGCAAGGGGAAGCTGCTGCGGTTGGCCGCGGGTTTGGAACAGCCGGAATCCGGGACGGTCGAGGCGCCGCCGCCCCGAAGATTCCTGGGAATTTCGAGCTCCCTCCAGTTTGGCCCTGTGGGGTTGCTGGCGATCGAGCATACGCTAGCTCCGCATGATTATCTGGTGCGCGAGCGGGCAGCTATTGCCATTGATCGCCTGCGCCGCGCCGGGGCCACGATTTTGCTGGTTTCGCATGAAGAGGACCTGCTCCGGGATTTATGCGACGAAGTCTGGTGGCTGCTGGAAGGCAAACTCGCGGGCCGCGGCGATCCCGTTGAGATGTTGGCTGCTTACCGCCGGCATGTTTCCGCGCGGCTGCGTAACTGGGGAGAGTCCATCGCAGGCGGAAGCGCTTTAAACCTGCCGCCCCGTATGCGTAGGGGAAACGGCCGTGCCGAAATCCTTGCGATTGAATTGGTCGGCGAGTCAGGCCGGCCGACAATCGTCTGGCGCAGCGGCGAGCTGGCCACAGTGCGCATCACCGTTCGGTTTCACGACCAGGTCGCGAATCCCGTCATTGGAATTCTGGTTCGGAATCGCGTGGGGCTGAATGTATATGGAACCAATACCGAGCTGGAGGGCCTGAGGCTTGGGCCGTGCTCCCCCGATGAGTGCTTGCACATTGAGTTTACGTTTCGCTGCGATCTATGTCCTCAGCAATACACCTTGACCGTGGCTTCGCACGATCCGGACGGCGTGTGGCACGACTGGCTGGAAGATGCAGTGGCCTTCTCGGTTGTCGATTCCCGCCACACAGCCGGGGTCGCCAATCTTCGGGCGCAGGTTACTTGCCGTCGAGAATGAAGGTGGGGGCCAGACCCGCCGTAGACGAAAAGCCGGACTTTGCCGAAGAAAGCCAACTGGAGCAGCTCAGCACTTTGCCCAGGTATGCATGGGGATGAACGTCGACCTGCATTTCGCGAAACTCCAGATGGCCATATGTGAACAGCGGGAACAGAGAGCGAACCGGATCCACTCTTTCCTGCACGATATAGGGAAACCGCATGGCCTGGCGCAATGCCCGCTCCCATCCTGCCTCGTCCAGCTCCCAGCCGAAGAAACTGTGCTGGTCGCTATAGTCGTCGTTCGGCTTCAATACTAGCCGCTCCCGGTTCTCCACGATGAACTCCGGCAGATCGACGGCCTGATCGCGGTAGGTTGTCTTCATCGCAGTAACCAGCCGCGTCCAGGGTACGTGGTCGCGAATGGCCTTGCGTTCAGCCGCCGGGAATTTGGCTACCAGCGAATCATCGGTCAGAAGTCCGAAGATCGCTTTCTTGTGCGCCAGCTCCGCTCGAAAACTGTTCACCACGCAAACGGACCGGTCGCGGTATGCCTGAACCAGCGGATGATTCAGGTCAAACCGCATCAGAAACTCCTGAACACTGATGCGGCGATATACAAGGTCGATCTCGAAATGGCCTTTCCGCAGAATGCGATTGCGATATTCCAACTGATCGGGCGAGACGATCTCGACAGCGTAGCCTTCCTCGCGGAAAAAATCGCGAAAGAGCGCATATTCGCTCTGGCCCGAGTGGTAGGACGGCCGAAATTCAACGATTGCGATATTCGGTTTTCGGTGCCCGCCGAATTGCTTGTACGACTTTAACAGCGCGCTGAGCAGGTGTTTCCGCCCGCCAATGCGCGTCAGATTATAGCGTTTTCGAAATTCTTTAACCGGCGGAGCGTCGTAAAACAGATCCGATAGCACTTCCGTATATGCCGCCCCACTCGGAGAATCGGCATTGTATTGCACGAAATGCAGCGATCCGTTGCAAACATGCGAATCGAGCACAGAGGCGACCTCGGCTGTCTGATAACCCGGGTCGATAGAGGCCAGCATCTTCTCGGCTGGCAGCAGTTCCATGCGGGTCATCAGCGTGGGATTGGCCAAAACCATAGTCTGCATACGGTCAATCGCGCTGATCAGAGCCTCGGCGCTCTTCACCATCGCGTCGTACTGGCGGCGCGCGATAAAGTTGGGGCGCAGGAAGGGACAGATCAACCGTCCTCCGGTTGACAACTGATGCTGCTCCATTTTTTGCTGGAGCGCTTCGATCCAGTCAGTATCCCGAAAGGGTCCGGTCTCCAAAAGCTTATTGTAACGGGCTATCGCCTCGCCCAACTGCGACATGGCGTGAACGGATGTGTTCTACACTCAGTATCGCACAGCATCCCTTTAAAGCGATACTTGTGCATTTTGGAAACGTGCTTATAAGTGCTTATCAAATCAAGTGCTTAAATGGCACCCAGGCCCTCTGCGTTTTCCTTTGCGGTACCTCGCCACCTCTAAAATGCCGCCTCCCGCGAAAGTGCAGCACATTGCCGCAGTGTTTCTGTAACACAATTCCGCACGAGATTTCACGGAATGGGTCCCACTGGACCTTGACGGAAGCGGTCGGGATCCTCGATAATTTCGCTGAGTGCTGGGTAGTGCGGCACCAAGCTCTGCTCAAGGCGGTTGCTAGATGCCCAAGCGACAATACAGGTTACCGGTCTTCATTGTGTCCGCCGCGCTAGGATTAGTCTATCCGGTCAGCGCTTCCCAATTCGTCATTGACGTCCAAAATGCCGGTTTTGAAGACAGTACTGTCTTCAGCCAGGCATATGGCGCCCAGCAATGGAATTCGTCAGCTCCGGGCTGGACAGTGATTGGGGCAAGTGACTCGGCGGGCGACTATCGCCCTGTCGAGGAACGCTACAGCACTTACAGCCTCTTCATTAACCCATTCGAAGGCTTGAATGTCGGCTATAGCAACACGGGCACGTTAAGCCAAGTTCTGGCTGCTCAGGCGCGAATGGGCGTCACATACACCATGAGCGTTGCGGTTGGACGGCGTGGAGATCTTCCGGGCCAGTCCTACACCATCGGGCTGTACTCGGCTGGCATTCCCATTGGCGTGTACACAGGCAATACCGGTACAATGATGCCGGCAAGCTGGAACGTGATCGACTTTTCAGTCCGAAACACGGTGGTAAACAATCAGCCGCTTGAAATCCGGCTCACTGCAGGTGGCATTCAAGTGAATTTCGATACCATCCGTCTGTTTGCCGACACACCGGAGCCTCAGACTTTCTTTATGGGGCCGGCGGGTCTGCTGATCTTGGGTACCATTGCGGTACGCCGCCACCGGGCCAAGAAGCTCTTTTGAGTATTTCTCCCTCTCAACGCTAGTCTTACAGCAAACCTGCGCCTCCGGGTTTCGTGAGATCGAGCCTACGTAAAGCCTTTCCACTCAACAGCCTTCCTTCCGAAACGAAACACAACGGGGCCGGGTCCTTTATTCGCCGGAAAGGACAATGGCAAACGTCTCAGGCATCGGGCCAAAATCCCAATTCAGCCCCGGTCCATTGAATTAAATACAGGTCATTGGTTCCTAATTTGACACTAATATAGCTATATTCGCATAAATAATACGAGATTTTATTGTTTAAACCTTGACCAGCAAACGGTAATCCTACATAATTTCGATGAGGACTTCGACATTTTGCGGAAGTGCGTAAAGCTCTCCAAAGGCAGGTGCTAGATGCACAAGACGCTATATACGGCTTCGCTGTTCCTAATCATGACGCTTGGGCCGGCACTCTCTGCGCGTGCCTCAAGCTTTGTCATTGATGTTCAAAATCCCGGATTCGAGGACAATTCGGTTTTTACTCAAGTGTGCTGCAGCACGCCGCAATGGTACAACTGGTATGCTCCGGGCTGGACGGTTACTGGAGGCGATAATGCGGCAGGCGATTATCACCCCGTTTCGGAGCGTCGGGAGGGGTATGAACTGTTCATCACTCCGTAGGAAGGCCAAAACGTCGCATACAGTAACGGCGGTATGTTGAGCCAGGTTTTGGCCGCACAGGCACAACTGGGCGTAACTTACTCGCTCAGCGTGGCGGTTGGAAGACGAGGCGAAATGCCGGGCCAAACATACTCAATCGGCCTTTATGCGGGGGGCGTTCCCATTGGAGTTTACACGGGAACGACCGCCACAATGATGCCGGCAAGCTGGAATGTCATCGATTTTTCGATGAAAAACATCGTAGTTACGAGTCAGCCTCTCGAAATCAGGCTAACCGCCGGTGGTATTCAAGTCGATTTCGATATGATCCGGTTATTCGCCGATACGCCGGAGCCGCAGACGCTGGCTATGGGCGCGGCTGGATTGCTCGCTCTGGGAGCGATCGCATTGCGGCGCAGGCGGCGGAAAACCTGCTGAGCTTTTCCGCTTATACGATCCGGGAGAGAACAGATCCGCTGTCTTTTTAGATTTATTGCACTTCTTTTGCGAGAGATTCAAAAAAACGACGGATGATAAACTTGGCCGTTGTGTCAATTAACCGCTGGCCAACCCCTGCAATCATGCCGCCCACCTGCACGTCGCCTTGATACCGCACCTCGGTAGCCCGGTCGCTGGGGACCAGTGTTAATAGGCCGTCCCCTTTCAGAAAACCCACTTTACCGCTGCCATCGACCAAAAGGCGGAAACTCTCGTTCGGCTTCTGATCCGTAATCCGGATTTTCCCGCCGAAAAGGCCCTGGACGCTTGCAATCGCGACCTTCATTTTCATTTCATATTCGTCCGGACCGATTCGTTCGAGGTGATCGCAGCCGGGCATGCATTTCGCCAGAATTGCGGGGTCCTGAAGAGCTTCATACGCCCGTTCAGGAGATACAGGAACGGTGTGAAGACCGTCGATCTTCACGCCACCCCCATAGCGCGCCGAAGGGCCCGGCCGGCATAGATTCGCGCCATGTGCATGCGGTACTCGGCCGACGCGTAGAGGTCCGAGTTGGCCTCAACCCCATCGGCAACACGCGCGGCCGCAGCATTGATATCGCCTCCTCCGGCCAGCGCCTGCTCGGCACTCAGCGCGCGGAAGGCCTTAGCTGCCACGCCGGTTACGCCGATGCGGGCGAATCCTACCTTGCCGTTCGTCCGCCGCACTCTGGCGGCAATACCTACAACGGCAAACCCCGAAGCCGGATGCACCATTTTCTGATACGACACACCCGTGCCCAGGGCCTCGACAGGCACGATTACCTCCGCGATCAACTCACCGGGCTCTAGCGCTGTGGTCATCGTATCCACAATAAATTCCTCAAGCGGGAGAGTCCGTTCACCGCCCGAGCGAATCAGGCGCACCTTGGCTTCGAGTGCCATAAGGGATGCCGGATAGTCGGCTGCCGGATCGGCATGCGCGACAGAGCCGCCAATCGTCCCCATGTTGCGCACCTGCACGTCGCCGATATTGGATGCCGCTTCGGCCAGCAAAGGACAGCGCCGGCGCAGCAGCTCAGAGGACTCAAGCTCGTAATGGGTGGTCATGGCGCCGATATGAATGGCGCCCGAATCCTCCCGAATGTAGCTCAGGCCGGGAATTCGGCCCAGGTCCACCACGTGCTCCGGGGCCGCCAGTCTCAGCTTCATCAGGGGAATGAGACTCATACCTCCGGCAAGAGCTTTGGCGCTGCCGTCGGCAAGCAGCGCGAGAGCCTCCGCCAGTGACGTGGGAGCCGAATATTCGAAGGATTGCGGAATCACGCACGACCTCCTGCCTGCATCAATCTCCAGAGCTTCTCCGGCGTGAGCGGCATGTCGATGTGACGCACGCCGAAGCTGCTCAGCGCGTCCACCACGGAGTTGACCACCGCCGGGGAGCAGCCAATCGTGCCGGCCTCGCCGACGCCCTTAACACCCAACGGGTTGACGGGCGAGGGCGTCACCGTGTGATCGGTTTCGATCCGCGGAGCCATGGTCGCTTTAGGAATCGCGTAGTCGGTCAGCTCACCCGTCACTAACTGCCCGTTTTCGTCGTAGACCGCCTGCTCGTACAGCGCCTGCCCAAGCCCTTGAATTACGCCTCCGTGAATCTGGCCTTCGACCAGCAGCGGATTGATGATCCTGCCGCAGTCATCCACCGCCACGTAGCGCTTTACCTCCACCTGGCCGGTGTCGCGGTCCACCTCCGTGACCACGATATGGGCGCCGAACGGGAAGGCGAAGTTTGGCGGTTCCCAGAAGTAGGTGGCCACGAGACCCGGCTCCGTATTCGGAGGCAGTTTTAAGGCCCGGTAAGAGGCGCCGGCCACCTTCGCCAGCTCCACCGTTCGGCCACTCTTGTTACAGATGCAGAGTCCGCCGGAGAAGGTCACATCGTCCGATTCCAGGAGCACTTCGCCGAATTTGCGGATCTTTTCTTTGAGGCTCTGAAGGGCGTAGAAGAGGGCCGGACCGCCTACGGCAGTGGCGCGGCTGCCAAAGGTCCCGATCCCATACTGCACGATCGCGGTATCGCCGTGGATCACAACGACATCGTCCAGCGGAACGCCCAGCTCGTCTGCCACAATCTGCGCGAACGTGGTCTCCTCACCCTGACCGTGCGGCGACGTGCCCGTCATCACAGTAACCTGCCCCGATGGCTCGATCTTAACGGTAGCGCTCTCCCAGCCGCCGGCCGGCGTTGCTGGTGATGGTCCGAAAGCGCAAATTTCGCCATATGTCGCGATGCCGATGCCCATCAAACGGCCGGCTTCCCGGGCCTTTGCCTGCTCCTGGCGCAGCCCGTTGTAATCGGCAACCTCCATCGCCTTCTTCAGGGGCGCGGCATAGTCGCCGCTGTCGTAGCTCAGTCCGGTCGCCGTGGCGTACGGGAATTCATCCGCGCCAATGAAATTCTTCAGGCGCAGCTCAGCGGGATCCATTCGCAGTTCGGCCGCCAGCAGGTCCATCATGCGTTCTACGCCATGGGTTGCCTCGGGACGGCCGGCGCCGCGGTACGCGTCGGTTGGAACACAATTCGTGAACACGCCCACAATGTCCGCGCTCACATTGCGGAACTTGTAAAGGCCGGGCATCATGAGAACGGAAAGCGTCGGGATCGCCGGCGTGAGTAGTTGGTGGTAGGCGCCCAGATCCTGGATCAGCTTCAGCTTCAGGCCAAGAACCGTGCCGTCCTTCTTAGCCGCAATCTCGTAATAATCCACGTGGCCGCGGCCATGAATGGTGCATTGGAAGTTCTCCCGGCGTGATTCGATCCACTTCACCGGCTTGCCGATCTTCATCGCCACGAAGCCCATCAGAGCTTCCTCGGCGTATACGTTCAGCTTGCTGCCGAAACCGCCGCCTACCTCCGGTGTGATCACCCGTAGCCGATTCTCGGCCAAGCCGAGCATCTGCGCCACCAGCGTTCGCATCAGGTGCGGGATTTGTGTGGAGGAGTAGAGAGTGAGTTGCTTCTCCACGCCGCGGTACTCTGCTACGACGCCTCGGGTCTCCATGGCGGTCGGAATAAGCCGCTGGCTGGTCATCCGTTGTTTCACCACGACTTCCGCCTGGGCGAAGGCCTGGTCCGGCTCACCGCCTTGCTGATGGTAGGTAAAAGCGATGTTGTCCGGCCACTCGGGGTGAACCGCAGGCGCTCCAGGCTCCAGCGCCTTTTCCGGATCGGCTACGGCCTGTGCAGGCTCGTAATCCACCTCGATGAGGTCGAGCGCATCGGCTGCGATGTAACGGTCCGTGGCGACGACGACAGCCACGGGATGGCCCACGAAATACACGCGATCCCGCGCGAGCACCGAGTGCGCAGGTACTCTCAACCCGGGCAGGGAAGCGCCGCAGGGTACCGGTCCGACTCCTTCCACATCGGCCCCGGTGAACACGGCGACCACGCCCGGATGGCTCAACGCTTTCTGTATGTCGATGGACCGGATTCTCGCCGCCGCATGCGGGCTGCGCAGAATTGCCGCATGGTGCATCCCGGGCATCTGTATGTCTTCGACGTAGGTTGCGGTGCCGGTGATCAGCCGGGGATCTTCCTTCCGCCGGATGCGCTTTCCAACGAGGCTCTCAGTTTGGGTAATGGTCGTCGCCATGGCTATGCTCCCGCTTTGGCGGCGGCCTGAACGGCGTTGACAATGTGCTGATAACCTGTGCAGCGGCACAGGTTACCTTCCAGACCGTGCCGGATCTCCGGCTCTGTCGGGTGCGGGTTCCGCTCCAATAACTGGCGCGAGGCCATAATCATGCCGGGCGTGCAGAAGCCGCACTGCAGAGCATGCTCGTTCCAAAAGGCTTCTTGAATGGAGGAAAGCTTGCCGTCAGTCGCGAGGCCTTCTATTGTGAGCACTTCGCGCGCGTCGGCCTGGACTGCGAACATCGTGCACGATTTGACTGCTTTGCCATCTACAGAGACCGTACAGGCCCCGCAGAGCGAAGTTTCGCAGCCAACGTGCGGACCCGTGAACCCAGCGATCTCGCGCAGATAGTGGATCAGGAGCATCCGCGGCTCGACTTCATGGGAATAAATTTTGCCGTTAATTTTCAGCGTAATCTTCCGTTTCATGTGACACCGGTTGGGAGTTCGACCTCCCAACGGTCTATGATGTTGATCGAAAACGGACCGAAATGCAAGTCCGGCACGCTGAGTGGCCGTGCCCACGCTCCGTGCGGAGGCGGCGTTTGCAAATTATGCGCTCGCACGCGTGTGAGGAAGCCGGAAATGCGCGACTACTTGTTGCTGGTTTCCTGTGCGAGGCGGACGCGGGCGCTCTCGAGCTTCCGATTGATCTTGGCCACCTCGGCCGGATCCATCTCGGATTCGGAAGCGTTCTCCCACTCCTTGAGCGAAGCCTGCCATTGGTTGATGGCATCCTTCGTCTTCCCTTGCTTGAAGTAGACGTCACCCAGATGGTCGTGTATGGTGGGATCCTTTCCCATCCGCTCGAGCGCGCGCAGCAGGTGATTTTCGGCTTCGGGCAGACGGTTCTGCCGATAGCAGACCCAGCCCAGGCTGTCCAGATAGGCGCCGTTCTGTGGCTCCAGCTCCACCGCGCGCGAGATCAGCTTCTGCGCTTCGTCCAGCCGGATGTTGCGGTCCGCCAACATATACCCGAGGTAATTGAGAGCCCCGGCATTATCGGGATTGATCTTCAGAACTTTACGGAATTCGGCTTCCGACTCGTCGTACTTCTTCAGTTTTTCGAACAGCGCTCCCCGCATGAAGTAGACGGTTTCCTTATCGGAATCGGAGGTGGAAAGCTTCTCGGCTTCGTCCAGGGCCGCCTGCATTTCCTTGTAACGCTTGCCTTTATCGTAAATCTGGGCAAGTGTGAGTTGGGTTTCACGGTCTCGCTCGCCGTTTAGCAGTGACCGGACTTCGGCGGCTGCCTCGTCCACTTTACCCGTGTCCGCAAGAACCTGCGCGTGCGCCAGCTTGACGGCGCGGTCCTCCGGGTATTTCTTCAGCGCGGCATTAGCTTCCTGCTGCGCCCGAGGCAGATCCTTGGCCATCCGGTACGTATCTACAATGCGGACCGAAGCCCGCGGCGCCGAATCCGGATCAAACTCGGCAAGCTGGCGGAAAGTATCCGCAGCCGGAGCGAACTGGTTGGCGCTTTGGTACAGAATTCCCAAGCGCTCGAGCAGCATAGCCCGGTTGGCGCGTTCCGAAGCGCTGTAGGACTTCTTAGCTGTTTCGTCCAGAATGCCTTTCAGGCCGGCGATCGCCTGGTCAGTTTTGCCCTCTGCTTCCAGCAGGTTCACTTCGTCGTACCGGACCTCAACGCTCTCCGGATCGAGCTCGCGAGCCTTGGCCAAAGCTGCCTTCGCTTTATCGAATTCGCGTTTCTCCCGGTAGATCTGTGCGATCCGAAGCTGTGCCTGGGCATCCTTCGGATCATCTTCAAGGATCTGCTGATAATACTTCAGCGATTCATCGTACCGGCCGGCGAACAGCAGGTCCTGAGCGAGCGCCCGCATCAGACGAGGATTGTCGGGCGCCTGCTCCGTGGCCCGCTGCAGTACTTCAGCGGCGCGTTTATAGTCGCGCATCTGTTCGTAGGCGTTGGCCAGCGCCGCCAGCAGCCGCGGGTTCGAGTTTCGCGCAGTAACAGCCTGTAGCTTCTCAATAGCTTTTCGCGTATCGCCGACGTCGGAGTACACCAGAGCCAGACCCGTAAGAGCTTCTTCGTTATCCTTGTCTATCTCTAGCGCGTGATTGTAGGCCTTCTCGGCCTCTACGGAATTGGAGGAGGCGCGATACAGCCGTCCCAAAGCCAACCAGCTATCCAGTTCCCCCGGATCTTTCGCGGTGATCTTCTCGTACTGCTCAATAGCCTTCTGTAGCATGTTCGAGTTGATCTTGCCCTGCTGGGTGTCCCCGATCATTCGTGTGTAAATCCGCGCCAGCAGCTTGCGCGCGTTGATGTTCTCCGGGTCGCGGCGCAGCATCTCATCGGCTTCTGAGACGGCCTCATTTAGTTTCCCGGATTGGATGTACAGGTCTGTGAGTTCTTCGAACAGAAATGTAGCCGAAGGGTCAAGCTTCAGAGCTTCTTTGTAGTGCTCGATTGCCTTGCTGGCGTACTCACCGCGATTTCCGTAAACGCCGGCCAGCTCGGCATAGAGGTGGCCCATCGCGAAGTTATAGTACGCGCCCGACCTGTCGGTTGGGGCCTTTTTTTCCGCGGCCGGTGACTTTTCGGTTGGGGTTTGAGCCTGTGACAATGATGCCAACAGGACCGTGGTTGTGAGCACGGAGATCAGATGCTTCATGGGCTTGTGCTTTCTTCGACCCTTATTTGACGCCCAGACGGCCCGAAGAATTTCAGTCTTTATTGTATAACGGCGCAGTCATCTGGGTCCGTGAGTCCTGGCGCGAGCTTCTTCACAGCCGTGCGGCCTTGGTTCGGTTCTCCCCTCGGCGGTGTATGATACTATGCCGTTTTTGATACAACCGTCACGGAAAACTGACCAAGGGAGTTGTCGTTGAAGATCTACGAAGGCAAGGACATCCGGAACGTCGGCTTGGTTGGCCACGGGGATTCCGGCAAGACCACGCTCGCTTCGGCGCTGCTCTATACAGCCGGCGCAACGAATCGTCTGCTCCGCGTCGAGGAGGGCAACACCATAACCGATTTCGACGAAGAGGAAGTACAGCGCAAGATCACGATCTCAACCGCTATTGCCGCCTTCGAGTGGAAAAAAACCAAGCTGAACCTTCTGGATACGCCCGGCTACAACATCTTTATCAATGATACGAAAGCCGCGTTGGTTGCGGCCGATTCGGCGCTAGTGGTCGTCGATGCCGTCTCCGGAGTGCAGGTACAAACCGAGAAGGTATGGGGCTTCGCGGTCGATTACAAACTGCCCCGCATATTTGTCGTCAATAAGTTGGATCGTGAGCGCAGCTCGTTTGAGCGTACCCTGGACAGCATTCACGACGCTTTCGGGCGTGAGGCCGTTCCCGTGCAAATCCCGATTGGCGCGGAGCGAGACTTCCGCGGAGTCGTCGACCTGATCCAGATGAAGGCTTACACCTACACGCCCGATGGCGACGGGAAAGGCAAGGAGGGCGAGATTCCGCCGGAGCTGAGCGACTCCGCCCAGAAGGCTCATGAGGCGCTTGTCGAGATGGTGGCGGAGGGCAACGATGCGTTGATGGAGGAGTTCTTCGATAAGGGTACGCTCCCGGCGGAGCACATTCTGGAAGGACTCCAGGCGGCCGTGCGCGAGATGCGGCTGTTTCCGGTGCTGTGCGCCTCGGCGCTGCATAATGTCGGCTCGGATCTGATCCTGAACTTCATGAGCGAGAACCTGCCCGCACCCGTTGACCGGCCGTCAGTCACTGCCGTCGCCGGCGACAAAACCATCGAACAAAAGACCACAGACTCCGAGCCGTGTTCCCTGTTTGTGTTTAAAACTACGGCCGACCCATTTGCCGGCCGGATCACGTTTTTTAAGGTTAATACAGGCGTTCTCAAGAACGACGCGAACCTGCAGAACCTTACCCGAGGCACAGCGGAACGTTTGTCGCATATTAGCGCGCCCTTCGGAAAAACGCTCGTTCCTGTGACGGAACTGCATGCGGGCGACATCGGCGCGGTAGCAAAACTGAAGGACACTCTAACTGGAGACACCCTGGCGGAAAAAGGCGTCTCAGTCACGTATCCACCGGTCAAGTTGCCTGAGCCTTCGATTGCATTCGCCATCGAAGCCAAGTCGCGGCAGGATGAAGACCGCGTAGGCAACGCGATCCACCGAATCCTGGAAGAAGATCAGTCTCTCCGGTTCTACCGGGATCCGCAGACCAAGGAGTTTCTACTCGCCGGCAGCGGACAGCAGCACGTCGAAGTCGTAGTAAGCAGGCTGAAACGGCGATACGGAGTTGAGGTGCAGTTAAAGGCGCCGAAAATCCCGTATCGGGAAACGATCCGCGGCACAGCCGATGTGCAAGGCCGCCACAAAAAGCAGACCGGCGGGCACGGCCAATTCGGCGACTGCTGGATTCGCATGGAGCCTCTGCCCCGCGGCGCCCAGTTCGAGTTTGTCAATGACATCTTCGGCGGCGCGATTCCGAAGAACTTTATTCCTGCGGTCGAAAAGGGCATTTTGGAAGCCGCACAGAACGGCTTCCTGGCAGGGTATCCGATGGTGGATTTCCGCGTCACGCTCTATGACGGCTCCTATCACGACGTGGATTCATCCGAGCTCTCGTTCAAGCTTGCGGCGCGCAAAGCCTTTAAGAATGCGATGCAGCAAGCCAAGCCCGCCCTACTGGAACCGATTATGAACGTTGAAGTGCAGGCCCCGGTCGAATACGCCGGCGACCTGACCGGCGATCTAAACGGACGCCGAGGCCGCATCCTGGGCATGGAAACCAAAGGTAATACGCAGTTTATTCGCGCCCAAGTGCCGATGGCCGAGATGCTGAACTATCAGAGTGATCTCACTTCAAAAACGCAGGGTCGAGGTTCATTCACAATGGAATTCGACCACTACGACTTTGTTCCTTCTACTCAGGCCGACAAGATCATTGCGGCTGCCAAGGCGGCCAAAGCTGGCGAGGAAGAGGAGGAGGAATAGCGAAGGGTTACGGAATACTTCGAATTAGTCCAACACAGCCCGCCCGAAACGTGTAGAATAGGCAGTGACCCTGCCTGGGTTAGTGCTGTAAGTTCTAGGATCCCAGGGCAAATCGCTCCTTCTGGTAGCGGCTCGCGATAGGATAACCAAGCGATTTGCCGGCATCAAAGTTCGAGGAATCGGATGGCCTATCGAACCAGACTGCTCTTGTTCTTGAGTGTCGCATGCCTCACCTTGATGTGCACGAACTGCGCCTATAATCAGCAAACCGCCTTCCGTAATGCGTTTCTTCCCGCACCAGCGCAGTCGGCGCCTGTGGCCGAGGTGGCCCCCGCTCCGCCCGCTGTTGCCCCCAATCCATACTTGGTATCTGTGCCCAAGCTAATTGAGGGAGTGCCGGTGTCGGCAGCGGGCCGCGTGGAAACGCAAATGCAAAAAGCTGAGCAGCATTTCCAACGAGGTAAGAAATTCTACCAGGCCAAAGATGTTGAGAATGCCCGGCGGGAATTCGACGCCGCAGTCGATACCATGCTCGAGGCCTCGGATTCGGCTATACCCGATCGCTCCGCGTATGAGAGCCGCTTGGAACGGATGCTCGACGCGATCCATGGATATGATCTAGCGGGGTTGGGCGCTTCGGAGGAAATGGCAACGGCGCGCTTCGAAAAGGCGCCGCTCGAAGACATCCTGAACATGACTTTCCCCGTCGATCCCAATTTGAAGAACCGCGTACAGGAGCAGCTTCAGGCGACCGTCTCTCAGCTTCCGCTCTCTCAAAACGATGCGGTGATCTCGTACATCAATTATTTTTCCGGGCGGGGGCGCAAGACGCTGATTGCCGGGCTGGAACGGTCCGGCCGCTACAAGCCCTTGATTCAGCGGATTCTGGATGAGGAAGGGATTCCACAGGAGTTGATTCACCTGGCCCAGGCGGAATCCGGGTTTCTGCCGCGCGCAGTGTCGCGGAAAGCAGCCGTGGGGATGTGGCAGTTTGTGGCGTGGCGTGGCCGGCAGTACGGGTTGATGCAGACCCGCAGCACGGATGACAGGCTGGATCCGGAGAAAGCCACGCGCGCCGCGGCGCGCCACCTGCGCGATCTATACAACCGGTTTGGAGATTGGTACCTGGCCGTCGCGGCCTACAACTGCGGGCCAGGAGTAGTGGAAAAAGCGGTCGAGCGCACGGGATATGCTGATTTTTGGGAGCTCCGCCGCCTTCACGTGCTGCCGGCCGAGACAACCAACTACGTGCCGATCATCCTCGCCATGACCATAATGGATAAGCACGCGGCCGAGTATGGGCTGCTGGATGTGACGCCAGACCGACCGATCGAGTATGACTCGATGGAGGTGACTTCTCCCACGCACATGCAGCTTATCGCGGATCTCACCGATACGCCGATATCTGTGCTGGCGGAGTTGAACCCGGCGCTGCTGAAGGCGGTTGCACCGGAAGGTTATACACTGCACGTCCCCAAAGGCAAAGGGAGCGCATTGATGGCTTCGCTGCAACTGATTCCCGCAGAGCGCCGCGCTTCGTGGCGCATGCATCGTGTCGCATCGGGAGAGACTTTGGCCGCAATCGGAAAACGCTACGGCCTGACGCCCGGCCGGATCGCCGCGGCCAACGGGCTGGATAGCGACACGCCGGCGGCCGGCCGGCAATTGTTGATTCCAGCCGCGTACACAGGCGGTGAGCCGTTCCGGCAAAAAACGCGTAGCGCTCAACGCAAAGGCCCGCACTCAGCATCGAAACGCAAATCCTCTGTGCGCGGTGTCACTGTTCGAAGCCAGTCCGGCACGCACATCAAAGCAGGGTCCAAGCAACGGCGCAACGCGCCGGCAGTGTTGACGCGGACCGCTTCAAACGGCCACCGCAGAGCTTCTGCGAACAACTGAAGAACCGCGAAAGCTTCAATGTTTTCACCACGAAAAATCGTACTTTTTCTGTATTTGACTATTGCCTCACAGCTAAAACGGGTTATTCTATGGGTGATTGTGCCTTGAGAACAGGAGGCGTGCGGAATGTTTGATAGCATGAAACTCGCTCCGCGAGACGAAGACGAGATGGAGGATTTCCAAGACTACGAAGACGAGGAGCGCTCGGACGTGAACTCGGATCTGGACGATCTGGACGAAGAAGAGGAGAGTGAAGCGGACGAGGAGGAGGAAGAAGAGGAAGAGGAGGAGGAGGAAGAGGGAAAAGGCGCCTCGGTAAGTACTCCGGCTCCCATTTCCGGTGTACCTTCTGAACCTACTGCCGCTGAAGCGCCCTCCGCTCCGGAAACTCCGAAGAAGCCGGCACGAAAGGCCACGCAGCCGGCCAAAAAGGCGGCAAAGAAGGCGCCCGCCAAAGCGGCCAAGAAGGCACCTGTGAAGAAGGCTCCCGCCAAGAAAGCCGCGGCCAAGAAGGCCGCTGGCAAAAAGGCGGCGGTGAAGAAAAGCCCGGCCAAAGCTGCAAAGAAGGGCGCCGCGAAGAAATCGGCGGTCAAGAAAGCCGCGAAAAAGACGTCAGCTAAAAAGTCTGCTTCGAAGCGTGGCGCCGCCAAAAAGAGCGGGCGCAGGCGCTGACCTATAACCAGTCCTTCAACCGTGGCTCAGGACCTCGCTGAGCCACGGTTTTTGGGAACGTGTCCGACGGGAGTTCAGGTCTTGTTGAGCACGCCCCTGCACCGCTCAAAGAGTTCCAGTAAAGCCTCGGCATGTTCTTCGGCCGTACGCGCAGCGGGCTTGGCCGAGAAACCCGCGACGGCTGCAGCGCCTTTGCCGTAGCCGGTGGTCACGGCTATGAACTTCATCAGCTCGAAAGCAATCTCATCTTTGCTACGGCCCTGCGCCGGAGTGCCGCTCCCAGTTTCCTGTTTGCCTGGAGCTTCTACGGTCGGCACGCCATCATTCGCCATACGGAATCGAGTCCTCCCTGATGTGATACAACCTCTAGGTTACAGCATTTCCTGATGCCGCTCACCGCCCGCCGGCACATCCGCAAGATGCGCGGAGGCGCACAATCCCATCTCCTCGAGGCCGATGACGGCCATTATTATGTGGTGAAGTTTCTGAATAATCCGCAGCACCGGCGCATTCTCGCAAATGAGTTAATTGCCTCAGTGCTGCTTAAGCATCTTCAGATTTCGGTTCCGGAGTCGGCAATGATCCGGATCACGAGTGATTTTCTCGAAGCTAATCCTGAGGTTCATATTCGTTTGGGCTCCCGCCAGATTCCTGTCGAGTCCGGCTGGCATTTCGGCTCGCGCTATCCGGGCGACCCTGCGCGCCTCGTCGTCTACGATTTCGTGCCGGATTCACTGCTGGCGGAAGTGAAAAATCTCGCAGACTTTCTGGGAATTCTTGTCTTCGATAAGTGGGTTTCGAACGCAGACGGGAGGCAAAGTATTTTTTTTCGCGCACGTGTTCAGGACTGGGCCCCGGGCGTCGGTTTATTGCCTCCCAAGCCGGGATTTGTCACGTGGATGATCGACCATGGCTTTGCGTTCAACGGCCCTCATTGGGACTTCCCGGACATGCCGGTTCAGGGCCTGTATGCCCGAAAACTGGTATATCGAAGCGTGGAATCGCTCGATGATTTTCAGCCGTGGCTGGATCTGGTGCGTTACATTCCAGAGGAATTGCTCGACCAGGCGTACCGCCAAGTACCGCCAGAATGGCTGGAAGGCGATGAAGAGATGCTGGAGAGGCTGCTGGCCGAGCTGCTCTCCAGGCGGAAACGCGTTCCCGACCTGATCAGAGCGTGCCGTCGAGCGCAGCCGGATCCCTTTCCGAACTGGCGAGGATCGCGCGCGTGATGCGCTCCGCGGTAGCCGGCGCGAGAAGAATTCCGTTGCGATAGTGCCCGTAGGCAAGCCACAGCCGTGTACCGGCCACGCGCTCAATATGCGGAGCGGCGCCTTCTGCGGCGGGTCGAAAGCCGAGCCAGGCTGCCGACTGCGAGCGCGGGGCAAGACTGCGAACGAGCTCGGAAGCACTGGCGCGGATAGCGGCGACGATTTTAACATCCAGGCAGCGGTCGAACCCCACATGCTCGGTCGAGGTCCCCGCGATCGTGAAACCATTTGAACGCTGCAGAAGATACGTGGAGCGATGGCGAACAATAGGCCCGAGCGAGCCGGGTTCCAAAGCGTATCCCACCAGGTGGCCACGAACGGGAAACGCTTTGGGTAACGCTACGTTTCGCTCTTCGATAGCCACGGCAATGGTGCTGCTCCATGCACCCGCCGCCAGAACGGCTGCGGAACCCTTAAAGGGCCCCTTTTCGGTGTCGATTTCAATTGCCCGCTGCTCGATCCGGATACGCTCTGCGCGGCAATGTTCGTGAATTGCCGCTCCGCGTGTCTCCAGGGCTCTGCGCAATGCGCGTGTTACATCGCGAGGATCGACAATGGCTTCATCGGGATAAAAGAGTGCGCCGGCCGTTTCCGCCGATATGAGCGGCGCCAACTCACGAAGCCCTTCGCGATCGAGCGGCACAGAACGAATTCCAAGCTCCTGCTGGCGCTCGCTCCGGGCCCGGATTTCGGTCCATTCTTCGCTGGTTCGGGCCAGCTCAACGGCTCCGCACTGGCGGAAGTCGATGGCGGCGCCAGTTTCGAGCTGGAGCTCGCGTACGAAGCCCGGGTAGAGCCGCAGACCCTCGAGCGCCAACTCGAGCGCAGGCGAGGATTGTTCATACTCTCCGCCCGGGGCCAGCATGCCGGCGCCGGCCGAGCTTGCCTCTCCCCCGAGTACTCCGGCGTCGAGCAGCGTGATCCGCGCACCTTCCCGCGCCAGCTTCCAGGCGATCGACGCGCCGATGATGCCCGCGCCTACCACCAGCACGTTCTGCGAGACGGCAGCCATTCGTCCTCCATCGTATCGGAACCGGACGCGTTTCTGGAATAGAATGGCGGTGAACAACAAACCGATGGAGGCTGAATGCAAGAGAAAAGACGGAAATCCCGCCGCGAGATGTGGCAGGCCGCAGGCTTAACGCTGCTCGGCGCGGGCGCGATGCAAGCGGATTCAAGCGGCTGGACGCCGAAGAAACAATCCGCAGGCGGCCCTATTCGCTCGGGCCATCTGCTGTTTCTGAGCGGCATTGGAGGCTGGTATCCGGACAAGCGTCCGAAGCCGGGAGACGTGAAGCAGCAGACGGCGGACGCCCTGGAGATCATGAAAGCCTCTCTGGAAAAGGCGGGGTCCTCGATGCAAAACGTCCTTAAGGTGCAGGTGGCGCTCGTCGACCCCGAGAAGAACTGGCCAGGGATGGACGAGGTTTACAACACATTCTTCGCCACTAGTCCGAAGCCCGCCCGGTCGTATTTCGGCTCCACAGGGTTTCGCCGCCCCGGCCAGTTGCTGCAAATCGACTGTATCGCCTACGTGGACTGAGCCCGTGTCAAGTTGAAGGGTTCAAAATAGAAGTATGGACGTCAATCGCTTCACGGAAAAGCTACAGGAGGCGCTGAGAGCCGCTCAGACCAAGGCAATACGCTACGGGCATCAGCAGATCGACGTGGAACATCTGCTGGCAGGACTGCTCGAGCAGGAAGGCGGGCTGGCGGGTTCAATCCTGTCCAGGGCCGGGCTGAACCCGGACGTCTTGCGCAGCCGCCTGGAGAACGAGCTCGGGCGGCTGCCGAAGGTATCCGGGCCTTCGGGACCCGCCGATCAGATCTATGTTACAGGCAGGCTGAACAGGCTGCTTACGCAGGCTGAGGACGAGGCTCGCAATCTGCGCGACGAGTATATTTCCGTTGAGCACATTCTGCTAGCCGCGACCGAGGACGGCGGCGCCACTGGCCGCATATTGAAGGAGTTTGGTATTACCCGCGAGCGGCTTATGCAGGCGCTGCGAGACGTGCGCGGCAGCCAGCGAGTGACCTCTCCGAATCCGGAGGCCACCTACGAGGCGCTGGAGCGCTACGGCCGCGATCTTACAAAGCTGGCCGGGCAGGGAAAGCTCGACCCGGTGATCGGGCGAGACGACGAGATCCGCCGCGTCATTCAGGTGCTCTCCCGCCGTACGAAGAATAACCCTGTGCTAATCGGCGAGCCCGGCGTCGGCAAGACGGCCATAGTCGAGGGGCTGGCCCAGCGGATCGTGCGCGGCGATGTGCCGGAAGGACTCAAGAACCGGCGTGTTGTTGCGCTCGATATGGGGGCGCTCATCGCCGGCGCGAAATACCGCGGCGAGTTCGAAGAGCGCCTCAAGGCCGTTTTGAAAGAAGTGCAGGACTCGCAAGGCGAAATCATTCTGTTCATCGATGAGCTCCACACCGTGGTGGGCGCGGGGAAAGCGGAAGGCGCCATGGATGCCGGCAATCTTCTCAAGCCCATGCTGGCCCGCGGCGAACTCCATGCGGTCGGCGCGACGACACTTGACGAGTACCGCAAGCACATCGAGAAAGACGCCGCGCTTGAACGCCGGTTCCAGCCGGTCTTCGTTGACCAGCCTTCGGTGGAGGACACGATCTCGATTCTGCGCGGACTCAAGGAGCGGTACGAAGTCCATCACGGAGTGCGCATCAAGGACTCCGCGCTTGTGGCGGCGGCGGTCCTTTCCAACCGCTATATCACGGATCGTTTTCTCCCCGACAAAGCCATCGACCTGGTGGATGAATCCGCCGCGCGGCTGAGAACCGAAATCGATTCGATGCCATCCGAGCTGGACGAAATTCTCCGGCGAGTTATGCAGCTTGAAATTGAGCGCGAGGCGCTGAAAAAAGAGAGCGACGAGGCATCGAAGGAACGGCTCAGCAAGCTGGAGAAAGAGCTCGCGAACCTCCGCGCCGAAGCCGATGCGCTTAAGGCTCGCTGGCAGGCGGAAAAAGATTCCGTTCAGCGGCTACGCGCAATCCGCGAGCAGATCGATCAGACCAAGACCGAAATCGAACTGGCTGAGCGGCAGTACGACCTGAACCGCGCGGCTGAGCTGAAGTACGGTAAGCTCGCCGAGCTCGAACGGAAACTTAAAGCAGAATCGGACCACTTCGACCAGCAGCAGTCGCAGGCGCGCCTGATCAAGGAGGAGGTGGACGAGGAGGATATCGCGCGGGTAGTCAGCCGCTGGACCGGAGTTCCGGTAACGAAGCTGCTGGAAGGCGAGATGCAGAAGCTTCTCCATCTCGAAGAAGAGCTGCACCGGCGGGTAATTGGCCAGGACGAGGCGGTTACCGCGGTGGCCGAAGCCGTAATTCGCGCCCGCTCCGGCTTGAAGGATCCGAACCGGCCCATTGGAAGCTTTATTTTTTTGGGACCCACCGGAGTGGGGAAGACGGAGCTGGCGCGGGCGCTCGCGCAGTTTCTGTTCGATGACGAACACGCGATGATTCGCATCGATATGTCTGAATACCAGGAGAAGCACACGGTGGCGCGGCTGATTGGCGCGCCTCCGGGATACGTCGGCTATGAGGAAGGCGGGCAGTTGACCGAATCAGTGCGCAGGCGTCCATATTCGGTCATCCTTTTCGACGAGATCGAAAAAGCTCATCATGACGTATTCAATGTAATGCTGCAAATTCTCGACGACGGCCGCTTGACGGATGGGCAGGGCCGCACGGTCGATTTCAAAAACACGATTGTGATTATGACATCGAATATCGGGAGTCATCGCATCCTGGAGTATCGCGGTTCGTTTTCCGGGGCGTCCTATGATCGTATGAAGGAGACGGTGCTAGAGGAGATGCGGCGACATTTTCGTCCCGAGTTCCTCAACCGCGTCGACGAAATCATCGTATTTCACGCGCTATCGGAGGAGCATCTTGCGCAGATCGTGGAAATTCAGCTTGACCGGCTGCGGCAGCGGCTGCAAGATCGGCATATTTCGCTCGAACTGACCGAGGCGGCGCGGCGCCACCTGGTTCGCTTCGGGTATGACCCGAACTACGGCGCGCGGCCGCTGAAGCGTTCCATCCAGAAGCAGATCGAAACGCCTCTGGGCAGGCTCCTTTTGCGCGGCGCCGTCCACGACGGGCAAACCATCGAAGTGGGACTGGACCCGAATAAGGACGAACTGACATTCACGCCAAAGCCGGCGACTGTGGCTGATTCCGTGCCGGTAGGCTGAGCTGGTCTGTTGCGAACCGGGCGATATCGCCGGTGAGGTGCTCCTTGTGTGTGAAATACACGCCATGCGGGCCGCCTTCATAGATCAGGAGGCGTGAGCCGGGAACGAGCGCCGCGGCCGGCTTGCTCGTCATTTCGAGAGGGGCCGATGCGTCACGGTCGCCGTGAATGAACAGCGTCGGAATCCGGATTTGTGACAACTCAGGCCGAAAGTCGGTGGATGTTTGAATCCTGTTCAACTTGATGGCCGCCTGAAGCGAAGTCTCGGTCATCATACGCAATGTCCAGTCAATCACGGCTCTGGCAGTGCCCGGAACGAAATACGGCTCTGCATTGGCTTCCGCCCATCCCGGGAAATCTCGAGCGAACGCAGTTCGAAGTTGATGAAAAACTGCTTCCTCCAACCCATGAGGATTGTCGGGCGTCTTCAAGAGGAAGGGGATGGCGGCCGGTGCCACGAACACAACGCGTTTGACGGCCTTCGTTCCATGCCGTGTCAGATAGCGCACGATCTCGCCGCTCGCGAACGAATGGCCGACCAGGGTTGCATTTTCCAGCTCGAGGGCATCGATTATGGCGGCGAGATCGTCTGCCAGCGAATCGAAATCATACCCGCGCCCCGGATCGCTGGATCGGCCATGCCCGCGGCGATCGTAGGCAATACATCGGAATCCTTGCTCGGAGAGCGGTTGCATTTGGTAAGCCCACATTCCCGAGCTAAGAGTCCAACCCGCAAGAAAGAGCAGCGGCTTACCGCTCCCCCAGTCGCGGTAGAACAATGCGACGTTGTCGGTTGTGCGGATCAAATTTGGATCTGATTTCATAACGAATGAAGTACCGGCTTCTTTTGCGCCTATCGCAATGATGCCGTGTTCTCTTCGCGCAGTCGATTACGTCGGAGGTAATTGATACCGGGAGCTAATCCGATATTGATGATCAGCGGTATGCGGCAGCCTGGATGGAGTACAACTCTGCGTACTGGCCGCCCTTAGCCATGAGTTCATGGTGAGAACCCGCTTCCACGAGCCGAGCCCCGTCGAGCACTATGATAAGATCCGCCATACGAACCGTCGAGAACCGGTGCGAAATGAGGATCGTTATCCGGCCGTTATCGTCCTTGCCGGCGCCCCGAGCAGCCGCGGCGTAGCGCTCGAACAGAGCATGTTCCGTCTCCGCATCCAGCGCGGCAGTGGGTTCGTCCAGAACTAATAACAGCGGCTCGTCGCGCATGAAGCCACGCGCAAGCGCAAGCTTCTGCCATTGTCCGAACGACAGGTCCACTCCGCCCGGCCATGTCGGACCAAGCTGCGTGTCGAGACCAGATTTCAGACGGGTGACCACGTCGCCCGCGCCGGCGCGGTCTACCGCCGCGATCACGGCAGGCCCGTCATCGATTCGGGGGATGTCGCCTAAACCGATGGCTTGCCTCGCGCGGAATTCGAAGCGGAAAAAATCCTGAAACGCGCCGGCGAGGCGGGCACGCCACTCATGGGCCGGGATCCTGGCCAACGGGGTATCATCCACCATGATCGAACCAGATGACGGCTCATACAGCTTAGCCAGTAGCTTCACGAGCGTCGTCTTTCCCGCGCCGTTCTCACCGACAATAGCTACGACTGCGCCTGCGGGAAGCGTCAACGATATATCGTTTAGGACAAGGGGCGACGTGCCGGGGTAGGCGAACGACACGTGTTCCAGACGAATGCCGTGACGCAAGATGGTGGGAGCCGGCAAGTCGGCTGATGCAGAGAGGGAGGCGGCATAGTCTTCGAGCCACGCGAGCCGCCGCGAGCCGTCTGCCCAGAATCCGCGCAGGAATCCAATCTCGCCGACCGTAGCGCCTATGTAGGCCGAAAGGCGGGCGCCTGCTGCAAGCACCAGCAGTACCTTGTCGGCTGGGGCTGCCGCCACAAACGACACGAACACCACCGCTCCGACATATGCCAAGCCGAATACCGCCCATCCCAGCGCGTGCCACAACGCGGAGCCCCACCGGGCGTGAGCTATTAGCGAGTACCAGCGCTCCCACGCGATTCGGCGCTCTCTAATGAGGCGATCTTCGATACCCGTGACCCGCACTTCCTTTCCGGGCGAGGCCGTCGTCGCGATGTCAAACAAATGCCTTGCCAGCCGACTGGATTGAGCACCACGCTCTTGCGCGGATCGTTCGACAGCCGGTCTCCACGTAGACGTCCAGACGGTCGGAATCGCAAACACCGCGAGTAAGATGAGCGCCGGATGGACCGAGATCAGCAGCGCCATCGTCACTCCCAGCCGCAGTATCCATCCAAGCGTGGAGAACAGCGACATGTACATGTGGTCCAGGACGAACACCTGGTTTCGAAGCATCGACAGCCGATCGAGATACTCCGGACGCTCCTGGTGGGCGATGGTCGAGATGGATGCCTGTAATCGAGCGACGTGCGTTTCCAGGGCGATCGTCACTTTGTCGCGAAAGCGGCGCTGCAAGCGCGTGCTGACAGTGCGGAGAAACCACGTCGCGGCTGCGGATGCGCCGAGCCCAAGCGCCGCGCCCCGCACGAGGCCGAGCCTGTGCGCGAGGATTCCGTTTCCGAGAAGCATCAACCACAACGCGAGGAGCGCATCAGGCAGCGCGGCAAGCTGCGACAGCCCGAATGCCACCACCATCAGGCGCGGTTCGTGGCGGTACCCCAGCTTGCACAACCGCCACATCGACGACAATGTAGGAGGCAGCGGCTCAATCGCGTGGTCTCGATCACGAGAGGACGTCATAGGTCGTGCCCTCCTCCTCCGGGACGTTGAAGCGCTGGGCCTGCAGATCGAACATGGTGCGATAACGTCCGCCAAGCGCCATTAATTCATCATGAGTGCCGAGCTCGATAACCCGGCCGTGCTCGAGCACGCAGATACGATCGGCATGGCGGACCGTGGAGAAACGATGCGAGATGAGGATCGTTGTGCAATGCCGCGTGGCCGCGAGCAGGCGATCAAAAATTTCTGCTTCTCCGCGGACATCGAGATGCGCGGTCGGCTCATCGAGCAGCACGACGCCGGCGCCGAGCGCGACGGATGCGAGGGCTCGGGCCAGCGCCACACGCTGCCATTGACCGCCGGACAGGTCGGTACCACCATCGTATCCGCGCGCGAGCACGGTATCCAGCGCGGCCAGGTTCTTAGCCCCTGCTGATTCCAGTGCGGCGCGCACCACGTCATCAGGGGCGCTGGCAGGCGCGACATTTTCCCGCAGCGGCAGCTCTAGACGCATAAAATCTTGAAACACGGCGGTAATGCGCGATCGCCACGATGCCAGATCAAACTCACGAATATCGACGCCGTCCAACTCGATCGCGCCGGACTGCGGATCGTACAACCTGCAAAGCAGCTTGGCGATCGTCGTCTTGCCGGCGCCATTCTGTCCAACGATAGCCAGGGACGAGCCGGCGGGAATGGTGAGATCGAAATGTTCCAGCACAGGGGCGCCGGGCGGCGCCAGTCCGCCCTTAGGATACGCGAAAGTGACATCACGGAGACGAATCTCGCGCGCGGGTTTGCCGTCCGCCCGTCGACTGCCGGAACGAAGAGCGCCGGCAGGACGCATGGCCGATTCGAGCCGCAGCACTGCGGCGACCGGGGCGGCGGCTCCGTCGAGCGCCCAACTGAATCCTCCGAATGCGATCATCGAAACGCCGATTGCGCTCTGCACGTAGACGACAGCCTCGCCGAGGCTGATGCGGCCTTCAGCGGCGGAGCCGGCTAAACACCAAAAGACCAAAACGTTAGCGGACGCGACAAGAAGCACGCTCGAGATGACGGGACGCTCGCGGAGACGTGTGGCTGCGTATTGGAGCTCGTGCAATCGAGTGCGCCTCGCTATAAAACGATCGATCGTCCAGCCGGCGAGGCCGAACAGCCGCAGCTCTTTGCTTGCCGGCGGCTCGACAGCCAGCCGGTACGCGTAATCGGCATCCCGCTGCGCGCTGCGCACCTCCTCGGTGTTGCGGTCGCGCCAGACCGCGCTTTCGCGCAGAAGCCAATGGGTCGCCAGCCACGCTCCCGCGAGCACAATCGGAGCCCACCAGGTATACCCGGCCAGCACCACGGCACAGGCAAGCCCGCCGATCATCTCCAGCATCCCGGCGGCGATGAAATCCATGGAGATGGAGAGCGGCGGTCCGGTCATACCCAGGTCGAACTCGCGCGCGACGATGAGGTCGCTTGTGAGCGTTGGATCCTCGAGGTGTCCGATTCCCGGAGGTCGCACGCAAGCTTCGGTGAGCCGGTCATGGAGCCAGGCGGCAGCGCGGTCGCCGAGGCTGGTGCTGATCGCCTGATGAATCGGGCTGAGCACCTGGAGCAGCACGAAGATCGCACCCACAAACGCGAGCGGTTTGGCGAGAGGATCACCGTGTTGGACAGCGCCGACGAGGACGCCCATCGCAATTGCGAACACAGCGGGAAGGCTTCCTCTCAGCAGTAACGCCGTCCACCAGGCAGCGGCAAGGCCAGCGTCCGCCTTTGGCAGAATGCTAAAAAACTTCCATTCCTTACGCTCGGTCAATCGTCGGAGCACGATCGCATTCTGCCATATAACCGGGATCCATTTGGGGCTTGAGTTATGTTCTTTGCGCTTTGCGGCTGCAACCGTATCCGTAACCCGAGCCGGGCGCAATGTCATTTGGGAACGCGGTAGTTATTGAACGCGCGAGAAGTTAATCTCGTCAAGGTTACAACGTGAGCATCGGACCTGCGCGGGCCAGGAAGGGCCGTGATCCTTTGAATCCGCGGCGATGCGCAGTGGCGGGACGGTCATGGTCTGGCTGAATCTAGATAGCAAAGACGAAGTCGATGAACTGTACGAACGCTGGCACGAGGCCGGGTCCAAAATCCTGCTGAGCCGGAGGATAAGCCGTGGCATCTGCGGGAGTTCAGGGTCGCCGATTTGGACGGCAATCAGCTGCGCGTGTTCTATGACTCGCGTAGTTGAATCGAGCAAAGACCCAGTGCCGCAACTATGTCAAATTCGCATCAGCTTCAGCAGCTCCGGCGTGCTGATGCAGCGATCCAAAAAATCGAATCGGCCTGAATTCTTTACTTCCGATGCGGCCTCAAGGAAGCCGGTCATTGCCGCCCGATAAAGCGATGTGGCCAGGCTGATGCGCTTGACTCCGGCGCGTGCGAGTTCAGCAACCGAAAAAGATTTACCTTTGATGCCCACCATAAAATTAACCGGTTTTGAGACAGCGGCGCAGACTGCCCGTACGGATTCGAGATCAGGAAGACCTGGAGCAAAAAGCACGTCGGCTCCTGCTCGATCAAATGCCTGAAGGCGTTTGATCGTCTCATCGAGGCTTGGATTGGCGTA
>Ga0070741_10004633_pt1 | contig 31849 bp, 29 predicted proteins | sample Coa_R1_4_FD_66440 | JGI IMG/M metagenome (GOLD analysis project Ga0070741, IMG submission 66440) | Surface soil microbial communities from Centralia Pennsylvania, which are recovering from an underground coalmine fire - Coalmine... | ecosystem: Environmental > Terrestrial > Soil > Unclassified ... | reverse complement strand
TCTTCATGCCTCGCGCCCCAGATCAATAATTCCAACAGCACTGGAGCCAGATCGATGCCTTTCTCAGTCAGGCGATAATTCGTCCTCCTGCGGTCTAATGTTTCCCGCTCCGCCGAAATAATGCCGCAGGCTTGTAACGTACGAAGACGGCGCGCCAGGATGTTCGATGCAATGCCTTCCCCCGCCTGCTGAAAGTCCTTGAAAGTCCGGTATCCGCGCACCATCAGGTCGCGGACGATGAGCAAGGACCAGCGGTCGCCAACGAGCTCCAGGGAGATGCTCACGGGACACGCGGACCTGTGTTTTACCTTGGCTTGCGCCACCGCGATGCGAAATTAGCAAAGCTCACTTGCATAATGCAAGCGACAAGCTGTGGATTTCCTGACACCAACTGCGGGCAGGTTCGCGAAGTTCTTCACTGCCGACGCCGAACAGGAAGCAACTCAGCACCCGCGAACAGTCTCTTAACGCTTCCCAACCAGAGTCGTGATACAACACACGCAGGACAAATCGGATACTGGAAAGTGTGCATGAACCTTTGCAACCGGCGTGTGCCGGTCGGTTTGGTCTCGATTGCAATCTGGGCGCTCGCCGCGGCGACGCCTGCACTCTTCGCGGACGACAAGGCGGACGCCTCGCTCCGAAGCGGCGAGCAAATCTATAAATCTGGCTGTGTTGCCTGCCACGGAAGCGACGGAAAAGGCGCGCCGACGTCGACCCGCGCATTTGCTTTGCCCGATTCATTTCCCGATTTCACGCGGTGCGACCAAACCACAGCCGAAATGAATACCGATTGGAAGGCCGTGATCGTTCACGGCGGTCAGTACCGCGGCTTCTCGCAGATCATGCCGGCATTTGGAGAGGCGCTCGCGGACCGCCAGATTAATGATGTCATCCGCTACCTTCGCGCGTTCTGCCGCAATCCTGCCACATGGCCGCGAGGCGAGTTGAATCTGCCCAGGGCGCTAGTCACGGAAAAGGCGTATCCCGAGGATGAAGTCGTCCTATCGACGGCGGTGAATGCCCAAGGCGCTCCCGGAAACGAGAGCCACATCATTCATGAACAGCGATTCGGAGCGAAGAACCAGCTAGAAGTCGATGTTCCGGTGAATTTCCAGAACCAAGACCACGTGTGGTACGGCGGGATTGGCGACGTGACGCTCGGCATCAAGCGGACCGTGTTCTCCAGCCTGCGCACCGGATCCATCTTCGCGTTGCAGGGCAGCATTCTGCTGCCGACCGGCAGCCCGACGCGCGGGTTCGGCAGCGGCACGACTACGTTTGAAACTTTTGCCTCGTTCGGCCAGCTTTTCCGGACGAATACCTTCATTCAAGCCCAACTCGGGGCCGACCTGCCGCGCCATACCAACATCTCGCCACAATCCCTCTTCTTCTATAGCGCCATTGGACAGAGCATTGGCGTCGACCACAGGTTAGGGCGCTGGTGGTCGCCCATGGTGGAATTCCTGGCCAACCGCGATCTGGTCGACAGGGCCAAGACCGATTGGGATGCACTGCCGCAGATACAAGTAACGATCAGCCGTAGACAGCACATTCGCGGCGACCTCGGCGTGCGTGTACCGTTCACAAATACCACCGGCCGCCCCGTGCAAATCATGTTGTACCTGCTTTGGGACTGGCAGGATGGCAAGCTGAACGAGGGTTGGTGATGAAACGCGCTGCTGGTCTTGTGCTGCTGTGTTTCCTGCTCGGATTGCCGCGTGCGCTGATGAGCGGCAGTGCGCCGGAGGAATTGAAACCGAGTTTTCACACTTCCGACCGGTGCCTGGCCTGTCACAACGGCTTGACCACTCCTTCTGGTGAAGACGTGTCGATTGGTTTCGACTGGCGCTCCAGCATCATGGCCAATTCCGCGCGCGATCCTTACTGGCAGGCCAGCGTCCGGCGCGAAGACATCGACCATCCGGAAAAGAAGGCTGCAATCGAAGATGGCTGCGCCGACTGCCACATGCCGATCACGCGCTACCAGGAAAAGCTGCAGGGCAGGCTGGGCCAGGTGTTCGCGCACTTACCGTTCGCCAGCGATCCGAGAAACAACGCTCCCGCAGAGGACGGCGTTTCCTGCTCGGTCTGCCACCAGATCGGAAGGGACAAGCTTGGCAGCAAAGAGAGTTTCAATGGCGGCTTTGCCATCGACTCTCCCCGCTCCAAGGATGACCATCCCGAATACGGTCCGTTTGCCATCGCCAACGGGCAGGCGCACATCATGCAGACTTCGACGGGCGGTTTTCGTCCCACCGAAGCGGCGCATATCCGCGACTCCGCGCTGTGCGCCACCTGTCACACGCTCTACACGAAGACGATCGCGCCGGGCGGCAAAGTGCTGGGAACATTTCCGGAACAGATGCCCTTCCTTGAATGGCAACACAGCGACTATCCGGAAAAATACAGTTGCCAGTCGTGCCATATGCCGGAGGTCGGGGTCGACGTGCCGATCACCGCCGTGCTGGGCCCGCTCCATGCCGGAGTTCGGCAGCACACGTTTGTGGGCGGAAATTTTTTCGTGTTACGAGTACTCAACCGTTACCGCGATGACCTGAGCGTGGCGGCTCTACCGCAGGAACTAACCGTCGAGGCACAGCGCACGGCAAACTTCCTGCAATCGCAGGCCGCGCGAGTTGAGATTCGCAGCGTCAACATCGCTGCGGGAAAACTGGATGTTGAAGTTTTCGTGCAGAACCTGACCGGGCATAAACTTCCAACCGCCTTTCCCTCGCGACGCGCGTGGCTGCACGTGAAGGTGAAAGATCGCAACGGTCACAACGTGTTCGAGTCCGGGGCGCTGAATGCCGACGGTTCGATCCAGGGCAATGACAACGACGCGGACCCCGCCCGTTTCGAGCCGCACTATCGAGAGATCACTAGCGCCGACGAGGTGCAGATCTACGAGCCCATCCTCAAAGATTCCGCCGGCCACGTGACCACCGGCCTGTCGGCAGCGGCAGGCTATTTGAAGGACAACCGCCTTCTGCCTTCCGGATTTCAGAAAGAGAATGCCGATCACGACATCGCTGTCATCGGGGATGCCGCCGACGATCCGAATTTCACCGCATCGGGAGACCTGCTGCGCTATTCCGTAGCGGTGGGTGACGCCCAGCCACCATTTCACATCCAAGTTGAACTCTGGTACCAGCCAATCGGGTTTCGTTGGGCGCACAACCTCGAACCGTATGACGCATTCGAGCCCCACCGTTTTCTTAAATATTACGATTCCATGCCGGCGGAAACCGCCATTGTCCTGGCGCACGCGGAAGCCAATCCATAGAACGTCTCCGCTTCACGCTGAAGCGGGCGAGCGCATGAGGATCGGTTGCCACATCGTCTGGCAAGAACTTGAGTACGACGAAACGGTGCAGGCGCGTGTCCTCGGGCTTTAGACCACGCCCATCCCGCCACCTATGTTTTCGAGGATGTGGTAGTGCGAAATGGTCTGGGCGGTCTTGGGCTGAATCTTAGGTCTAGAGGTAGGGCCAGTCAATGAAAACAACAGAGTGATGGCGTCGAAGCAAGATATTCGGCGAAACATCCACAGATTGCTCATTGCCGCTGCGGCAGGGACTTGAGCGTGCGAGTAGTCTGCCAAAGTTCGTACAGGTAACCGTCAGGACCGCGAAAATACGTCCAGGCCTCTGATTGGTCACCTTCAACATCTGTCTCGAACTGAACACCTCGCGCTGCCAGTTCCGTTCTTGCTTGTCTCACGTCGTCAACTTGAAAGCCCAGAACTGGGCAGGCGTGAAGGCGATAGTAGCGGTTTTCCGGACCGAAGATTTCGAACAACTGTCCCGAGGGCATCTCGAACTGTACCAGGTCCTTGCCCTCATGAACGACCGGCAGGCACAAAGTATCGGCAAAGAATCGTGCCGTTGATTTCAGGTCGGAAGTCCGCACTCCTGCCCAGGTATAGCCAAGGACGCGCATTGCATCTCCCTTCGACGGAAACTTGTTTTCAAAGTGTACGTCGTCGGGGGATTGCTGTTGCAAGATCCGGGTTACGCTCATTGGCGCGCCGACCGGGTGATTCTGAGCACTATCGCCTGCTTCCTTAGTTATCGCGTATCTCGACTCAGTTATCGGGTATCTCGACTCGCTCCGTGGTACTTCAAAATTGGGCTATTTGCGGTCGATTCGAACTAGAGAATCAGGTTCTGGAGCAAGATTCACCCTTGCATGTTTCGCCGCAAATTCCTTGACCGTGGATCGGGTGAGTTCAAGTCTTCTAATGCACTCTTACAAGTGGCAGTCGCCGTCGGTGTTTGGGAAAAGTGACATTGAAGCGGCGGAGCGTCCGTGAACGCCATATGCTCATTCCCGGCAATCACCACGTAGTAGGTATTACCTTCGCTACCGACGAATTCTTTCCCATGCGTCTCAGGATCGGAGGCGTGCTCTTCCGTTTCCATGAAAAGCAGCGGCTTACGCAAAGCCATGGGTCTGATGTCAGCGTTCATGCCTGGATACGTGGACCCATCCAGATTCACCCCCGCCCGGATGCGCCCGTCTTCCTGCAACGCGAGGGCGGCGATCGTCCCGCCTATCGAGTGGCCCACAAAAAGATCAAGGGAACCGGTTACCGCCAGCTGCGGCCACTTCCGCTATTGTCCAAGCGACCCTTTGTGCCGTCATGAAATAGAGGCGTGTGACGTCGGTTAATGGGAGCAAAATTTTCGCTCCTTCGTGTTGGTCAGAGCCGTGATGTTGGTGATTTTCGATCCGGACGATGGAGAACGAAGCCAGATTGCAATTCCAGTAATTCCTACGAGGATGAGTGTGCCGGCGAAAACGAGCCATGGCCAGACTGGGTGACATTCCGATGAAGCCGGTGGTATTCCGGATTGCCCTTACACGCAGAACCCCAACGCGAGAGGAAGTCGGGCTCTACTTACTTAGCACATGGCAGATTTATCCAAGATGCTGGTCGACGTATCGGAAATGGCAAGGAAATTTGGAGGTGCCTGCTTATTCGCCAGTCAGGAATTTGTATTGAGCCGCCGTGAGCGGCACGACGCTCAATCTTCCCTGCCGAACCAGCGGTGAATCGGCAAACGTCTTGCTCGCTTTTACGTCCGCCAGCGTGACCGGCTTGGCGATGGAAGTTCCCGCCTTAATCTTCACCTGGGGATTTTTTGGATCGGAGGTGTCGACGGAGACGACCGATGCGGTGCCTACCGTCCTCTTTTCGTCGCCTGTGTGATAGATGACGAGGCGCTCTCCGGGCTTCATCTCCCGCAAATGGCGCAGAGCCACGGGATTGGAGACTCCATCCCAAACCGTGATCTTCTCACGCTGCAGATCGGCAAACGAGTAGGTGGACGGCTCAGTTTTTAGTAGGTAGTCCATAAATTGCGAATCAGAACGAGAGTACAGAGCGATTGCGAGAACCGGATGCGCGTCAGTTTTTCTGGGGCGGCGGCTCTTCTTTCTTATCGTCTTTTTTGTCGTCCTTCTTAGTGTTTTGCTGGTCGCTGTAAATCGAGTACTGTCCCTGGGGACGTTTCATGCGAATCGTGATCTGCATATCCGGCTGATCGATGTTGTAATCGTCGCCGAAGGTCTGGTACCCGGTGGCAAGCACCTGGATGCGCAGCTTGCCATACGGCACGCCATCAAACCCGGTCTTGCCGTCGACATCGGTTTTGACTTCGTAGCCGCCCCTTTCCTGGTTGCCTTTCGGATCGACGGGGTGCAATACGACGCTGGCATTGCGGATCGGCTTGCCGTTGTAATCCTTGACCACCAGGAACTTAAGATTGGCGGTATCGTCCTGCGCGCGGCCAATGGTCGCGCCAGCCGTCACAAACAGGATGACCATGAGAAAGAGGAAAAAAAATTTCATGCTGCAGCCCCGGGAACCCTCCTTACAATTGTATGAAAAGAATGTGGCTACCGTCACCACGCCAGTCGTGACTTCCGAACTGCCTCGTAGCGCTATCCTGTCCAGCGACTCCCCTGCTCTGAGCGGAGAAGATTACTTGCCGAGCATAGTGGGATGCCGCGGCTCATATAAGCCGATCGCTCCACCACTCGGCAGCCGGATACTCGTGCTGCTTCCCCAATCTGCTTGCTGCACCGCGGAACAAGTCACGCCCTTCTGCTGCAGAGTGCGCATGGTGTCGGCCAGGTCGTCGCAAATCAGGTAGAGGACAATCCCCAGCATCGAATGGTCGGCATGTGACTGCACGAAGCTGCCATCCCCGGGGTGCACCGCCATTTCCGACGGCGGCAACGAGAATAATAACCAGTTCCCGCCAAGATCGATGTTCTTGAAGCACAACACGTCGCGTATGAACTGACGGTCGGCGTCGGCATCCGTACTATAAAGAAGAAAATGTGCGCCGCTGATCATGGGCGAAGTCTAGCACGGTCTTGAGCAAGCCCGTGCGCAGCCCGCTATTTGTGCGCCCCGACTACTTTTTTATCCATTGATCCACCCAGTCATCGACGGTTTTGTACCAGAGCCGGCTGTTTTGCGGCTTCAGCACCCAGTGGCCCTCATCGGGAAAATAGAGCATCTTCGAGGGGATTCCCAGCCGCTGCAGGGTGGTGAAGAGCTGATAACCTTCGGAGACGTCGAGGCGGTAATCGAGCTGCCCGTGGACCACCAGCGTAGGCGTCTTGAAGCTGGTTGCATACTCGTGCGGGGACCATTTTCGGTACGACTCCCGGTTAGTGTAGGGCGTGCCCTTGAACTCCCACTCGTTAAACCACAACTCTTCCGTGGTGCCCCAGGACGAGGTCGCATTGAACATGCCGTCGTGCGAAACCAGGCACTTGAAGCGGTTGGTGTGGCCGAGGATCCAGTTAATGGCATAGCCGCCGTAGCTCGCGCCGAGCGCGCATTCGCGATCCTTGTCGATGAACGGGTACTGCTGCTCGGCGTAGTCCAGGCCCTTCATCAGATCTTCGAAGGGCGCGCCGCCCCAGTCGCCGTTGATATCATCGATGAACTTCTGCCCGTATCCGGTCGAACCGTGGAAGTTGATCATGACCACGGCGTAACCGTTGGCGGCGAAAAGTTCCGGATTCCAGCGATAGGACCAGTCATCTCCCCAGGCCCCTTGCGGCCCGCCGTGGATGAGAAACTTCACCGGATATTTCCTGCTGCTGTCGAAGTCAGGCGGCTTGACCAGGAAGCCCTCGACCTTGTCGCCATGCGCTCCTGTGAACCAGAAGGATTCGAGAGGCGACATAGCGGTTTGGGACAGGAGATCGTCGTTTACATGCGTAAGAGGCCGCGCCGGCGTGTCTCCGCCCAGCGTCCGAAGATAAATCTCATTCGGAGCTGCGAGCGACATGTGGGTGAACAGCAAACTGCTCCCGTCCCCCGTTACCGCGAGATCATCGTTGTATCCATTCGCAACGATCGGACGAGGATCGGGATGATCGAGATGGAGCACGAATATTGGCTGTACTCCCTTTGATTCTGAGCTGAATGCAATCGCCGAGCTTGCTGGAGATTGACTCTTAAACCAGGTGAATGAGCCTACCCAGGCGTCATAGTTTTCGGTCAGAGTCTTCTTCTCGCCCGACTTGCGGTCGTAGAGCATCAGGCGCACGCGGTCGCTTTCATAGCCGGGACGGAACTGCGCGCGGTAAGCAATGTATTTACCATCGGGCGAGTAGAGCGGAGTGACATCGGCTCCGTGATTATCCGCGGTGATGTTTTTCGCCGGGCCGCCACTCACCGGGACAATCCACAAATCATTGTTGGTGCTGGTTGCTTCGACCTTACCGTGGTTCGAGGTGTAACAGAGTTCCTGTCCATCCGGGGAAAACGCGTAATCGTCCTGCCCGCCGAGCGTGAAGGGCGGGGCGTCGTAGTCGCCCGGCGTGAGATCGCGAGGCGAGCTGCTTCCATCGACGGCGACCACGAAGATATGGCTACGCTTGCCTGCCTGGAAGGCATTCCAGTGGCGATAGAGCAGGCGGTCGAAGATCAATGCCTTCACTTTCGAGCCCGCCACCTCCTCCATCCTCTTTTTGTTGCAGGCTTCCTGCTCGACGGGCGAACCGCTGCACTCCGGATACACGCGCGAAGTGAAGGCGATCGACTTGCCATCCGGCGACCACAGTTCTCCCGCCGCCTCGGTGGCAATCGAGGTCAGCTTGTGGGTACCGGTCACGGAACCACTGGCGCTGTCGAAATCCGCGATCCAGATCTGAGAGCCGCCCTCTTTATTCGAGATGAAAGCGAAATGCTTGCCGTCGGGCGACCAGCGCGGCCGGTCGCCATCCTGCTCGGCGATGAGCTTCCGTTCCGCGCCGCCGTTCAGGGGCACGATCCACAGATGCGGTGTTTTGGTGTTCGCTTCCAGGTTTACATCCTGCGCGCTGAACAGAACCCATTTGCCATCCGGCGACGGCAGCGGTTCGCCCACTCGCTTTAGAGCCATCATGTCTTCAAAGGTGAACGGATGTTTAGTCTGCGAGAACGAAGCAGCGCAGAGCAGCAACACGATAGGAATTAAATAGCGGCGCATCATGCCTCCGGTTGGAAACGGGCTAGTGTAGCAGGGTGGCAAAGAGTTAACAGCGGCGCCGATCACAACGAGCGTGCGGCAAACCGGCACGCTCCGCAGCTAAGTCGGCGGCCGTGCGTCGGGTGCGCAGCTCCGCTTTTTCTTACAACTCGGGCCCGCACGCCGCATCTAATTTCAGTAGGCAGAACTGCAGCTTTCCCATTCTCTGTCTCTTTTGCACGGAGGGACGCTAAAGAGGGTGGGAAGGCTGCGTTCACTGCAACTCAGCCCATCTCTCCGCTACACTGTCATTATGAAATCGGTTACATGCGCGGCTGCGGTTCTGGTCCTACTGTTTTCCCCTGGCTTTCTCGCCTTGCACGCGCGGGCGCAGGAAGGGCCGCTCGATCCGGCGCAGCCGAAGGGTATAACGCCCGAAGAAATCATTCAGCGCTTCGCCGCCAAGGAAAAGGAATTCAAGGCAGCGCGCGATCAGTACACTTACCGGCAAGAGGTGAAAGTCCAAACCATTGACGGGGACACGGTCACTGGCGAATACCAGGAAGTCTTTGACGTCCTTTTTGACGACAAGGGAAAGCGCCTGGAAAACGTGGTGTTCGCGCCCCAGTCGAGCATCGAGAACGGCGGCATTTCCATCACCAAGGAAGACCTCAGCGACATCCGCAACCGCCTGCCATTTGTGCTCACCAGTGATGAAATCCCGGAGTACAGCATCCTCTACGCCGGACAGCAGCAGGAAGACGAGTTGCACTGCTACGTTTTCGACATCGCCCCCAAGACCATCGAAAAAGATAAGCGCTACTTCCAGGGCCGAGTGTGGGTGGACGACCACGACTTCCAGATTGTGAAGACCTTCGGTAAAACCGTTCCCGATATTCGCAGCAAGAAAGGGGAAAACCTGTTCCCCAAGTTCACCACCTGGCGGGAGCAGATCGACGGCCGCTATTGGTTTCCAACCTACACGCGGGCCGATGACACACTGCATTTTTCCATGCAGTCGGTGCACATCCGGGAGATCGTGAAGTACACGAATTACAAGAAATTCGGCTCCAACGTCAAAATCACGTATGACGGCAAGGAGCTACCGAAAGATCAGAAGCCGAACGACCAGAAACCTCCGGATCAGCAACCGCCGCAAAAATAGCGGTGGCAGCAGCCGTGAGGAGCCAGGAATTCAGTTGGGGTGCGCGGATGCGGAATGCCGGGCTACGCCTCCTGAGCCTGGCTCCCTGTTTTTCCATCCTTCTTCCCTCTTTTCCCATCTATTTACGGTAATCTTGAACTGACCTGGCATGGCCTCGATCCACGAAGAAGAAGTACTGGGAAAAGCGTATGACAGCCGGCTGATGAAGCGCCTGCTGGGTTACCTGCGACCTTACAAGTGGCAGGTCGCGCTGGCCCTGGGTGCGATCGTTCTCAAGGCGGGAGCCGACGTCCTGGGACCTTATCTCACCAAGGTGGCGGTCGACCGCTACCTGGCGCGCGCGCCTGGCGCCCACTCATTTCTGAACAAATGGCTGAGTCCGACGCCGCTGGTGGGCATTGCCCAGATCGCCGCCATCTACGTGGGACTGCTTGTGTTCAGCTTCTTCCTGGAATTCCTCCAGACCTATTACATGCAGTGGACCGGACAGAAAGTGATGTTCGACCTGCGCAGCCAGATCTTTCGCCACCTGCAGCGCATGCACATCAGCTTTTACGACAAGAACCCAGTGGGACGGCTGGTCACACGGGTGACAACTGACGTCGACGCACTGAACGACATGTTCACCGCCGGGGTGGTGGCCATTTTCGAGGACATATTCGTCCTCGCCGGCATCATCGCGGTCATGATGCGGATGCAGTGGAAGCTGGCGCTGATTACGTTCGCCGTTCTGCCGCTCATCTTCTGGGCGACGATGGTGTTCCGCAAGAGCGTACGCGAGTCGTACCGCCGCATTCGCGTCGCGATCGCCCGCATCAACGCATTCCTGCAGGAGCACGTCTCCGGCATGCTGGTGCTGCAGCTGTTCAACCGTGAGCAGCGGGCCTTCCGCCAGTTTTCCGATGTCAACAAATCGCACATGGAGGCGTTCAAGGACGCCATCCTCGCATATGCAATCTACTACCCGGTGATCGAAATCCTGTCGTCGGTAGCGATAGCCAGCGTGATCTGGTTCGGCGGACTTGACGTTCTGCGCGGAGTTGCGACACTCGGCGTGCTGGTCGCGTTCATGCAATACGCACAGCGCTTCTTCCGGCCGATCCAGGACCTGAGCGACAAGTACAACATCCTGCAGGGCGCGATGGCCTCGAGCGAGCGCATCTTCAAACTGCTGGATACGCCTGTGGACATCGCGTCGCCGGCGAAGCCAGCTACGGCCGAAGGTCCGGGTCGGATCGAATTCGATCACGTGTGGTTCGCCTACCGTAACGTTCCGGTCGACGACAAGAGCACAGCCGATCCCCGGGCAATGGGCAAGAAGTCTCAAGGCGCTGAGCCGGGCACTCCCGACTGGGTACTGCAAGATGTCTCCTTCGCCATCGAACCGGGAGAAACTGCCGCGATTGTCGGTCACACGGGAGCGGGAAAGACCACGATCATCTCTCTGCTCTTACGCTTCTATGACGTGCAGAAAGGCGCGGTGAAGATCGATGGGGTTGACGTTCGAGATATGGATGTCGCGGATCTGCGACGGCGCTTCGGCGTGGTCCTGCAAGATCCGTTCTTATTCACGGGCACTATAGCGGGGAACATCCGCCTGGGTACGAAGTGGATCGGCGACGAAGATGTCGAGCGCGCTGCGCAGGATGTAAACCTGGCGGATTTTGTGCGCACCTTGCCCAAAGGTTTCGAGGAAGAAGTTCAGGAGCGCGGCAGCACGCTCTCCACCGGACAGAAGCAACTGATCTCATTCGCGCGGGCGCTGGCGCACAATCCCAGGATCCTGATCCTCGACGAAGCTACTTCCAGTGTGGACACCGAAACCGAATACCGGGTGCGTGATGCTCTCAGCCGCATGGTGGAAGGGCGCACGTCGGTAATCATCGCGCACCGCCTATCGACGATTCAGCGGGCCGACAAGATCATCGTTATGCACAAGGGACAGGTGCGCGAAATGGGCACGCACCAACAGCTTCTCGCCAAGCGCGGCATCTACTACAAGCTCTACCAGTTGCAATACAAGGATCAGGAAGTACCTGCAGTGTCGGCCAGCTCCGAGGTGACGGCCCGGGGAGACGACTAGCGCGACTTGTGGGGTGCGACTATCTGCGGCGCTTGCTCTTCGACACCGGCTTTCCCGGCTTTTTGGATTTCGCTTCGGGCTTGGCTTTCGGCTTGTGATTCTTCCCGGAAGCGGCGGGATGCGCCTTTGCTGGCGGGGGCGGAGCCTTGGCGAGCACGGCGGCAGGGTGGGACTTTGCCGTACCTGGTGATTTTTGCGGCTGGGCTGCCGGCGCTTTACCAGGCTGCGATTGGGCGACAGTGGCCACGACAGGCGCATTTTCGGTCTTGCCCTTCTTCTTACCTTTTACCAGGGCTGCCGCGGCGGCGGCTCCATTTCCCCCGCCTCCTGCTTTAGCCGCACGCCCTCGCTTTGTCGGGGGAGGAGGCGGAGGCGGAGGGGGAGGCGCGAACGGCTTTAGAAATTTTAGAATTTCGTTGCGTGACCGCAACTTGCCGTCCAGCAACAGCATGAAAACATCATGCGCGATCTTGGGATATGACAGCAATTGCGGTGTGATCAGCAACTCCGTCATCTCTGGAAGCGGAATCCTCTGCTGTACCTGCCGCCACTTGGTAAAAAAGTTCTTGATCTTTTGCTGCACCGCCTGTTGCCGCGAAGTCACGGAGAGAAACAGCACCATCTCCGGCCGCGCTTCCGATAAAACTTTCCACGTTCGGGATGGCGTAGCCGCTTCCTTACCGGTCAACTTCTTCGCCAGCTCTTTGGCGTTGTTGTCGAGGTCCCGCCATGACTCGATGAGATCTTTGCGCGGAATCAACTTGCGTATGTCGGCAACATCTTTATCCCCGAGCCGGTCAGTCAGGAAGTACAACACCGCCGGGGCGGGGTCGGGAGAATATCCCAATTCGTTCATCTGCTGGCGCGATTTCATCAGAGCCGACAAACCCGCGGCATCCACCTTCGCGGTGGTCCAGTGGGGATGGAGAACTTTCAGCCACTCTTCCTTTTCCAGGGCGCGCACAATATGGAGAGGGTCGTCCTCGTAGGCGATCTGTTCGATCTCGTATCCAATGGCGCGATTGGTGATGTACTCGATGTAATTGTTTTCTTTGGCGGAATTGAAGCGGGCCTGGGTGCGCTCTTCGAGGGGCCAATGAAACCGCGCGACAAAACGGGTGGCGCGAATCAGCCGCGATGGGTCCTCGACAAAGGCATAATTATGCAAAATGCGCAGCAGCTTGGCTTCAATATCGGCGACGCCGTTGAAGGGATCCATCAGCAGCCCGCGGGAGCCGGGGTTCAACGACAGTGCCATGGCGTTGACGGTAAAATCGCGGCGCCGCAGGTCCTCAACCATGCTCGCCGGAGCGATGACCGGAGGTTTGCCGGTTTTTTCATAGCGCTCAGTGCGCGCCATGCTGATCTCCGCCCGCACATTTCCCGGTAGGATGAGGTAAAGCGAATTGAAATCGTCATCGGCATCGCTGATCGCCGCCCCAGCCCGCTCCAGTTCTTTCTGCAAGCGCAGGGGATTGCCTTGCACGGTGAAATCCAGGTCGCGAATGGTGTAGCCGCTAATAATGTCGCGGATGGTCCCGCCGGTCAGGTAGACGTTCATACCGGCGGCGCGGGCGATATCCTGAACCAGGGTCACTCCCTTTTGCTGATCCGGCGTAAGCCGGATTTCCATGGTGTAGATGTAATCTGCCATTCGTTCTAGCGCTGATCAGGAGCCGGGCGGTCCACAATCATCCACAGGATTTGCACAGGCAAGCGAAAGGCTGCTGCCGTGGCTCCGCCACTTGCGCGTAAGTGACACGATACAGAAGACTTACCTTAACAGATACGCTTTGCGGCAAGCTAAAGAAAATAACACACCGTTTACAATTTGGCTACTGAGAAGGTGCTTTTAGTGTTATCTCCCAGGAAAAGTGCGAGAATCCCGATAGGATCGAGTGCGCATCCCGCCGCGCGTCCTGCCTAATTCATGCCTTCGACTCACAAAAAAGTGATCGTGAGAAAGATGGACCGCGACTCCATTTCCGGCTTCGTGTCGCCCACCAACTTTGTGCATGAAGGCAAGCTGGAACTGCTGAACCAGGCGGGCAACGTGGTGGCGATCGATCTCACCGACATTAAGGGCGTTTACTTTGTGCGCGAGTTCGGCGACTCCGAGTCGCTGTTGCGCAAGACTTTTACCAGCCGGCCACGCACCGAGGGACTGTGGGTGAGGCTGCGCTTCAAAGACAACGAAACCGTCGAAGGCATGATGCCCAACGACCTTCTGCAACCCAGCAGCGAAGGGTATTTGATCAGCCCTCCTGACCTGCGCTCCAATACCCAGCGCATCTTTGTGCCTCGCAGCGCGTTGTCATCGCTGACCGTGCTGGCGGTAATCGGGGGAACCCACCGCCGCCGCAAAGTTGCGCCCGAAGATGTGCGCCAGGTTCCCATGTTCGGCGAGTAATCACTCACACGCAGTTGCCGGATCCGCTTACTCGAGCAGGATCTCCGACCAGAAACACGGGACAGGGTGAACCGTTCGAAGTAAGGTCCAGTCTAACTACACGCAACCACGGACCCTCGGCTGTCCCGGCAGCCTCATTGGCCTGGCGTCCACCGAAGTATGTGTTCTAGTTATGGCCAGAGTTGTGGTCTTCTAGTTAATGATCAAGACCAACGTGGCTGAGTTTCCGCCGTTCGGACACCCCAAAACCGCATTAGTGGGCACAGACCTTACTGAGATCTGCACACTGCCGCCTGGGAAGCTGCCAAGCGAGTCAAGTGTCTGCTGGGTAATTGTGGTGCTCAGGTGCTGTGAGTCGAGGAACGTGGTCTGAAGTGCGGTTCCGTTCCACAAGATCTGCGACTGGGGAACGAAGGCGCTTCCCGTCACTACCAACACGGTTGATCCTGCGCCGCTTGCAATTACGTTCGGCGAGAGAGAACTAATTTGCGGCAGCGGGACTGACGATTGACAGCCGGTGAAAAGAAACAGCCCGTTGCACGTCCAGCCCGAGAGCAGAACGGTGACGATTACAAGCAGACCTATGCGAGCAAGAAAAGGGGGCGAGCAGGGATGGACAAGGCAAGAACGCATCCTGGCTTCCCTACGGCGAGCTTCTTAATTATAGGCCGAATTTGAGCATGGCAGGGCCAGACGGCGTGGGCGAGGCCCACCCAAGCGGGCTTACCTGGGTGGGATCTATGGAGGTGAAACAGCGGCTTTCGCCTGTCCACCGACGATTTGGCTACTGCTTGTCGTAGACCGCGACGATGTGCGCCTTCTTGGCCCCGGCCTGGTCCGTAGTCACGGTGCGGGTCTTGCCGTCGGCAGCCACAACGATACGACTGGTAGCCGTCACTTTTCCGTCCTTCTTGGTGACCCCTTTGGTGGTGCGCTCGTTCACCGTCGTATAGGCCCGCATGTCACCGCTGGGATCGCCAGTAAGTGGATAGTCCTTGCCGTCGAATTTTCCAGTCCACTCGATGTGCGTTGGCTTACCATCCGCGTCGACCCCGTCGATCGTGCACTTGATGTTGTCTCCCGCGGCCTCGTAGACAACTGTGTTATTTTTTCCGCCGGCACCAAGCTTCGACTTGGCTTCGTCGAGTTTCCACGTACCCATCAGCGAGCTTTCGGCGAAACAAACTGTCAGGCCGAGAAAGCACATCACGAGCGTAAGCACAATATTTCTTGTTTTCATCCAAACTCCTGTGTGTGGGAATAGACGTCGATAAATTTCCGCCGCCTTGGGGCGAGCCATGTTGCTGGTTGGCAGCAGTTATGTCAAGCGTGAAGTCGCTCCCGGCTTGCTACTTTGGCTTGTTTGATGTTTTCAACAGCGTATAAAGCTTCGTGTGGCTTACGAGCTCGAGAAGGTAGTCAAAGGAGTGGTTTTGTTGTGCAGTTTTAGGGTTCGGCTACTGAGGTACTAAGTGGCTCGTGCTGATGTGTCGTCCTGCTGGGCAGATGCGAGTACATCCGCGACTTTCTTGACCAGATCCTCTGGCTCAATCGGTTTGGCTAGCAGCTCGAATTCATGGCCTTGCCGACGCGCCTCGTCGAGCATATCGGCGCTCCCAGCTTGTCCTGAAAAAAGCAGGATTCGGCAGCGTGGGCACGCAATACTGGCATTGATGGCAAGCTCGATGCCATTGATACCAGGCATCAGAACATCACTAATAATCAGATCGGGTGTTTGCTCGCGGGTGATGGCGAGTGCAGATGATCCGTCATAAACAGGTCTGGCTATGTACCCCGCCGCCTGCAGTATCCAGGCGACAGTGTCTGCAATGTTCTTCTCATCGTCGACGACGAGAATGGAATGCTTCTCTTTCATGTTGCCGTGCTCAGGGTCTCTTCGGCAGCCAATGATTGCGAACTCAAGGGTAAGAACACCGTGAATGCTGTCCAGCTCCTCCCGGGAGCGGTACTGGTCTTAACCCGAATCCGACCATGATGTTTTTCAACGATATTCCGGCAAATCCAAAGACCCAGGCCCGTGCCGACGTCTCTTTTGGTTGTGAAGAACGGCTCGAACAACTTCGATCGAGCTTGCGGCGGGATGCCCGGGCCCGAGTCCGCGATCGTCAGCCTGACACCCTCTTTGTTACTGCCATTCCAACTAGTAGCAGCAGAGACGCGAATCCGAATCTTTCCCACCGCACCAACCGCATCGATGCTGTTGCTCAAGAGATTCGCGACAAGTTGGCGAATCTCACCCGGCACCGCATAGATCTCCGGGTCCTGCCTGATTTCGGAATGAATCCTTATTGCCTTGTCTCGTGTTTTGTAAGAAAAAACAGAGATAAGGGGATCCAGTGTCGATCCCAAGGTCATGCAACTTGCGCCTTGAGTTTCCCGGTAGAACCCGAGCGTCTGCTTTGTCAGGTGAGAAATGCGCTTTAATTCTTCCTGCGCGCCACTCAGGAATTGGCGAACATCATTCCTCTCAGCCCTCTGCTTGCCAAGGTAGACAAAATTGATTACCGCGGCGAGGGGGTTGTTAATCTCGTGTGCCACTGTCGCCGCCAGGCGACCAACGGCAGCAAGTCTTTCGGTGGTACGCAGGGCGCGCTCAGTCTTCTTTTGGTGGGTAATGTCGCGAGCGATTTTGGCAGCGCCAATAATCTGGCCGGCGCCGTCCCGGACAGGGGAGATGGTAAGCGAGACATCAAGGCGTTCGCCGCCCTTTCTCACACGCACGGTTTCGAAATGCTCGATTCGTTCTCCGCGCGCAATGGTGGCCAGAATTCGTGTTTCGTCGTCCAGCAACTCTGGAGGAATAATCGTGGTGATCGGGCGCCCAATCATTTCCTGCGCTGTGTACCCGAATATTCTCTCCGCAGCGGGATTCCAACTGGTCACGATCCCATTCAGGTCTTTGCTGACAATGGCGTCCTCGGACGATTCGACAATGGCCGCCAGGCGCTGCGAGGCGATGAGCGCGTTCTGCAGTTTCTCTTGAGCGTGGATCTCAATGCTGACATCGGTATTCGTGCCAAACCAGCGTGTAATCTGCCCGGAGGCATCGCGGACAGGTATTACCCGGGTTAGAAACGGCCGGAAGATACCATCTGCTCCTCGCAACGGGAAGGTCATTTCAAAGTGCTCGCCCGTGTTGATCGAGTGTTTCCAACTCTCCAACACGCGAGGAAGAACGGCTGGATCGTGAACCGATTGCCAGCCCCAACCTTCCATCTGGTCTGGCATGGTTCCCGTGTACTCATACCAGCGGCTGTTGTACCAGAAAATCCATCCCTCCGGATTGGCCATCCAGACTAGCTGGGGTACTGCATCTGCAAGGGTGCGAAACTCTTCCTCCCTGCGTCGTTCCTCCTCTTGCGCCCGCTTCCTCTCCGTAACATCACGTGTCACGGCGAGCTGAACTATAGTGCCGCTGGGTTCGCGAAGAGGCGCGGCATGGGTTTCCATATGCCGGCGCACGCCTTGGAATCCGACAATGTCGAATTCAAGGGAGCCTCGTTCGCCTCGGCAGACGTGTTCGTTGAATTCGCGGAAACGTTCACGATATTCCGGCGCAACGACTTCGTAGATGTTTTTTCCGATGGCCGCTTCGGCACACTCGCTGCCAATCATGGAAAGTCCGGCAGCATTCATGTGCAGCAAGGTACCGTCCGGAGCAACGACCTTCACACATTCGGGCGTTGTGTCGACGATCGCACGGAAACGCTCCTCACTCTGTTGAATTGCCAATCGAGCGGTTATCTTGTCAGTGACTTCGACAGCGTGAACGAGAATACCGTCAACCACTCCCTCCGCATTGCGAACGGGCTGATAAACAAAGTCGAAGTAGCCCTCTTCCGGCTGACCGCTATGAGCACGGTTCAGTTGTGTCTTCATTTCACGCCCCACGTAAGGCTGTCCGGTGCGAAAAACCTCGTCGAGGATCTGAATAAACGGCTGGGTCTCGATCTCGGGCAAGCTCTCACGCAATGTCTTGCCGACAAAGTCGGCGGCGCTATTCCGGCCTGTTACGCGAACGTAGTTATCATTGACATAAACCCAGCGATGCTCCGGACCCGCTACCAGTCCAATGGCTGCCGGTGCCTGTGCCAGCACGTCCCGCAGACGATGACGCTCCAAATCTGCTTCCATTCGCAGGCGAGCAGACTGGAGTGCGACAGCAGTTTGGTTGGCCGCTACCGACAGCAATAAAGTCTCTGCTTCGTTCGGGAACTCAGAATCTGGACAGGCGACGGCGATAAACCCGTCATCAGCGGAAACGCCAATCGGGTGGATTGCGACCTTCAGGGTATTCGGCCACTTGGGCGAGGTAATGGTATCAACGTACAGGCTACTCGTGGCAGCTTGCCGCCACATTCGCCTGACCTGATCGCTGAACCCAGGATGACGAGGACTACGAACCGCCTCCGCTTTATTTGGCGACGAAAGGCAAACGTATACCGCGTCAGATCGCAAGGTATGCAGGAGTACATCAGCTACACCTTCGGCGATCTGCGCTCGATCGCGCCCAACCCACACGGCAGGCGTTGTGGCTAAAGCCACCAGATCGCGAAGGAGACGCCGGAGTTCCCGGATTTCCTTCTCATTGTTTCCCATTTTCTCCTACGCTGCTGTTGGGCGCGAGCCGTATGCCCCACGTTCCCGAAGTTCCGCCAGAAACTCGGCTGGAGGCACGAAGAATGGGTTCTTCTGCAATACGCCTCCGAGGATCACCATCGGATGTGTCCTAAGAATGTCCATTGCGATGCCAGCGCCAAACTTGGCGCAGTCGTACGTTCATATCACCGGGTCTTTGTACTTGGGCAAGATGAAATTCAACCGCGTTTCGTATTCAACCAGGTCATTAACCCCGGGAAAGTCTTCCAGCGCCCAGTCCATATGGGCCACAAGCCGAGTGAGCGGAAAGCCCTCCTTTGGTCCCACGGACAGAACTTCCTCGATGAGGGACAACATGCGGTCTTGGTTAAAGTGACCATCGCGCAAGTAAGCGTCCTGCCAGCGTTTCACGACCAATTGTCCCCGCTGGGCCGCCGCGTTAGTATCGATTCCCGCATCTCGCAAGCGGCGAAGATGGTCTTCCATGGTACGCGGATCAACGATATGAAAGGCCTTTTCCCCGCGTTCGATTCCTTCGCGGATAAAGGGCAGGAGTACCCGATATTCTTCGTCGGGGGAGTGAAAGAACGCGCAAATATGGCGTTCACTCCCGAGTGTCGCGGTAGCAAAGTGAATCGGCTGTTCGCTAGAAGCCATTACGCACCTCCTGCTATTCTGCCGACGTGGAACGTCCTCCAGGCAACACCGTTCGCCAACTGTTTGGGGATAGACGGACCGCGCTGAGGTAACAGCGCAGCGCAAATCAGCACGTTCCATGATGACGGAATTCCGGATGCCGGGGAATACAGGGTTAACTGTATTGACGGCCTGCGCTCTGCAGGCAATTGCCATGTGGAAAGATGGTCAATTTCTCGACGCTGTGTAGCTGGATGTCATGAAGGCGGCAGTGACAGCTCGGCCGCTATTTCGAGCATGAGCCATGCCGACTGGCACTACCCTTCCATGGCGGAACTAAGGCTAAGCGGAAGTTACCCGTCGCGGAATTCTCCGAATCGGGTGGGAACGCTGGCTCCCAATCACCGTCATTGCTTTCTTGCTGTATATTTACCAACCGGAGTTCCTCGTCAGTGAGGCATGGTTCTCGAATTTGCTGTGTTCTGCTTATTTCATTGTTCGCCGCTGGGCAGTCCACGCCATCGATGATCCCGCAGGAGATCGAGTTCCCGAGTGGAAAGCTCCAGCTGAAGGGGTATCTCTGGAAACCAGCTGGCGCGGGCCCTTTTCCTGCTGTCCTGTTCAATCACGGATCGGGGGGCGCCGACGCTGACCACACTGCGGGAATGCCGATCACCCAGGCAGCCAACTCATTGGCACCATTTTTCGTTACGCACGGGTACGCGTTTCTTTATCCCTTTCGCCGGGGTCATGGTCCATCGGCTAGCCAGGCACCATTCATGCAGGACGTGTTGCGCCGCGAAGAGGAATCGAAGGGAAAAGACGCTCGTCAACGCTTGCAGTTTGTGTTGCTCACGACCGAGCAACTCGATGATGTGATGGCAGCCTTGGCATTCCTGAAGACGGTGCCGGGGATTGATTCTCGGCGGATCGCCATTGCCGGACATTCGTTCGGTGGCAACCTGACATTACTCGCGGCGGAACGCGACAAGACAGTACGCGCGGCAGTCACATTTGCCGCAGCTGCGAATTCCTGGGATCGTTCACCGGAGTTGCAGCAACGATTAACAACGGCTATCCGCAATACGAACGCAGCCGTCATGCTGACACATGCCGAGAACGACTTCAGCACGAGCCCGGGCAAGGCCTTGGCGGCAGAACTTCAGCGCCTGCACAAACCCTACGTTTTGAAAATCTACCCACCGGTTGGCTTAACTTCGGAAGACGGACATGGCATGTTGTATGAGAATATTCCCGCCTGGGAGTCAGACGTATTTGAATTTCTGGATCAACATGTCAAGAAGTATTGACCTTCATCGAGCGGCGCTTCGAACATCCAGGCGCTCGCCAGGATTGATACTCTCTCTGCTGCTGCTGGTGGCGATCTCTGCATCCAGCGAGTCATTGCCTCCAATAACTGCTAACCAGAACCATGTGCCAGCGGGGAACCTTCGCAGCGGCATTCTGACAATTCATCTCGAAATCGCGAAGGGAGTGTGGCATCCGGAAGCTGCGGACGGCGTCGCTCTGGTCGTGTATGCCTTTGGTGAGAGCGGGAAAGCCTTGCAGAATCCTGGCCCACTCATCAGGGTGCCACAGGGCACGGAGATTCAGGCCTGGTTGCACAATGCGCTCCCAGTCTCAGTCGCGGTGCATGGCCTTGGAGAGCGCAAGAGCGATAGCGATGCGGCCGTGCGGGTCGCTCCGGGAGCTGTGGAGCGAGTCACTTTCACGGCGAAAACACCCGGCCTGTATTTCTACTGGGCGGCTACGGATGTGAACGATCTTAAATTGCGCAATGGCGTCGACGCGGAGTTGACAGGCGCGCTCGTTGTCGATCCACCCGGTGCGAGTGCAAACGATGAGATTTTTGTGATGGAGATGATATCGGAAGTTGCCGGCCTAAACGCGAGGCAGACGCTGGCGACGATCAATGGCAAGTCCTGGCCATACACACAAAGATTTCAATACGCTGTTGGCCAGGAGGTTCATTGGCGCTGGGTCAACGCCACCAACGAGCCGCATGCTCTCCATTTACATGGCTTCTACTACAGGGTGGATGCCGTCAATCATGGGGGAAGAGTCGAAACTTATCACAACGACTCTCGGCCTCTTGTTGTCACCCAGCGCATCGCGCAAGGCGATAGCTTTGACATGAGTTGGTCCCCATCGAGGTCCGGAAACTGGCTCTTCCACTGCCACATGCTGCAACACATGATTCCTCCGGTCATTCCCAAGCTCGCAGGGCTCACCGTCACACCTGCGGTTCGGGGGAACAAAGATGGCCATACTGGCATGAGCGACACGGCCGGCATGGGACAGCTTGTACTGGGCATCACGGTACCGGAGTCCGCGCAGTCGGCGCCAGCGGCTTCCTGGCAAGCAGACCGTAGGCTACGACTCGAGATCAGTGAGCGCTCCGGCGCCCCAAGGTACGCAATACAGTTGGATCCGCAGGCCTCAGGCGCAATGGCTAAACCGGGGCTGATTGGTCCTCCGATCGTACTCACGCGTGGGCAACCGGTGGAGATCGAGGTTGTAAACAAGTTGAAAGACCCTACCGCGATCCATTGGCACGGGATTGAATTGGAGAGCTATTACGACGGAGTGGCCGGTTGGAGCGGGGCTGGTACGCAGATCACTCCACCAATCCTTCCAGGCACATCATTCATTGCGCGGATCGTGCCTCCACGCGCAGGAACTTTCATTTATCACACGCATTGGCACGATTCTTCGCAGCTTACTAATGGCTTGTATGGGCCGCTGATCGTGCTGCCTCAAGGTGAGGCGTTCGATCCGAAATCGGATTTGACCTTCGTCTTCAGTCTTGGAGATTTCGGTACTCTTCAGGAGCTGGCATTGATCAACGGCACCCCCCAAAGCAAGACTCTGCGATTGCAAACAAACAAGGAATATCGCTTCCGTTTCATCAATATCTCTACTAATAACCAGGCTATGCAGGTATCGCTCCAAAATCCAAGCGGACCGCTCGAGTGGGTCAAAGTTGCGAAGGATGGCGCCGATCTTCCGACGCACAACTCTACAAGGGCGCAAGAGACGATTACTGTGGGCGAAACTTTTGATGTGGAGTTTTCGACTGCCACTGCACAGGATCTGCTACTTGATTTATTTTTGCCAGGTCAGAAGATCCACACAACCCAGACGCTTTCGTTTCAGCCACTTTCTCCCAACGCTCCTTAAGCGTCGATCTTCAGTTTGGGATAGTCCCTTCGCCTCCGGTCTAAGTGGTTGCGACTGCGAGTGAGGGAATTGTGAGGGTTCAACATAACGAACATTGGAGAGGACCGCATGTTGGTGGATCGACGCAAGCTCCTTAATTTGGTCACAGCTACTACAGTCGCAAGCGCCATTCATCCGTTCGGGCCCGGGAAAAGTAAGGAACAACGGCTGCCAAAGGACGCGACTGAGTTCGCTTTTCAGCAGGTGGACGTATTCTCGTCCAAACCGTTGCTTGGTAATCCTGTAGCTGTGGTCATTGGCGCTGACGCATTAAGCAATCAGCAAATGGCGGCGTTTGCAAGCTGGACGAATCTCAGCGAAACCACCTTTCTTTTGAAATCGAAATCTCCTGGTGCTGACTATCGTGTTCGCATCTTTACACGACAGCGCGAGGTACCTTTTGCTGGTCACCCTACCCTGGGAACCTGTCACGTCTGGTTGGCCGCAGGCGGCGTAGCAAAAGGACCTGAGATTGTGCAGGAATGCGGTCTGGGTCTAATTCACATCCGAACTTCGCCTGGCGGGCTTTGGTTTGTGGCGCCCAAATTAGTCCGCAAGGGACCGATCGAGCCTGAGATCCTCGCACGGGTCGTCAGGGGACTGGACCTGACGAGTGACGCAATCGTCGCGTCAAATTGGGTGGACAACGGCTCGGGCTGGCTGGCGATCATGCTGCATTCGCGAGACGCGGTTCTGGCGCTGCGGCCGAACTACTCGACGTTAGCAGGGCTGAAGGTCGGGGTCTTCGCCGCATGCGATCCGTTGAAAGATGGAACCTCGGCTCAATTCGAGGTACGCGCTTTTAGTGTAGAGGATGTGGGTCATGAAGACCCGGTTACGGGCAGTTTGAATGCCGGCCTTGCACAATGGCTTATTGCAAGCCGCATCGCGGGCCCGGAATATGTTGTCAGCCAAGGCACAGTCTTGAAGCGTTCGGGCCGTGTTCATGTAAAACAGAATGGATCGCGGATATGGGTGGGCGGGATGGTCCGGACTTGTGTCATCGGTAAGCTGATTCTCTAGAGTGCTCGGCCAGGGACTGCCGGATTCCGGGGTTGTAAGCCACATAGAGTTATTCCAGCAACGACACTACACTGGCCGCGGCGGAATTACAGCGTCTCAAAGTCGGCCTCGCTTACCCAATTCAAGTGCACGTACACATCGGCTTCCTGTACGAAACTTCGGGGAAACTCCCGGAAATAGGCCAGAGTCTCGGTTGCCGCGCGAGCGACGAGTGCATCCCAGGTTTCACCCTCTCTGCGGTCCACGCGTTGGAAATAAGGCAAGCTTTGTATCGACCCATGTTTCGGAAGCCAAAGCTCCGTTCCAAGCACAGCATATCCGTGTGCCCCCAACCATTCGACTGATGCGGCGGCCAGCGAAGGCCGCCAGGCTACTTCATTGGAATGCACCAAGGCTGCACTAGCCAATTGAGATGGGAAACCTGAAGGGAATAATTCGGGCGAGGCACTCTGACTCATGTCAAGCACTGTACCCGAAGAGGGCAAGTGTCGCCATCGATGACGCAAGCAGGCGATACCGCTCAAGATCGGGACTGGGTGATTCGGGGATTCTGCGCGGATGATGTTTTACGATAGAGAGACATCCGTTCGCTGGCGTCATTGCTTGAAGGAGACAACACGAGCGGGCTGCGGTGACAGCTCTGATCCCACGATCCGTAACCGCAGGGATTATTTCTGCGAAATCATCCTCCGTGCCTGCGCGATTTCCGCCCTTTCTGGCTTGTCAGCGTCTCCGCAAATTTTCAACAGCTGGTCAAAATACCTGTGACTCGCCTTGGAATTTCCGCTGAGCTGGGCAGCACGTGCTGCCCCGTAGAGTGCTCGGAAGCGTCCTGGCTCCTTCACCAAGGTTGTTTCGAATTGCTCCAAAGCCTGCGCAGGCTCATTCATCTCCAGCAACATCTCTCCCAATAATTCACGCGATGGGGCCAGCGGCCCAGGCGTCACCGCGCTCTTCTCTGTCCCGTCCTCCAGTTCCACTGCCGACTTCATCTGGCGCAGCGCCGCTTCCTTATTGCCCTCCGCCAGCGCAGACCATGCGCGGACGGCCACCTCCTGGATTTGTACTTGCAGTGCCCAATAGTTTTCGCCGGCACTCGAGAGCCGCGCTCGAATCTGTTGCAGCGCTGCCGCTGCCTCATGGGCTGCGGGTGCTTGCCCGAGTCGTGCCGCACCTAATCCCCGAGCGAACCAGGTCAGCGCGTCCGTATGAGGAAAAGGCGTCTCCCGCACTGCGAGATTCGTGGCCTGCTGCCAGTCCTGGCGTTCCAGTGCATAACGTGCCGGGATCGCCGCTAGAGCAAAATATCCGGTCGAGGGGCCTCCGGCGCCGCTCAACACTGCTTTAGGATCGAAGCGCGAAGAGATCTCCGGCAAGGAATCAACTATCCGACGGGCGGCCCGGTCTCGGCCGGTCTGCAGGTAGGCGTAAATCTCATAATCGCTAGCATGCAACTCTTCTGCCGTCTGGCCTTCGCGCCGCGCCGCCGCTGCCGCAGCTACATTGCTATCGATAGACTCCTGCCAGTACCCTGTGCGCGTGAAGGTGTGGGATGGCATATGCAGCGCATGCGGTGCGTCCGGCGCAATCACCGAGTAGCGCCTGGCCGCTGCCAACGCTCGAGTTGCTAGCGGCGGCACGTCGTAGGTATGGATGATGTAGTGCGCCAACCCAGGATGCTCCGGTTCTTGCGCAAACAACTTTTCGAGGATCAACCCTGCCTTGAGGCGTCCAGCATAGGTCTTGTCCGAGGGATCTTCCGCAGCGGTGATTGCCAGCGCGTAAAAGATTTGCGCCTCGGTATCATCGGGATACTTCGCCACGACCTCCTGCATGGCGTCGCGATACGCGATCAGGCGCGTTTGCTGCGGCGTGTTCTGGAAGTCCCTGTACAACTTGCCAACGGCAGCGAGATACGCCTCTTCACGCTCGGTCTTTTCGCCAACTCTCTGGCCACGTTCCACACTCTCACGCCCTGCCTGCAACTGACTCTGGTCTTTAATTCCTGGCGCAAAAGGATTACTCCAATCGCTCAGCGCGATTCCCCAGTACGCGATTCCACAGCCCGCGTCCTCTTTTAATGCAGCATTAAAGCCTTCAATTGCACGGCTGAACTGGAACGAGTGTAGGAGCGCTACGGCCGAGTCGAATTCGTTCTGTGCCTTCGCATTGCACGACGTAGCAAAGTGCACCACGCCCAACTTCTCGTCCTTCGCATGCTGATGGTCTTGCGCAATGCAGCTCGCAACCATCGTGAGTAAGATTGCCGCAACGATGCCTGCCATTCCCATTTCGCGTCCCCAATCCTCACATTATAAAAAGCTTTCAGGTCTTTCCAGAACACGTATTCGCAAAGGACCGACTGAGGGGGAGGCGGAGATCATCCCAGGGATTGCGACGTGATTGCTTGAAAGAGACAACGCGGCCGGCGACACTGACAGCGCGGCCGCTACTCTGAGCATGAGCCACGCCGACTGCACTGCTCTTATATGGCGAAATCAGGGGCTAAGCGGAAGTTGGCAGTCGCGGTAGTTTCCGAATCGCCGACCAGCCTCGAAGTGGATTCGGTTGTGATCACGACGGCAGTTATCGCAACTCGGCTGCCACCCACCCACGCTGCTCAGCGGGGTACTTCTCGCCGATGAATCGCGCGATGCCCGGGCGAGCACCAAATTCGATCTTGGCCAAGCCGAGTAGACTGGTTGGCGCTGACGTTCGAGGAATCATCGAAGTGGTGCTCGGCCAACCACTCCTTCAATCGCGTGTAGAATGGGCGACTGGCGGCCGCTCGCGGACGCCTTTTCCCATGGGCATGTGCAAAGTGTAGTGCACGAGATCGAGATCGATCCTGTCGATCCTTACACCCGGACGGGAGGATGTCATGCCAATCACGCTCACGCAGCAAACCGCTCTGATCACAGGGGCATCACGCGGTATTGGCCGCGGAATCGCGCTGAAGCTCGCTGAGCAGGGGGTGAAAAGAATTGCAATCAACTATAAGGAGAACGATGCAGCCGCCGAAGAGACCGCTCGCCTCCTCAAAGAGCGCGGTGCGGCTCCTCTGGTGATCAAGGCGGATGTCGGCAAGATTGCGGACATCCAGCGGATGTTCGAGACCATCAAGTCCCAATTCGGCGGCCTTGACATCTTCGTTTCTAACGCCAGGGCAACGATCGCCACAGGCTTCTACGCGGAACCCATGGAGATTCCGCTGCAGGCGTGGCAGGCGACCTTTGACACCCAGGCGACGGAGTTCCTGGTTGCGGTCCGCGCGGCCGTGCCGATGATGGGCAAGAATGGTCGGATCATCGCCATTACCTATGCGCCCGGCGGGCAAACCGGCAGCTGGCAGCCTTGGGTCGCCATGGGCTCAGCGAAGGCCGCGAAGGAGGCGCTGGCTCGTTATTTCGCGGTCGCTCTCGCCCCGAAGGGCATCACGGTGAACATCATCAGTCCGGGCGCCTGCGACGACAGCGTGCTCAGTGGACTGCCGACGCACGTGTTCCAGATGATCAAAGACTGGCACGAGAGTGGCTGGACTCCCATGAGGCGGCTTGGTGTGCCAGCCGATGTCGGCAACGCCGTGGTTCTCCTCTGCACTGACCAGGCGAGCTTCATCACCGGCCAGCTGCTGTACGTTGATGGCGGTGCTTCCGCCATGGAGCCGGTCTTCCCGCTGGCCATCCAAGGCATCAAGTAGTCATCGATGCGTTGCGCTGTTGGTGCTGGGGCGAGGGGAGAGGCGTGGCATCTCTCGGGCGTTGAACTCCAAAACGTGCAGGCTAGCCGAACAGCGACTGCGTGGCGTGCGCCCAAGCCGGGCTGCCGAGCAGAGCGACGCGCGCGGCGACGCCGAGCACGAGCAGGGCCAGCCCCCACCAGTACACCGGGTGCACGCGCCCGCGTGACCACCGGTCGTACACCGCGCCGGCGATAGGGAACACTAGCATAAGACCGTAGGAGACCAGTGCTCCAAGGGCCAGGACGCCGGGCCAGCGCACCAGCGCCGCGGCCATCAGGCAGGTGGAGGCGAGGATCATCAGGCGCTTGTGCTTGTCCTTGTCGTTGCGCCAGACGACGGCGGCGAGGAAAAAGATGGCGAAGCTCGTGATGTCACCGAAGGGGATGGCGATGAAGTTCCACGGCTTCGCGCCGGGAGGGACCGCGCCGAGACGTGCCGCTTCGACCGCGGTGCGGACGCCGACCACGATCATTGCCGCCGCCAGAGCCACTCCGAAGTAGCCGAGCTTGCGATGTACTTTCACGCGGTGCGTCGCGACCAAGTTCGTCTGCACAATGAACAGGAGCAGCCACGACATGAACAGCAGCGCGTGCAAGTGCACGGTTGCGTTCGGAACGCGGCCGGTGATAGTTGTCGCATGCCCGGAGATCAGGCCGAGAAAGTACGTCCGCGAGAAGCCGACCAGAGCGGTCAACAGCATCACGATGGCCATGCCGGTGTAGAACTTGCGGTCGGTGGCCGCGGGGGAGACGAGCAAACGAGGGAAAGGAGCGGTAGCCATGTCGGCTAAGGATATTAGCACTGCTCGGCGGCCGGCGACACGTGGGTACCCGATGCCAACGCAAGTTTCAGCGGGACACTCCATTTTACCCACGCTTACGTCAGGCAAATGGCAAATGGAGGACGGCGGCGTTGCACAATTAACATGCCCTGCCCAGCTGCTCAAAGTAACTATTGCGAAATAGTTCGACAAGAAATGTCTCGGCGGTCTTTAGAGGCTCTGCGGACCGATTACGGGAATCCTTATCTAATGTTCTCCTCTTGTCTGCAAGCGGCCGAGAAGCAAGAGTTGGGGAATGGGATGTTTTACGATAGAGAGACATCCGTCCGCTGGGGTGATTGCTTGAAATGCACAACGCGAGCGGCTCGTGGTGACAGCAAAAGGAGAGTCTGTAGATGAAAGCGAAAAACACGATCTGCCTTTGGTTCGACAAGGACGCCCTTGACGCGGCGCGCTTCTACGCCGCTACGTTTCCCAATAGTGAAGTGACCGCCGTCCACAAAGCGCCGGCCGATTACCCCAGCGGCAAGGCAGGCGACGTATTGACAGTGGAGTTCACCGTCATCGGCATTCCCTGCCTCGGTCTTAATGGCGGCCCGGCGTTCAAGCATAGCGAGGCATTCTCGTTCCAGATCGCAACCGACAATCAGGAAGAGACGGACCGCTACTGGAATGCGATCATAAGCAACGGCGGCCAGGAAAGCGCGTGCGGCTGGTGCAAGGACCGATGGGGCCTGTCTTGGCAGATCACTCCACGTGCGCTGACCGATGCGCTCGGGGCTGGTGGCGCAGAGGCTAAACGCGCGTTTGAAGCGATGATGTCGATGAAGAAGATCGATGTCGCCAGCATTGAAGCGGCGCGACGCGGCTGAGTGCGGAAGAAGTGAACACGACGTTGCTCGCCTGTGATTGACTTGCGCGCGTAGAAATCAGGCGCGGCGCACGGGTCAACAACTCAGACACCACTTGCTATCATCGATCAATGCGCCTGCGCGATTACCCACCCCGGCCCGCCCACCTGAAATGGCTGCTCGATTCTGACCCGGCGATTCATTGGCAGGTGATGAAAGACCTCACCGGCGAAGCCCCCAAGGCGATTGCAGCCGAGCGGTCTCGGGTGGCAACCGAGGGCTGGGGAGCGCAGCTTCTCGCCCGCCAAAATCCTGCAGGCCACTGGGGCGGGCCGAAGCAGGACCTGGGTCTGCTGATTACGCTCTATGCCTTGGTCGTGTTGAAGGACCTCGGCCTGGACCCTGCCAGCAAGCAGGCGCGCAAGATGATCGAGCGGGTGGACAGGCGGCTCGTGTTTAAGCCGCTCAATAACCGGCCATTCCTTGACGGCGAAACCGAGCCCTGCATCAATGGCAGAATCCTCGGCATCGGCGCGTATTTCAAGGAACCCAACCACGCGCTCGCCCATCGACTGCTGGGCGAGCAACTCGAAGATGGCGGCTGGAACTGCGAAGCGGTACTGGAAAGCCCGAAGCGTCCCAAGAGCCGGCGCTCCTCATTCCATACGACCATCTGCGTGCTCGAAGGGCTGCTTGATTACGAACGAGCGGGAGGCGAATCGGCGGCCATCACCAAGGCGCGCCACAGAGGCGAAGAGTATCTGCTCGAGCGTGGCATGTTCCGCGGGCTGCGCACCGGCGAAGTGATCGATGAACGCTGGCTGCGCTTCTCGTTCCCGACGTTCTGGCACTATGACGTTTTGCGTGGACTCGATTATCTGCGGAATGCGGGAATCAAGCCCGACTGCCGCGTGCGCGATGCGATCGAAATTGTGATTCAACGCCTGCACCAGACCGGGCGGTGGCCGCTCGACTTGCTTCATGCCGAACGTATTCCACTGCAGATGGAGACCGAGGTTGGAAGCGCCAGCCGCTGGAATACACTGCGCGCTCTCCGAGTGCTGCGCTGGTATGACAACTCAATGTGCTGAGACATCGCTTGTGCCGGGTGAATGAGTGCGAGATATGTGTTCGCAATCGTCGCGGCTGTAGAATTCTGGGATTTTATTGGCTTCCGGGAGCGCCAATGCGTTTCGCTAAGATTGTGTTTTGGATTGCGGGCATCTGGGGCGTGCTGGTCATTACGCCGCTCTACTTCATGTTTGGCCTGATCAGCCGGACTGATCCCCCGCCGATCACTCATCCGGGATTCTTTTACGGATTTGCCGGAGCGGCGCTGGCCTGGCAAATCGTGTTTTTCATTATCGCGACAGCTCCCTCGCGCTATCGGCCGTTGATGATCGCATCGATCATCGAAAAGCTCAGTTACAGTACTGCCGTGGTGGTGCTCGTGCTGCAACAGCGAATGCATACGTCGGACCTGCTCTTCGCCGGAACCGATCTGTTGCTGGGCATGCTTTTTGCGATTGCATACTTCAAGACGCCATCGAGGATCGCGTAATGCTGTCAGTAGCCGTTGTGAGCATCGGATTACACGCAAGAACCAGCTTATGGCTCTGGTGATTTCATAACAACGCAGGGGTTTTCACCCGCGCCATGCTGCGGAATGTTCCCTCCACCAGGCGAGCCTGCTAAGAGCTGACCCGTGGGGGTATCGCAATCTGGGCTCGCACCGTGCTTGGGAACTTTGGGAATGCGCAGAATCATCAACCCTGCAACGACCACCGCCGCCATGACAAACCTCAATCCCAAAGAGAATGACGGACCGATGCGGGTGTACAGGTATCCGAAGATGTAAGGCCCGGCAAAGCCGGCTACGCTGCCAACCGAGTTGATGATTCCCACCGCTGTGGCTGCTTCTGCATTGCTCAAGAGCTCTGTGGGCATGGCCCAGAAAGTGGAGATATACGCGATCAGAGTGCCCGCGACCATGAACCAAGCCACGGTGAGCCCCGCCGAGTGACCCGGACTGGACAGGAAGAAATAGCCGATGCCGGCTATGAACAGCGGCACCGCAGCATGCCAGCGGCGCTCCGCGTGCTTGTCGGAATGCCAGCCATTGATCTGCATGGTCACGAAACCGGCCAGGAAGGGCAGAGCGCCCAACATTCCCACGCGCATATCGGCGAAGCCGGTCAGCCGCTTCAACATGGTGGGAAACCAGAATACGAATGTGTACTGGCCGATGTAGGCGAAGAAGGTGAGCGACGCCATCCAGACAATCAGGGGCGATCGCATGGCCTGCCATACCGTGATGGCGGTAGTGGAGCGCGGAGTCTCCTCTTTAAGCTTCTGCTCGAGCCATTGCCGCTGCCCGGCGCTGAGCCAGGCGGCTTCCCGGGGCCAATCCGTAAGAAAGAAGAAACCAACTACTCCCAGCAAGATCGCCGGCGCCCCCTCGACAACAAACAGCCAACGCCATCCCGGGAAGCTCAGCCAACTGCGGCCGAGAATCCAGCCCGCAAGGGGCGATCCCAGCACCGCAGAGAGCGGAATCGCGCCCATAAAGTTGCTGGTGGCTTTGGCGCGGTCTTCGAAAATAAACCTGTGGCTCAAGTAGACGATTACGCCGGGGAAGAAGCCCGCCTCCGCTGCGCCCAACACGAAGCGGGCCAGGTACAGTTGGGAAGGGGGTACAGTTGGGAAGGGGTGTGCACCAGCGCCGTGAGCACGGTCAGGGAGCCCCACGCTATCATGCTGGCCGATATCATGCGGCCTGCGCTCCAGCGCTCTACCAGCAACGCGCTCGGAATCTGCA
>Ga0070741_10004632_pt1 | contig 31853 bp, 39 predicted proteins | sample Coa_R1_4_FD_66440 | JGI IMG/M metagenome (GOLD analysis project Ga0070741, IMG submission 66440) | Surface soil microbial communities from Centralia Pennsylvania, which are recovering from an underground coalmine fire - Coalmine... | ecosystem: Environmental > Terrestrial > Soil > Unclassified ... | reverse complement strand
CTCAAGACACCTTGTGGATGCTCGGGGTGAGGCGCGAGAATAGGGCGGGTAAGTTACTGAAAAACATGGCGGGGACGACGGGACTCGAACCCGCGGCCTCTGCCGTGACAGGGCAGCGTTTGCTGCTGGCATCGGCCCCCATCCTTCAGGCAGCGGCTTAACCGCCTTCGGGCAGCGTTTTGAACCGGCGTTCAACGCTTACACGATGTTTTGATGCAGGCCAAAGACAAAGGTTGCCTGACGCCGTTACTTTTTCTGATTACCCGTAGTTAAATTCAGTGTTCACTTAGTGCTGTTCTCTTTCAGACTGGCAGAGTGTCCGACTTATGCAAGCTCCTTGGAGGACGGATCGCGTCACTCCGCCGCCGCGCCGGGATCAAACTGTCTGAGACCACATTGCCCCGCGAAATCCGCGAGTATCTGCGGGCGCTTCTGAGAAGCCATTTCGATAAAAAATGCCAGCAGATCGCGCTCCAGCCCATGCGGACTGTCCCTGATCCGGCAGTGGACGTTGTGCTCGAAGCATTCGCGGGAGCCGAAAAGTCCCGCCTCAGGGAAATCTCTGAGCTACACCGGAAATCAATGGCCGCCGAGAACAAGGTCGGTGAGCTTCTTGAAGCATATCTCGCAAGCGTTTTAGAACCGCAAGGCTGGGTTTGGTGCTGCGGAAACATCATTCAGGACGTTGACTTCTTCAGAGGCAATACCCCGGTTGATCTCCTGCAAATCAAGAACCGGAGCAACAGTGAGAACAGTTCAAGTTCGAGAATCCGTGAGCTTATCCAAACCATGGGCTGCCCAGTTGAAATCCGAGCCTGGTATCGAATCGAGGCTTCCAATGGAGACACCCGTTGGCAGGACTTGCCCGGTAATTCCCGGCTCACTCTGGCGGACGAGGGGCTTTTCCAGCAATTCATCCGCGATTACGTCACCAAGAAATCGGTTGCGAGAAAGCGGGTCTGAATGCCTATTCACGATACAGAAGATAGTGTATTTTGCGGTCAGGAATGCCTGACAAGATTCGCGATTATGCTACGGGCCGGATGCTGCCGCTGACGCCATGGGCGTACCACCAGTGGCTCTCCTTTTCTTCAAATGGGAAGTCTCTCTTACGCAGCCGCTCCTGCTCCGCCCCCCTTCGGCCTGGACAGCAGTTCCAGCGCCTCCCGCTTGGCCCTCATGCGGATGTGCGAGTAGTGGCGCAGCATTCTCTGGGAGACGTGACCGGCGATGTCCTGGATCACCTGCTCGCTAACCTCCGGCTTTTCAGCCAGTTTGGTGATCGCGTGGTGCCGGAGGTCGTAGGGACGCAGACTCGGCATCCCTGCCGCCTGGCGGAGAGAGCGCCAGGCCGTACGCCAGCCGCTTGCGCTCATGGGCTTGGCGGGATCGTATCCCTGCCGCGTCTTACCGGGGAGCAGGTAGTGGTCTGGGTCGCTTGCCCCCTTCGCCTTGGCCCGCTCCAGCAGTTGGGATGCCGCCCAGTACGCATCATCGTTCAGTGGAACCAGGCGGACGCGGTACTTATTTTTCGTGCCCTCCCGGACGGTGATCTCGCGGCGCTCCAAGTCCACATCGCGCAGACGGAGGTGTTTGATCTCGCTGGGGCCAGCGGTGGTGTGTGCGGTCAGCTTCGCCGCCAAATAGGCGACCCTCCAGCGCGGATTGCTGGAAGCAACCTCGAACAGCCGCCTCTCCTGCTCCTCGGTCAGCGCCTTGCCAACCTCGTAGTTTGGAACGGGCAGCGGCTCGTAGAGGTCGCGGATCAGATGCCAGCGACCGGCCTTCTTCAGGAGTTGCTGGATTACGCTCAGTTCATGATTGATGGTGTCCGGCTCGGTCTTGGCGGCAACCTCCCTGGACACCCACTTTCCGTTTTCCTTGACCGTGACAAAGCCGGTGTTGGTGCGCCAGTGCTGGTACTGGTGCAGATCGAGCGCAGTGATGGTCTCCAGCGGCCTATCGCCGAAGAAGGCGTACAAGGGCCGGAAGCGCCATTGGTGCCTGCGCCATGTGTTGTCGGCAAGTCGTCGCTTGCGCTCCGACAGCCATTTGTAGAACGCGACAGGAAACGGCAGCCTGGCGAATGCCGCCTGGTCTGACAACCAAATTGGCCCTACGTCCTCGTCTGGTTTGACGGGCGGGTTTCCCGGCTCGGCACCCATACACTTCAACCACTCGGCCCACCTGTCTGTCAGCCATTCATCAACCCTAATGTGAAAATTGCAACTGGGGCAGCGCGTATCCATGAAGGGAACAATACACACTGCGCCCCCAGGAACGCCTATTCCGTACAAATAATGTACTTACGATTATTTCCTTACAAAGGCCAGACAGAGTGGCGGCATCATCTCTGTCCCGGCGCTATCCAGAGACGCAGTATGCACAGACAAAGTTGCAGCGTAGTTACTCACCAATGAGTAGCAACCGAGAAGTAGTAACTCGCCCCTGTACCAAGGTAATGCAACCAAGGCGCAGCCAGACATTTGCGCTGTCATCCAACAACCCATGCGCCACTTGAAAAGCACCAGCGTTCACCTTCGCCAGGCGGAGGAACGCTATCTCGCGCTTCTCTCTGAGAAACTGGGTTTGAGCAGGTCGGCGGTGGTACGCCTCGCCATCCGCAAGCTGGCCGAGGCCGAGCACATCTCCCCAATTCGCAAGAACGGCGGCGGCGCGGATGTGACAAAAATTGCCGGGTTGATTCTTGTTGCTGGCCCGCTGCTATCCGCCATTGGAGAGTTCATATAATGCGCCAGCGGTAAGCTCTATCATCTGCTCCAGGGTGTCGCTCTTGTACCCCTTCAGGTCGCCGAGGGGTGCGGCGTGTAGATGCAGCAACTCGTGAATGATGGTCTCCTCTGGAGGCGAAACTGGGTTGATGCGGATGTGTGCGGTCTTGGCCTCGATATCCCACGTTACCTCGCCCCAGTCATCCCACATGTCGCCGTCATAGTCCACGGTCACGCGCCAGTCTTGGAGGCGCAGAATGCGCTGCCACTTCCGCACCAGGCTCCGCAGTTGCGCCCGGCTTACTTCTTTGCCTTTTGCGGCCATTCGTAATCCCCCCTGGCGACTTGTTCGCGGAACCTGATGAACCGTGATACAGGCAGGGCCACGGCCTCGGCGGGCGTCTTGCCCACAATAAAACCGCAGATGGCCCGCTGCTCCAGGCAGATCACGGCTGATCCGCTCGATCCGCTGTATGCCGGAATCTGCACGCTCATGGCGTCGGGCCAGCTTGCATCCTCCACTTCCATCGGGCGATCCAGCTTGGGGCTGGCGATGTAGCCGCGATACACGCGCTTACCCATGCCGCCAGGCGAGGCTACATTCACAACAGGCACGGAGTAGCCTGTGGCGTCGTGGCCAAGATTGATAAGCGGGAACTCCCGCTTGGTCTTGATCTCAAGCAGGCAGAAATCATCTCCGCGATCCACCGCCCCGCAGGTAGCGTTTCTCAGACGGATGAACTGCTTTTCCTCGCCAGCGCCATCATCGGTCACAAAGTAATGTTTGCGCTCTTTGCGAATGCAGTGACCGGCGGTGGCGAAGGTGTACGTCTCGCCCTTGTGGTCTATGGCGACAGCCGTACATACGGCCATCATCTGGCCGTCCCCCTGGTAGTACAAGAGAACCGTAGCCGGTAGAACCACCTCGGATATGAACCGCTCCTCCGCCTGTGGCGCAGGTTGCGCCAGGCCCGCAGCGGCGCTAATTGCCAGCAACAGGGAGAGCGCCGCGACTTTCATTTTGTTCAGTGCCTCCGTTTGTAACGGTTGATTTGTCCGCGCCCTTGAATGCACTCGACAGCTTGTTGGTGCCATAGAGCGTCGTGATGAACAACGCCAGTTCGCTCAGGTCTGGAAGCTGCGAACTGTGGACTACGATCCATGTCACCCAGAACAATGAGAAGGCCACAATCGCGCCGGTCGCCAACCTGGAGAAGCTGGGGCATCCGTTAAGCTCCGAAAACGCTCCGCCAAGGAACTTAAAAAATCCTGCCAGCGACATATCCGCCTGCACCTCCAATCACGAGCCATTTCAAAACCTGCTTGAATCCAAGCCTGTGCTTCCTTTCCTCCGCCTCCAGTTTCTTTTGCATTGCCTCCATCCGCCGCTGGTCATCCCGGATCGTCTGCTGGGCCTCGGCCAGCCTCACCTCACACGCCCTGCAATCAACCAGATGGTCGAACAACGGCTTCACGCTCTCAGGTGGAACCACCGCCGACATCGGCGGCGGAGGCACATTCTGTGACCCTTGGAGTTCAATCGGCTTGGGAAGGCGGATGTAGGCGGGTATCTCGCGCACGATATCGCGTGGCTGTCGCACCTGGCGCTTCACCTGCTCCAGTTGCTCCAAGATTCGATCAAGTTGCTCTCTGCGCTCCTTTTCGCGCTCGTCCAAGTAGCTGATCACCTCGTCCTGCGCCTTCTTGGTCGCGTCGGCGGCGGCCTCGGCGCGTTCCACGGCGATCTGGTGGGACAGCCACGTGAACCCAACCAGGGCCGCTACCAGGGCAAGCAGAATGCGGAAGCGATACGGCTTGACAAGCTCGATTAGTTGACCGAAGAAACCCATATCTCGCCCTCTTTTGGATCGAACTCGCAATGGTCGTGATCCTGATGGCCGGGCGTCTCAGCGGAGATGATGTCGTAGCCCAGCGGGTCTAACAATTCGCGTGCCTTCTCGACGATACGAGCGCGTTGCTCCGGCGTGATATACCAAACCCGCATGTCAAATGCTTCGCCGGTGTAGTGCTTGCTCCCAGGCTCGTGCTTTCCGTCTCTGACAGCCGTCACTACGAACCTGCCTCCGGCCAGTAGTGAGTGCAGGGCGTAGAAAACACCCATCGCAAACCAGGTTTGGGGAGCGGCACCGTCGGACACGACGGTTTTCTTGAATGCAAACATCTAGATGCTTGCGGCAAATCCAGTCTTGAAGGCGCTGAGAGCACCCTTCGACTCGTTCGGCCCTACTGCCTGAACTGCGTAATAGCGAGTGTTGGTATCAGTCAGGCCACTGCGGAGATAAGAGTTTTTGGTACGCGCCAGATTCGCGGGAATGACAGCCAGCGGGTTCGACGGCAACGCCGCCGTCACGTTCTCGAAAATGTAATACTTGAGAGCACCAGGAACTTCGTCCCAGTCAATCCGCACAGCCTGGTGCAGGCCCTTGGTCGTAATCTCTGGAGCGGGCAGAATGATAACGGCGCTCAGCAGCTGCATAATGGACTGCTGCACCCAAACCAAGAACTGATAGGTTTCGGCGGACATCGCCGGGTCACGCGGAACCTGGTTCCACGGCCTAAATGGCTGCGGCATTCTCTGCCCCCTCTTTTATAACGACACGATAAATTACGGGTTTGATATCGGCATGGCCAAAGCTGGTAAGCACGATCCAGTTAGGCCGATCCGGATCGCCGGGCATAACAATGCTGCGCACAACCGCAATCTCACGCGGCTCCAGAAGCAGCGCAATGTCGTGCTCGGGTGAATCCAGCAATCTGCGAACGAAAGCGATAAATCTACGCTCGTAGCTCACCCAGGAATCGCCCCCGGCGATGGGCACAATCTGATTCCGCGACCACTGCTTGAACAGGTCAAGTAGAACCTTGTCAACCTCATCGGTGTGACGGCCAGAGAAACGACCGAAGTTGAACCCGCGCAACTTCTGGCTTACTCGCTTCTGTGCTCCGATTTCTTTGGCAAGGAGGTTGGCGGCCTGTTCATGGATATCGGCGGCAACCACCTGCGCGATCCCGCGATTGCGAAGCTGTTTGGCCAGCGCCTTTAGGTGGTGCTCAGATTCACGATCCAGCTTCACATAGGCGTGACTGTTCACCCTGCCACGCCTGACCAGCTTGGTTGGTGGCAACGGTACGAGATAGATTGTCATGGGCAATAAAAATGCCCACCAGAATGGTGGGCGCTAGCAAAACAAACTTCTGACTGTTTACTGTTCTTGAATCCGCCTGGCTATGTGGTGAAGCACCCCCGGTGGGACACCTCTGTTTTGGTCATCCATTCGGATCGCCAATTCCCTTTCAAAAGTGTCCACTGGCACGCCAAGGCGCTTGCCCTGTTCGATCATGCCTTGCAGTTTGGCAATCCTGCTTTCATGTGTCAGTTCGCTGTTGCGCTTCCATTCCAGCAGTTCTTCCAGCGTCGCCGATTGTGGCGTCGGGCGGGGATATGGGTATCCGAACTTATACGCCATGATTCTACGGTGATCCTCCGCGGTTTGCCTCCTTTCAAGCACCTCGTCTGTCCAGTGCCTAGGAAGCGGTCTTTCCGCCCACCGCTTCAGAAGAATGAGCGGAGGCACAATTAGAACCCAGGCCGCCCACACGATGGGCCACGCCAGAATGCGAACGCCTTTAAGCCAAAGAGGAAGTTCAGAAAACTTCTTTCCAGCGTATTCCCGGAGACTCATAGCGCTTACTCAACCACAGCCCTTTTGCCGACCTGCGGGCCAAGAATAATAATTGTACCCCTGGTACGGAAGTCCGACGCCTCACGCAGGGCGGTGTCGAAGTCGTCCTGGAACAGCAGCTTAAACTGGCCCCTCTCCGGCGCGGAAACGCTAAGACCGCGCTTCTGCGCCATCTGCGTAATGCTGTTCAGCCTCTTTCCGCCCATGTCAAAGATGATGGCCTTATCGCCCACAAAGGTTGCGCCATCTTGTCCTGCGGCCTTAAGCAGGCGGGCGGCCAGCGGCCTGTTCTTGATGCCGCTGATAACATAGCGTGCATCTGGGCCGTTCGCATCCTTCAGGAACACAGCTACTGCTTTCTGGTCGCCTTTTGCCCCAGCCTGTCCGGCATAGCGGATTATATCGCTCTCTCTACCTTGGGCCTCTACAATCCAACTAGGCTCCGGGGCACCCCTCCACAGCCCCTCGGCCCGCGTCGCCGTGGCTTTTAGTCCGTGCTCCTTCGGGCCTTTCTGGATCACGTCCTTCTCGAATTGCCGCATCAGCGGGTCATCGAACATTTCTCCAATCTGATCCGGCGCAATACGACTGCGCTGATACGTCTTGAGCGGCGCTTGCCCGCGGCTGGAGCGCAGCTCATCCTTAAGCATTTGCTCCTGCTGAATCTGCCTGATGTCATCTTGTAATGCGCGACTCTCAACAAAGCCACGGCTAGCGCGCGGATAGGCCTGTTTCGCCCCCTTGACGCTTACCGGCCTTGGCCTATAACCAAGCGACTCATACTCTCCGATGTTGCTGACACGCGAGGCTGGTTTCGTAATCTCACGCCCCATGCCCACCTGCGGGAAGTCCCTGCCAGGAATCGCGCCAGACTCGATCACCTCGGCTGGCGTTTGCAGTTGACCGCCAACTCTTTTAGCCTCGGGAACACGATAGCGGGTAACGGCAACCTCGCCCTCTACCGCCGGAGCGCCCTTGGCCTTTGCAAGGGCGCTGGCCTTGGACTTTACGGTCTGACCGGCTGCGCGTGCGATTCTCCCGAGGTGCGGCAGTCGCGGGCTTATCGTGCCTGCTAGATTGGAATCAAGCACGCCCCCGACAACCTCCAGCGCTCCGCCAGCAGCGGAACCCGCCTTGCCGCCGATTGAGCGACTCAGGGCAGCCACTTTCTCTGCCTGGCGAACGGCCTTGGCAGAGCCTGGGGCATAAAAATAGCTTGGAATCTCTGCCGCCTGGAGCAGGCCGGAGCCGACATCTTTTAGCCCCTGGCCCAATCTGCCCTCACCAAAGATTTCGGCCAATCCAGCGCCAACATCCAGCGGCCCCAACAGCACGCTGCCCATAAATTCTCCAGCGCCCTCGCCTTGTCCGCGACTCAGGCGCTCCGCGAGAGACGCACGCAATCTGCGAACCTTCTCAGCCACGGTGTTTGGCGCGGCGCTGATCGTGGCTCCCGCTCCAGGCGTGACAACGATGGCACCATCCGGAAGATCCGTGTACTGCGGCGCTGCGTTTGGCACGCTGATAACGCGAGCACCTTTAGGCAGGTCAATGAATGGCGCTACTGAAGTGGAACCCATTGCCCCCCCTCTTGATCATTCGCCTGCCCTGCACCTCGATAACCGTACCCTCCGGTGCTACGCGAGATTGCGATTGCCCAGTGGTGAAAAGCGTGCGGTTTTTTTGCGGTTGGCGCGAGCCGCCGCTAAGCGCCTCAATCTCCCTCTGCGCCGCCTCCTGCGCTCTCAGCTTGAGGTTCTGGGCAGTGGAGATGATATTGTTTAGCGACTGGCGGAACTGATGCCCGGACTGCGACAGGTCTAGGGAATCAATATTGTTTTGCAGCAACTCAAGCTCGCGCTCGCTAATACTGCCAAGCGCACCTCCGGTCTTGGAGGCATTTCGTATCGCCTGGAGCGTGTTGAATGCAATCTGCGACCTCAAGGTTTGCAGTTTGGCCCGAAAATCGGCAGCACTTGTGCCTGGAATATTTGCCAGTAGCAGTCCGCTCTTGCCGGTCGCTCCCTCCAGTCCTGGATGATTTAATAATTCATTCGCGGCGGAGACAAGCCGGTCAATATTGGCCATCTCCGACTCGGCCCTGTTAACGGTCTGAATAATCGCGGCCACATCCCTGGTGTTTGCGCCTTCTGGCGTGCGGTATCTGGCGCGTATGCTCTCCTCGGCTTCTAACGCCTGCCGCGCCCTCGCCTGAACAGCGGGATCATTGCTGAGCAGCGCTTCGGCCAACGTTTTAGGCTTTTCCGGTTTGGGCTGGAATCCAGCGGGGCGTTCCTCCAAGGTGTATGGGTTAACGTACATGACGCCCTGGTCAGTCTCCACGCGCTCCCACTTCTGGGGTTCCTTGATCTGCTCCATCGCCTTATTGTGGCGAGCCTGTTCCTCTGCCTGCTGACGCTGAATCTCTAACTGCTGACGGCGAAGTTCCTGCTCCTCCCGGCGACGGGCAGCTTCATCCGCTGCCTGTTGCGCCCGCATAATCAATTCGGCCTTGGCACGTTGGTACTGAAGTTGCCGTTCGGCAAGTTCAGGGTTAAGCGCAAGACCAATGCCCTGCACCACCCGACCAAGGGTTCCCCAAAATCCTGGCCTGGTAATCCTGTGGATAGGTTCCGGCCCTAGAATCCTGTCAATCGCTGCTTGATCAATGGTCGGATATTCCGGGACTCCAACCAGCGGAATATTCACCGGCGGAGGAACTAACTCAGGAAAATTTACTGGCATTAAAACTTTTCCTCTGCTTAGAACAGGAACGGCAGCGCTACTTTGGCACCTAGTCCGATAGCGTTGCCTACGCCATTCAAGACATCCGTCCAGCTACCACCAGCATCGGGGCCGAAATCTATTGTGCCAACGGCCTCCCTTGGGTTGAGACTAGCGGCAAGAGCGCCGCGACCTCTGGCGATCTGGTTGAACAGGTCAGCCTGGCTGGTCTTGGCCTGCGCCTGATTTAGGCGCGTACCAGCAAGCTGGTTGAATCCTGCGCCCTGCGCGGCGCGAAGCTGTCCCAGCCCAGCGGTGGCATCGGCCTGACCAAGGCGCAGGCGGCCCAGATCGGCATAGCCTTGTCCAACTCCGGTCGCAGCGGTTCCTTGCTGGATTGGAATCTGCGCCAGGCCACGCATCTGCTCAGCCTGTCCCATACGCGCTTGGGCTTGCTGAAGTGGCAACTCACCGAGAGAACGCATACCAGCCGCCTGGTTGAACCGCATGGCGGCCACGTTGGGAAGCTGTCCGGCGGCCTGCATCTGCAAGTTTTCGTTCTGGAACAGGTTTTCCAGGAACGCCTGCGCGAGAGACTGTGAACGCGCCTGCTGCAAACCAGCAACAGCGGCGGCGGCAGAACCGCCTCCGGCCAAGCCCTGAGTGGCAAGCTGCGCGGCCAATTGTCCGGCAGCTTGGTCATAGTCGCGTGCTACCTGCTCGAAAGCCTGCCGCTGGCGCTCTTGGTAATACGGACTACCCAGGTTCATCCTGTCGAGCAAAAGCTGTTGCAGTTGCTCCGCCAGTGGCGTCACGTCACGGATGTAACCAATGCCTTCCTGTGTGATCGGTGTGACGGATTCGATGTAAGGGCTGGCCTTCTCCACATAGCCGACACCCTGCTTATAGAGTGGCGTTGCTTCTCCGATATAGGAGAGAGCCTTGCCAAGGGCGCTCTCGCCCTTGCCGATCAGCGGAGACACCCCCGCGATGTAACCGCGTGCCTCGTCTATCAGCGGCGAGATTCCAGCGTAATAGCTTGCCGCTTGGTCAATCAGCGGAGATGCGGCCTCGATATACGGCGACACATCCGCCGCGTAGCGCATGGCGGTGTCGAACCCAGCCGCAGACAGACCGGCCTGCTGAAGCCAGGGGCCGATCATCTGATTTATTAGCTCTTTGCGCTTGCCCTTGTCCGACTCGTGTTTGGACACGGCACGCTGGATTCCGGCCCAGTCAATAGGATTGGCCGCCATCAGCGGATCGCCCAATATCGGATAGCCAACCGGCATTAGAAAAGCGCCCATACTAGCCTCCTACAGCAGGGCTGGCCTCCGACCAAGATAAGCAGTCGGAACACCGCCATAATAAGAAGGATAAGACGATGCCGCCCGCGAAATGGGATATTGCGGCGGTGAAGTAACCGGGGTGGGCGCTGGCGTTACGGCAATCGGGGCAGGGGCTGGCGGCGGGGTTACAGTAACCGGCGCTGGAGCAGGCGGGGCTGCCTTAGCCGCAGCCGCCTGCTTGTTGTACTCGGCCAGTTTCTTGTTGTATTCCGCGACCAACCTGTCGTGTTCCGCCTTGGCCTGCTGGTAGGCAGCAACATCGCGATTGTATTTGTCAACGGCTGCTTGATATGCCTGCCGCGCCTGGCCATAGTTGGAAACGTCGCGGTTGTACGCCTCGACCTGCTTCTGATACTCGCCTCGCTTCGTTTCTCGTTCGCGCATCCCGGCAAGCGCCTTTTCCAGCAAGCTCACAGGCGCTCCCAGCGTGGGCGCGTTACCACCGCCCATCGTGCGCACCCCCAAGGCTTGCTGAAAGCTCTCAACCCGCCTTGGATCAAACTCAAGTACGTCAGGCCTGACCGACGTTGCGGCATAGTTGACCGCCAGGTTTTGCAAATACGCCGGATCAAAACCATGTCCCGTGGCGCGGACGGCCTGTGCAGCCAGCGGTTTCGCGGACAGATCAGGGGCTGCCGGGGCAACCGGAACCGGCATGTTGAATGGAGCAGGAGCAACGGGAGCCTGCATTGTAAACGGCGCTGGAGCCTGGGGCGGAGAAGGCAATACTGGCGATGCCGACACAGACGGCGCAAGGGTAACCCTACTCGCCGGAACCGACGGTGGATTAACATAGCTGACAGGCGCTATCGGCCTTGGGGCAGGCGGAAGTGGAGTAGTAGGCGGCGTGGGCGTAAACCTGAGCCTTCCGCCGGTAAATACTTGCTCTCTGGCAAGGGGATCATCAAGCGGCGACAGCATAAACTACCTCCTGACCGGCTCCAGTTGAAGCTGGATGCTCTGTAGTTCAAAGTCACCCGCGCCGCTGGGAAAGTTGACGGTAAAGAGGAACCTGCGCCCCTGAACCGACTTCACCCCCTGCGTCTTAAACATGGCAGGGGAAAACTGCTGCGAACGCTGCACGATCCTTCCGCCCGCCGCGCTGTGTCCAACCGATGGGCTGTTGACGCCGGGCAGAAGATCAAGCGATTTCGGATTGTCGAACGTGTACACGTCATCGTCCACGGCGTCCACGCGGAAACGCCAGCCCTCCGCCTGGATATCTTTGGGATCGCGGTTTGTAACGAACCGCACCCACGCCAGTCTTTTCACCACGTCGGCGTTTTCGTTACCGATGGCGTGCAACGTGACAAAGCCAGGGACTTCTAGTTCGTCACCCTGGCGGAACCACCCCTCTCGGTAGGTAATGTCCAGAATGCGGTCAAATTCGCCAGCCATCAGGTGTGTATAGCCGTAGGCGTCCACAACCGCTTCTATCGCATTCGCCGCCACGCTGAACACGTACCAGGCGGGCTGCGACTGGATGGCGTCAAATACGAAGAACGACTGCTGGCCGCCGCTGGTCAGCATGTCAATGTCCAGGATCAGCAACGTGTTGTTGAATGTCGCGTCTCCGGTAGGCACGGCGAGCACGACCCAGTTACGGTCATCGCCGTGGATGTAGCGCATCTTCGCCAGGTGGATGACATCTGGGTTGATGGTGGACAAGACATCCTGTACCGGGCGGCCAATGTTTCGCGGCGCGTACTGGTCGGTAAACAGCCACACCTCGCGGTCGCTGGTAAGCCAGATCAGTCCCAGCGGCGTGACCACCCGCGCCTCTGGTGATGCAATCCCCAACTCGTAGGGCAGACGCTGAACGCTAGCGCCAAGCTGTACCGCGCCACTCACGGAGTTATCTGTGAGCAGGCCGGTGATCTTGAACATGTCATAGCGGTTGCTCCAAACTACCAGTCCTGTCGGCACCGCGCCGCAGCCCATGATTTCCGCGTCACGCAGAGGCAGCGTGATTTGGTTGAGCGGGGCGCTTCCCTCTGGCGGGTTGCCAACCGTTGTCAGTTCGATGTTGGTATAGAACAGCGTGTGCGGAGCACCGGGCACGCGAAAGATAATCATGCGCGACTGGTACTCGTACACCGCCGCGCCCACCGGCGGGGGCACGTTGAAGAACTGCGCCTGCTCGCTCGTGAAATTGCCCTGCGGCGGTTCGCTGTTATCGGTATCTACAAACCTGAGACCGGCAACGCTTATATCGCCCTCGGCAGTGTTGAACACATTGCGCTGAACGCGGAAGTAGGTAGCGCCCCCGTCTGCCGTGGCGTAGAGACGAACGTGCGTTGTCTGCGGATCAAACACCTGGAAGCGGGCGTTGTTGATCGGCGGCACTGCCACATCCACCGCCATTTCGGTCGGGCTGTTGACCTGCACAATCCGTGGTGAAGGGCCAGCACCACCAGTAGCTGGGCCGCTGCTGCTGGTGTCACCGCCGCCAGAAAGAGATACCGTTCCTCCACCGCGACCTTCAATCCATAGCCGCTTGCCAATCCAGGCCCGGCTGAATGCCGTGCCGCTCCCGCGTATGGTGGTTGTGCCGTCTGCGGTAATGGTGCCCGGCTGAACGCAGTCAATCGTTCCCTGTTGCGACTGATACGCCACAAATGCAGTCGCCGGTGACGGTGGCCCGACATGCGATTTGCCCTCGTTTTCCCAGGCATAGCTGTAGCTTCGCCCAACCGTCTTGGTTATCCCTCCAGCCGCCACGTTGACAGCGGGAGATGCGTCTGGAGCGTCCAGTCCCCAGCCCTCTATCGTGGTAGCTCCGCTGCCTCTGGCCGTCTGTTTCACCTTGCCATTCATCTCGAACAGCAGGTTGAATATCGAACTGCGCGACCAAGGCCCGGCCATCTCCTCCACGCCAGCGCCGCCGGGGTCAACATACTTGTTGAACCTCTGGAACGATGCGTAGGAGTACGCCGTATCGAAGGCAAACAGCTTGCGGTTGATGTCGCCAAGCAGTATTGACTGTCCCTTCAGCGTCCTGTCTTTGTTGGTGGATTTGCGAATCGTCAGCGACAGGTCATCCAGCCTGGCAATCGTGTTCTGCGTTGCATTCAGGCCCACAGTGATAACGAACTCCACGTAGGCCATGCCGGGCTGAACGGTAAAATCGCCGGAAACTAGCTGCCACTCTCCATTGGGAGCAGTCACCGCCAACGTGAGAGGGAACTGTGTTTCGTGCGGATCACCCAAAACCTTTACCGCATGGGCGTAGATGGCAACTCTGCCATCCCCGGCCTCACGCATGAGATAGCCACTGATGCGAACCACGTCTCCGGGTGAGACTGGATATCTCTTTCTCCCGCCGGTAGCATAAGCCTGCGCGAAGTCTAGTTGCGTCGTGCGCTCGACGCGGCAGTAATAGCTGCCAGACTTCGCCTTGGTGGGGTCGTTCTCAAACGTAACCCCCGCTCCGCCCTCCCATGACTGGCTGCCAAGCTCGAATCCTGGGTTCTCCAGCAGGTTGGGCAGAGCTGGTGGAATGATGGTCTCGGAAGCATCGCGGAAGTTGTAAAGGGAGTCGAAGATCGCGCCCTGCGACGGGAACGCGAAGCTGGACGGAACAATTCCGGCAGAAACATTGGGCGTCACCGCCTCGGCAAAACGGGCACGGCGAATCTTGCCGTGCTGGCCGGAGTACACGTTCGCGCATGCCTTCCACTGGCGCGGCCCAAGAGCGCTTGGGTCGGCGTACCCGTTGTAGCCGAGATTGCTGCCAGCGATTATGGTCGTTTGTCCTGTGCTTCTTCTGGGCATTGGTAACTAGACAGGGCGATACCGGCTCAAGGTGTAACTTGCGCTGTACGGAAAACGCTGCTTGCGCGGGGCTTTCTGGCGCTGCCTCTCCTGAAGGGTGTTCTTCAGTCTTAGCAGGGATGCGCCAGCTATCGCGGCCCATTCACCAAAGCGCGGATCATCTCCAGGAGTGCTCAGGATGTTCCGTGTTGCGATGTCGGCAATTGTCCTGTGCGCGTAGTGCGGAAGCTCAGGCACAAGGGCAAGAATGTAGTCCTGCGCCTGGCCGAGTCCCGGCGTGATCGCGCTTGCAGTCTTGAGCAGGGTGTCGTTGGTGATCTCGCTGACGTGGTAGGCAACACCGGCCACGATGATCTCCGCCTCGATTTGGCTTTCAGATGGCTGCGTCTGTGACGGCAGTGCGGCAGCCAATTCCGGCGACACCACCTTCGTAAAAAACGTGTCCGCGCCAGTCACCGCCGTCCCGCTGCTTGTTACCTGCCCCTTGTCCAGGAGCACTAAGTCCACCATTCCGAAGGTAAAGAACACCTCGATCTTGCTATTCACAGGCAACTTCCTGGCGAACTGCACTCCGCCAATGCCAAACGGGACGTAGAAAAATGGCGGGCCGCTGTAGGGTGACCTGTCAGTGTTCCGCTGAATTCCCACAAAATCCGGGCTATTCAGGTGCGTCGGCACTGCGGCGTGCATCTGGTTTGTGCCAGGAAGCTGCACGCGAACCCGGTGAATCTGGTGCATTCTGGGTATGGCAAAACCAAGGTTCGCGTAAATGTTGTTCACAAAGTCGAACGTGTCACCTTCAGCAGTAACCGTGAGAGTTTGCACGTCGCTGAAGTACAACTCGTCAATCTGCATTACCTCCTGCCACACCTCGTTGTAGGCCGCGTTCACCTCGGACAGGTACTCGACATCCTCGTATCCGGGCACGCGGCGCTTGACCAGTTCCATCAGGCTGAAGGCGTTTAGACCACGGCCTATTACCGCCCCGGTTGTTGTCAGTTGCGATACAACGGGCATGATTTACCTGGTTACAAACGCGACAGTCGCCTTGGCGGCCAGCGGAGTGGTGGTGCAGCCAGCGGCAGCGGTCGTAATCGCCACGGACAGAACGTCGTTCGCGTTCACGTCGCTATTCGCTGCGACATCAAAAAACTGTGTTCCGTTCGAGACCGTGATGGAAGCAATGTCGGTGGAGGTGGTTTCGTTTCTCAGCTTCAACACGGGCAGGGTTGAGCACCCCGCCCCCGGCGTGGCAAGCCACACCTGAAAGCGCTCAGTGGCAACGTTCACGTGCGGCTTCCACTTAGCAAGCGTGCTGGTGCCACCCAGGTCTCCGGTAGTAAACGGATTCCACAGGCCAATCGGCGGGCGGCTTACAGGACTACCGCCAACGCCGAAAGTAAAACCGTTATTGGGAAGCTGAATGCTGTTATTGTCGTTTTTGCTCAGACATACATTTCCAAGGTTGCCCTCGTCGCGCCAGCAAATCTGGTCGTCCTGGGCCATGCGAACCGTGCCAGTATCGGCAATGTTTGGCTTCGGGCTTAACAGTGGAGCCGTTGCGTTTGCTCCGACGATTTGATCAAGGTTGTTTTTGCTAAGGCATACATCGGATGTGTTGGCCGCATTGCGCCAGCAAATCTGGTCGGCGTTGCCGAGGCGGAAGGTCCCGCTGGAGGCGGGGTTCGCACTGTTGGTGATGAAGGGAGCAGTGGCGCTTGCCCCGATCAACTGGTCGCTGGTGTTCTTGCTCAGGCACACATCGCCAGTATTGGCTTCGTTGCGCCAGCAGATCGTGTCCGACTTCGCCAGCCTAACCTGCCCGCTCACCGCAGGATTAATCGTGCTGGATATCAGCGGCGTCGAAGCGACCGCCCCAATAATCTGGTCGCTGGAGTTTTTTGAAATACAGACGTTGGCGCTGTTGGCCTCGTTTCGCCAGCAAATCTGGTCGCCCTTTGCCAGCTTTACGGTGCCGCTTGTGGCGGGATTCACCGCATTGGTAGAGAACGAGGCGGCGGTGAACGAGCCGGAAATGGTCAGCACGCCGGACACGTTCAGTGTCTGGAACGTGGCATTTGCCACATCTGGCGGCAAAAGCACCTTGTAGGTGTACGTCTGCACGCCAGGCGCGGACACCTGCACCATGTACCATCCCGGCGCGCCGTAGAACTCGAAGTTCCCGAAGGCGTCTCCGGTGAACGGGTTTGGCTTGGCCGTGGTGAGCGTCTTGTCTGTGTAGATGGTCGCCAGCGGCGCACACGGCGTACCCGTAGCCGCCTCAGAGCAGACGCGGACTTGGGGATATGCAATAGGCGTGCTTCCCGCCAGGGCCGCATCCTCGCGCTTGGAACCCTGTCCGAACGCCAAAACTGCGACAGTCAGAAGTACAAGACATGTACAGAAAGAGTTTTTCATGGCTGCGCTTCCTCATCGCCCGCGCACGCAGCCAATTGGCCCCTTAGTGGTGCCTTCCGTTAAGTCGAATGAATTTAATCGGAGGCGGTTCAGGCAATTCTATGCCTAGCTTCACGGCGATCAGGTGAAGGCAGGCTTGTATGTGAGGCAGATGGTTGGTCGCCACATCCTCCACGAACGCTTCGCTGATCTGGTAGTTGAACACGCGCTTGTAGGCCCAGCGCACCAAATAGACAAAGTTCGCGGTTGTGGCGATTATTGCCCACACCTCAGCCACGGTCATCGCCATGCTCCATTACTAAGCGGCTGGTTCGTCCACAGAGAAATCAACCTCGCGGTCGTCCGCCTCGGATTCAACCGTCCGCTTCGGAGCAGGCGGAGGTGGATTCTGGCTCTCGGCGATCTGCTTCAGCAACTGAACGAACGGCGCAAGAGCATCCGTCAGCGCCTTGGCAATGTCCTGCGCGACCGCGTTGCCAGGATTGCGGGCCGCCTGAATCGCCTCGAAGCTGTAGGGGTTGGTCATGTCGAGCATCCGGTAGGACTCCTCCAAATACTTCGACACTGGCGGAACCTTGCGGCCCGCGTTGCGGGCCTCGTCCGCCTGGAACTCGTACTCAGAAACCAGGCGCTTGCGGAACTCAAGATTTCGCTCCCGTGCCTCGCGCTCCAGTTCCTCGCGCTTAGTGTGCAACTCCAGATCGGTAGCCACTACCAGCCCTCGTTCCGCGAATCGTTCGCGGATAAAGTTGGCGGCATCTTTGTCGGTCAACATGACCTCGCGGCCGTGCTTGTCCTGGTAGTCGGAAAACACCCTGCGCCGTTTGGTGTCCAGTTCGTGCCATTCACCAGCTTTCAGCGGGCCAATCACGAACCCGTCGGCTTCGATGTATTCCCGGCTGAACCCCGGACGGAAGTCCGGCAGGTTTTCCGGCGAGTAAACGTAAAGCGGCATCTATCCTCCTAGTCCTATGGATTTCTTCCACTCGAAATACCGGCGTCCGCGCTCGTAAGCGCCAGCCAGCGAAACCGTGCTTTCAGAGCGATGCAGGCCAGCGTGGGCCACACGCTCGGCTGGTTCCAGAAAGTCCTCCAACATCCGCTCAGCAAATTCTTCCTGGCTGCGCCTGGCCTGCTGGATCACACGCTGCGTAAACTCGCGGGCATTTGTGCGCTCACGGTCTATGGCGGCCAGCGCCTGCAGGTCTTTCTCGGTAATGCCTGGGCCGTCTGTGGTGCGGGCCACATATTCGTGCCCACTGTCATCGCGGCCAATCAGGTCGAGCCGCCCGTCATCTCGCTTGCGCGTCTCCAGGCCAAATCCTGCTGGTATCTCAGCCATTACAGAATCGTGATCCCCTTCGTACCTGTAGTTCTTGGGTTAACCGGCTTCGGCTTGGGTGTAGGCGGCGCTCCGCCCTCCGATGGCGGGGTCGCCTGTGGCGGCGGCTGCTGTGGCAGCCCACCACCAGTTGACGTGACGGTGAACGTGCCAACCTGGGAAATGTCATTACGCAGTCCGGGCTTGCCCCAGGCTTTCACCCATAATGTGTATGAGCCTGCGGGTAGGTTGAGAGTATTTAGATCAACCGTACCTGCCGCAGACGGCGGAATGCCATCCACAACTGGCGTGAGATTCACGCCGTCGGTGGTCACAAAGACCGTTAAGTGATCCAGGGTGCGAAGCTGCGCGTATCGGTTATCGGTCGCCGTCAGCGACCAGTTGAGAATGCCGCTGGACATACTTCCGTTTACGCGCCAGCAATTATCTATGCCGGTCTCAACCTCGCTGCCCTCCTCGTAGTCATCCCACGTTCCGACATTGATGGCGTGCGGTTTTTTGGATGGCGTGAAGTAGTTGTTTCTTGCCATCTCCAAGAAGCTGTCAAGCCACACCTGCCCGCACTGCTGCGCCGTGACGCTATCGCTGGTCTGGTAGTGCCATGACGCATTGCGGAAATCAACGCCCTTCTTCGCCAAGGCAACAATAACCTTACCGTTATCCCATTCCTGAGAACCGACACGATAGAAGCGGGTCACATAGGTATCTGAATTCGGATCGGCGGGATTGTCTTTCCTGCGCCAATCCTCCTGGCTTTCAACCGTGATCGCGCTACCGCTCTCTGGGCGAGGCTCTTTCCACTGAAATCCGCCATCTGAACTGGTCTTAGTCATACCGGTGGAGTGCCTAAAGATGAACTTGATGTTCACCCCAAGGGTGTTTTGGGTGTAACTTTTCAGCCTTGTCCACAGGGTTGACCAACACCCGCTACCACTGGTGCAGGTGGTGGTATTGTCAGTAAAGAAGCACGGATTCGCAGACGTGCATTGCGAAAACACGATCTCGCAGGTCTCGCAAACAAACCAGCCAATCACCGGCTGATTGTTGACCTTCCAATAAACGGGCTGGTTGAAATAATGATCCCTGGCATAGGCCATGTCAGCACGCAGCTTGCCCTCCACGCATTTGACCTGCTCCATCTGCTTCGCTTCGCCATCGTCGTAACCGGAACCTGGGCCGCAGTTGTTACCAAACTTGATCCCGGATTCGGTGTAAATGATCCCGTACTTCATTGACGGATAGTTGGCCGCCATCTCGTCCATGAGCAGCTGGTGTTGAACGTCGCGGCGGTAGAGAGAATCGGCAATGCCACAACTCTGGGAGAAGTTTCTGGTGCCGTTGCCGCAGGTGTTCCTGCCGCCAGACCAGTCGGCAAACAGTCCGTCGTAGCCGCGTTCCCACAGGTCTTTCAGAACTGCCTGGGCACGCGCCCTGGCAATGGATAGTCCGGTGGTGGCACAATCAACCTGCCAGGTGCAGTCAATCACGCCGTTCATCTTGTGTCCGCTGGTGGCCGGATACACCACGCCGTCATTGGTTTCCGTGCGGGACTGCGGCCCGCTGAACCACGACTGCATGTGCGCGAACACTGGAACGTCCTGCATTCCCGCCGGGAGCAGGTTGTGAATGTCGCCAAAGCTCCCGCGCCCCTTGGAGGTGTTCGCCGGAGCGATGTTGTACGGATTGGTCAGAACTGTTGCGCCAGTCCGCCTGTCAGTCCAGCCGAGGAACGGGCCATATGCCTGGTCACAGTACGCCTTGGACTGATAGTCCGTGCCGCAGGCGGATGTGTTGTTATCGCGCTCTTTGGCAATGGTCGTTGTCGGCGACAGGCTGACCACGGCATTGATGTGGCGAGGCAGCAGAAGTCCCATAGCCAGCGCAACGATGAACGCTAGTAATGCAAAACGACAAACTTTCATGGAGGCTGCGTGTGTTCACCCGCGCACGCAGCCGGAAATCGAGATGGTGTGTTTGTTGGGGGGTTACCTCACGCGAACGTAAACATTCACCCAGCTTCCGCCGCTTTGGGCTTGAAGCGTAGCCCTAACCGCCAGCAATCCTTCGACAATAACAATTCGCACATCGCCGTTAACATTTGTACTGGCATCAATCTGCGCCCAATCGGTTCCATTAATGGTGCCTTCGAGGACCACGTTGACAGAAGCCGGCGGGCTTCCAAATTTGGTCTGCCACGCCAGTCGTGCTCCACCCATGTCAACCGGGAGTGATGCCTGCCAGCCCGTGACTGGGGCAGGCCCGGAGGTGTCCAGAATGCGTTCGGTAATGCCGCGCCGAAGCACTACAGGAAATGGCATCGTTTAGACTCCAGCAACGAGCAAGTAAATCCTGGTGGTGGAGACGTTTGATCCACTCGCCTTTTCAACGAGCGGGCCAACGGAGGCGTTCGGGTTGTCGCCCACAAACAGCTTCACCTTCATATTCGCCTGATCGAGAACCGCAACATGGCCATCATTTGTAGCCAGCGGAACGGCGAATTTGATGTTCATTAGGCCGAGCAGCGCCGGGGTAATCGGATATCCTCCGGTCGGATAGCTGGAATCTCCGGCCAACTCCACGACGCCAAGAAAAACGTCTCCTGGTATGTCGAGACGCTTAATGCTGGCGGAGGGAAAATCCAAAACTTGGCTAACAGTGATAGCCATTCGTCAGCTACTCCTCGCTCCCCGCGTCGGGGTCGGTCTTGGTGCTCACGCGGCTGTCGCGCACGCCGTTTACGTCCAGCGTGGGAGCGCCGCCCTTTAGCGCATCGCTTGCGATGGACTCGGCCATGTCCTGCGGGTCATAGCCGTAGATGTATTCGCCAGTACCAGTTGATCTGCCCTTGGGCATAGTTTCCGAACCTTCCTTTCAAATATTTTGGGGGCCGCCCTGCGCCCTCCGGTTAGAGAGCGTCAGGGCGGGTTGGTTGTGCGTGCTGCGGGTGAAGATTAGTAACCCTTATGCGCCGTATCCATTAATAGCCGGACGGAACCGCCAAACCATTAACCTTGGTGTTGCTGTTTGGCGAGTACGAGCCGATGTTGCCCCGGAACAGGAGGAAGGCAACGAAGGCATCGTCATACCGGCCAGCCGTGGACGAAGGCACTTGGCGGAGAATCGATCCGGTGCGGTCGTCGAATGACAACTCACGCGCCCGCACCTTGAACATGCTGGAGCGATCCAGCACGAACAGGTGATCTTTGGGCATGTCCGTGGCAATAACCCACGGCACTCCCTCCCATTCGACTGCCGTGTAGCCCAAATCAAGCTGGCGGGCATTGCTGCCCTGGAACCGCTTGAGCGACCATCCCATGTCCATATAGGAGTGAAGCTGGGACGGGTGAGACCAAATCTCAACTTGGCTCATGTCAATCGAGCCACGCGCCACCTGGATCAGCGCCAGAGCGCGGCGCAGGTGGTCGCGGGCCAGCGCCGGAGAGCCGGACAGCGCGATTACGTTGCCCTTGAACGTGGGAACGTTCGAGCGGTTGACGCCCTGGAAGGTGCCGGTGTCATCAACAATGTTCTTCAGACCGGCCATCACCTTGTTCAGCGAACCGCTGACCACGATGCTGTCGCCGGAGGCCAGGACAGCGGCAGAAGTCGCCGGGCCGACCGTGATGGTCGCGCCAGAAGTGGCGTCGCCAGGAATCTTGTTAACGCTGACAATCGTGGCCGAGGCCTTCAGGCTGTCATCGGCAGCGGCGAGGAAATCAATCCTCATGCCATTCCGCAGATAGCGGGCGCTGTCGTTGTTGCCGTCCACGCTCACCGTGGTATTGCCGGACGTGGACAGCGTGACGCCCGCGCTGACCTTCGCCAGCTTCCCGCTCCCGTCAAGGAACGAGTAAATGTTCAGGAACTTGATCGAATCCACCGTGGCGTTGCGGATGTTGAACGCCAGGGTCTTGGCATAGGTGACCGCATCATCGCCAGCGGCGTCCAGGGCAGCGCCGGTGAACTTCACCGCCATTGCGTACTGGAAGAAGCCGACCGAGGCGCGTACCAAGTTCTGACCGCTGCCGTCAGGCAGAGTGCCGCCGTCGGAGTACCAGGCGATGTCGCCATTCCCGCCAGTGTGGATCGGGATTTCCAAGCCACGGTTCGAGATCGGGATTCCTTTCCCGTCGAAGAAGCGGTTGAACAGAACCGCAGCCGTGTTGAATTGCTTGATGATCCGTGGGTTGAAGTGAATCTTCATCAACGGATCGGCAGCAGTGAGATCGAATGCAGGCATGACGGAACCTTTGCTGTTTCGTCAGGCCAGCCGAACTTTTACTTCTTGCGGGATTTCAGCAAGGCTTGGGCGAAGGCTTGTTCTGCGGCTTCCCAGGAATCCTCCGGCTTAGGAACCTGCGTTCCCTGGGCCACTGCGCCTGCCGCCGTTTCGTGTTTGACGGCCCGGCCTTCCACCTCTGCCCGCCGTTGCTTTTCCGCTTCGGCATGGCCTACGGTGTCAGCAGTCCAGTCGGCTAAAACCTTCTGGAGGTGTCGCGGAACATCCACCAGGATTCCCTGATTCACCCGCATCCTTGCTCCGGGGTCGTTTGCAATCGAGTCGTTCAGCATCGCTCGGACGGCCTTCTGATCCTTGGCCGACAGGCCCAACTTGCCAACAAGCTCGTTGACCTTGGCCTCGTATGCCGTTCTGACCTGCTGTGCCGCCGCCGCCTGATGCGACTGCACCAGAACGGACTCGATTTGCGCCAGCCTGCGGTCAAGTTCGCGGAGTTCAGGAGTTACCGCGACCGCACCCCTGCTCTGAGGTGCGCCCGCTTTGCCTTCATCCGATTCCTCGGGCGAGTAGTGACGTTCCAGGTAGTGGTCGGAAGCCTTGTCAATCAATCTCTGATAGGCTTCTGGGTTCCACCGTTCAATGCTGCGGAGCAGTTCGTCGGGGTTGTTGTCCACCAAATAGCTGAACTGTTTGAACGCCTGGCCCTCGCTCAACAGTGAGTCAATGTTGTCCTTGGTATATCCAAAGGACGCCAAGTGCTCCGCAATGGCGACCGCATCCTGGTCGGTCACTTGAGGAACCTCGGCAGCTACCTTCGGCTTCTCCTGTGGCTTGCCTTCGCCAGCCGCAGCAGCCTGTTCAGGACTGCCGTCCCCTGAAGGTTGTCCCTGACCAGCAGCGTCCTGGGCAGGGGTTTCAGGGTTGAATTCCTCGAACGACGCAGCGTTCGCCGCTGCATCCAGATTGAGTGCTTGTGCGCTCATCTGCCCTCCGTTTTTACACAGAAATGAAAAAGCGCCCAAGAAGGGCGCTGTTGTATATATGACAACTAATTTTTTCTAAGCCGTGGGCCTCAACCCGTATTGGTTGCCCTCTGGCGGCTGTGGCGTATTGGGCTTCGCCGCCCGTCCCTTGCGGGCGCGGGCCTGACGAACCGCCGGATTGGGCGGTACCTGTCCGCCGCGCCGCCCAGCTTGTGGCGCTTGCTCCTGCTGAGCAGGCTGGGGTTGAACAGCCTGCGGTGGAGCGCCCATCATCATCGCCAATTCCTGCGGCGCTAACTGGACTGCGGCCTGAATCTGCGCAACCTTGGCGCGATTTATGACGTGCGCCTGAAGATGCTGCAATACCATCGCTACAACTTCTGGCGGCGACTGCTCAGCATCATCTGAATTCAGCCAGGTGCGGCAGATTTCTATGTGTACTTCATCGGCATCGCGCAGAAGTACCGGCTCAACCGGCTCTCCGCGCTTCATGCGTTCGATCTCTTTCCATTGCACCTTGGCGTCCACGGTATATGCATTCAACTCCGTGGGAAGCTGGAACAATTCCAGCGCCTTGCGCTGTACACGCGGGTCTTGCGGATTGAGCAGTCCGGAGGCAACCGCGTTCGCCATCGCCTGCTGCTGCCCATAGTCAACCGGTAGAAGCTTGGCGATAATCTTTACCTTGTCCAGATCAAGCATCGCGCCGCGCAATTTCTGGAACTGCCAGTTGCCGTTGATGCCCATAACCGAACGAATGCGGTCATCCAGCCAGTTTTCGGCGGCCAGCTTCAACACCTGCCGCGCCCACTTTTCGTTCGCCTCTTTGTACATCAGCAGCAGGGGTGACAGGTTTTGCTCGGCCCTCTCTGCCATCTGGATTTGGCCGCCGAAAGTGTTAACCCCAGGCTGGTGCTGACCAATGGCGGAACCGAACACGCCGGAATGGTATTCCATGTCCTGAAGTTGAGACTGCCGCCACATCCAGACTTCCTGCGGAAGCTGCATCCCCGGCATCTGGTGGAACGCTTCTGCGACCGGCCTTCCGGTCATCTTCACGCGGATCACTTCGCCGGGGTCGTTCACGAACTTGTCCGCGTCCACGCGCTGCGAATCCACCGCCAACTGCGGAACCGAGTTATAGGCGATGTTCCGCATAATCAGGCGCTCGTTCTCGTCCAATTGAAGCTGCTTGGGGATCAGGTCATCATCACCGTCACCCCAGACACGCCCCGGCACCGGGTTGTAAATGAAGTGAACCCAGTGGTCGTCCATGCTCTCGTTACGCGACTCCAGCAGCTTGTCGGCGGCGATGGCGGCGTAGAGGCCGTCCGGGAACCGTTCCCTCAGTTCCTTATCGAAGTGGTACTGCGAAGGCCGCAGCCACACCTGGAGCAGCATAGTGCGGGCATACTGCGTGGCACGCTCGTACCAGGCGGCAAACTGAGTGGGATCGCCCGGCAGATCGGCAAGCGTCTGCTGGTAGATCAGCGAGATGTCGCCTTCGGTCGCGTAGGCCGCGCCGCCCATCTCCTCGCCCAGGCTAAGGTCAACATCGGGGAAGTCCGACGCAAGCGCAATTCTGTCCACCACGCGGGCGCGGTACAGGTACGGCGCGTGCTCCAGCGATGGAGCAGAGGAACGCAAGCCAACCTCCAACGGCGACACAACCTCCGTCACCTCTTGGCCGCGTGGGTACCGAACTGTGCCCACCTGCCTCGGAACCTTGACCATCGTGGGCGGCGTCATCGCCTCTGGAGGAAGCGGCGTGCCGCATACCGGGCAGACGGCGGGATTGCCCTCGCCCTGCGCTCCGCAGGTCGGACATTGGAACATGCCGCTGTCAACTGCAACCTCGGCCTCCTCGTACACCGGCGCAGTAACATGGCCGTAACGCGGATCAAGCGAGTAATAGGAATACCTGAAGCTGTTACCCATCAGTCGCAGGTTGATCGCTTCCCAAACCCGCAGGGTGTCATAGGCGATGTTTTCCTTGATGATCTCGAACGCCGTTGCCGCCGCCTCCGCCACGGCCTCGGACTCGAAATCGCCGGTAGGGGCAAAGACAAACTGCGGCGCGTTCTTGACGTACAAACCGGCTCCATACAGTATGTGCGAACGGTAGTAGTTGTTCGGGAAGGCGTAATCGGTTGCATCGCGGACAAGCGCATCCCAGGCGGCGTTGATCTCGCTCCACTCCAATTCGTGATAGCCCTGGAACACCAGAATGTTTCGCATCCACTTGCGGGCAAGCTGTATCTTCTCGAACGCGCCCTCGGCGTACACCTTCCTCGCCAGGTACTTAATGCGCTCGGCCTTGTCCGCCTGGTGGGGATAGCCAGCAACCTGCCGCTGTGCTTCGCCGCTGTCACGCGGAAAGCGGCGTGCGCCCGCGAACAGGTCGCGCACCATCTGGCCGATTCCCGGCGTGATCCTGGACTTAATCGCCATAGCTTTAGTTTCGTCCTCTGCCTACCGTCTTGCCCGTTCCCGCCATCTTTGCGTTCCAAATTTTCGCGGCCTTTTCCTTGGCCGCCTCTGTTTTCATGCCCTGGCGGATGAACTTGTCGCGGATTTTCTCGTAGCCCTTTGGCATGGTCACCTCTGCGCGTTTCGGATTCGGTATATCGCGTACACGCTGGCTGAAACTCCGATAATCCATGAGGCGTAGTCGGTGAACGCCTTTAGTAGCGGCTGGCCGCGTGAGACGTCATAAGCCTCCCGCGTGAACGCCACAGCCGCAACCAACAGCCCAGGAAGCGCCCGCCTATACCACGCCTCCGCCTCATCACGCTGGCGGGCGATCCAGGCAAGCAACAATTCAACCGCCAGCACAAGCGATGTGGCGGCGGTGACGTGGATCAGGAAGCGTTCGATGATGTTCGCCATACGCTAATCAGCGTTACGCCAGAACGCGAAACCGCAGCCTTTCCGGTTCGCGCTTCTGGTGAGCAGGAGTGGATGATGCGGCAGGTTCAGAAAGAGAGCGTGATCCCGCCGTCTCCAGAATCCTGTCCATCAGCGCCCTCTCCGTCCTGCGATGGCTCAGTTCGTTCAAGACCGAGAGCACGATCAAGGCCGCGATAATTCCTAAGAGAGCCGCGACTAACACGCTTTACTTCCTCCTCCAGCCGATCCAAGTCCCAGTCGGCGTTTCCGTAGTGATTCAGGGTTGGATCAATATCTGCGCCTATGTCATGGCGCGTAAGTCGCCCGGCGGAGCCGGGCGTGTCGAATTTGTCAACCATTGGTTTACCTATTGTCGAATTTGTCAACCATTGGTTTACCTATTGCGGCAAGGGCGAACCAGCCGCGCAGTCGGGATGGCACGCCTCGCAGCAGTAACGCTCCACTGTGCCCATGGTCTCGCAGCGAACGAGCGCGGCTGACATCCGACCACAGAACGAGCATCGCGTCACCGTGCCAGCCGTGATTGGCACGGATGGAGCAGTCAGGAGAGCCTGGCGCTCCTGCTCGACTTGCTCCTTTAGCGCCTGGATATCCATTACAGTTGTCCAACAATCCGCCTGAAGAAGTTGAGCAGGCAAAGCGGGCGACACAGGATGAATTGCCTGTTTCCCTGCGATACGACCAAAATTCGCTCGACTTCCTCCTGCTCGGCCCTGGTCGGCTGACGGTCGCCTGGGATGGTTGTCTCCTGGCCGCACTGGTCGCAGGTGAACCTAACGAACCTTTCTACTGGCATTCATCCTCCGCTTCCGCCGGTGGTAGTAGTCCAGCTTCCGCTTGCGCTGCGCCTCCGGGTTGCGCCAGTAGTATCGGCGGCAGGCTTCCCGGTTCCTGCACCTGCTGGAACAGAACCGCGAGAATCCCGCCCTTGGCCTTGGGCACCCGGCAGCGGCGCAGATTGAAATGTCGCTCTTGGCCTCGGTGTGGTGTCGGTACTCGTACTGCATACCCCGCAACGGCTAGCTTCCCGACATCTCCGCCCTGGCGTCTGCCAGCCCCTGCTGGTATCCGGCCTCGTAACCGCGATCCGGCGCTGGTTCGAGAAACAGGCGCAGTAGAACGCGGCGCAACCAGCCTGGCACCCAGGCTCGGAAGATGTAGGTGACACTCGCCAGATTCGCTGGCGAACCCATGACTACAGGCGTCAGAACAACCTCGCTCTATATCCGAAAACTGGCCGGTTGCGGCGCTCCTCCCGCCGCTCCTGCGCCCGCGTCACGTCGCGCCAGAACATGCGCGAGAGCATGTCCAGGCCGGGGTTGTCCCAAATCGGCTTTGGCTTCAGTTGATGCGGCTCCGGCCTGAAGGTGTGAATCGCGTAACGAACTGCGTCGCAGGTGTGATCGTCCTTGCCAACCGGCTTGCCGGTTGGATTTCCCGCCCTGTCTTTTGCCCAGGAGTAGGCAACCAACTCGCGCCAGGTGTTTGGGCAGCAGTAGCGGCAGACGAAGTAGCGCGGCGAATTCTTTTTCCCGGTGAACGGGTGCGTCAGACGCGGGTCTGGGTGAAGATACTGCGCGACCTTGAATACCCCCGCTCTCCAATCCTTGTTCGCCGGAGCACATGGCACGCCTTCGGCGTTCAATTCCAGACCAGCAACTTTGTTCTCCCAGTCGTATGCCGCCCCGTCCAGCGGGTGATTACCCAGCCGGTCAAAGTATTCATCGGCTATCTTGCGAACCAGGATGCCGGTTCCGTAAACCTCGCCGTACTGGTAAAGAAAGCCGGTCTCCGGCTGCACGGCGATGAACACCAGCGCCCAGGGGTCGCCCTCAGCGCCGCCGCCGATATCTATACCCACGATCACCGGCCAGTTATCCGGCGGATGGTCGTGTCCGCCGAACACCTCGTACCGTGCGCCTCCAGCGCACTCCCAGGTGTGCAGGTCGCGGCTGAGTTCCTTGTAGATTTTGTCCGAGAAGTCCGCGAACGATCCGTAGATGAACCGTTCCTGCCAGTCTGGAGGATATATGCAGAGCCTGTCCTCTATGTACTCCTTCGGCAGGTGGTAGTTCTCGGTTGATGGAGCCAGGATGCCGCGTGTAATCCGCTTCAGCCTGGCCGGGCGCTTCTCATCGAAAAACGTGCGCCACTGCCAATCCTGGCCGCCAGGGTTGCCGCATACCCTGAGCAGGCGGCGATTGACCCCTTTCCGGCGAAGTCGCCCTGTTACAACCCGGAAGGCGTCCTCGCTCAGTTCGCTGCCCTCGTCCAGGTAGCCATGCGACAGGTTCATGGAGCGGATGTGGGAGCGAACCGCCGCATCGTCCATGTCCAGGTGGACGAAATGGAATTCATGTCCGTTCTTGTGAACCACCATTCCGCCAGCGGTTGGCTGCGTGTCCTTCCAGTCCGCGCACCACTCATGCGGGAACAGTTCCAGGAACGTCTTGCGAGTGGTAACCTTCAGCGCCGGAATCGTGGCGCGACCGATCAGACTCATGCCGCCAGGGTTCATATGACCGTTCATGATTGCTGCCAGGCATAGAGCCACAGTCTTGCCAGAACCCTCGCCGCCGATGTAGGCGACGTAGCGCTCAGGGGCGCGAAGAAACTCCTTTTGTTTGGGCAGAAGGTTGGCTAGTGCTTTTTCCAGCGTTAACTCGCCATCTATGATTCCGCGCATATCTGCAAACGCAGCGCCTCTGGTCGCTGGGCCAGATCACCCCTAGTGTCGTGTCGCCTGGCTCCATGTCGAGGTCGTCCGGTAGAAAGCCCATATCAGCCACAACCCTGCTCCGCCTCGATCTCTTGGTGAAGAATCGCCTGGTCTTGTTCGGCCTCTATTTCTTTCTGAAGAATCGCCAGCGCCCGCCATGCCATCTTTGCCGAGTGCCGGATTCCATCCGTATCGCGCAGGCCGCGCTGCAAGAAGTGGCGGATCATGGTATCGGCTTCATCCGTGGACTTGTCCCGCGCCCAGTGGATCGGCTGGCCTGGGTTGTGCTGTTGATTACCGCGATAGCTGACCTCTGCAACCGCAACCAGCGCGTCGGGAAAGTAATCCAGAACGCCGCTGGCGACCGGAAACTCCTTCCGCTTTGCGCCATCAGGAAGCGTGGTCGCCCTGGTTGGCGCACCACCAATACCGCGCATTCTGCGGGCCTCCAGTGTCTCCCTGTCAGTCATAACCGAATGCGCTTTTCCAGAACGTTCATGGCAAGCCACTGCGCCAGAACGCCTCCGGCGTCCGCCCAAAGGACGTAGAACACAACGACGAACGCAGCCAGGGGCAGGTCGCTGCTGTGCTGGGCGGTTACGATTTTGTCCACCATGATGAAGTTGGAAAGAATCCAACTCAGGTGACTCAGCGCCCCGGCGACTGCCGTGTAGCGCAGGTTGGTCATCGCCTTGGCCCGCGTGTGAATCGTCTGCGTCGCCTGCTGCGCGATCAGCGCAATAGCCCACAGCACCCAGATCATGATTTCAGCCGGTAGTACCGCTGATGCCCGAAACTGCCCGCAAGCTCGATCCGCCCCTTCGCCAGGAGTTTTTTCACTTGGGCATAGGCTGTTCGCTCTGGCAGGCCGAAGCGTTCGGCGTATTCCAAGACGGTGAACGAGTCCTGCGGGCGCTCCTGTTCCAGCGCCTCCCGGCGCACCCTTTCCAACTGCTCCCATATGTCATCGGGAGCAACGGGAGCCGTGTATTTCATTTTGTTGGTAATTGTCGTGAGTTACCGACGTTTTGTTACATCCTGGAGCCGCCTGATGGGAGTTCCAGCTTGGTCGGCTTCACCGCCGGAAGCGGGTACAGGATTTTCTGAACGTGTACAGGATCAAACCCCTGACGCTTGGCATCTGGAGTGACCTCCAGCACCATAGCGCCGATGTCGGGAATCATCCTGTACACACTGTTTTTCCTCTGGTAGCGGGTCTGAAGCTGCCAGCATGGACTGATGACGATGTGCTTGCTGGCGTGTTCCACATGCACAAAACTGTGCGCGTGGGAGCGAACCACCGCGTCGGCCTTGGGCATTTTGCCGTCCTTTCCGGCAAGCGCCGACCAGATGCCTTCCCGGTCTGCGGGAGTGGCGCGGTAGAAGCCGGTAGCCACGGAGATGCCGTGGGCGAAGTTGATAACCACGCCGTCTATGTCCAAGTCCAGCACCTCGCGGCTGTATCTGCCGGTTCCCAGGCCGGTGTATGGCGTGGCGTCCAGGGCGCGGGCCACTTCCTCGGCGGAGCGTCCGGCGCGACAATCATGATATTCCGTACCCTGGATGAAGTACCAGGGAGCCGTGCCGGTTGATTTCTTGAGCAGGCGCAGGGTTTCTATGGCTGCCTCTGCCTGGTCTCCCAGGATGGGTAGCGATAGCTCGGTTCCACGCTGCGCTGGTTGCGGGCCGTCTATCACGTCCCCGTTGACCACCACCACGTCCACATCGCGGACGCGCTGGCGAAGATCATCCCAGCACCCCCACAAATGCTCCTGGCCTGGGTTCAGAGAAACCGTGGCATTGTCGGAGCGGACAAAACCTGGCGGGAGCAGGCCGAAGATGGAGCCTACGTGGATATCGGAAACGACCAGCACTCTATACCGTCGCATCCGTTACGCCCTCCGACTTGTCTTTGTCGCTGCCGGAATCTTTGCCTTGGGGCTGGCTTGCCTGCTGAGCAGTCGCGACTTCTACCTCGCGCTGGCTGGAGGCCACAGCTTCCGCCGCTCTCAGGTGTTCCAGTGCAGCCTCCAAATGCGGGCTGCGGAGGCCGGTGATTTCAATTTCGTCTACCGCCTGGCGAATGTGCTCAACCAACATTTTTGTTTTTCCTCCGGGATTAGGACTGTCGCGCCCCCTGCATGTTAAGCACGGGCAGGGCACGCTGTTTGGCCTTGGGGCCGTATTTGCCTTTGACGGCGGCCAGCAACTTGGCTTTGGGGATTTTCGCTCCCTGCTTCACCTTTATCTGTTTGTGTAGCTGACCGTGGGCGTTTTTGAACGCATCGCTTAACTGGTGGGCCATGTTCAACCTCGCCTGGATTCTGAATTGGAGAAATTGTTCGTGAAGGGAGCGCCGGAGTCCTCAAGCCCCTCCTGCCCGGTTTGCGGCTGCCTCGGTCGCCAGGCTGGCTGCGTGGTCATCACGTACATGCACATGTCCTGTGATCCGCGCATGCTCCGCCACATCCTGCTCCCACACTCGCGTGCAGTAGTCACAGGAGCAGGTACGCATTGGCCCCTGTCTGTGCCACGTGCAGAGGTGCCCACTACGATGCCCGCTTGGATCGGAGCATGGCGCTGTGCAGCGCATGAACTCACAGTGCTGCTCGCAAGCACGCATCGCTCTCAAAAACACATGCGAGCGCATCCCACAGAGATGGCTGGTGAAACCGGCAGTGCATCCCTGTCGGTCAGGTTGGAGCAGGCTGGGATGGAGCACTTACGCTAGAGCTTCTGCGCCGCCGCATCCTTCGCGGTCACGACACTTGCCACATTGCCTGCGGTATTCGCGCCTGTCTCCGTCCCAGACAATGTAGCCGCGCTCGTGCTTCTCCACCTTTGCGCCGCAGTCAATGCACCAGTCATTCGCGGGCCTCAGGAACGTCTTGCGGAAGTGCGCCAACTCGCGCATCCGCTTCTGGCGCTCTATCAGGCGTTGTGCCTCTGGCGTCTGGA